>JACKZZ010008321.1_pt1 | contig 32518 bp, 35 predicted proteins | sample 8027871 | NCBI WGS metagenome assembly JACKZZ01 (sample SAMN15724774, study PRJNA655200) | protist metagenome | isolation source: fluorescence activated cell sorting (FACS) single amplified genomes of... | place: USA: West Boothbay Harbor, Gulf of Maine | collected 2000-07-19
TTATGTAGATACTTTATCTAATACCGAAGCAATTGGTCAAATTTTGTATACCTACTATTTCGTATTCATGTTGATAGCTGGTTTAGTTCTTTTCGTTTCGATGTTAGGTGCTCTTATGCTTACACTAACGTTTACAAATAAAGGAGACTATCAGACCTTATCTAAGCAATTATCGCGTGACGATACTGAGTCTGTAAAAATATCTTCATAAAAATATTACATGTCATTTCAAGCACAAAATCAAAAAACTCTAACCTATCTATCTAGCTTTTTACCTATTTTAGCTTTTGACTCACAGGACACGTCCCTAGTAATTTCCGTAAAACCCGAAGATTTGCTCTTTACTTTGGAAATACTTAAAAAACATACCAATACACAGTACACTTGCTTATCTTCTGTTTCGGGAGTGGATTACCCAGAACGTTCTAGAAGATTCGAAGTGTCTTATGATCTTTTGAGCATTAAATTTAACAGTCGTCTTAGAGTTAAAACCTTTGTTGACGAGCTTACGCCATTAGAAAGTTCTGTGTCTGTTTTTCCGGGGGCAACTTGGTGGGAGCGCGAAGTTTGGGATATGTTTGGAGTATTTTTTGATAAAAATTCTGAGATAAAGCGTATCCTAACTGATTATGGTTTTGAGGGCCATCCTTTAAGAAAAGATTTTCCTTTAAGCGGTTACGTTGAGTCGCGGTATGATGACTCTACCAAACGTGTCGTTTGCGAGCCTTTAGAAAATGCGCAAGAATTTCGTTCGTTTGATTTTTCTAGTGGTTGGTCTGAAAATCTGATCAAATAATTTTTTATCTTCAATTTTTAAAAATAATTTATATTAACATGAGTACTCACGTTCGTTGGAATAAGGATTATATCCTTTCTATATTAGATAACCATATTATTGATTATCCCACACCTATAAATATCACCTATGCTTGGAGTTTTGGTGCTTTGGCCGGTATTTGCCTTGTTGTTCAAATAGTAACTGGTATTTTTCTTGCTATGCATTATACACCTCATATTGACCTTGCCTTTAGTAGTGTTGAGCATATAATGCGTGATGTTAACAATGGTTGGCTTATCAGGTACATGCATGCAAACGGTGCTTCGATGTTTTTCATTGTTGTTTATTCTCATATCTTTAGAGGTCTTTATTACGGTTCTTATATGACACCTCGAGAGTTACTTTGGTGCTCTGGTGTTCTTATATTTTTGCTAATGATGGCTACGGCTTTTTTAGGTTATGTTTTACCTTGGGGTCAAATGAGTTTTTGGGGCGCTACTGTAATTACAAATCTTTTCTCTGCTATCCCTTTCGCGGGACCCGCTATTGTTGAGTGGTTGTGGGGAGGTTTTTCTATAGATAATGCCACTTTAAACCGTTTTTTTAGTTTACATTTTATATTGCCGTTTGCAATAGCTGGTTTAGTTATTGCGCATATCGCGTTATTGCACCGAGACGGTTCTAATAATCCTTTAGGAATAGACAGTAGATCGGATAGCATACCTTTTTACCCGTATGCTTATGTCAAAGATCTTTTTTCTTTGATTGTTTTTATTGTTTTTTTTTCTATTTTCTTGTTCTATTTTCCTAATCTTCTAGGTCATCCTGATAATTATATACCTGCTGATCCTATGTCTACTCCAGCGCATATTGTACCTGAGTGGTACTTTTTACCTTTTTACGCTATTTTACGTTCGATACCGGATAAGTTAGGTGGGGTTGCTGCCATGGGAGGTGCTATCGTTATTTTGTTTTTTTTGCCTTTTATTAATACCTCTGAGGTTAGAAGTTCTACTTTTAGACCAATTTATCGTAAACTTTTTTGGTTTATTTTTGCAGATTTTTTACTTTTGGGTTGGATTGGACAAGAAATTGTTGAAACACCTTATGTCCAAATAGGACAAATAGCTACTGTTTTTTATTTTTTTTATTTCTTGGTTTTGATACCTTTTGTAGGTCTTCTAGAAACAAGTCTTATCAGAACAAAACTTTAGTCATCTTTTCTTATATAAAATTTATACCAGGTTAATTTTTGCCTATTTTAAAGTTCTTTAAATTGAACAAGATATCTTGAGTTTGATCCTGGCTCAGAGTGAACGCTAGTAACAGGCTTTATACATGCGAGTCGAATGGTATTTTTTATCATGGCGGACGGGTGAGTAATGCACAAGAAGTTGCCCTTAGATAAGGAAAGAATTCCTTTTAAAAGAGTTATCTCGTCTTTGGATTTGCTTGTGTAAGATTAGGTAGTTGGTAGTGAAAGACTTACCAAGCCGTCGATCTTTAGTTGGTTTGTAAGAACGGTCAACCACACTGGGACTGAGACAAGGCCCAGGCTTTTAATAAGCCAGCAGTAGGGAATATTGGACAATGAGCGAAAGCTTGATCCAGCTATGTTACGTGAGGGATGACAGCTTATTTGTTGTAAACCTCTTTTATAAGGAAAGATGATGACTTGCTTTATGAATAAGTTCTGGCTAATTTCGTGCCAGCAGCCGCGGTAACACGAAAAGAACAAGCGTTACTCGTTGTAATTTGGTGTAAAGGGTTCGTAGGCGGTTTTAAGGTTGTTTAAGGTAAAATTCAAGAGCTCCAACTTTTGAGCAAGGCCTTAAAAACACTATTACTTGAGTTTAGCGTAAGATTATAGAATTTCAAATGTAGAGATAAAATTTTAAGAGATTTGAAGGAATGTCAAAAGCGAAGGCAATAATCTATTCTAATACTGACGCTGAGGGACGAAAGAACGGGTAGCAAACGGGATTAGTGACCCCGGTAGTCCGTTCCGTAAACGCTGAGTGCTCGTACTTAGATTTTATAATTTAGGTGCTACGCTAACGCTATAAGCACTCCACCTGAGGAGTATAGCCGCAAGGCTGGAACTCAAAGGAATTGACGGGGGCCTAAACAAGTGGTGGAGCATGTGGTTTAATGCGATAATACGCGCGAAACCTTACCAATCCTTGATGTTTGAAAAAGAACTTTTTACTTTTTGGTCAAATATTCTCTTTTTTTTAACAGGTGTTGCATGGCTGTCGTCAGCTCGTGTTGTGAAATGTTTGGTTAAGTCCTTTAACGAGCGCAACCCCTTTCTTCTTTTGCTCTTTTTTCTTAGAAAGTACTTTGAAGATACTAACTGCTATAAGCAGTAGGAAGAGGGATGAAGTCAAGTCCTTATGGCCCTTATGGATTGGGCTACACACGTGCTACAATGGTAAAGACAGTAAGAGGCAATAAAGTAATTTGGAGCAAATCTTTTAAACTTTATCTTAGTTCGGATTAACGACTGCAATTCGTCGTTATGAAGTTGGAATCACTAGTAATCGCAAATCAGTATGTTGCGGTGAATACGTACCTAGGCCTTGTACACACCGCCCGTCACATGCTGGGAATTTTCTTTATCTGAAGTGTTTTGCGGTTTATCAAGAGGATGAATTTTTATTTATTCTTTTCTTAATTCACATTGCCCCAAGGCGAGGAAAGTAACTAGGATGAAGTCGTAACAAGGTAACCGTACGGGAACGTGTGGTTGGAATTAAACAAATTTATTTTTAGAGGTTAAGAAAAATTTACAAAAAAACATAAGATTCAATATAACGTTTTCTACTAGGTTATGTAGCATAATTGGTAATGCATTGAATTGCAAATTCAATCAATGAGGGTTCAAGTCCTTTCCTAACCTTTTTGCTCTCCTGACAAAAATAATTCTATTTTTTGTCGGGTTAATTTTGATAGTTTTTATTTGACGTATTAAAAATTTTTATTTTTGCAAGGTAGAGCAGTTAGGTAGCTCAACAGGCTCATGACCTGTAGGTCGGGGGTTCAAATCCTTCCCTTGCACTCAAAAAATAATTAGAAAAGGTGACTGAGTGGTTTAATGTACCGGTTTGCTAAATCGGGGCAATCTTGTATTGGTTGCCGTGGGTTCGAATCCCATCCTTTTCTTAAATTTTTTTAAAGTTTTGGGTATTAATATTCGTATTTGCTCTTTTAATTAAAAACGATTTTATAAAGGTGATCCTGCTTTTTTCATTAAGCATTACCACTTTAAGCCTCGAAACTAAAATAATGTTCTACACGGTCTTTCGTTATAAAGGCCCTGGCTCTAGAGTAGTGCCCTCAAAAAAAAGGGTGTTTGTTTGGTGTTTTTACAAGGACATTAAGTCAACACTTGTTTGAGAAAATTGTTTATTACAGATGTTTAATCTTTTCATATTTCCTTTTTTTAAAGAATTAAAAAATCTTTCTATAGAAAAAAAATTTTTAATATTTTTTTTAACAGCAGTTCTTATTGCAACAGGCTATTACCGTCTCGTGTTCTCTGTTTTTTTTTTAACCTTAGTTTCATGCGCAAAAAAAGTACCTTTTGTAAAAGAAAAATTTGATTGTTTTTTAAAAGATCAGAAAATTATCGAAAGTCACTGGACTAACGATCTTGACTTGGTATATATCAGGTATTTTTATAGGTCTTGTTGGTTTATTTCTTTTTTAATTGGTTTATTTTTCTACTACAAGTTTGGTAATCTTTCTCCAGAAGAAAGTTATTGTTTTGCTTTCGGCTTGTATCCAAGGTGGTCCCTTGATTTTAATGTTTTGTTTCATTTTTTTTTTTTTTTTATTTTCTTAGGAATTTTTGTAAAATTTTTAGGAGAAACACACATTATTTGGTGTAGAAATACCCCCGTCGATTACAAAATTATATCTAATTGTGCCTCTTGTGCAAAAGTTCTGCTTGTTACGGGTGTTCTCGGTGGTTGTTATATTGACGGTCGTTCAAGTTCTGCCGCCTTCCCGCCTTCATACTTGGGAAATTTATACCAAATCCATTTCGGTCGAGGGTATGGTTTCGACACGACAAAAGCTTTTATAAAAAATGAAGCGTTAGGCAATTTTCCAGGGTATAATCCAAAGACGCTGATGGATGATTCTCGTATCCTCACTCAAACTAGCATTGAAATTTTTGTTGAGCAAAACAAACCTAATTTACGTCAAAACCTCGATCTCCCTTCTCAATATCTTTTAGGGGTTAGGAAGTCTTTGTTACCTACTATTTTCGATAAGTAGTAAAGAGATAAACGGGATTAACGCCCCATAAAATTTTTATAGTCTTGGCCTACAGGCTAAATTAATTAGCTTCAGTAAAAGTATTTACTGATACATTCGTAAATGTCTGTTGGTTGGGGTTGTTAAAGGATCAAGAAATTACTCTCCTTCAACGTCTAACTCTAGTTTAGATTCTATCCATGTGGCATAGTCTTCTAGAGAGACTGCAACAACACAAATAGGCATAAAACCATGATTAGTACCGCAAATTTCACTACACTGTCCATAAAAAACACCAGGGCGTTTTATGAAAAGAGAAGTCTGGTTTAAACGACCTGGACAAGCGTCTACTTTAATACCGAAAGAAGGAACAGCCCAACTATGTAAAACATCTGCAGCAGTTACCAAAACTCTTATGTGAGTATTTACAGGCAACACTACTCGATGATCCACTTCCAAAAGTCGAAAAGCGCCTACTGTAAGGTCTTCTTCAGCTATCATGTAAGAATCAAAATTTAATCCCTCATTCTCCTCTGTCAAGTGGTTATAATCCGAATATTCGTAAGACCAATACCATTGATGCCCGATAACTTTAAGTGTAATGGCTGGGTCAAGCATTTCATCCATAGAGTAAAGTAATGCAAATGACGGTATAGCAATAACCATTAAAACAAGGGCGGGAACAACTGTCCAAATTATTTCTAATTTTGTTGAGTGGGTAAAATTATCTACAGTAGGGTTGTTTTCCCAGCTATAAAGCACACAACATCTAAACAAAAGCCAACAAACAAATAAACCTGTTATGACTAAAAAAAACATTATGTGATTATGAAAGTTAATGATACCTTCCATAATAGGTGTTGCGGGATCTTGGAAACCTATTTGCCAAGGAACAGCAGCATCACAAAATGTTAAATTGGTAGAAAAAAGGATTAAAAAAAAAGATTTAAAAAAATTGAATTTCATGTACTATATTTTATAAAAAATTTGTGAAATTTTTTCTGGCCAATGCCGAGCATTCGGCCATTATTTTAGAGTTATTGGTAAGAGCGTTTGTATTAAAAAAATCAGTAATACGCCCTTTAAAAGACACTTTACTTACCTTTGATTTTTTTAATGTTGTTTTCTTTGTTAAAAGAGATTTAAGAAAAGAATTCTTATTCTCTTCTGGTTGAAAATAATTAGAATTGATAGGCTCACTAAATACAGGGATGTCTAAAAAGTTACCCAATGATTTAACAATATCTAAATTATTTTGGGATTGATTTGGTCCCGAAAGAGCAGGTTCGGTAACCTGTTTTCTTCCTTCCATATTAATAAAAGAACCAGAAGCCTCTGAAAAAGCCAACGAAGGTAATGTTAAATCACACTTAACTAAAGACGCACTACCAAAAGAAGTAGAGACGGAATTAAAAGAACCCTTTAATTCAGTAATGAAAGAAGTATTATCAACACCGAACCCAAGAATGACTTTTTTATTTTGACTAGGCTCTAATTTAGACAATGAAGTAAAACTATGACCCATAAAATTTGGAGTAGTACTTATGAGATTTAAACCGAACCAAGCCTGTTCAGCAAATTTTACGTAAGCGTGTTTACTAGAGACAGACTTTAAAAGTACTGCGTATAAAGAAGTTCTATACAAAGATTCTCCGATAAAAATAACTGGTTTCTTCGCTCTAGCCAACTTCAAACACACAGGATGCTTCCCTTCTAAAAAAGCTATCAAAGAGCTTGTAGAAGAACCCTCTTTAGAATTCTCATAAGAAAGCTCTTCAGGAACCCCTATAGATGCGGTTTCAAAAAGACCACGTACAGACCTTTTTTTTAAACGTACGTTGAGCATTGACGCCTCATATTTAGGATTAGTGCCAATAAACAAACAAAAGTCAGATTCTAAAAGATCGTCCAACGAAGTGTTCAAACGATTTAAAGCATTTATATTAGAGCCCTTGTCGGTTAAAGACTCCGATACAACAGGAATACCGGTCTTTAAAGAAAAAGATTTCAAAAAAGAAACTGTTTCCAAATCTAAAAGATTACCACAAACAATCAAAGCATCTTTTGGGTTTGTTATGTTTTTTACTTTTTCAGAAAGTTTAAGAAAAGCAGCAGGCCAACTAATCTTTTTTAACGATTTTTTATCCTTAAGAAAAGGATCTGCCACTCTCAAACGCTTTAATCCGTCGAAAGAAAATCTAGTTTTATCCGAGATCCATTCTTCATTAACACTATCGTTAGTGACGGGCAAAACTCTAACAACTTCGGTTTCTTTAAAATTTAATTTTATGTTAGACCCAACACCATCAGAAAGATCAATAGTGTCTACGGTTTTTAATTCCCAAGGTCTTGAACTGAAAGCGTAGGGTTTTGACGTAAGTGCCCCAACAGGGCACAAATCGATAACATTTCCAGATAACTCGGAAGTCAAGGCTTTACCAATATAGGTACCAATTTCGGTTTCTTTACCCCTAGCAGTAGTACCAAAATCCTCTTGTCCAGCGACGTTTTGAAAAAAACGAACACATCTGGTACAATGTATGCACCGTGTCATTATTGTTTTAACTAAAGGGCCACAATTTTTATCCTCAACACCACGCTTCTCAAAAAAAAAGCGACTTCTATCGCTGCCAAAAGATAACGTCTGTTCTTGCAAATCACACTCCCCACCCTGATCGCAAATAGGGCAATCTAGGGGATGGTTAACCAACAAAAACTCTAAAACATTTTCTCTAGCTTTTTGAACAAGGGGCGTATCCGTAAAAATTTTCATATCTTTAGAAACAGGGTACGCACACGAAGCTATGGGTTTAGGCGCATTGGCAATTTCTACCAGGCACATACGACAATTACCAGCAACGTTCAAACGTTCGTGATAACAAAACCGCGGTATCTGCTTACCTATTAATTCACAAGCTTCTAAAACACTTGTATTGGAAGGCACTAAAACGGCCTTATTGTTGATGTAAACTTTTACCATATGAAAAAAAAAGACTAATATCTTTTATGGGATTTGAACCCATGTCGCTGCTGTGAAAGAGCAGTGTCCTAGACCCGACTAGACGAAAAAGACATGAAAACTGTGTTTAAGGATTAATATAACCAACGAGATGTGTTACACTGGGGTGTATTGAAGCTAAAAAGATTTCAGGGTATAAACCGACAACAAGCGTACCTAAAATAAGGGGCAAAAAAACTAAAAATTCCCGTACTGTAATATCCTGGAAACCATTTAAATACTGAATTTTTAAATTACCATAAGCAAGCCTGTTAAAAAGCCACAAAGAATAGCCGCCCCCAAGGATCATACCAGTGGCTCCAAAAAAACAAGCAGCGGTATTGACCTTAAAAGCTCCTGCTAGGATAAGAAACTCACCGACAAAACTGCTAGTACATGGCAAGGCAATATTCGCCATCGTAAAGAATAAGAATATCAAAATATACAGGGGCATTGTATGTGCTAAACCACTGTAATACTTAACCATTCTTGTATGATGTCGATCATAAACCACACCAATTATCAAAAAGAGCGCACTAGAGACAAAACCATGGCTAAGACTTTGCAAAAGAGCACCTTCTATACCAACAATATTAAAACTGAAAATACCAATAACAACCAAATTCATATGGGCTACGGATGTATATGCTATGATACGTTTAAGATCTGTTTGCCTAATCGCAGTTAAGGACGTATAAATGACCCCTAAAATACTTAAAGCAAAAATAAAAGGAGTAAAAAATAAAGAAGCTTCCGGAAAAAGTGGTAAAGAAAATCTTATCAACCCGTAAGAACCTAACTTTAACAAAATACCTGCTAGAATAACTGATCCGGCCGTGGGTGCCTCTACGTGAGCCTCGGGTAACCAAATATGTACCGGAAGCATAGGTACTTTAGAAGCAAAAGAAGCGAAAAAAGCTAGAAAAAGTATTTTCTGCTCTGTGAAAGAAAAATTGTGTGTTAAAAGCGCTTCATAATCAGTAGTACCTACCTCAGAATATATATATAGAATCGAAAGAAGCATCAAAACAGAACCCAATAGCGTATAAAGAAAAAACATGTAAGCAGCCCTCACTTTTCTTTCTCTAGAACCCCACAAACCTATGATAACAAACATAGGTATCAAGACACTTTCAAAAAAAATATAAAAAAGAAGAAGATCTCTTACACAAAAAACTAAAACTAAAAGAGCTTCCATAACTAGAAAAGCCGAATAATACTCTTTATGATTCGTTTGAACACTGTCCCAACTAGATAAAATACACAAGCTACAAAGAAGAGTAGTCAGAAGTATCAAAAAAAGAGAAATTCCATCTACTCCTAAAGAAAAATTTAAATTCGAAGCAGGTAACCACGCTAAATCACAAACAAACTGAAAACGTGAATACGAGTTATCAAAAAATAACCAGAGAAGAAGAGAAAGAAGAAAAACAAAAAAAGAAGAAAAGACAGCCGTCTTTTTTATAGCTGTAGCATTTTTAGAGGGTAAAAATAATATAAAAAGAGAACTCAAAAAAAGTATACCTAACATAAGAGGTATAACCAAACTGATATCAAATGATTTAAACATAGAAAATTTATTATTTATTATGGAGACATCCAGATTTGAACTGGAAACACCTTGCTTGCAAAGCAAATACTCTACCTATTGAGCTATGCCCCCGGAAGAACATTTTAGTCATTTACGCAAAAAAATAAAGAAACAAAAAAAATAAAGTACAAGGGTACCTCCATTTTAAAAAGAATACTTTCTGAAAAATCTAGAAATAAAAAGAAAAGTAATAAAACAATGACGAACCAAACAGTATAGTCATATATGAAACCTGTTTGTAAACCTACGATATTCTTAGACTTTTGTAAAACGGTTTTAGATAAACCGAAAGGACCCAACATTTCGATAATACCCCGATCAATCAATTTGTAGCTGGTGTGGTAACCAAAGGACAAAAAATTTTGAGTCAAAAGCTCATTATAAACCTTATCAAAAAACCATTTTCTATTTAAGAAACCGTACAATTTTCTACCAAAAGTAGAAGTTTTCAACCAATAAAGATCTCCTGAAAAAAAGGTATAATAAAGAAGTGCACTAGAAGCACCGATAATACTTAAAGTTACCGGCAATAATTTATAAAAATGGCTTATAAACTCCGCATCAATAGCGTTTAATGCACTGGGCAAAACAAAGATAGCATTATTCCAAAAATCAGTACCCAATCCTATAAAAAGATCACGAGAACAGTAACCAATAAAGATACTAGGAACACTCAGCACAACGAGAGGTAAAGCCATCCGAAGAGGAGCGTCATGAGCACCTAATAAAACCGGTTTATACCCATTAGGGTCAGAAAGAAACGTAAGAAAGGATAAACGCATAGAATAAAAAGCTGTAAAAAAGGCTGCCGCAGTACCTAACCAATAAGCAAAATGTCCGTATACAGTAAACTTACCGTAAGCAACCTCTAATATAACATCCTTGGAATAAAACCCGGTCAAGAAAGGAAAACCCATTAGCGCCAACGAACCGATAGTCATAAGGGCAAAAGTAAGAGGGACTAGTTTTTTAAGCCCACCCATACGCCTCATATCCTGTTCATCTGCAACGGCATGTATAACGGAACCAGCACCTAAAAAGAGTAAAGCTTTGAAAAAAGCGTGATTGGCTAAATGAAAAACACCCACCGAATAATTAGAAAGACCGCAGGCAAAAATCATATAACCTAATTGACTACAAGTTGAATAAGCAATAACACGTTTTAAATCATTTTGAAGCAAACCAGTTGTAGCTGCAAAAAAGGCTGTCATAGCCCCCACAACAGTAACGATGATTAAAGCATCCGGAGCATATTCAAAGATAGGCGAACAACGCGCTAACAAAAAGATACCGGCTGTAACCATAGTCGCAGCATGTATTAAAGCGGACACAGGAGTAGGGCCTTCCATAGCGTCCGGTAACCATGTGTGTAATCCCAACTGAGCTGATTTACCAACGGCACCTATGAAAAGGAAAATACCAACAGCGGTCAATAAATGAACGTCAAAACCTAAAAAATTGAGATAATGATCTGCAAAAGAAGGGACTAGGGCAAAAACCACAGAATATTCTACTGAATTAAAAAAGATATAAATCGAAAAAATACCTAAAGCTAGGCCGAAATCACCAACCCTGTTAACAATCATGGCCTTAATTGCCGCTTTGTTTGCCTGTATTCTAGTAAACCAAAAATTAATCAAAAGAAACGAACAAAGACCAACACCTTCCCAACCAACAAAAAGTTGTATAAAATTATCCGCTGTCACTAAAATAAGCATAAAAAAGGTAAAGAGCGATAAATAAGACATAAAACGTGGTAAATGAGGATCGTGAGACATATACTCTGTAGAGTATAGGTGAACTAAGCTTGAAATAAAAGTAACAACGATTAGCATTACCACAGTTAAACTGTCAAAATAAAAACCCCAATCTGCACAAAAAAATTCACTATTAAACCAAGTTAAATAAGTAATATAACAAGGCGAGCCGCACAAACCTACCTCAAAGAAAGCGAAAAAAGAGATAGACAAGGACGTAAAGACTCCTGCGAGGGTTATAATACCGGCACCGGATGGGCCAATAGCCCTTCCAAAAAAGCCACTCAAAAAAGAACCCATCAAGGGCATAAAAACAATATTTAGATACATAATTTAAATTTTCTAAAAAAAGACGGATAAGGTAGGATTCGAACCCACGGTGCTTTAACAACACTCTAGTTTTCAAGACTAGCACCTTAAACCAACTCGATCACTTATCCTGAAAAGCGAATAATGAGAATCGAACTCATATCTTTTGCTTGGAAGGCAAATAATTTACCACTAATATATATTCGCAGTTATGGGTAATAACGGAATCGAACCGCTAACCTTTTCGTTGTAAGCGAAACACTCTACCAATTGAGTTAATTACCCTGAAAACTACAGCTTTGGAAAATCAATTAAAGGATTTGATAATAAAAGGTGCTCTTGCGGGCCTAAAAGATCTTTTAAGACAACTATACAAAAAATTGCATAATTAGTCTCTAAAAAAAGGGTACAATGACCTATTTTTTGAGAAAGGTTTGCAAAAAGATTAAAACGTATGTGAGAAAAAAGACTTGGGTCAAAAGTTACAATATCGCTTGATTTTAAATGATGATATCTAGAGTGAATTCTTTTACCATTGACCAAAACCTTGCCGTGAGAAATATACTGGCAAGCTTGGTTTAAAGAAAACGAAAATCCCGTCTTAAAGATAACATTATCCAACCGGTGAGAAAGTCGATTAAAATGTCGAACCTCTGCGGTTTCTTGCCATTTATTTTGTCTAAAACTAAGAGACTTTTTTAAAACATCTGTTTTAGAAAAATTATGTAAAATTTTCAACAAACGGAAATTTTTTTTTTTTTGTATGGAAATAGCTTTTAAACTTTTTACTCGCGTGTCCAAAAAATTGGTGTTTGTTAAAGAGTAAGAGTTGTGAATAAAATTATTTTTTAAAGGGTACCTGTACCGTAAAGAAGATACGACAGACTTTAAAGATTTTTTTTTAACTTTTGATTTATGAGAGAACATTCGTTTTTCTTTTTTTTAACGCTAAAAATACCATAACTAGAACAAATCGCTGGGCCAATGCGGTCTCAAAATTACCTAAAATTTGATAAGCACCGAACTCTCGATTAACACGTGTATGACCTAAACAGAGAATAGGGGAATAATTTAATTCTGATTCCAAAAAAACATACCGCATTTGAGTTTTATCTGTGATAAAAAGAGGGACAAGTACGGGAGACACCATACCAAGGTGTTTTATACGAGTGTTCAGCGAGTGTACGTCTAGCGACGACATAATGGAAAGATCTTTTATATCAAAACTACGCTCTAACTGCTTTGCAAAACCAGAATCAGAAGAATTTACAATTAATATGATTGGGGTAGAAGAAGTTCTTAAAGACAAAAGAAGCGATAAAAACTGCTTAAAAGCACGTTGTTGCAATAGAGGGTCCATTAAGAGGTATTTTTTATTACGCTTACCTAAAACGGCTGAAATTTGAGTATGATCGAAATTTTTTAAAGCCACGAGAGGTACACCCATTTCCATAAACGAAGATAAGGGCGAAAATATTTTAGAAGAAAGCTGCATATTATTTTTTTTTCAATTCTTTTAAACTGGGCACTTCATTAAAACCTCGAATACCAAAACCTTTATAAGAATTAAGAGATTTCTTAGACTTAATAGTAGCGATGAACTGTGTTAGGACCAGATGATCCCTGCAAGAAAGAATAAGAGTGGTCCTGTTTGGAGAAAAGATATCAACACTGGACGGTATCGCCAGTTGAACAAGGTGACTAAAACCTAAGCGCATTTTTAAAAGACCTTCTTTTACAGAGTCTACCCTTATACCAATACCCTCGAAGCGCAACTTGCTGACAAACCCAATACTGGGTCCGAGTAGCAAAGATTTTAAACCATATCGATTAATATTTCTGTACAAGCATATTTTAGAAGAAACAGAGGAATCAAAATCAAGAGTTTTTAAAAGATTACGTGATATTTTTTTTTTTTTTTTCATTTTTTACATAACAGAACAAATAACCGTACCACCTTTTCTAAACCGTAAACAATCCGTATTAGTCAAAAAACCTTCGTCAGTAGAAATAAAAAAAATTGAAAGCCCACTGGCCAATTTACACAGTCCCGTATAATCGATATAAGATAAACTGCCTGGCGTAGATAACATAGAAATTTTAGAAAAAGCTGGTTTACCTGTGGACGAATATTTTAAAACTACTTTAAAAAAAGACTCTTCGCTGTTTAAAGAAAAACCGGATACAAGACCTTCTTTTAAACACAATCTTAAAATTTTAAGAGAAACTTTGGTGTGAGGTATTAATGTTGTTTTTGAATGACTTAAATATGCGTTTTTAAGCCTGGTAAGAATGTCACAAAGTACAAGCATATATTTTTATAATTGAAAAGGTTGTCTAGAAGTGGGGTTGAACCACTGACCCAAGGATTTTCAGTCCTTTGCTCTACCAACTGAGCTATCTAAACGAGAAAATCTAAAAAGGCGCATAATGGGGATCGAACCCATGACGTTCAGAGCCACAACCTGATACTCTAACCAACTGAGCTATACCCGCCGACTATGGAATAAGAGGGTTCGAACCTCTGAATGCTCGTACCAAAAACGAGTGCCTTGCCACTTGGCTATACTCCAAAAATTTAAGTGTATTGGGATTCGAACCCAAGACCAATGGATTAAAAGTCCAGTGCTCTTCCGCTGAGCTATACACTTACGGAACTCTCTAAGAAGGATTCGAACCTTCGACCTAATGGTTAACAGCCATTCGCTCTAACCAACTGAGCTATTAGAGAACATAAAATGAAACGGCAAAAAGTTACTTGGCCGATACTAAAGTATTATGTGACGCAAGCGCCGATAAAGTAGCTTTTTGTAATTCTGAAGAAGCATTTAACGAAGAAGTTTTAACTAAAGAGTGATTTAACTCAGATAGGAAACTACTATTCTGGCCTACAGAAAAAGCATTAGAAGATAGACAATTTTCAACGGCTAGACCACGCACTTCGGTAAAAAGTGTTTTCTCAGTAACAAAAGAATGAGAACCTGAAGAACCCATTGCAAGTTTCTTTTTACGTGCTTTTAAAACTGAGCTTATTTTTGGTAAAAAAACTTTTAATAAAACACAATAGTAAAACGAAAAAGATAAGAATAACCAGAACAACTGGTTAAAATAAGTAATTTTATCAATTTGAGGCATTTTAAATATTTTAGTAGGGGGTTATATCTTTTTAACAAAAGACAATTTAGAAGCTTTTTCACGCAATTGTAATCGAGATAAACGAAAAAAACGATTATAACCCGCGGCACGACCAGTAATAAAGCAGCGGTTTACCAGTCTTTTTTGTAAAGACTTTTTCTGCGAAATACGTAAGGAAGCGAGCCAGCGAATGTTGAGCGACAAGCGACAATCATTAACTATAATTTTAAGTGTGTTCAATTCTGACTCTATTTTTGTAAATAGAAGTCGATTTTTTTTTTCCTTTACGACAAGATATTTTTGCATTTTAAGTCCACTCAAGGGCGCCTACCTTCCAGACATAAACAAAGCCAACAGCAAGCTCTAACAAAAAGTCAAACATACTCCAAAAACCCATAGACCCTGCATAAGGTAAAGAGACGGCCCAAGGAAATAAAAACATGGCTTCTAAATCGAAAACAACAAAAAGAATAGCGACAATATAGAAACGGATATCAAAAACATTTCTCGAATCTTCGTAAGGATCAAAACCACACTCATAAACAGAAGTTTTTTCTGAGTCAGGTTTTTGAACAGATAGAAAATACGATGCCCCTAAAATGATAAGAGCAAGCCCTACACTAACAAAAATTAGTAAAAGAATAGGTAAATATTCTATATTGTTGGGGGGTAAATGACCGAAAGGGTAGATAGGATTTTTAAATAAAAACATTTTAAAACAAACATAAAGCCATTTTTTGCGAAAGCAAAAAAAGGGGTGTTGGATAAGCAAATAAAATAACTAAAGAAAAAAATCCCACACCCAGTACAACAGAACTCTCTCTGCTAACAGACAAAGGCAAGCTTTCTACACCTTTATGAGAGTATCTTAGCGAAGAAACAACTCTCGAGGGCTCGAAATAAAGATTTTTAACCAAACGAATATAATAAAAACTGGCCACAACACTAGTTAAGATCGATAAAACACTTGCTAAAATAATAGAAGAGCAAATCGCTGCATGAAAAATAGAGAGCTTGGCTAAAAATCCCGCTAAAGGTGGTACACCAGCCAACGAAAAAAAAGAAAGCATTCCAGTTAGGGCAAGTAAAGGATTAAGAGAAGCAACTCCAGCAAAGTCTGCTAGTGTTTTAGCTCTAAACCTATTACCAACAGTATCTACGGAAAAAACACAAGACCAAACAGTAACACTTGCTACCATATATATAATTAGGTACAAGAATAAAGCTTGATTACCTTCAAAAGAACAAGAAGCCATTGCCAACAATAAATAGCCAACATGACTAACAGAACTGTAGGCTAAAAGACGTTTCAATTTCTTTTGTTTTAAAGCGCCGAATGAACCCACAACAGCAGAGAATAAGGAAAAAAATACCAAAAGACTCAACAAAAAATTAGAAAAATTGGGACCCATTACGGTAAAAAAACGTAAAAAAACCGAAAATAGGGCTAATTTAGGTATAACGGCAAAAAATACTGTAGAAGACATTGGAGAGCCTTCATAAACATCAGGCGACCACATGTGCAGCGGTGCAGCAGCTATCTTGAAAAAAAAAGCTAAAGAAATAAAAAAAAGAGCTTTAGACAAAACTTCGATTAAAACAGTTACAGAAGAGTTGTCGGCCGAAGCCAATAACAAAAAGATAGAACCAAAAGAAGTAGAACCTGTACACCCATAGATAAGCGAAATACCAAAAAGCAAAAGCCCAGAAGAAAAAGAACCTAAAATAAAATATTTTAGACCGGCCTCTGTAGAAAGACTTGAATCTTTTTTAGAAGCCGCCAAAGCATAAAGGCATAAACTCTGTAATTCAATACATAAATAAAGAGAAATAAGATCATAAGAACTTATAAGAAGCATTAAACCCAAAACGGCGGATAAAATTAACAAAAGATACTCAAAATTATTAATTTTATGAGTTAGGATCGAACGCTCGCTTATCAAAAGACAGACAAAAGTAAAAAAAAGAATAACCTGCTTTGAAGAAGCTGTAAGACCATCGAAGATAAAGGTATTCTGATACACGACCTGAAAACAACCCTGTTCATTACCTACTAACAAAAACGTGAAAAACAAAACCAATAAACAAAGTTTATTTAAAGATTTAACCATAACAGGAAAACCTAATTCACGAGAAGTCGCAACTAAAGAACAGTAAAGAGTCAAAGATAAAATAGACGTCGCTAAAAAAATTTCAGGTAAAAAAAATTTAAAATCATTTAGGAAAAAAGAGAGAAAACTCATACTTATTTATTTTGATAAATATTGTCGTAACTAAACAACCTTTTTAAAAAGATGAAGCCTTAGGCTGCAAATAAAATTAAAAAAGCCATCATTAAAGCGAAAAGGGCAATAGCTTCAGTTAGAGCGAACCCTAAAAGAGCCGATTTGAAAAGCTCGTCTTTTAGCGAAGGATTTCTAGAGGTTCCTATGATAAGAGCCCCGAAAACGGTACCAATACCAACACCAGCTCCTGCTAGTCCAATAGTAGCCAATCCTGCACCAATATATTTTGCTGCTTGTAACATTGTTTATAAAGATTTTTTTTTGAATCTAGACTTTTTACGTCTAACAAGAGAATCTCTTTTTTTAGCCCTTTTTACTTTTAAATCCGTTAAAATAATATTATATTTAAAAGACGTGGACAAAGCACAATTACGCTTTTTACCTTTAATTACCTTATAATTAGAAAAAACTTTTTTCAATTTTTGCTTAATGGAACTTTGGGGGACAAAAGAGAGAAATCCATTTGAAGCGACGATAGCGCCACCTCTAATAAACCTAACAAAAGAAACAGTAGTTTCTAAACGCAGTAAAGATAAAAAAAACAAACGTAAGGAGCGATGTACCATGTTTAAACGATTAACAGCTGTTTTTTTAATGTAAGGGGAAAACAACAAAGAATCTAAGTGTATTTTAGAGTATTTGGCCAGGGCTTTAAAAGAATCTGGCTTATTAAAAGAGTTTATAAAAGGAATTTCTTTTATATTATCAGCAAAACCTTGAAAGTTTTCTGTAGAAGCGACCAAAGGGAATAAAAGAGGGGATAAATTCTTTTTATCGAAATGTGCAGAGGAAATATTAATAAATTTTTTATTATTCAACATTAATCAAACAGTTTAAAAAGAATCTTTTCGGACAATAACAGACTTAACAGGTAATTTGGCCTGAGCTTTTTTTAAAGCGGATAAGGCCTTTGATTCTTTAACAGAGCCACCTACCTCTAATAAAACACAACCAGCCCTTACCGAAATAGACCAAAACTCTACGGTACCCTTACCCTTACCCATACGATTTTCTGTGGGCTGTTTTGTCACGGGAATATGGGGGAAAACCCGGAACCACAACTTACCCTCTCGTTTTAACTCTCTATTAATACATTGCCTCAAGGACTCCAATTGTTTAGCAGTGAGGCGAAAAGAGTTTAGAATTTTCAAACCAAAATCACCAAACTTTAAACAGTTTATTTTAGAGGAAGGTGTTCTTTTTAAGAAAGATTTTTTATATTTACGAAAAACAGTTTTTTTTGGTTGCAAGAACATATACTAATTTATAAATAAGTTATCCAGATCTTCAATCCAAAAGACCCTAAACTTGTGTGAATGGGAATAAAAGAGTAACTTGATAAACTAGAAACGGTTTGCGTTGACAAACGGCCGGATTCGATTACACGAGTTTTAGTCCGTGTGGAACCATTCAAACGACCTTTGAACTGAACTTTTATACCTTTGATAACGGTACCCTGAGTGGAGACTAAAACGACAAGAAGTTTTTCAACAAAGATTAAAAATCGAGATAATTTACGGGTCTTTAGCAAAGCTTTGAAATAAAAAGAAATAAAGGAAGCCAGCAAATACGAAGTATCTTTTTGAAACAGAAGTAATGAAAAAACTACAAGCCCTGTTTGAAAAAAAGACTCTGTTTTAAAAGACGATAATAAAGATAAATCGGGAGTTTTTTTAACGCGTTTCAAAAAAGCTTTCGAGGATTGGTTTAAATTCAAAAAAATTAAACGAAAATCGGTTCTAAAAGAAAGACTTTTCAGTAGAACCTTTAATCTAACACTAAGTAAAACTTTAGGCCCAGACAATCCCGAAGAATGGCGGTTCAAAGAAAGAAAGCTCAAAAATAATGTGGGTTTATGGCAGGTATCCCCCACTAAAAAAAAACAATCTTTGACTAAAAAACGATTTTGCTCAAAAAGTTTTCTAATATTGGATTCTATATCGTACTGATGTTTCAAAAGCAACGGATATTCATTACCGGAAACCAAAGACCAGCTGGAGGGATTAGACAATTGTTTGTTGAATAAGGAAGGATTAACTTTTTGACCCATTTAAGATTTTTTTCGTTTTTTGTAGACATGCCTTACACGTGTAGCAACGAATTCGCCAAACTTAAAACCAATCATTTCTTCTAAAACCTTTATAGAAACAAAAGACTTACCATTATGCACACGAATAACCTTACCTACAAAAGAAGGTAAAATAGTAGAGCTTCTAGAATAAGTATAAACTATATCACGACCGTCGGTCAAAAGCGTATAATCAACAAACGGGCCTTTCCAAGAAGAACGATTAGACATTGTTATATATTATTATTGTTTTTTACGCGTGCTTGTTTTAACACCGTGTGCTGGTTTACCCCAAGGGGTTACAGAAGGTCTTCCACCAGAAGTTTTCCCTTCTCCACCACCATGAGGATGATCAACGGGATTCATAGCAACACCCCTAACACTAGGACGTTTATTCAACCAACGAGATCGTCCAGCCTTACCTAAAACACGATTTTTGTGCTGTGGATTGGAAACAACACCTAGAGTAGCTTCAAGAGACTCTTTTAGTTCTATAATAAAACCAGAGCTAAGCCTTATACGACAAAAACCTTTGTTTCTAGATAACAAAAGAGCACCGCACCCTGCCGATCTTGCAATTTTTCTTTTTCCTAAGGTATTAAAAGAAAAATCGTGAATAAGAGAACCTAAAGGAATTTCCGACAAAGGGTATCGATTACCTTGAAAAAAAGAGGTACTATAAGGATCTTTCAAATTAAAATTAACAAAATGACCTACTTTTAAATTATGAGAAGCTAAAATGTAAGAATGGCGCAAAGAAGTTTTATCGAAGACTCTCGCAATAAAACCTGTTCTATAAGGATCATACTCAATACATTCAACAATACCAGAAATTTTAGTATCAAAATCGATTTCTCGAAAAAGTCTTTTATGGCCGCCTCCTTTAGTATATACCGTAATGAGACCTTGATTATTTCTACCCGCAGACGATTTGAGACGTCTTGTTTTAGTTTTTAAGGGTTTTCCTTTATGTAAAAAGTTGTAAGAAGGAATATAAGTATGCCTAAGTGAAGGCGTAACGGGGCGGTGTTTCATTTTTTAATATAAGATGACGTAAGTTAAACACTCTACAAGGATCGAACTTGTGACAATCAGCTTAGAAGGCCGATGCTCTTCCAACTGAGCTAAGAGTGCAATATTTAAACTAAAAATGTATATACTAAATACTGAAGTAAAAAGCCATAAAAGAGCTAAAACAGCTATGACAGGTATTTATGGGGTTGGTGGTGAAAAAGCACAAAAAATCTGTAAAGAATTTGGAATATCGGATAAAGCACTTTTTAAAGACCTGAGCCCTGATAAAATCAACCGTATAGTAAATTTTATAGAAGAAAATTACCCCCACGGTCGTCTTTTTAAAGAAAGTAAAATCAAAAACATTAAACACTTAGCCGAAATTAGGACCGTGCGTGGAATAAGACATAGAAATAAATTACCTGTAAGAGGTCAAAGAACACATACAAATGCACGAACAAAAAAAAGAACTTAAACCCACTCTTTTAATAAGAGACACAAGTAATAATATATTAGTCTCTTCAATAAACCTAAAAAAAGATTGCGTAATAAGTTGTGGACTATTGGGTTATAAAAAGTCTCGTAGATCGACGAATATCTCGGCTCAAAGTTTAGGCGAAAAACTAGGAGAAATCCTGAATAGACAGAAAATTAAAAAAATTAACGTAATTGTGCGCGGATTCACTATAAAGTCTCGTTTTGTAATTAAAGGAATAAAACAACACAAGATAAAAATAGAACGAATAAAAAACGTAACGAACACCCCGTACAACGGCTGCAGAAAAAAGAAAAAAAGACGGCTTTAATAAAAGAAGGAATGACTGAGTGGTTAAAGGTGGCAGACTGTAAATCTGTTAGCAAAGCTTACGTAGGTTCGAATCCTACTTCCTTCAGCTTGGACAGGAAAAACAGGACTCGAACCCGCAACCGATGGTTTTGGAAACCATTATTCTACCAATTGAACTACTTTCCTCGAAAAACTAAGCTTGGCAAGAATCGAACTTACAACTTTACCGTTATGAGCGGTATATTCTACCATTGAATTACAAGCTTATTAAAAAATGATCTAAAATTTGAACAAAACAAATACGTAATAAGGTAAACTTAGTGTAAATTTATAGCATCGTTTAAATAAAGGCAAGTCAATATTGTAAAAATATATGCCTGTATTAAAGCAACCATAAACTCTAAAAACATTAATAGAACTAAAATAACCAAAGGTATAAAATGAGCGATAAGTAATCCACCACCGGCAAGGACCATACTATAGGCAAAACCTGCGATAACCTTTAATAAGGTATGACCTGCCATCATATTGGCAAAAAGTCGAACAGATAAACTAATAGGGCGAAAAATATAAGAAATCAACTCTACAGGAACAAGCAAGAAAGCTAATTCTACAGACTGCCCCGGAGGTAAAAAAAAACTTATAAAATCAAACCCATGCTTCTTAACACCGATAATATTAATAGCAATGAAAGTCATCAAAGCTAAAGCCAAAGTAACTATTAAATGGCTTGTTACGGTAAAACTGTAAGGAACTAATCCAATAACATTAGCAGTTAGTATAAAAGTGAATATAGTGAACACGTACGGAAAATAATATTTTCCTGTAGGCCCCACAATACCTGAAAGCAAGTCTGAGGTAGTTTCATACAACAGTTCAAAGAAATATTGAACACGATTAGGCACTAAAAACATTGTGTTTTCTGTACCAAGACTGTACAAAAGAAAAAGAGTGCTGAAAATAGTTAAAAGAAAAAGTACAGCAGCATTTGTGATGGAAATATCAAATAAACCTAAAGATAATTGAAAGATCGGGTATATTTGGAATTGTTCTAAAGGACTAAAAACCATTTAAGTATATATTTAATTTAATAACCCCACCAGTAGACAACAACAAAAAGAAACAACCACACGACATCAACAAAGTGCCAATACCAAGCAGCAGCCTCGAAACCAAAATGATGTTCTCTAGTGAAGTGATTTAGTGAAAGTCTTACTAAGCAAATTGCAAGAAAGCAGGTACCAATAAAAACATGAAAACCGTGAAAACCGGTAGCCATATAGAAAGTAGACCCATACACACCATCTGAAATAGTGAACGGAGCCTCTACGTACTCTACTGCCTGCAGCGCTGTAAAAATAATTGCTAGACCGATGGTTAAAACAAGCCCAATAGAAGCACTTTTTTTTTTACCTGCCACAATAGCATGGTGTGCCCAAGTAACCGTAGCTCCCGAAGTCAAAAGTATGACCGTATTTAAAAGAGGCACTCCCCAAGGACTTAAAGGATCTATACCACTTGGGGGCCAAATACCACCAATCATAGCAGATGGTTTAATACTCGCATCGAAAAATGCCCAAAAAAAAGCAAAGAAAAACATTATTTCAGAAACGATGAATAAGAGCATACCCATTCTAAGACCTGTTTGCACCACTATAGTGTGCTGGCCTTCGAAGGTACCTTCGCGAATTATATCACGCCACCAGACATACATAACGAAAAGTATAGTAAGAAAACCTGTTGTGAAAAGAGTAAACCCCCCATAATAACCATGCATATACATGACTAAACCGAATGTCAAAGCCAATGCCCCGAACGAAGCCAACAAAGGCCAAGGGCTGGGGTCAACTAAATGATAAGGGTGTCGTTGACGATTTTTAATAGAAGAATGAATCATTTTTAATTTTAATTAAAGAGAAAGAAAAAATAACGGAAAAATGTGATTTGAACACATGACATTCTGTTCCCAAAACAGACACGCTACCGGACTGCGCCATTTCCCGAGATTATTATATTTAAGATTTTTTTAAAGTGATAGAGACATCTCTGGACAATAAACTAAGACATGAAATAAGTTCTTGCGACAAGGCAGTATTTAAAGTAATAATAGCTTTATGATAAACCAAGTAGAAACGGTCTTTTGCCTTACTGTTAACATGAGGAGAACGCAGAACGCTAAAAATTTTACGTTTTTCTGGTAGCCTGACAAATGAAGACTTTGAAGGGAGTTGACAAAGAACCTTAGAAATAGCTGTTTTAAAACTATTTGAATCAGACGACCTTAAAATGATTTTATACATTTAAGCAGGAAACCAGTTAAATGAAATCAGTATAGAAGCAGTTAACAACATCCAACCCAAAGAAAGAGGTAAGAACGTTTTCCAACCAAGTTCCATCAACTGATCATACCTATAACGTGGTAAAGCTGCCCTAATCCAACTAAACAGAACAACAAAAAAGCATATTTTCAAAGCTAGCCAAACAGGGCCTGGAAGAAGCGTAAAAGGAATAATACTAAAGGGCGGCAACCAACCACCAAGGAAAAGAGTTGATATTAAAGAACCCATAAGAAGCATATTTGCGTACTCGCCTAAAAAAAACAAAGCAAAACCCATAGCAGAATACTCTACGTTATAACCAGAAACAAGCTCAGCTTCAGCTTCAGGTAAATCAAAAGGATGCCTGTTAGTTTCGGCTAAAGCAGAAACAACAAAAAGAAAAAACATGGGTAATAACGGAAAAATATACCAAACATTTTGTTGAGCTAAAGTGATTTCGCTTAAATTGAAAGATCCTGCACAAAGAACAACAGTAACAACAATAAAACCAATAGAAACTTCGTAAGAAATCATTTGAGCAGCAGATCTAATCGAACCCAAAAAAGCATATTTAGAATTACTGGCCCACCCGGAAAGAAGTATACCATAAACGCTTAAAGAAGATACAGCGAAAAGATACAATAAGCCGACATTTATATCAGACAGGACTATACCGTCGCCAAAAGGAATTACAGCCCAGCCAAGTAAACTTAAAACAAAAGTTAATATAGGTGCTAACAGAAAAATAAAGGTATTAGCATTACTAGGTAAGATAGTTTCTTTAGCAAACAGCTTTAAACCATCTGCCAAAGGCTGCAATAACCCTAAATAACCAATAACGTTAGGACCACGTCGTCTCTGAATAGAACCCATAACCTTTCTTTCAACTAGAGTAAAGTAAGCCACCGATATCAAAAGAGGAACCACAATGGCAAGAATTTGTAATATAAGAGTGAGCATTGTTATAAATTATTTTTACATATCAGAGAAGGGACTTGAACCCTTACTTTTAAAAATTAAAACTAGAACCTAAACCTAGCGTGTCTACCAATTCCACCACACTGACACCAAGGCAAAATTTAATCTTTAGAGAGTTTGTACGTACCTTACAAACATAAAAAAATAAAACACCCCAAATTTAAACAGCCTTAAAAGAAACGATAAAAAAAAGACAAGACACTCAGAAGCAGTCAAAAAAAAGAGAAAATTTTTTTTAACATACTGTGATCTAAAACAAAAACTTTGGGGGGAACCTTTATGGAGGGGGGATTAATATACAGTAATATAATTGATAGAAAAGCGTAGTAATTCGCTTGGCTAGAACACTGTACTAACATAGTTTTTTAAGAACGCTACTCTAGAGTAGCGTTCTTAAAAAACCATAATTGATAATTCTTTGGCTAGTATTAGTCATTTCTTTTTAATAGTTGCTTTTTTATGTAAGCAATGTAAAAAAAAACTCAACACAATTATTGCTCTTAAATAATTGTGTTGTGTTTACAATTGATTAAAATTAAAAATGTGTCTTAACCTTATTAAAAATATTAAAATTCTTTTCTCAAAAAAAGTTATTGAAAACAGGCTCTTTATGATTTTGTTCTTCTGTATCTTTTTAAATGTGGTTTTAGCCCTTTTATTATTTTTCGAGCTGTACCGTACCAATCAAGTGTTTCTAGAGTTGTCCTTGGTTTCTGACCAAAAGAGTGCTTTGTTTCTAGAAATACATGAACAAATATCAAAAATCAGAAAATGAAATTTCCTGCTATTTTTTTCTTTTTTGGAGTCTCTTTTTCTTCATTGGTCGGTAGTTGTTATCTGGTGTTACAAGAATATTCGAATTACAGAGAGAATTTCGATATTTTATCTAGACGGCTGGAAAAACAGGCGACTCAAGTAAATAAAATATTAGAAGACATTTCGGTTGTCGAATCTTTGCTTCTAAAAAATAATAATGATAATTTTTGGGTTATTGATTTTTTGGGCACTTTCAGCAAAAATTTAGTGGCGCCTGAAGTTCTTCCTACGGTGATCAGAAGTTGCTTTTTACTGATTATCTTTTTTATCGCTAAGCGCGAATTAATAAGTTTGTGTACTTTTTCTAGTGATTTAGCGTGGTTCAAAGGGCTGCCTTTTGTTAAATATTTTTTTACTTCACCCACGACAGACTCTGCCCCTTCTGAAATCGCCGACTTGCTGCAGAATCAAAAAGAATTGGCTTCGAGTTTGGGCAAAGTTATCACTAAGCTGTCTGAAGATCAAAATAAGCAATTTGATGGCGTTATGAGCGCTTTTTCTGTAAAATCTGAGTTTGATAGCGCCCTTCTTCATTCTGTCTTGTTAGATTTTAGCAATAAAATCTTGTTAGAGATTCGCAAAAGTGGCTCTGAAACTGAGTGTCATGTGCTTCTAGAATTAGAGAATTTAAAAGCCAGTCTTACAAAGATTTCTGTTGTGAATGACGACATATTGAGCTTAACCGTCCCCAACCGGGCGTTATCTTTACCTTCTACAACACCCCAAGAAAATTTACATGAGGATTTTGCGGCGTTGGTAGCATCCTTGCCGGAGGATCAGTTTTCAACATAATCTCTGGAAATAAGGTCTTTAAAAAATACAAATTTATATATATATAAGATGGAGGTCAATAAAATATCTACGAGACTTGTTTCAGAAATTTCAAAAAAACTCAACTTTCCTGAGAACCAGGCTTCAGTTTTTGAGAGAAACGTTAAAATTTTTGAGAGAAATTTTAAGTGCGATAATGGCTTGGAAGAAGATCTTATTGCGGCAAAAGAAAAATTTTTTTCTCCTGCTCTTCAGTGGGTAAAATTAGACGGTCATTGGGTAGAAGGAATTCGCGTAAAAGCGGTGGATTATAAATTAAATGTTTCTTCCACGGTGGTCCCGAAAGTTGATAAAGTGGCCAACTTGCAAGCGAGTCCCGAGATTCCCGAATTATTCTCGAATAAGACACATTTCTCTATATTTGAGGATTGTATTTCTTTTATTCTTGATGTTCGATTAGAAAGAGCAATAGGGGATGTTTTTGCTAATCTTGAGCCTACTTATTGTTATAATCTCTTAATAGAGAGTTCTTTGGGTTTACCTGTGTTTTTAATCCCTATTTTTTGTTACACGCTAAAGGCTAACACAAACTCTAATCCTCTTTATTGTGTGCAAAGAATTCAGCAATTTTTGCGAAATCACAAAAACACTTTGTTAATTTACAATGTTGATAAAGAGGTTTTGCATCAAGTTATCAAAAAAGCTGTTGATTTTAAGTTTTATGATAAGTTTGTTGCCGCTTATCCCGGACTTAAAGAATCCCTCAAGTCTTCCATAGAAAATCGCCTGGAAGTCGCCTCAATTTGTTCTACTTTTAAATCAGAATTAAGCCATATCTCTGAATCCGCTGTTCCTAAAAGGAGAACAGATTTAAAAGTGAGGGTTGCAGGTGCTGCAACTGGATTAGGTATGGTTGGTTACAGTGGTTTTTGGTTATACCAAAATTACGGGACTCTGGTTTATAACGGAGATAGGGTTAATATTTTTCAAGGCCCTCGTGGGAGATCTGTAGCAAAGACCACGGGGCTTATTGTTAAATCGGTTGGTAGTTTGTCTGTTTGTGTTGCTGGCAGCATCGATGCTTTTATTAGTCCGTTTAAAAAAGTTTTTTTTAAAAACCTCGATATTTTTTCGAGTCCGTTTAAAAAATTTCTGGGCATTGCTGTATCAACAGCAAAAGAGTCGGTGGAAATCGCAGGAACTGCCCTTAAAGACGTCTCAGAAGGGAAATAAACACGTGTTTTCCTCGTTTTCAAAAAGATCCTTACAACCATTCTATTTGGAATTAAAAAAAATAGGTTGTTAGTAAAAAATTAGAAGTATTTGATAATAAGTTTATTAAAAAAGTTCTTCTAGTTTGAGAAAATAGTTCAATAGGTAGAATATGATTTCAAAATCATGGGTTGCGGGTTCGAGTCCCGTTTTTCTCGTTTATCTGTGGGTTAATTGGTAAAAAAAACTTTTTGTTTTAGGTAGTTTAAACATCCTTGAAAAAAAACAATAAAAAAGGGTCAAAACCATTCAGAGACAATCAAAAGAGAGTAACATTATTTTTTTACGTAATATGATTTAAAACAAAAACTTTGGGGGGAACCTTAGGAGGGGGGGTTAAGAATGTAATAAAAAATTGATGAAAAAGCGTAGTAGTTCAGTTGGTTAGAATACTGGAATCATAACCCAGATGTCGAGGGTTCAAGTCCCTCCTTCGCTAAAAGCTCGCTTGGTGGAATGGTAGACACGACAGACTTAAAATCTGTTCTCTTCAAGGGTTACTAGTTCAAGTCTAGTAGCGAGTATTTTTTTTGCGTTCTTGTAAAAATACGCAAACATGAGTGGCTTATAGGCGTTTTAAAATTAATTAATATATAAATATGCTTTTCCCTATTGAATTATTGCAGGTCCCTGTTAGTGTGGGTTCTTTATTTTTATCGTATTTTTTTGCGATTTACTTTTTTAATCACGGGCTTTACATAAAACACCTTTCGGTGCTTAGTCTTTTTTTTAATACGCCTGTTGAAAAAAATCTTTGGAGTATCTTAAGATTTTTAGTTAAATTAGAGTTGTTTTTAACTATTTTTTTGCCTTCAAAAATCTTGCTTAATAATAACATCTTTGAAAAAAGTGTTGTTCTTTGGGCCTTTTATACTGTCTTGCTTAGTTTATTCTTCTGGGTTTTTTTAATAAGCGGTAACGTGTACTTTTTTTCACTCAGTATGCTTTATCTTATTTTGCACGTAGAAATACTCGTATTTGCTCTTCTAATTAAAAACGATTTTCTAAAGGTGAATTTGCTTTTTTCATCAGGCCTGTCTCATCAAGAATTTGATGAGATTGTTTTTTTTTTTTTGGCAATACTCATTTTAAGACAGCCTTATCAGAAGCGGAAAATCTTACCGATAGGAGTTATCCGGAAGTAAAACAACCTCCCCACATCGTGGATTCGTTCATTGATCTGGACAAGAGAAGACTAGCGGATTTTGAGAGGGTCCTTAGTAAACAGCCTTTATATTCCACAATACCTCAAATTAAAGATCTTCTAAAAAAATAAATTTAAGCCCGTTATTGTTTTTTAAATTAGACTGGTATAAGATTTCGGTTGTTAGGATTATTCTAATAGGTTAAGGAGTTCGCCCCTTTTGATAAAAGCTCGCTTGGTGGAATGGTAGACACGACAGACTCAAAATCTGTTCTCTTTAAGAGTTACTAGTTCAAGTCTAGTAGCGAGTATTTCTTAAGTTTTTTATAAAAATGTTTTTATTATTGTTACTTGACTTGAATCAAAAGCGACGTTGTTTTAAAAATGGTCGTATTCCACGAAGATATTAAAGATACCGGCTAACAGTTAGGGTAGTTTTTTTTTTATTTCCCGTTATTTTAATGGTCTGTGATTTTCGTTCTCTTGATTACTTGTGGGTCTTGCTGGCAAAAAACTTTTTGTTTAGATAGTTTAAACACCTCTTATTAACACACTCTGCCCTTTTTTTACGTGTATAATACAGTAGAAAAGAATATTCAAGTCTTTCCCAAAACCATACCGAACTTGTGAAGATAAGCTTAAATATTCCCTAGATACTTGCAAATTTGCCGGGAAACAAGGTTCTTAAAAAACATAACAGTAATGCCTACTTTAAATCAATTGTGTTCTAATGCACGTCAGCCCCGGTCTTTTATTATAAAAGCCCCGGCTCTAGAGCAGTGCCCTCAAAAAAAGGGTGTTTGTTTACGTGTTTTTACAAGGACGCCCAAAAAACCCAACTCTGCTTTGAGAAAAGTCGCCCGTTTACGGTTGTCTAACAAAAAAATAGTTGTTTCTTATATCCCCGGTGAGGGGCATCCTTTACAGGAATATTCTATAGTGTTGTTGAGAGGAGGCCGTGTTAAAGATTTGCCGGGTGTCAAGTATCATCTCGTGCGGGGTAAATTTGATTTGTTGGGCCAGCGTACCCGTAAAAATGCCAGGTCAAAGTACGGGACTAAATTGAAACAAACATAATATGCGAGACATATCCAAACTTTCCCGCCTGTTTTCTAACAGGTTAATGAAAAATGGTAAAAAAAGTTTGTCAGATAAGTTTGTTAAACAGATTTTACTCGAACTAAAGTTATCAAAAGAGTCTCCTAAAAAGGTTTTGACTTTAGCTGTTTTAAACGCTGGCCCTCTTGTTTGTGTGAAAAATGTTAAGTCTAGGGGTAAAACTTTTCAAGTCCCTTTCCCTTTAACCCCCAAACAACAGGTTTCTAAAGGCTTTGATCAGATTCTATCTAATACTTCCTTCAATAGTGGTGGTATCGCCGCAGAGCTTTTGAATGCTTCCACAAATAGAGGCAAAAGTATTAAAAGTAGGCGTCTCATACACCAGACAGCGAGAAATAACCGCGCTTTTGTTGGTTATCGGTGGTTTTAAAAATTAATTAATATAGAAATATGCTTTTTCCCATTGAATTATTACTTTTTTGTTCGTTTTCCGTTTTTTTAATAGGTGCTATCGGTATTGTTGTTAATAAGCGTAATTTGCTTATTATTTTAATGTCTATAGAGTTAATGCTTGTTGGGGTTAATTTAAACTTTATCATTTTTTCTGTTTATTTGGATGACATTATGGGCCAAGTTTTTGCCCTTTACGTGTTAACCGTAGCAGCAGCAGAATCTGCAATTGGTTTAGCTATTTTTACCCTTTATTTTAAAGATAAACGTACTTTACAGTTAGAGGGGTTTATGAGATCTCGCGGTTAATTTTTGTTTTTCAAAAATGATACAAGCACAAACAGTTCTAAAAGTTGCGGATAATTCCGGCGCAAAAACGGTAAGGTGTATTCGAATTCTTCGAAAAGGTAACAACCCTACAAAAGGTTTTATAGGTGATGTCTTGGTTGTATCAGTGCAGAAACTTCGATCTCGGAATAGACAATTTTCAAAAGTTCTGAAAGGGGATGTTGTTTTGGCTTTGGTTGTAAAAACTAAAAATCCTTTAGTAAGACCTACTGGTCTAGCCATTTCGTATAACGAGAACGCTGTTGTTTTGTTAAATAAGCAAAAGAGGCCTTTGGGTACTCGAATGTTCGGCACTTTTCCAAAAGAATTGCGTCATTTAAAGTTTAATAGAATTTTAACACTTTCCGCGGGTACCGTTTAAAAATATCTAAAATATAATGCGTAACAAAAATCTTAAATATTTGAAATATATCTCGCATGCTCGTAATTTGTACGAGATCCCTTCGTTATCGGGTGTTGTTTTAAGCAGCACCCCTTCAAGAGCCTCGTTAAGGGAGGCCAAGTCTTTTAAAGATTTGCTTCCAGGGATTACTTCTCTAGAGCTTATTACGTTTCAAAGACCTTTTTTAACACGTAAAAAAATAACATCTTCTTTTAGATCCAGTAGAAAAGGTTCTCCGACTGGTGCCAAAGTAACTTTACGGGGTTTATCCGCGGGTAAATTTTTTGAAACTTTACTTTTTCGGGCACTCCCCCAAAGCTTTTCTATCAATACCTATTGGATTGATTCTGGTACCAGGTCCTCGAGGAAACATTTCTCTTTGTCTAATTTAGAGTATTTACTTTTTCCTTTAGTCAGGAATTTTTACATGTTTTTGCGAAATTCAGGCAGGTTTTTGGTCACTTTTCGCACTAAAGGCCACCCCACCGCTTTACATTTGAATTTTATTCGTCATTTATTAAAAATACCTTTCTAAAATTTTAGAAAAATTTAAATATCATTTGATTTTTAAATATTAAACTTCGCCAAATTAGCTTTTGGTTTCAAAGATTTTTTATCCTTTATTGTTTTATAATGTCATCTACTGTATTAACTAATCCTTATTACCTTTGGTCTTCTAGATGGTTGTTTTCTACAAACCATAAAGATATTGGTACCCTTTATCTTATTTTCGGTGCTTTTTCTGGTGTAATCGGTACTATGCTTTCTGTTTTAATTCGTATGGAGTTATCATACCCTGGAAGCCAGATATTAGCGGGTAATCATCAATTATACAATGTTATTGTAACTGGGCATGCTTTCGTCATGATTTTTTTTATGGTAATGCCTGTTATGATTGGTGGGTTTGGTAACTGGTTCATTCCTTTAATGATCGGTGCTCCAGATATGGCTTTTCCAAGAATGAATAACATTAGTTTTTGGTTATTGCCGCCCTCTCTTTTTCTTCTTTTATCTTCTACTTTGGTGGAAGCTGGTGCGGGAACTGGGTGGACTGTTTACCCTCCTTTAAGTAGTGCACAGGCTCATTCTGGGCCTGCCGTAGACCTTGCTATTTTCAGTTTACACTTATCAGGAGCCTCTTCTATTTTGGGGGCTATAAATTTTATCACAACCATTTTTAATATGAGAGCGCCAGGAATGTCTATGCACCGATTACCTTTGATGGTTTGGTCTGTCTTGATTACTGCCTTCTTATTACTTTTATCTTTGCCTGTTTTGGCAGGTGCTATAACTATGCTTCTTACAGATAGGAATTTCAATACAACTTTCTTTGATCCTGCTGGTGGTGGAGATCCTGTTCTTTATCAGCATTTGTTTTGGTTTTTTGGTCATCCCGAAGTTTATATTCTTATTTTACCTGGTTTTGGTATGATTAGTCATATCGTGAGTACTTTTTCACGAAAAACCATTTTCGGTTATTTAGGTATGGTTTACGCTATGCTTTCTATCGGTATTTTAGGTTTTATTGTTTGGGCTCACCACATGTATACCGTAGGTATGGATGTAGATACTCGAGCGTATTTTACAGCAGCTACAATGATAATTGCGGTTCCGACAGGTATAAAAGTCTTTAGTTGGATTGCCACTATGTGGGGAGGTCGTGTTACTTTCGAAACTCCTATGCTTTTCGCTTTAGGTTTTATCTTTCTGTTTACCGTAGGTGGTCTTACAGGTGTTGTATTGGCTAATTCAGGTTTGGACATAGCCTTACATGATACTTATTACGTTGTAGCCCATTTTCATTATGTTCTGTCTATGGGTGCTGTTTTCGCTATCTTTGCCGGGTTTTATTACTGGATAGCTAAAATAACTGGGTTACAGTATCCTGAGGTTTTAGGTAAAATTCATTTTTGGCTGTTTTTTATAGGGGTTAATGTTACCTTTTTCCCGATGCACTTTTTAGGTTTAGCTGGTATGCCAAGACGTGTGCCTGAC
>JACKZZ010005094.1_pt1 | contig 32510 bp, 27 predicted proteins | sample 8027871 | NCBI WGS metagenome assembly JACKZZ01 (sample SAMN15724774, study PRJNA655200) | protist metagenome | isolation source: fluorescence activated cell sorting (FACS) single amplified genomes of... | place: USA: West Boothbay Harbor, Gulf of Maine | collected 2000-07-19
CGAGTCATAGTAGGAAGGGTGAAGAGAGAAAGACGCATAAATCAGTTAAAAGATCACGAACGATCAAAGAGAGGCCCAAGGTCATCCTGAGCCATCAGAACCTCTGCACCTCCAGTTTGCCCTAGAAGCATAAGATGGGTCCCCCAGAAGGCAACACCAACAATGAAAGCAGCAGCAAACCCTACAAGAACACCCACTTTCTGAGCATCGAAGAATGCTGGTGAGTAATGAGCATCTACACCAAGGTAGTACTCATCCTGAACCATCTTCATGGTAGGGTTCATAAAGTGGTATGCAATGATTCCCCAAAGGAGAAGAGCAACTAGACCACCTACAAAAGAAGCAAGAATCGAACCAGTTCCTACAGCAGTGGTCATCATAAGAGGTGCGAAAATAGTTCCAAGAATAGAAAGAGCGCAGCCAATTAGACCAAGGAAGGCCCCCATTACACCGTCAACAACAGGAAGAGCCACTCCATAAGGTGCAAGGAAAAGAGCAAGAGTTGGGAAGATTAGAACAACCCCAGTGATTCGCATAGTAATTGAGAACACTGAACCATACTGAGGAGCGTACACAGTAAGGTGAGGAGACAGAGGTCGAAGAACGGCCCCAGTTCCCGCCACCGCTGCTGGGGCAAGACCCCCAGTAGGGGCAGCCTTATAAATCGCAAGTAGGGAAGAATCGGACATGGAAAAAGGGAAGAAAAAAGGGACAGTTTGTGACTGCCCCCGGTGGGTACCTTCAGAAGTACCCCGGAGTATAAAAACTCAGAGTGACAGGACTTGAACCTGCGGCCTCCCGCTCCCAAAGCGGGCACGCTACCAACTGCGCCACACTCTGTGGAAAGGCTTCATAAAAGACCCTTATATTAGAAAATTTAGTGGATCGACCTGTCTCTGCGTTCTAAGCGGAAGCGCGCCCGAGGAAACAGAATTAAAAAGCTTTATCCTCAATAGAGGGAAATCTAGTTCACGGAACTCGAGGGGTTGGTGGGAGAAGATACGCTGAGCGAAAGAAAATACCTAGCTCAAGCAACACTGCACCAGCACAAAATAGACCTACAAAAATAGTATCCAAAGTAGGGAGAACCAATAGAAGGCAAGCAAAAAGAGCAAAAAGAGCAAGACCCCGCTGAGTAGGGGTTACTTGAACTGGTGGAAGCCACAAGGACCCCAAACTAATCAAAACGCCACCATAAGTAAAAAGACCAACCCAACGAAGAGTAGTCATCCAAGTAGAGGCACGAAAAGCTTGAACGAGAAGGCCATCAGGGTCAAGAAGAGCACCCAAACCAGCTGTAAGGCCAACCAAAGCAAGCACCCCGAAGACCCAGCCAAAAATAGCCAAAATGAGAGCTACACGACCCCAATTCCAAATGAAGCTTACCTCACGAACGGTACATGCACCACTTAGCGCTCGAGTACCAAGTACCCAAATAAAGAACGGGGCACATAGCAAACAAACCAAAAGGGAGCCCTCGCTTACCAGGGTAAGCAAGTCTTGTGGACCCAAAGCCTGGGCAGCTGTTGGTGAATCCACACCTGATCCAGGCAGAAGAGCCAATGCTGCGCCCAGTAGAGAAGGTAGGTTAAAAACCCCGATAACCAAGCAAAACGAAAAGCTAAGCAAACAGATCAAGAAAAACCGCCAACTTGAATGGAGATGTGTGGTAAATCGCATAAAAATCACAGAAGTGAATAATCAAGCACGAGCCCGATGGAACGAAGATTCCACAAGAGCGGTGTCAACTCCGACGGGAGAAACCCATTGAAGTGGGGGTTGAAGCAAAGAGATAGCTTTAGTTCGCAGATCCACCTCTAGGTGTGAGACCTTGTACCGCCCAGAGAGCACGTTCGCTTTCTCTGAAGGGCCCCAAGGTTGAAGAGTCCGCAAAATTCCGTGAGAAGCTGCAAGACCGATGTCGGAAGCAGTTTGTAGCCACCCAGCTCGAGTAGAATGAGGATTAGGGGTGCCAGCAGCAGATAGATTTGCTTGGTTTAGCCCTAGGCTAACAACCCGGGTAAGTGTGGGCTTAGGGGCAGACCCCCCAGCAAGAGTTCCTAGTCGCAACCCATGGGCAAGAGTTACGAGATCCGAGTGATTAAGTGGTACTCCTTGAGACCCTGGAGTCCCTACCTGTGCAGATAGCTGAAGTGAAAGGGCATCCCGGTGAGAAGTAGATACTCCTTCTTGGGGTTGCCAATTACGCTGGGTGCTTGCTTTCAGATTATGGCCAACAAGCTCAATACGTGAGTGAGCCTCTGGGGTAGGTACCAAAAGATCACCAACTTGAAGCGACCGATTAGCTGACTTGAATGCTGCTCCATTTAGAGTCCACCACCCTTGTGCAACTTGGGCATGTGCTGCTCGGTAAGTTGGGGTTAGACCGGCCCGGTGGATAATTGAAGGAGCCCGAGATTCTAGAAGAATTAGAAGCCGAGGACCAACGCCAAAGGGAGACGGAGTGCGCCGAAGGGTCCGAATGGTAGAATCCAGAAGACCTGCAGATGGCCACCCATAAAGAAGCCGAATAACCCGACGAAGGTTAAGACGATCAGTATACGCAGGAAGAGTACGTGGCGGGAAACCTTTCCACAGCCCACCCTCTTCAATAAGACGGGCTAGCTTCGGGGAGAGGGCGGTTCCCCCTGCAGGGGTCCCGTGAGCACGCAAAGTACGTTGAAGAGTTCGGTGGGAAGGCATAAAAAGTAAATGAGGGGTAATTGGTGTACTCACCATCGGATTTGAACCGATACCCCACGAAGGGAGCGGCTTTTGAGGCCACCGTGTCTACCACTTTCACCAGGTGAGCGGTTTATAAATTTAAAATGTACGGGCGATGGGACTCGAACCCATATCTCCAGCTTGGAAGGCTGATAATCTAGCCTTTGATCTACGCCCGCAGTAATTAAAGAGCACAATCAGCTCTTCTTAGGTCGATATCGTACTCCCTTCCCTTTGTAAGGGTCAGGCAACCGTTGTTGTCGCAAAGTAGCAGCGTGTTGATGTACGCTTAGAGGGGACAATCCATGAATAACCGGAGTGGTTGGAGTTCCCAGAGTATAAGTTACCTGGTCGCTCGGAGGAAGAACCAAAGCATCCGAAGTACCAAGTTCTAGCTTCAAGCCTCGTTGAAGGGGAGAGTTCCCTGGAAGGGGAATAGCTTTGAAACCATTACCTTCAAGGAAAATACCCTGTGAAGAACCAGTCTGCACTAGGGACATCCCAACCCGAACAGCAGATTGATCCACTGCATTAACGAATACGAGGGAACGACGTTCTACCTGAGGTAGATCAGCTTTGAGGGGGATTGGGAGTGACCCCAAAGGACCTGTAAGCAACACACAAGCGGCAATATTGTCCTGTCCTACGACTTTTGCAGGATAAAGGGCACAAGTAATGCTTGGGTGAAGCGCAAGAGAAAAGTGCACAGACATGGGAAATCAAGGAGCCCGGAAATGGGGGTAAGGTGACTTATGATTTGACTTAGAAACCCCTGCTAGCAGACCCTTATTTGCAATAGTGGTTGCAGCAATTCGAGATAGTCGATAGGTAGAAGCCATTCCCCGTCCTTTCCCAGTTAGAGTACATCGGTTACGTACCCGAACTTTGGTTGCATTACGTGGGAAAAGAGAGTGTAGAAGAAGAGCGATCTTCCACCGCTGAAGCCCCCCGAGAAGGGCAGAGTTTCGGAGAAGAGCCCGGAAAACGACTCGAGCAACAGAATTTGCTGCTACGATCGAACGCAGGCGGTTGTCCTTTCGAACGGCCGGCTTAAAAGCCGCACCCTGGAAAGAGGATCGACGGAAAGCTTTCAATGCCATAGGAAAGAGATCAATTAGAAAAGGCTGCGAGAGTCTCCGCAGAAGGAGCTGATGGCGCAGAACGAACAGGAGTACCCACAAGAGGACATTGAAGTTCAGTCCACCACCGAAGAGCCCGAGACTGGGTCCACTTTCCCCCCAAAGGCCGAAGCTTGATTTGAAGAGGGACACCACCTCGAGAAGCACCACCCTCGAAAGGAAGGTGAGGCAAAAGAGCTGCAAGGCTCCCTGCATATGCTGGACGTTGAATAGTAAAAGAAAGAACACCCTCACTATCAACTGAGTGAACCGGAAGACCGGTGAAAAAGGGATCTGACCCTAGAGTAAAGAAGACCGATTCCTCGTATGCAGCCCACCCGGATGAACCTGAAAGTGGTGGAGTTTGAAGGCCTGCAAAATCGTCCTGCCGAATACCCCATGGAGCCACAGACTTCTTCATGAGTAGGGGATCCAGAGTAGAGCCTCCTCCAAAAATAGATAGAGGAAGCAAACTAGCGAGAACCCCGTAAGATGACTTAGCCCAGTTCTTATCTTGGGCAGAAACCCCACAAATGATACCTTTTGACCCCGCTTGAGCCGCAGAACGACCGTTAGCCACCCCGTCATATAGGGTAACCCCCTGATGGTGATAGGCGGAAACCCCAAGGCGGGGAATAGGAGTAGAGGAGAAATCAGACATAATAAGAAAAAGTAAAAGCCTCAATAAGCCTTTGGTGCTAGGGCAAGAACCTTAGAGTACCGAGCTGCGGGGGTATCACAGTTAACAGGCCCACCAATGCGAGAACCGATTGGGGTGCCTTGAGCGTTCAGAAGAACACAAGTGTTCCGCGAACCATGAATGGTGAGACCATCTTTTCGAGACTTCGGAGCTGCAAGCCCGGTAATCACTGCCTTTACGACTTGTGAAACCTTAACTTTAGGCTGCGAAATCTTTCGAGAGAGTTGTCGAACAGATACAAGAATCTGAGTACCCACTGAACCAACCGACTTGCGATGGCCGTAGACCTGGATACATTTAACAAGACGGGCGCCTGAGTTATCAAGCACAAAGAGAGAGGTACCAGAATGAATCATGGAAAGATAGTATTAAACTTAAGTTAGAGGATCAAGTATCCCACCCCCAAGTGAAGGCATCAGTTTTATAAACGAACCGGGTAGGTACAGGGAACTTGGCATGAATTAGCGCGCAAGCGTCCTGAGCTTCTGCTTTAGATACTCCAGTAATTTGAAAGACAACATCTCCCTTATGAATACGAGTTACATAAAAAGCAATAGGCCCTTTTCCTTTACCCATTCGAGTTCCAAGTGGTTTTCGAGATACTGGAACCTTATCTGGGTGAACCAGAAGAAGAACCCGCCCTTTTTTCTTTAGGCGGCGCCCAATAATACGCACCCAGGTATCAAGTGCGTGAGTAGGAACCTTTACAGGGCCTAGAACCTGGATACCATACACCCCCCAGGTCAATCGACGCCGTTGAGGTACAAGCTTATCAAAGGATCGTGCCTGTTTTTGTTGTTTCAGCGAATTTTGATGCTTACTCATAGAAAAAGAGGGGGTCAGGCGGCAATACCACCGGAAATAAATGCAGTCGAGGGGATATCCCACGCAGATGATACACCAGTTGCTGCTACAGCTGCAGGTGCGGGTAGGTTAGTTCGTTCCCCATAATGAAGCCATACCTTTACCCCTACAACGCCTTGCTTGGTAAAGGCTGGGATATTGGCATAATCCAATTGAGCAGACAGAGTACTGAAGGGGGTAGCACCAAGCTGCTTTACAACCCGAGAAGATTGACCACCCGCTTTCTTACCTAGAGGACCAGCCAATTGGATACGAAGACCCTGAAGAACGCCTGACATTACAGGGCTAACCTCTCCAGGACGACCAGCAGCAGGAGAACCACCTGCACCTGGCACAAGGCGAGCACGCGCAGCACGAAGAATAGTATTCACAACCATAGTTGGCGAAAGACGCTGCTCCAGAGCACGGGCAAGTTGCCCAGCAAGAGCCTCAGCTGATGCAAAAGGATCCTCTACACGGTGAAACCGTAGCCGAACAGGTTGCCCAGCATACGAGGTCAATGCAGACTCAAGAATCCGAAGATATGGACCTTGTGGGGCTCCTTTTGACATAAATGGGGCTGATACAGCCATATCCAAGCCAATTGCGTCACGTGAAAGACCTAGGGCAGAGGTGTTCGCCTTATCCGATACCCAAGAGCCAGTCCGATGAAGGGATAGCGCATAGGACATTCCGTCTAGCAGAGCAGAATCATCACCCTTAGCCCCCCGAAGATAGGCTCGAAGTCGAAGAAGGCGGGCCCCAAGGCCAGCGACCTTATAAGATTCCCGAGTAGGGAAAGATAGTGCCCGCCCAGCGGTGTAACCTAGTAGATGGGTTTGTGGCACTCCATCAGTTCGTACACCAAGATTAAGGTTAGCCCATCCTTGAAATGACTGGGAAGGGGAAACGGGAGTAACTCCTTGAGCATACAGTGCACAAAGGCGAGCACGGTCGTTATCCAAAGATTGGTTATTAATTGCACCTACAGTAGCTTCAATAGTTGCAAGCGCCCGAGAAAGGCTAGTTGGACGCCCTTTTGGCTGTCCTTGAGCCCGAACCCATAGTAGTAGGGCAGCTAGAGGCCGTAGATCCTGTGGAAGGGACCGCAGAAGTGATGAATAGTTAGTAAGACCGTTTCGTGCAGACCAAGCATCTAGAAGACGCGCCTGAGCAATTGCTTGAGCTTGTCCGAGAGACTGCCCGGCAGGGTTTGATCGCCGAATTTCCTCTTGTAGTCGATGGTTCCGAAGAGCTTTCGGTCGAGTATCAGAGAAAAGTACAGTGGTACCGTAAGCAACGTCCACTTCAAGACAATCTGGGCTTCGAGTAATTGCGGTTCGAAGAGGAGTAGCCTTCATTCCCCGTAGAGCTGCCTCTACGTGAGACTCAATCATACGATCAAGAAGGAAGAGGCGACCAATGTCGGTGCGAGCTGGCTTATATGAAGGGCTGGGTGCCCGAAGGGCAGGGTTACCACCATAACGAAAGCCGAGGGGATGAACTGGAGCAGACATAAGACTGAAAAAAGATAAGTAATGCCCTAAAGCAACTTATAATAAAATAAATACTCTTAATTATAAAGCAAAAAGGGGTTGACTCACCGCTTTTTCCCTTTGACCTTTCGACGTGGAGTTCGAGTGTTTGCGTACTCTCCAAGTTTATGGCCCACCATTGCAGAGTTGACGACAACCTTACCATACCGAAGACCGGTGTGCACAAGAAATGTTCGGCCAACCATTGAAGGTAGAATAATAGAAGATCGTGACTGAGTTTGGATCGGATGAGCAGATCGAGAGCCCTCTTCAAGAAGGGGGGTTAGAAGTGCTGGATCAAGAAAGGGCGCTTTATAAGAAGACCGTGTCATGGTGAAGGAGTATCTCTATCAGGCGGAAGGAGATCGCCCTCAACGGGATAAAGAGAAATATACCGCTGAGCATGCTTTCTCCTAAATAATTTAAGAGGAAACTTAAAAGAATTCCCCCCAAAAAACGCCTGAGAACTAATTAATTAGAGACTCAGTTCTTGTGAGCTTGTGCTCGTAGGTATGACCGCATTCGTTGCATTCGCAGAGCAAACATGTCCTCGGTAACCTTAATCGCAGGAGCTTCCTCGTAGGTGTGATACGCAGGAGGAGAAGGCAGCATCCACTCAACAGAAGGTGCAGGCTCTTGTGATGGCTCTACGTGAACACCTCCAGCAACAGGAACCGAGGTCCAAGCGGTGGTCCACTGGTGCTCGATGTCCTTTGAGTCAGATGCCTTACCGTCGTACGACAGTGCGTCGTAGACTACGTAGAAGAAGACAGCAACAGATACTAGAGAAATGTAGGAACCGAACGAAGCGATCGCGTTCCACCCAGCATAAGCATCTGGGTAGTCAGGGATTCGCCGAGGCATTCCTGCAAGTCCTAGGAAGTGCATTGGGAAGAAGGTGATGTTAACACCAAGGAAGAACATCCAGAAATGAATCTGTCCGAGCTCCTCTCGGTAGAACCGACCAGTAATCTTCCCAAACCAGAAGTAGAAGGCTGCAAATAGAGCAAACACAGCTCCCATTGACAGTACATAGTGGAAGTGAGCAACCACATAGTAGGTGTCGTGAAGAGCAACGTCTACCCCAGAGTTCGCAAGGATAACCCCGGTAACTCCACCAAGGGTGAAGAGGAAGATGAATCCAAGTGCGAATAGCATTGGAGTTGCCAGCTCGATCTTTCCGCCCCACATAGTTGCAAGCCAAGAGAAGATCTTAATTCCAGTTGGGACCGCAATGATCATGGTCGCTGCGGTGAAGTATGCTCGAGTGTCGATATCAAGACCAACGGTGTACATGTGGTGTGCCCACACGATGAACCCGAGAACACCAATAGACCCCATTGCGTAAACCATTCCGATGTATCCGAAGATAGGCTTTCGTGAGAAGGTTGCAACGATATGAGAAACAATTCCGAATCCAGGAAGGATTAGGATGTAAACCTCAGGGTGCCCAAAGAACCAGAATAGGTGCTGGTAAAGGATAGGATCTCCACCCCCTGCTGGGTCGAAGAAGGTGGTGTTGAAGTTTCGGTCAGTCAGAAGCATGGTAATTGCCCCAGCAAGCACCGGCAGGGAAAGCAGGAGCAGGAAGGCAGTAATTAGCACGGACCAAACGAATAGTGGAATCCGGTGTAGCTCCATCCCTGGTCCTCGCATGTTGAAGATGGTTGAGATAAAGTTGATCGCCCCCAGAATTGAAGACGCACCAGATACGTGAAGAGAGAAGATGGCTAGGTCCACTGCCCCTCCCGCGTGGAATGCAGAAGATGACAGAGGAGGGTAAACAGTCCATCCGGTTCCCGCCCCTCCTTCAACTAGTGCTGAGGTCAGCAGAAGAATAAGTGAGGGTGGAAGAAGCCAGAAAGAGATGTTGTTTAGCCGTGGGAAAGCCATGTCAGGTGCTCCAATCATTAGAGGCACGAGCCAGTTTCCAAACCCTCCGATCATCGCAGGCATAACCATGAAGAAGATCATAAGGAATGCGTGTGCGGTAACCAGAACGTTGTAAAGCTGGTGGTTTCCTGACAGAACCTGGTTTCCAGGTGCAGCGAGCTCCATTCGAATCAGAACTGAGAAGATGGTCCCGAGCACTCCTGAAAAGGCTCCGAAGATAAGGTACAAGGTACCGATGTCCTTGTGGTTGGTACTAAAGACCCACCGTTCAATGAAAGCGTAATCCATAAAGATAGTAGAGAGTAAAACTTTCAGAAACTAATTAAGAATAAACTATTTCTGAAAGAAGGCCCCAACAAAGACTGTGTTGTAGACCTCTCAATGTTAAAAAATCGTTGGATAATTCAACAAAATATTACCGAGTTAAAACCCAGTTACCAAAGCAGAGAGAGACCGCCAAAAGGCAGGCTCAGGCTCCCCAGTAGTAGATGCAGAGGAAGAGGAACAGCCAGATTAGATCCACGATGTGGAAGTAAAGGATAGCTGATTCAAAGCCTAGGTGGTGGCGCTGGGTCAGATGACCATCAGCGTCTCGCAGCTGGGCAACTCCAAGGAAGAGACCTCCGATCGCCACGTGAAGACCGTGGAAACCGGTTGCCACAAAGAAGCAAGCTCCGTAAACAGAATCTGAAATAGAGAATGGCGCCTCAATGTACTCTAGCACCTGGAAGATGGTGAAAGCTGCAGCAAGGATTAGGCAGTATGCCAGCCCGTCCTGCATGTTCTCATGATCTCCAACAACAAGAGCCTGGTGAGCCCAGGTAACTGCTGCCCCAGAGGTTAGTAGGATAATGGTGTTTAGGAATGGGAGAGCCCAAGGGTTGAAAGCATCAACTCCGAGTGGAGGCCAAACCGCACCGATATCAATAGCAGGAGAAAGAGCTGAGTGGAAGAAAGCCCAGAAGAACCCAACGAAGAACATAATCTCCGAAACAACGAACAGGATAAATCCCCACCGAAGCCCCGCCTGAACGGTCATGGTGTGAAGCCCCTGGAAGGTGGACTCTCGAATAACATCTCGCCACCATACGTACATGGTGTAAAGAATGATAGCAAACCCAAGTTGCATAAGGGTAGACCCCTCAACGAACCCTTGCATGGTGCAAACCCCACCGACAGTTGCGCAGAGAGCTCCAAGAGAAGCAAATGCTGGCCATGGTGAAGGATCAACTAGGTGGTAAGGGTGAGCCATTGACGGAAGTGCCGATGGCGCAACAGCGGCGGTCCCAAAGGGCCGTGAAGCTGACTTACCTGCAGAAACAACAGCCCCAAGAGCCATTGCCTCCATAGACCGAGCAACCCAGTTTACATAGTGAGTGTCCTGAACACCCTCTACTACAATAGGCATGAATCCGTGGTTCATTCCACAGATCTCAGAGCACTGCCCATAGAAGACACCAATTCGATCAATGAAGAGCGACATCTGGTTTAGTCGTCCAGGAACTGCGTCAAGCTTAATCGCAAGAGAAGGAACAGCCCAGCAGTGAATAACATCAGCTGAGGTTAGAAGCACTCGAATGTGAGCACCAACTGGAAGGATAACTCGGTTATCAGTTTCCAGAAGCCGATAATCTCCAGCAACAAGATCGTCCTCAGCAACAAGGTACGAGTCATAAACAAGAGAAGAGTCGGTGTCAGTTGCGTGGTCTGAATACTCGTAAGTCCAGTACCACTGGTGTCCTACAACCTTAAGGGTAAGAGCAGGATCAACGACCTCGTCCATAGAGTACAGAAGTGCAAACGATGGCAGGGCAATTGAGATAAGCACAAGGGATGGCAGAACGGTCCACACAACCTCGAGGAAGGTTCCGTGAGTGGTTCGGTCAGGTGCCCCAGCGTTAGGACCGGAGAAGTGGTACAGGCACCGCATCAGAAGAATTAGTACCGCTACCACGATCGCGATCAGGAAGAACATGATGTCGTGGTGGAGATCGATGATCCCCGCCATGTTTGGAGACGCAGGGTCCTGGAAGCCGTACTGCCAGGGAACCGCCGCGTCTGCAGCCACAGATCGAAGAGGCATAAGAACCATCATCGAAAGGGCTAGTAGAACAAGACCAAGGGAAGACATTGGAAAAGAGAGAAGACAAGGACAAAATCCCTGTCAATAGATAAGGCCCAAAAGGGCCGTAGAAAAACCCAGAGGTCAACCACCAAGCCCTAGAACGAGAGCAGCGGTAAGTAGAGGCTGAGGGTAAAGACCAAAGCCAATAAGGCCAAAGGTCAGCAGAGACGCTCCCATTCCAAGAGACCAAGACGAAGTCCCGTAGGTGTGTGGGCCTTCGGTAGACTCAGTAAAGACCATATTTGAAATTAGTCGGAGATAATAGAAGGCTGATACAACAGAAGTCAGAAGACCTACTACTGCAACCCACCACATCTGAGCATCAAGAGCAGCAAACAGAATGGTCGCCTTAGAGGCGAAACCAGCAAGGGGAGGAATACCTGCCATTGAAAGCAGAGCAACCGCCATGCAAATCGCCACAAGGGGTTCTGCACGCATCAGACCACTAAACTGAGAAAGATGAGTTAGTCGAGAACCCTCTGCTTGAGTACGTAGAGTAAGAAGCAGTGCAAAGACCAGAGCAGACATTGCTAGGTACAGAACAAGGTAAACAAGAGCTGCGCCCATACCGTCAGCAGTCCCAGTAGAGAGACCCAGAAGGACCCACCCAGTATGGCCAATTGACGAGTATGCAAATAGACGCTTAATCTTGGTTTGAGTAAGTGCTCCCCATGCACCAACTAGGAAAGACAGTGCGATGCAGCCAGGAAGAAGAACTCCCCAAGCAGCTTGGAGGTAAACACCATCAAGGGTGAAGAGCCGAACAATAAGACCGAAAACAGCTACTTTCGGACCAATACCAAAGAAGGCAGTGATCGGAAGAGGGGCTCCCTCGTAAACGTCACCTACCCACCAGTGGAATGGCGCGGCCCCAACTTTAAAGAGAAGACCGATACCAACGCACGCAAGGGCAAGGACAACCCCAGTGTCTAGGGGCATAGCCTCCATTCCTTGAAGGAAAAGCTGAAGGTCGGTGAGCTTGGTGAGCCCAGTAGTCCCATAAAGAAGAGCGGCACCAAATACGAAAATCCCTGAAGCTACAGCTCCAAGAACAAAATACTTCATTCCAGCCTCAACTGAGAGAATTGAATGCGATCGTCCAGCCGCAAGCACATAAAGCGCAAGTGATTGGAATTCGACACAAAGGTAAATTACCAATAGATCATCTGCACGCACAAGAAGAAGCATCGCTAGTCCTACAAGAAGAATAAGCGCGTTTACCTCGAACGGTGCAAGTGAATCCTCCTCTTCTGCGGTGTAAGCCATAGAGTAGAGAAGGGCAATAATGGTCGCTACTCCGGTAAGGAGAGCTAGGGAATCTGACATTCCATCAGCGGTGAGCGCACCCCCGAGAAGGGTACGATCAGATCCACCAGTCCAAAGGAGGACTAGGGTGCACGCCATTGCAAGAACAGACTGACCTCCCATAGTATACCCCAGAGCAGGTCGAAGAGTAGATCCATGACCATCACCTCCGGCAACAGGAGCCTGCAGCCATACTCCCCACATAAGAAGAACCATGCAAAGGGTGCAGAGGAAAACCTCTGGGCAAAGATAAATCCAGTCGTTCGCAAAGAGGGTCTCAGGAGCATCAAAAGTATGCAGAGCACCCCCCTCTGCCCCAAGGATATCAGTCATTGGTGCCAGGGTAGGAGTCGAAAAAGAGTCCGATTGGGTAAGAAAAGATAGAGACATAAAGAAGCAAAACAAGAAACAGGGAACCGACTAAAAAAATTAGCGAGTTACCTGTGTGTGGGCCTCTCAGGCCTCCTCCCGAAGGAGAGCGTCCTCAAACCATCCTAGGAAAGGAGTGATCACCAGGAAGTACGCAAAGAAGTACGCGGTTAGGAGCTGACCAATCTCAAGGTAAGGGGTCTCAACTGGCATAGCACCAATCCATCCAAGAAGGAAGGCGGTTGCTACCATGGTCCAGTAGAATGCCGCAGCCAGTGGCCGGAAAGCCAGAGACCGAATTCGGGCGGTCTGAAGCCAAGGCATAGCACCAAGGCAAACAAACACTCCCATCATCGCAACAACCCCAAGGAGCTTATCTGGGATAGATCGAAGAACTGCGTAGAAAGGAAGCACGTAGAACTCAGGTACGATGTGAGCTGGGGTTGAAAGGGGGTTTGCTGGGATATAGTTGTCAGCGTGTCCTAGAACGTTCGGCATGTAATGGATGAACATTGAAAGAACAATGAAGAAGACAACCCAAGCAACTAGGTCCTTCACGTAGAAGTGAGGGTACAGAGGAACTTTGTCGGTTCCTGAGTGAGTCCCTAGTGGGTTGTTGGACCCGTACTGGTGAAGAGCTGCAATGTGCAGGATCGAAAGACCAGCAAGCACGAAAGGCAGAAGATAGTGGAGCGAGAAGAACCGATTTAGAGTTGCGTTGTCCACAGAGAATCCTCCCCAAAGCCAAGTTACAACATCATTCCCTACAACGGGAATAACAGAAGCAAGCGAGGTAATAACGGTTGCTCCCCAAAGGGACATCTGTCCCCATGGAAGAACGTACCCAATAAAGGCGGTCAGGATCATAATCAGAAGGATTACAGATCCAAGTACCCACACAAGCTCTCGAGGCTGAGAGTAAGACCCGTAGTAGAGTCCTCGAAGAACGTGGAGGTAAACAACGATAAAGAAGAACCCTGCGCCGTTCGCGTGAAGGTATCGAAGGAACCACCCACCTTGAACGTCTCGCATAATGTGCTCAACAGAAGCAAATGCAAGGTCAACGTGAGGGGTGTAGTGCATAGCAAGGAAGATCCCAGAAGCGATCTGGATTCCAAGGCAGATTCCTGCTAGCGACCCGAAGCCCCACATGTAGGTGAGGTTTGAGGGTGAGGGGTAGGAAGACACGTGGTCGTCGATCACGGTCAGCATTGGCTGCCGAATAAGAGCAGCTCGCTTTCCTGAAGCGTGCGGAAGATACTTCTGTCCCGCTGCTAGGGGCTCCACAGAGGTGGAAGCTAGAGGGTGGGTGTACTCGTAAGGAGTCATTGAAGAAAAATAAATCCCCAAGTTAAGAGGGATAGGGGAAACCACAGGGGAGAATGAACTCCCCGGTAGAAATCCCAAGCACCAAAAGGGTGCCGGCAAAAATAATTAACCAAATTAAGCCAATAAAACTTAAAGTAGCCACTGACCAACACAGGGATCGAACCTGTGACACCAAGAGCTTCAATCTTGTGCTCTACCAACTGAGCTAGATGGTCACTGCTTACCGAGAAACAAAACTAGGTTTAGATTGCAGAACTTTTAAGGCAAACCAAGAGAAGGTGCCAAGGGCCTTTGGGCCGGTAAGGCAACGAGGCAGAACATATAAGACAATTTAAAAGCAAAATACGTGAATTTAAACCAAAAAGCGTAAAAAAGAGCTAAAAACAAAAATATAAAGCCAAGATAAGGCCAAGGACCCCGAATTAGCAACAAAAAGCACGAAAAGCCATTAAATACTACGAAGTAGGCTGAGAAATACCAAATATCCGCCAAAATCGCGAACCGTGAATAGTATAGCCGTAGAAGACAAGTATAAGTAGAAGATACTAAAAGAAGTTAAATAAAATTAGGTAAGAGTGCTTACCGCCCTAAAGACTAGAACGCACCTAGTAAAAAAATAAACACGCAGAGGAAAAAATTTTTTAAAAAATCCTCTGTGAGCGTAGCGGGGGAGCGTAGCGGAGGAGCGGAGCGAACACAGTAGCACCTACAGTAACATCTAATTCATAGTGTAATAAGATAACCACTGCAGTATAGGTAACCGATACTATGCGCATGCGAACGAAGTGAGCCGTGAACGAAGTGAACACAGAGTGGAGTCGAACGAAGTGACGGAACGGTGTATGGCTTGTAGTAAAGCGCCCGAAGTTGAGGAGTGAGCAGGGGAACGCAGTGGAGCTGGGCACGACGCTAACGAGGGTCTTCTTGGGCCGGTAACGCATCACACTTGTTTAATTCTTCAATATTTTAAGTGTTTTTTAACCGTAAAAAAAATTGTCGTAATTTTCCCATTATTTTGCATTAGTGAGGTGTCTTTACGCGGTTTATAGCGTATTGTTTCGTTTTTGTGCCTTAATTTCTAGGCGTTTTGCTTCTTTTTCATATGGTAAGAGCGTTACCGCGTAGCAGAAGGCTCGTATATGTGCGCCCCCTGTTCTTCTTTTCAGGGGTTCTATTGCCCGGTATAGTTGAAGAAACTTTCATCTTTGCCTTTCCGGGGCGTTCCGGTCTCTCATACACAGAAAGACCGGAGTTGCCCTTGTCCTAAACCCTTCCTTGTGTTGGTATGGGACCTCTCTCTTTTCATCCTTTCAACCTTATGGCTACTTCTATGTTGTTGCCTACTCTTCTTCTCCTGCCTGTTGGAGGGGCGGGCCTTGTAATGGCTCTCCCTTCGCACATGGGTCGGGCGCAGAAAGTTGTTGGCTTTCTAGCCTCTTGCCTAACCTTCCTGACTTCTCTGTTGGTTTGGCGGTCTTTTAACGCGAGTCTTACCCATTACCAGTTGGTTTCTACTGTTCCCTACCTTGATCAGTATGGAATTAATGTTTCTCTGGGAATCGACGGGCTTTCAATTTACCTTGTTCTTCTAACCACTCTTCTGGTTCCTCTTTGCATTCTGCTTGGATGGTCTTACCAGGTTTGGGCAAAGGAGTACGTTGTACTTTTCCTTATGTTGGAGGCCCTAACTCTTGGTGTCTTCCTTGCGCTTGATCTTGTAGTTTTCTATGTTTGCTTTGAGGCTGTTCTGATTCCTATGTACTTTATCATTGGAGTCTATGGTTCTCGGGCACGGAAGGTACGGGCAGCTTACCAGTTCTTCCTTTATACTCTGGCAGGTTCCCTACTAATGCTTATGGCTCTCTTCCTTATTACTGTTGAGGCAGGGACCACTGATTTCCGGACCCTTCAAGGGCTTGAGATGTCATGGGATCGGCAGCTTCTTGTTTGGCTAGCATTTGCTTTTGCTTTTGGAATTAAAGTTCCAATGGTTCCAGCTCACCTCTGGCTTCCTGAAGCACACGTTGAGGCACCTACTGGAGGGTCCGTATTCCTAGCGGGGGTTATGCTAAAGCTTGGTGGATACGGCTTCCTTCGATGCTCTCTTCCCCTGCTTCCAGCAGCTTCAATCTATTTCGCACCTTTGATGGCGACCCTTTCAGTTGGGGCGATTATTTACACTTCTTTGACCACTCTTCGACAGGTTGACCTGAAGAAGATCATTGCGTACTCTTCTGTTGCGCACATGGGAGTTGTTACTCTTGGTATCTTTACCTTCACTGCAACTGGTATTGAGGGATCAATCTTCCTTATGCTCGGTCACGGATTCATCTCATCAGCACTCTTCGTTCTGATTGGGTGCGCTTATGATCGGTTCAAGACTCGAATGGTTCCCTATTATGGGGCGCTGGTAACTACCATGCCTCTATTCTCCGCCTCTTTCGTATTCTTCTCAATGGCGAATATCGGACTTCCTGGAACCATGTCATTTGTTGGTGAGTTCCTCGTGTTGACTGGTGCCTTCCTTGCAGGTACCCATCTTGGGCTTCTTGGTGCTCTAGGTATGGTTCTTGGGGGTGCTTACCAGCTCTGGGTATGTAACCGAATTATTTTCGGACTGCCGAAAGCGAAGGCTCAGGGAATGCCTGTGCTTGAAGCCCACCTTGGAATGAAGCCAGCTGATCAATCAGCTGCAGCTGTTGTTCCTGGTATCTCTCGACCAGATTCTGTCTTTATGGACCTGAACCGGCGTGAGTGGGCTGTCCTTGTTCCTCTAATTATTGGAACTCTGGTGTTTGGGATCTTCCCAGGACCTATCCTTGAAGGAATTCACGCGTATACTGCTGGTCTAATGGGTGCTCTGCACGCTTGATTTGTTTTTCTTTGAGTTATCGCAGTCTGGTCTAATGGTACGATACGGGACTCATGATCCCTAGATCCAGGTTCGATTCCTGGGATTGCTCTGGGGCCTCTAGCCTGAAAATAGGGTAGAAGGACGGTATTTGGCCCGGTGGGTGCCCCGTCGAGAGCGGCCGTGGGGAAGATCGCGTCCGAAAACGAGCGAAATTCCTTGGCGTTTAATTGGCGTCCTGCATGAACCGCGTAACCACCGGCTTGCTGTCTCAACCATGGGCTCGGTGAAAGTGAAGCGCCCGTGAAGATGCGGGCATCTTGCGCAAAGGCGAGAAGACCCCGTGGACCTTTACTCAAGCCCTGTATTACCCCCTTTAGGATGATCTGCGCAGTCTAGGGAGGAGTGGTTTCCAGGTGGGTTCGCCCCCTTTGGAAGAACCACGTCCGTGAGAGACTCCCCGGATCCCTGAAGGTATGGGACCCCGGTCAAGTACTATCTTTAAGGTAGCTTGCGGGGCATTGCATGGTGGAGAGTTTCCTTGGGGCGAGGGCCTCCCAAAATGTACCGGAGGCGCATGGAAGGTAGACCGCACTCCGAACGGCAATCGGGGGAAGAGGGGAACGCCTAATGTCTGCTTGACTGTGAGACTGACGGGTCGAGCAGGGACGCAAGTCGATCGTACTGACCCTCGTGTTCCGTGTGAAAGGGCGCGAGCGCAACGGATCAAAGGTACCCCGGGGATAACAGGCTAATCCTGCCCAAGAGCCCGAATCGACGGCAGGGTTTGGCACCTCAATATCGGGGCGAAATAACCTAGTTGGTTATTTTCGTAGTGGGACCTATGCAGGGATCAACTTTACAGTTCAATCTGCAGGAGAAAATTTTCCAATTATGGGCTTTTCTCCTCAACGACTCCATTCCCACGGTTAGCTTATAGCTAATCATGACAGAGTCTATCCTCTAGGACAACTAGAGTACGCAATAGCATCCAACCTATTGTGAACACTAAGATAATTTTATATTATCTTTGCACTTATAGCTCAATGGATAGGGCGTCGCACTTCGGATGCGAAGATTGGGGGTTCGAGTCCCTCTAGGTGTACCCAGGGCCATTCCCTACGATACTGTGGGCCTATAGCTCAGTGGTAGAGCGCGCCCTTGATAAGGGCGATGTCCCTTGTTCAAGTCAAGGTAGGCTCAGTTAGGCAAGTTTCTAACTAATTTCACGTGCCTTGGGTGCCTTAGGGAAGGATAGTTTCAATGGTAAAACGGCGGTCTCCAAAACCGCAGTTGGGGGTTCGAGTCCCTCTCTTTCTGTTGGCGGCAATTCCTCCTTAGGGCTCCCTTCGTCTAGGGGTTAGGACACGACCTTTTCAAGGTTGGAACACGGGTTCGAATCCCGTAGGGAGCATGCCCACTAGATTTATATTTAGTTTGGGTTCTTTATTTTTGGCACACTGATTTCTGTCTCGTGCCCACAATACAGCGATGTTGGCTGATCGCATCCTCCTGCTGCAGAAGGTGGGAAGGGTCCGGCTGTTCGCCGGTGAAAGCGGTACCCGGCTTAGTTCATCCCGTCGTGAGACAGGGAGGCTTCTACCTTGCGTGAGGATAAATCCCTCTTCGGAGGAGGAAGATGTGCGGAGACCGTCCCATAGTACGAGAGGACCTGGGACCATGAACCTCTGGTGTGTCTGTTGTCTACCTAAGGCATCGCAGAGAAGCTACGTTCACCATGCGAAGGGCTGAAGGCATCTGACGCCCGAACCAGATCTCCAACACGGCATCTCACCCTGGTCAGAGACTATGACAGGATAGGCATTCGGTATACATCCCGCAAGGGGTTTAGCTTGGATGTACTAAGGGTTCCACATAACGACCAAAATTCCTTTAAAGAATATTTATTGGTTACCACACGTCACTATTGTTTTATTAATTCTTCTCAAAGAGCTAGAATACTTATTCGGATAGAGAGGGATTCGAACCCCCGGTACTTGCGTACGCCGGCTTTCAAAACCGGTACCTTCGGCCACTCGGTCATCTATCCTATTTTGAGCCCTTTAGGTCGTATACAAAACCTTTTAAAGGGCACATACACCGCTTTTAAGGCATGTTATACCCACCAATAGGGTCCTTGTGTGTAAACCTAAAAGAAAGGCCGTCTAAACGCTTATAAAGGGTTATTTGTCAATTCTAGGAGAAAGCATCCAAATGAGCCCAGCAGGGCTCGAACCTGCGGCCAATTGGTTAAAAGCCAACTGCTCTACCAACTGAGCTATGGACCCTAATAAGCCAAGTTTCGGTTAACTAGGTTTTCGTTTTTGTTTACGGATAAAGGGACTCGAACCCCCACAGCTTAAGCCACTGGATCCTAAATCCAGCGTGTCTACCAGTTCCACCATATCCGCGGATGGGGAGTCCAAAAGGGGACTCCCGATCTGTTCTTCAGCTGAATCCGTGAGGATCAGAATACGAAGAGCAGAAGGAAAGCCATCATAAGCGCGAATAGCGCGATAGCTTCGGTAAGTGCGAACCCAAGGATAGCGATTCGGAATAGGGTCTGCTCAAGACCCGGGTTCCGTGCCACTCCGGTGATAAGAGAACCGAAGACGGTTCCGATTCCTACACCAGCTCCTGCAAGTCCGATGGTAGCGCATCCTGCGCCGATTAGCTTTGCTGCCTGAGACATAAAAAAAAGTTGACTGATTCAGTCAAACTATAGAAACAAGCCCGGGAAACTCCACGTGAATTGCTCTATAGTCTCGAAAGGAAAGAAAATTGAGTAATCAACGCCCAGTCATCGCTGAGGTCTTTCGTCGCTTTCGCCGCTTCGTAGGTGCACGGCACCCATTGTGGGGAACAAGGAGAACTTGTCGTGCCCCTAGGGAACGAAGCCGGCCCTCGGATCGGGCCAGCCCAGCACGGTATGCTGCCAAACAAGCAGAATGAGCCCGCCCAGGCCCTTGTAGAACAAGAGCTAGAGAAGTCATTCCGCGATCTTCTGCTGTTTTAATGATCGAAGTAACTAGAGAATAAGCTGCTCCGGGAAGACGTTGTCGATGTCGAATTCCAATAGAACCAACTGAAGCTTGGGTTAGAGTGGTCCCCCAAACGTCAGTCAGGGCTACGAAAGTGTTGTTAAAGGCTGAAGTTACTCGAAGCACACCATAATTAGGGTATGTTGAAGTAGTGGTATTGGTCTTCCCACGTCCAGTTTTACCCCGATCCTCAGGTTGCGGGTGGAACCGACCGAGGGCAAGGCCCACAGTGGTTGGAAGAATACGTGTGGGTGCTCCTACTTTAGTCGGTAGGCTTGCTGGGATGATAGGGGTAGACATAGAAATATATTATCCTCACCGAGGGGCTTTGACGGTGGTCTTGGTGACCTCTCGCATCATCTGCCCGACAGGGTTCTGGGTCTTGGTGGTTGCGTTCTTCTCTAGGGTTAGATGAATTGCGCCGATCATTGCAACTAGAAGAACTAGTCCTGCAATAAGAACCTCAGTTGCTTTGGGGCCAAATAGTGAGAGCCCAATGGTAACTAGGGTAGTTTGATCCTCAACATCTGCTAGGAGATCCATTGCAAATAGGGGGTCAGGTCCAATACCAAGGGTTGGTAGTGGAGTAGGGAACGAAGGAAGAATTGCCGCCTGTAGGATTCCGTAAAGCAGAAGTACAACGCAAAGGCCTACCACAAATGATGGTGAGGTCGGTGCCGGCTCTGCTCGCTCAAGAAGCCGCTCCTCGTTAAGGTTTAGCATCATTAGAACAAATAGGAATAGAACGGCAATAGCTCCAACGTAAACGAGAAGAAGGGTAAATCCAAAGAAATCCGCATCCATCCCAAGGCAAAGGAGTGCTCCTACTACGAACGCACCTACGAGTGCCAGTACTGCGTGAACAGACTGGACTCCAAGGTGGAGGAAGAGGGCGCAGCCTACCCCAAGGGTGGCGAGGACATAAAAAGCAAAGGTAGTCGCCATAGAAATCATAGGGGAAGGCCGTCAATGGCCACAAGGGTTCCGGATAGGAAGATCACCCATCCTAGGGTTAGAGGTAGAAGAACTTTCCATCCTAGCCCCATTAGCTGGTCGTATCGGTATCGAGGCAGAGATGCTCGAACCCAGATATAACCAAGTAGAACAACGACAACTTTTAGTCCGTACCAGATTCCTCCAGGAACCCACCCAAGTCCCCATGATAGAGGTGGAAGGAATCCTCCGAAGAAGAGGGTGGTCAGTAGGGTTGCCATTAGAATCATGTTAGCGTACTCTCCCAGGAAGAAGAGTGCGAATCCCATAGATCCGTATTCAACGTTGTACCCTGCAACAAGCTCAGCTTCAGCCTCTGGGAGGTCAAAGGGAGCGCGGTTGGTTTCTGCCAGGCATGCAATAAAGAAGACTGGCACCATGGGTAGGAGTGGAACTGCCATCCAGACTTGCTCCTGAGCTTGAACAACTCGAGAGATCTGAAGAGATCCAGTGCAAAGAAGGGCCGAAATCAGAATAAGTCCAATCGCCACTTCATAAGAAACCATCTGTGCAGTAGATCGTAGTGCACCAAGGAAGGCGTACTTTGAGTTGGAAGCCCAACCTGCAAGGATAATTCCGTAAATCCCTAGTGAAGAAACTGCAAATAGGAATAGAACCCCAAGGTCGAGGTCAACAAAAGCAGCATCTTCTGCAAGAGGCATTGCTGCCCAAGCAAGAATAGCTAGGATTAGAGTCAGAACGGGTGCGAATAGGAAAAGGTGAACATCTGCCAGAGTTGGGATTGGAGATTCCTTTACTAGTAGCTTTGCCGCATCTGCAAGGGGCTGTAGTAGTCCCCAGGTTCCGACTACGTCGGGTCCTTTTCGTCGCTGCATTGCTCCCATAACCTTTCGCTCAGCGAGGGTTAGGTAGGCAACACCAACTAGAAGCGGGACTAGGAGAACAAGTGCGTGGGCCAAAAGGCCAATGGTTGAGGGGTGTGGCATAACAAAACCAAAAATAGACCATTCTTTTAAGAGAAGGGTCTGGCGTATATAGGGGATGGGCAATCGGGTTAAAGATGCCCATGGGTTCCTTGGTAACTTCAAGTTATAAAGTATTAAGGGGTGGCCCGAAGTACCGGGCTTGGGGACGGTAAGGGGTCGACCGAGTCGAGACTCGAACTCGAAACATGCAAGTTAACAGCTTGCCGTTCTACCACATGAACTTCACGGTCAGTTCAATTTTTAATAAAATTGACTGTATATCGGAAACGACCGGGCTCGAACCGGCGACCTCCCGCGTGACAGGCGGATCTTCTACCAACTGAAGTACGTCTCCTTAAAGGAATTCCTATGAGTGGAAGCACCCGGGATCGAACCGAGGACCTCCTGCGTGCAAAGCAGGCGCTCTCCCAGCTGAGCTATGCCCCCATAGGGTCGGAGGAGATGGGATTCGAACCCACGGAGGGATATCCCTCACCGCCTTAGCAAGGCGGCGCCTTCGGCCACTCGGCCACTGCTCCAGTATAGGAAAAGGGACAGACAAAGGTCGTAGGTGGAATCGAACCACCGTTTCAGGCTTTGCAAGCCGGCGTCGTGCCACTAGACCACACGACCTAATATCCACTTTAATTGGTGAATATATTTAAATGGGGCGGATATCGGGAATCGAACCCGAGACCTCTGGGACCACAACCCAGCGCGCTAACCCCTGCGCTATACCCACCATTTACTCGTGAAACGAGCACAGAGCTAAAATTTCATTTTAGTATGCACTAAGCATCCCTGCCAATACAAGGTGGATAGTTAATGACGTTCAACAGTGCGCGGTTGACTCGCGATATCTCGAAAGATAGTTTTCATGTTCCAAGGGCAGGTTCCCCTACCCTTACCTTGTTACGACTTCACTCCAGTCGTGCATCACCGCCTTCCGCGCGCCTTCCAAAAGACCTCCTAAAAGTTCTAATGGTGAGCACGGTGGTCAGCGTGGACAGACTCCCAGAGTGTGACGGGCGGTGTGTACAGGGTCCAGGTACAGGTTCACCGGGCCGTGATGATGCCCGATTACTCGCAATTCCGACTTCACGAGGGCGAGTTGCAGCCCCCGATCCGAACTGGGGGGCGAGTTCGGGTTTCCTCCGGGTTTCCCCCTCGGTTCCCATTGTTCGCCCCATTGTAGCACAGGTGCAGCCCACCCCATAACGACCATATGGGCCTGCCGTAATCCTCGCCTTCCTCCCGGTTCTCCCGGGCAGTCTGTAGTTGTACACCATTTTCTTTTTGCAAAGAAAGTAGGTGGTAAACTACATGAGGGTTGCGCCCCTTCGTGGAATGAACCAAAGAGGACATCCCAGGAGCTGCGGACGGTCATGCAGTACGTCTCACCCCGTATTGCGGGGGATGGAAGGGGTGGTAAGGTTTGGCGCGTATTCTCGCATTAAGCCCCATGCTCCACTGCTGGTGTGGACCCCCGTCAGTTCCTTTGAGTTTCAGGCTTGCGCCCGTACTCCCCAGGCGGTGTTCTCTGGTGTGAACCTCGAACCCATTCCCTGCTTCACCAATTGGTGATGGGCGCGGGAAGGGAGGAACACAGTGTTATCTGCGTGGACTAAGGGGGTCTCTAATCCCCGTCGCGCCCCACGCCTTCGTGCGTCAGCGTCAGTCTAATGCCAGAGGACCGGCTTCCCACATCGGTCTTCGACCCAGGATCAATGGATTACACCCCTTCCCTGGGCCTTCCGTCCTCCTCACATCAACTCAAGAGATCTGTCCCGAAGGACGCATGGGTCGGAAGGCGTTTCTCGCATACGCGAGGCTTTTCCCCTCCGCCCGCTGTCTCAGCCTAGACACCCTTCACGCCCAGTCATTCCGATGAACACTCGCACCCTCCGTCTTACCGCGACTGCTGGCACGAAGTTTGCCGGTGCTCTTCCTACGCACCTTCATCATAGGAGCTAGGACCGAGGTTTACGACCGTACGCCTTCAACCTCCCTCACGCGATGTCGCTGCATCAGGCTGTCGCCCATTGTGCAAGATTCTTTACTGCTGCCGGGAAACCCCGTCTGAACCCTTTTCAGTTCCAGTGTGGCTGATCGTCCTCTCAGACCAGCTAGGGATCATCGGCTAGGTGAGCTCTATCTCACCTACGACCTAATCCCACACAGGCTCCTCCACGGGCGCATCAAGCCTTTAACAGGGTATTCAGAAGCTCAGAGCTATCCTTGACCCTCTCCCGTGGGTAGTCTTCCTGCGCATTACTCACCCGGACGCCATGGGATCTTAAAAATCCCATTCGACTTGCATGTAGTAGACGCATCGCAAGCGTTCCATCTGGGCCAGGATCAAACCCGACACTTCGAAAGTATACAATCAACTCCTAATTAAAGTTGATGCTGGGGTGGGAGGGATCGAACCTCCGCATACCGGCACCAAAAACCGGTGCCTTACCACTTGGCCACACCCCATTGAAAATCACCCATTCTTCTTTGGGTGTGGAGTCCCGTATTTTGATCGGCCTTTCCGGCGCGACCCTACAGGTTGGAAGTCAAATTTCCCACGAACTAGGTGGTACTTTACTCCAGGAAGATCTTTAACTCGGCCGCCTCGAACCAGAACTCGAGAGTGCTCCTGCAGCATGTGGGTTTCCCCAGGAATGTACGCAAGAAGGGTTTTAGTTCCTAGAGTTCGACCACCGGTTAGTAGTTTAACCTTAGCAATTTTTCGCTGAGCAGAGTTAGGCTTTTTTGGCTTGACAGTGTAAACTTTTAGGCAAACACCTTTTCGGAAAGGGGCTTCACCAAAAGCAGGGACTTTAGACCGTCGAGGGGGTGAAAGACGGCCAGCCTTCAATAGTTGAGGACGGGTAGGCATATACAAAAGTATCTGAGGAAGAGGCTCAGATAGTCCTCCACTCTTCAGGAGCGGAAGCACTCTCTCCATTACCGAAGTTATTTAAAGATACCATAACGTAATAAGGTAGTCTCGTGTTTATACATACAAGAGTTTACCTTGTAGTTGCGTTCCTTTAGTTTTAATCCTCCTGTGGTCGGAGAAAAAAAGCCGTGGGTGCACACATAGGGTCTCTGAGATACCTACTCGGTTTTCTTTTCGTCAGCCGTTATTGGGCGCGTGAGAAATCCTTTGGTTATCTGCGGATTGGTCGAGGCCTTCCCGCATATGGTGTGCTCGGTTATTTTATAACCGATGCTAAAGGCAGCATTCCTTAATAAATCTACCTTAGTACTGTCAGTGATACAGCAGCCATTGACCTGATCTTCGGGGTCGGGTGTTTACCCTTCCCGTACAATTACAGGCATTGGGCACGCGTCAGCCCCCATACTGAGTCCTTCGACGTGGCGGAGGCCTGTACTTTTGAGAAATAGTCCCCAGCTCCTCTTCTCTGCGACCCCGCACTCAGACTAACCATAGCCTGAGGTGGGCCCCCCTTCTTGCGAACGTACGGGGTGAGTTTGCCGAGTTCCTTAACCATGGGTCACTCGCCACCTGGGTCTCTTCGACCAGCACACCTGTGTCGGTTTGGGTACGGCTCAATAGTATAAATACGTTTGTCTTCTTCACTTTTCCAGGATGTACGCGCAAATAAAAACTTGTTCCTGACTCGCAATTATCGTCGAACACATCGTTCTGAAGAAGTTCCCCATCAGAGCTCAGATTTGGAGAGTCTCCTTAGGGTCCGTTTCTTCCGCGGACGTTGATCGGTGCCGCGGAACCCTTGTGCTTTCGGTGACAGGGATCGAATCCCTGAGTTTCGTTACTCATGTCAGCATACTCACTTCCAAGGACTTCACTTACAATCGCCTGTAAGCTTCATTGTCACATAGAACGCTCCGCTACCAGACTATAATATTAGTCTCCGTTAGTTCGGTGGTGGGCTTCAGGCCCGTGAATTCTCGGCGCGTATAGCCTCACCCGATGCGCAGGTACGCGATCTTTAGGGCACGGCTGCTTCCAAGCCCAGCCTTCGGATGTCCATGACTATACACCTCCTTGCACACTCAGCCACACACTTAGGGACCTTACTAGACGGTCTGGGCTCTTCCCCTCTCGACCCTGGAGCTTCGCCCCCAGAGTCTGGCCAGGCAAGCCTCTTCGCCGGCGTTCGGAGGTTGGATGGACTTCGTAAGGCTTTGGGCCACCGGCATCCACACAGTGCTCTACTTCCGGGAATCGCGTCTTACCTGTGCTACCTAGATAGCTTTCGCGGAGAACCAGCTATCTCCAAGCTTGATAGGCCTTTCACCCCTTACCACCCCTCATCGGAGAATCTTGTCACATTCAACCGTGCGGGCCTTCAGGCGCCAGTCGGCGCCCTTCACCCTGGAGATGGTAAGCTCGCTTGGTTTCGGGTCATACAGCAGAGATAATCGTCCTTTAATGAGTGTCTCGCCCCTTTATTCGCCACTGACGGCTCGGGTTTCCTTGCGCCTCCACCTTTCGGCTTGAGCCGGGGCATCACGGAGACTCTCAGGTATTGACTACCTCATACTGTATACTCGCTGACCCATCATGCAAAAGGTACGCCGTCAGGGTTACCCCCTCCGACAGAATGCATGCACCAGGATTCAGGTCGTTTCACACGCTCATTCATGCGGGAGTTCCGAGTTCTATATAAATACAAAACTGGCTCACCGCTACGTCGATCCTTTTCACCCTTCCCTTACGGTACTCTTGCGCTATAGGTCCTTCTCGGTATGCCCCCCTTCGAAGGTGTACTCCGATCTTCCACCGGCGGGCCGGTGTACTCTGTTGTAAAACTCATCTACACTTATAATACCCTCCTGAAGGGGCTTGCACCCAGTCTCGCTCAGCGTTGTATACTGATGCAGGGGGTAAAATAAGGAGAACAGAATTTTACAGGGGTGCGTCCGGTCTCGCTCGCAGCTACTACCGGAGTCTCGGTTGATCGCTTTTCCTCTAGGTACTGAGATGTTTCACTTCCCTAGGTGTTCTTGTAATCATGGGGTTTCCCCCTGAGGAGATCGCTAAGAGATCGGCATTCACCTCTCTTAGCGCCTTTCGTGGTGCAGTACGTCCTCCTCCGAGAAGACCAGGGCATCCCCCTGGTGCACTGAATCGTTGTCCACACGACGATCCTCGAAAATATTGTCCCTCCACAAAGCCTGCCCCCTTCTGGGAACCAGAATAGAGAGGGACCTAGGGTGGTGACGGCGAGAGGGATCGAACCTCCGACACTAGAAGTATGAATCCTATGCTCTACCAACTGAGCTACACTGCCAAAACAAAAGCATAAACTGGGGTCCCGGATTCCCGGTAGGCCAGATATACTTTAACGCCGGTCGATTAAGGTTCGTGGCGGATATAATGTAGGGAGCCTGTCTCGAGGGTTGAACTCGAGACCTCCGCCGTACCGGGGCGGCGCTCTACCACTGAGCTAGACAGGCACAACCAATAAGAATAAAATACCTTCTATACTGCAAAATACAGCATTTAAAGGGTGTCTCAAAGGTTTTATGGTATGTGGTATACCTTACTTCAACTCAGTGAAGGTTTAGTGACTCCTGCAGGTAAATGCAGAAGAGCATGGTGAACACGTACGCCTGAATAATAGCGATTCCGAGCTCCATACCGGTTAGGATAACAACTGCTCCGAAAGGAAGCGCTGCTGCAACACCAAGTGCCATTGACCCTGCGAAGAGCATTGACCAAACGAATCCGGCAATAATCTTTAGAAGGCAGTGACCCGCTAGCATGTTCGCTGCAAGTCGCACTCCAAGTGAGATCGCCTTGAACCCGTACGAGATGGTCTCAAGAAGAACCAGGAAGGGAGCAAGAGGAAGAGGAGTTCCTGCAGGAAGAAGAAGAGCGAAGAAGTGTAGCCCGTGCCGTCGGAATCCAATGATAAGAAGACCGATGAACAGAGATCCTGACAGTCCCAGAGTGTAGATAAAGTGGGAAGTCGGGGTGAATGAGAAAGGAACCATCCCCACGAGGTTGCACCCAAGGATAAGGGTGAAAATAGTGAAGATAAGAGGCATGTAAGGATACCCTTGAACTCCTAGCTGGTCGTGGACCAGGTTCTTGATGAAGTCGTAATGAGACTCCACTACAAGCTGAGGACCGGTTGGTACAAGAGTACCTCCTTTTCGCTGATTCACGGTGTAATACCAGGTCAGGACAAGGACAGCCAGTCCAAATAGACCCATAAGGGCCGAGTTGGTGAATGAAAGGTCAACACCGCCAATTCGAACGGTGAGGATACGGATAACCGCAAACTGCTCAAGAGGTGAGTAGATCATAGTATAGTACGTTGATTAAAAAAGGCCCGTTCCAGATAAGGAATCTGTTAGGGCCCGGGTAAGGTACAAAGTCTCAGGCTAGAGCCAGAAGACCAGCACCTACAAGCCAAAGACCCATCCCTTCCACAAAGGTAAGAGACCAACCAAGGACAGTAGATGCCTGAGCACCTAGAGTTACCAGAAGCCCTAGGATTAGAGCAAAGGCAAGAAGAGACACGTAATGAGTCAGGGTAGTCCATGAAGTCATTCGCATTGACTTGGTCAGCCATTGACCAAGAGCGGTTGCTCCAAGAGGACCAGCAATCTCAAGAACTCCCTTATCAAGAGCTTTGAAGGTTACGTTGTACCCAACCCATAGAGAAGACCATCCGAAGCATCGGGCGTAGATCTGATCGATAAACCATCGCTTGTTCCCGAAAGTGTAGAAGGTCGCTGCCATTGGTGAGGTAGTCACCAGTCGATAAGCAGCTGCAGGTGCCATTCCATGAGCAAGCCAGGCGATTCCAGCACCAATTGCGGTTGCCACGAGAGGCGCAAGCTTAGCTGCAAGAGGAACAACCTCAGACTCAATAGATCGAGAGACTCCACCTGGTTGAACAAGAGCTTGTCCCCAGAATGGTGATCCAAGACCAGTCATTGCTTCCTTTAGAAGCTCAGCACCAAAGATTGATCCAGTGGTAAGAACCAGTAGAGGGATCAGTAGAGGTGCAGTTCCCTCGTGAGCAAGTTTAGCTCCGTGCTTTGGAAGCCGAGGAGTCCCACCGAACACAAGGATTAGAAGCCGAGTTGAGTAGTAAGAAGTGCAAAGAGCTCCAACAACCCCAAGTACATATGCAAGAAGTCCCATGGTGTGCCCTCGGGTGTATGCTGCCTCAAGGACAAGATCCTTTGAATAAAATGCACCAAGGTACGGGAATCCAACAAGAGCAAGAGATCCTACCAGCATGCAAGCATAGGTAAGAGGTAGTAGCTTTGCTAGTCCACCCATCTTTCGCATATCCTGCTCCCCACCAACTGCATGGATAACAGATCCAGCACAAAGGAATAGGAGTGCTTTAAAGAAAGCGTGGATAAGCATGTGGTAAAGTGCTACAGCGTAAGCACCTACACCAGCTGCGAAGATCATGTACCCAAGCTGCGAACAGGTTGAGTAAGCAATAACCCGCTTCATATCGTTCTGGGTTAGTCCAGTCATTGCCCCAAGGAAGGCAGTGGTAGCTCCAACAACAGTAATAATCATTAGAGCATCTGGCGCATATGCTAGTAGTGGAGAAATTCGTGCAACTAGGAATACTCCAGCGGTAACCATGGTTGCCGCGTGAATTAGAGCAGACACAGGAGTTGGACCCTCCATTGCGTCTGGCAGCCAGGTGTGAAGACCAACCTGAGCTGATTTACCGACTGCTCCAATGAATAGTAGTACACAAATAAGAGTTAGAGTGTGTACATCATATCCTCCAACACTAATAGTGTCGGTGGCATATAGGTGTGCGGTTGCAAAGACAGTAGCATAATCTACAGTCTTGAAAGTGGTATAAACTGCGAATACCCCTAGGGCAAGACCAACATCACCAACTCGGTTCAGGATCATCGCTTTAATAGACGACTTATTTGCCTGAGCTCGAGTGAACCAGAAGTTAATTAGAAGGTAAGAGGCAAGACCAACACCTTCCCACCCAAGGAATAGGATAAGGAAGTTGTTCCCAGTCACCAGAAGGATCATGAATACGGTAAAGACCGATAGGTAGGTCATAAACCGAGGGAGGTGGGGATCTCCGCTCATGTATCCGATTGAGTAAAGGTGTACAAGGGAAGACACTCCAGTAATCATGCAAAGCATAACCATGGTAAGAGTGTCAAAGTGGAAGCCCCAAGGCGCGGTGAAAGCCTCAGATTGAACCCAGTGAGGTCCAACGAGGTCAACAGGCGCACCAGCATAACCGACCTCATAGAGACCGATCATAGAGAGCACCGCAGTCATCGCCACGCAAGAGGTGGTGACTAGGGCAGCCCCACGAGCACCAATTGAACGAGCCCCAAAGATAGGGATCAAGGTACCAATAATGGGAAGGGATAGGAGAACCAGGTACATGTGGAAGAAAAAGGCGAGCACAGGATACAAACCGAGTGCCCGAGTGGGTGGGAGAATCAGTCCCAGTCAAGGGCACCTTTCTGCCACTCGTAAACGAAGCCAACAGTTAGAATGATCAGGAAGACCATCATCACATAAAAACCGAAGACGCCAGTTCGCCCAAGGGAAAGAGCCCAAGGGAATAGGAAAGAAACCTCAAGATCAAAGATGATAAAGAGGATAGCAACCAGATAAAATCGGATGTCAAATCGCCCTCGAGAATCATCGAAAGGCTCAAACCCACACTCATAAGAAGACTCAGTATCGAGGTCAGCTCGACGTTGAGTTCCCACAAGGAATGGGGCAGTGATCATCAGGACAGCAAGTGCAGTTGCAATTGCTAGGAGCACAAGAAGGGAAGATAGATCCATAGCAAACAATATGGGGAAGAAGAGTATGGGGGTCCAAACATAGACCCCCGGGAAATTTCTTCAAAATAAGTAAGTTAGTACTTTTCAACGGCTAAAGTATGCTCTACCAAGTAGAGTTTTATTAACTGTGAATGGTTAGGGAACACCCTGCCATGCTGGTACACGGTAGCGATACGAGCCCAACCTTTAATGCACTTAAACCCTTTAAATGTGGTGTATAATATATGCTTTCTCCTATAAGTAGGTGCTGACGGGTTCGAACCGCCGACCTCAGCTTTGTAAGAGCGGCGCTCTACCAACTGAGCTAAGCACCCCCTAACAAGACTGTTATTGAAAACAAACTTAGGTACAATCTCAGGCCTTCTTGGCAAGTGACTGGATAGGTGATCCTACAAAGGTCCCGATAACAGAAGGGGCCTTTCGTGAGTAAGATCCTACAAGAGCACCATAGGTCTGAGACCATGCGGTGGTTGCGGTATAATTCTGCCACCAAGCGCACTGGGTTGGGTGGGTTGGAAGAGCAGATGCAGCAAGTGACCCTGCAGCAGATACAGGAGCCCACGCAGCAAAAAGGTACATGGATAGGAGCGAGTCAGATGCTCGTCCGGTTCCGGTGAAGGGGTTAGACCCCTCAAGAGAAGCTCGAACCTTGAGAAGGGTTCCAAGAGATGGAAGCATTACAAGGGCAACTAGTCCATAGTACACGAAGAAGGTTGCGGATAGCCAGAAGAACTGGGACGCGTATGAAAGAATATCAAGCTGAGGCATACAGGTAAAAAGAAAGGTAGATCTTAACTTTTATGATAAAAGTTAAAACCATGAGGAGAGCAGGATTCGAACCTGCGGGAACTTACGTTGACCGGTCTACAGCCGGTTCCATTCGACCACTCTGGCATCTCCCCACAGGGCAACTGCCCGGAAGAGAGAGAACAAAATGAACCGAACATCAGTCACGAAGAAGAGACATCCGGTGAGCAGCAATTGACCCCATTAGTCGATAATAGACAACGAGGATTGCTAGGCCAATCGCAGATTCTGCCGCAGCAACGGTCAAAATAAAGAAAGCAAAGATCTGCCCGTCCACATCATTCATAAGAGCTGATAGGGATAGGAGAAGTAGATTCACCGAAAGAAGCATCAACTCAAGGCTCATAAGAACCAGAAGGATTGACTTTCGGTTGAATACCACACCCATAAGACCAAGCGCAAAGAATGCAAGGGATAGTGAAAGAGGGTAAACTGGGTGAAGCATAAAAAAGAATGGCAGGATGAAAACAAAGCCAAATAGGCTTTTGTCGCCATCAGAAGAATCAGCTATCTTCAAGGCGGTAGACCCACTCAGAGAGCCCGAAGGAGCTCAAGAACAGGTGCACCTGCAGATGCGAAGGCTAGCCAATCCATTTGAGTTGCTAGGCCCTCAACCGCGGCAGGAAGAAGAGCGATTAGAATCCACCGAACCATCCAAATTAGCCCCTCCTTGAGAGGACGTTGGGTAGTTCCAACATAATCAAGAAGAATACCGGTTACACCTTGCTCCATATGGAGAACAGTAAGTGGGTACGCTAGCAGAACTAGAGTACAAACCCAAGGACCAATCATAGTCCAACCAGCGACTCCATATACGAATGATACGGTTCCTAGAAGAACAACAGCTGAAAGACCATGATGAGTTAGATAGTGAAGACGGGTGTTTCCACCTTGCTCAAAGAAAGTATCCGGCTGAGATGATAGAGTGGTTGACGCTAGCAGGATTCCGTGGAAAGGAAGAGCCCAGAAGAGGATGAATGCCTCCGCTAGAGTTAGTAGGAAAGGCCAGGTTGGCTGACCAAGAAGAATCATAGCAACGTTTGCTACAATAATACCAGTTGAGGCTGCAAGAACTGCCTTATGTGCAAGAGAGAACAGAGGGTATCGAACAAGAGATCCTCGAGTTGCAAGAGCAGCCCAGAAAGACTGCTGCTC
>JACKZZ010020144.1_pt1 | contig 32501 bp, 46 predicted proteins | sample 8027871 | NCBI WGS metagenome assembly JACKZZ01 (sample SAMN15724774, study PRJNA655200) | protist metagenome | isolation source: fluorescence activated cell sorting (FACS) single amplified genomes of... | place: USA: West Boothbay Harbor, Gulf of Maine | collected 2000-07-19
TCATCGGATTCGGTGCGACAAAGGTAGGTATCACAGATGACCTTTACAGAGGTATTGAGGATGCACTATCCGACACCGTAAACGACCGCATCCATCAATGGAAACAATCAACACACGATTCACGATTCGAATCAGGATGTGCAAGAATAGACATTGGGACACGTTGGTCATTGAACGATGTCATTGGTCGCAATTATGAACAAAAGATTTATGACAAGTCAATCAGTATATCCGCATTAACGGATGCCGGTGAATCGTTTTGTGATGCCGTAATGACAACCGATGAATTCCTTGACAAACGCAAACACACGGCTGAAGAAATATGGTTGGCTGAATACCAACAACAACCGGTTGACATTAAAGGAAGATTGTTTAACGAATTGAATATCATAAGCAAACAAGAATTTGAAAGTGATAAATCAACCATTGAAGGTTGTGTTGCATATTGTGACGTTGCGGATCAAGGGAAAGACTACACCGCTTTTGTCATATGTGCCGTAAAAGGTGAACGGTTTTATGTCGTTGATTATGTCTATTCAAAAGAAAACACCGATGCAACAATTCCAATGATTGCACAACGATTAAATCAATGGGGTGTGTCATATTGCCGTGTTGAATCGAATTCAATGGGTGCGATGTTTTCACGTTACTTGCAGAAAGAAACCAAGACACGAATCTTGCAAGTGCATAACACGACAAACAAACAAACTCGTATCATAATGCAATCGGCATTTGTGCAATCGCAATTGACGTTCCTGAACACCGGAACAAACCAATGCACCCAATTCATTGAGAACGTTCAATCGTATTCTAAAGAGGGTAAAAACAAAAACGATGATGCACCGGATTGCCTTGCCGGATTGTCAATCTTTGCACAAAGTATGTTTAGACATTTGTCTAAAATCTAATCAAAGTATTTGTTTAAAAATTAATCACTAACTTTGTAAGGAATATATCAACGTGATGAAATAGCACAACAATCATATGAGTACCTTTTTTGAAAAGTTTTTCGGCATTCAATTCAATCCAAATGACCGGTTCATCAATGAGTTCAAACAACTCTTTCCAAGACAATCCCAATTGTGGGGAAAGAAGGATGCGGTGTGGGTTGACGTTGATGATGCGTGGAAACTATATATTGAGATTCCTGAATTGCGTTCAGTAATTGACAAACGTGCATCAATGATGTCATCAAACAAACCGTGTTTATATGACAAGAACGGTGACAAAGTTGAAAACCATTGGTTGATGGATATGATTCGTCATCCTAACGCAATGCAATCTTGGAGTGATGTCGTTTATTCAATCGGTGTTCAAGATGGTCTTTATTCAAATGTATTTTGTTACTCACCTGAACGTACTGCCGGAATACGCAATTTGTTCGTTCCGCTACCGGCAAACAAAGTGAAGATTCACTTGACCGGTAAAAAGTTAAAGCAAATGGATGCGGAAGATTTGGTTGATAAGTTTACATTCAAATATGATGACGATACATATGAAGCGATTGAATGGAATGATATGGTTTACTTTGTTTCCGATGATGGTATGAATATCATCAAACCGGTGTCAAGGGTTGAAACGTTAAAATATCCTTTGTCAAACATTCGTGCATCGTATCATAAGCGGAACGTATTGCTTGAAAACATCGGTGCGATTGGTATATTGTCTGCACAAAATAATGACCTTGGTGGTGCAATACCTATGACACCGGAAGAAAAAAAGAAGATTCAAAACGATTGGTATCATCGTCAAAAAGATGAGGTCATAATAACCGAAGCAAATGTTGATTGGAAACCAATGTCATATCCAACAAAAGATTTGTTGTTGTTTGAAGAATTGACTGCGGATAAACTTGCGTTGATTGATGCTTATGGATTAAGTTACAATTGTTTCAGTCAGGAAAAAGGTGCGACATTTACAAACGTTCGTGATTCGATTCGAATGGTTTATCAAGATACTATTATCCCTGAAACACAACAAATGTATGATTCAATTATCAAGCAATTTGGTTTGGATGCGGAGGGGTATTATTTAAAAGCGGATTTCAGTCACTTGCCTATATTACAAGATGACCAAGAATCAAAAGCAATCACACAAAAAATAAAAGCGGAAACACTTGAAAAAATTGCCGGTTTAGGTGTCGCATTATCACCGGAAGAAATAAGAATTTTAACAGACTTAAACACACAAGAAAATGGGTAGTTCCTCACAATTAGTTGCCATCGAAGAATTGGCATTGCAAAATGGTACATTTTACGTAAACAATACAACCGAATATTCAAATCAAATTGATGCAATATATGTTGCGGAAGATACTGAATTTAATTCAATTAAGGTTGATGGTGTCGATGCAAGAACATCATATCTTGCAAGTAATGGTGTCGTAAAAGCCGGAGTGATAATTGCACCGGTAAGGGGAAAAACATTTAGTGGTGTGACATTAGCATCCGGATCAGTCGTTGCAATCCTGAAGTAAATATGTCATTCTATTCACTTTCTTCATATAGTCAACTTAGAGTCAATCAAAGTGCATTAGATGGTGGTGGTACGCCTTCCTTCAGCAATGTAAATTCATTTAGTTTTGACGGAATTGATGAACACTTTATAGGCGTAGGAGGTTACACAGAATTAAGTAGTGGTAACGCTATGAGTGTTTCGGTATGGTTTAAGTCAAGTAATTATACTTCTTTAGGTAGGCTTTTATTTGTAGGTAAGCACGTTGAAATTAAACAAAACTCTGCATTGTATAGTAATACACAAGGGACTTTTACTTATGTATTAAAAGGGAACTTCGGAAATGCATTTGCAAGTTTGGGGGGTGGTACTAATTTAGGTGTTGGTAATTTAGTTGATGGACAATGGCATCACTTGTGCTTTACTTGGGACGGCGCAACAACAACTGCAAAAGTTTACGAAGATGGTGTTTTAAAAGTAACCAATACATCAGCAAGTGGTACATTAAACAGTAGTACAACAGAATCGTATTCAATAGGCGCAGAAAATAACGGAAATAATCCAATAGATGGACTGATTGATGAGGCGGCAGTATGGACTACTGCGCTATCTCCTACAGACGTTGCAGCCATATACAACAATGGAGAACCCACAGACCTAAACAACAACGGATTAACTGCACCTACAACGTGGTCAAGAATGGGCGACAATGCAACTTGGAACGGAGCAACGTGGACTATGACAGATGTCAACGGAGGTTATACCAATACGTCTATCAGTATGGTAGAAGCCAATAGAACAACAGACGTACCACCTAATCCATTTGTAAATTTACAGAGCATACTATTAGACGGCATTGATGACTTTGTAGACTGTGGCACAGGATTAGGCGCAAGTCTTGGTTCTTCTTACGTGGGAGACCAAACTATCAGTCTTTGGTACAAAAGAACATCTTCAAGAATAGAAAACTTATTTAACATAGGTAATACAGGCGCATACGGTAATGGCGCAAGTTTGATTTTTATAAATAACAACTTAATATGCGGATTAAGGTACGCAAATAGAGCGCAATACACAACAACATTTGACACAGATTGGCATCACGCCTTGTATTCTGTAAAAAACAACGGAGACACTACATTCACTTTGAAGTTATTTTTAGATGGTACAGAGGTAATAAATACAACAGTCAGCATAGGTTACTCTGTGTTAAATTTTACTAACAATACGGCACAGATAGGTAAAGCAAGCACCTATGAATTTGACGGCAATATTGATGAGGTAGCGTTTTGGGATAGTGACCAATCTGCAAACGTATCGTCTATCTATGGAGGCGGTGTTCCTTCTTCATTATCAACTTACTCTCCTCTATCTTGGTGGCGTTGTGGAGATGGTGACACAAGTCCAACTTTGACAGATAACGGAAGCGGAGGCAATGATGGAACGATGGTATTTTTTAATACATTCTCAACAGACGTACCTACATAAAAACGAATAAATAAAAAAAAACAAAACAATGGCACATTTACCCAACGTATACGCAATAATATCTACAACGGATATAGACAACGTAGACTTCACACAAGTACCCGAAGAAAACAACGAATATTTAAGATATTCTTTAGACGGAACAGAGTTTGTAATTAAGTGGTTTGACGAACACGAACCAACGTTCATAATAGACGGTACTGTAACGCCTTTGCAAACTTTAACACACGCAGAAGCACTTGTCTTGATGGCAAGTCCTGAATGGTCGGAAGAAATACCGGTTGAATAATTTTACAATATGAAACATAATCTTTACAATTCGAAAAGCGGTTTTGAGGTCAAAGATATTGACACGGAATCAAGAAAAGTTGCGGTCTATTTATCAAAGTTTGATGCATTGGATTCGGATATGGATGTCATCCGAAAGGGTGCATTTAAAAAATCTATTCAGGAACGTGGTGTCAACTCAACATCAAATCGAAAGATTGCATTTTTACGCCATCACGATTGGGAAAAACAAATTGGTAAATTCCTTGAATTGCGTGAAGATGACTATGGTCTTTATGCGGTCGGACAACTTGGTCGGTCAACTGATGGTGAAGATGCATTGAAAGATTATGAGGATGGAATAATTAAAGAACATTCAATCGGCTTTCAATACATTGCCGATAAAATGAATTATGTTGAAGATGATACATATGGCACAAAGGGATACAATGAGATTAAGGAATTAATCTTGTGGGAAGGTAGTGCGGTGACATTTGGTTCAAATGAACACACATATGTTATCGGAATGAAAGGTCAGGACAAAACGGACCACATTGAAAAAATAAAAAAAGAATTAAATCTTTGCATCCGTGCCTTAGCAAATGGAAAAGGTACAGATGAAAGATTGTATGAAATTGAAATGAAAGTCAAATACTTGAATAGTCAATTAATTTTACTTGCAACAAATGAACCGGTCGCGGACCATTCACAAGAAACCAAGTCAAAAGAGATTGTTCAACCATATGATTGGAATTTCGTGGTGAAGTCACTTGAAACAAAACAGACTTTTGCCGATTATCCTGAACAAGCAAAGAAAAATGCAAAGCGTGGGATTGAATTAAACGAGACGGTCAATAATCGTTGTGCGACAAGCGTAGGGAAGCAAAGAGGTCAAGACATATCACAAGGTCGTGGGTTGTCATTAGATACCTTAAAGCGTACTTATTCTTATTTGAGTCGTGCAAAAACGTATTATGATCCGAGTAATTCAAAAGCGTGTGGAACAATATCATACTTGTTATGGGGTGGGAACGCAATGTTGTCCTATTGTGAAAGGAAACTTGCCGAATTAGATAAATAAATATTAACAATTTAAAACAAAGAAAACGTGGAAAACACTAATCTTACACCGGAAGAGGTTGTTGAAAAATTAAACAACACTTTCGCAGAAAAAATGTCCAACGTTCCGACAAATGCGGATGTTGATGCATTAAAAAGTGACCTTGAGTCATTGAAAAATCTTGAGGAAAAATCTCAAGAATTAGAAAAGTCGATTGCAAAATTCGAAGGGAAACTCGAAGCAATGTCAGAAAAAGCGACAGAACCAAAAGCGGAAAAACTTTCTATTGGTCAGGCGGTTGCTAAGGCATACGAAAAGAATCTTGATTCAATTAAAGATGCAGTTGAAAAAGGTGGAAAAATGTCTTTAAACATTAAGACAACAACAATTACCGCAGATTATACCGGAGATTATGCACTCACTGATTTCGATTCAGAAGTTGACCGTACAGTTCGCAAAAGATACGGAATCCTTGAGAACGTTAATAGAGGACAAACGGCATCAAAGTTTGTTACTTACGTACAACAAACTGCGGATTCAAACATTGGATGGACTGCGGAAGGTGGTGCAAAAACGCAAGGTGAACCAACGTGGGCGGAAGTGTCTGAAGAGGTTAAGAAAATCGCATCATATGTGAAGGTTTCAAAAGAAATGCTTGATGATTTATCTTTCATTCGTGGTGAAATAAACAACGATTTAATGGAAGGTGTTCGTGAAGGTATTGAAGAAGCACTATTGAACGGTACCGGTGCAACCGGACAAATCAAAGGTTTGATTAACGCATCAATGGGATTACCGGGATACAATGGTAACTTTGATGATGAAATTCAAGACGCAAATATCACGGATTTAATGAGAGTTGCTAAGGCACAAATTGAAGCGTCTAACTTTTCACCAACACACGTTGTGTTGAATCCTGAAGATATCGCAAAACTACAATTGACAAAAGCGTCAGATGGAATGTATACTTATCCAATGTTTTTACCAACACAAAGTGGTGATGGTGAAATGTCAATTGCCGGAATGAGAGTAATTTCTTCAACTTATATGCCGGTGGGCGATTACCTTGTTGGTGATTTGTCAAAGGTAAACGTGAAGTTCCGTGACGATATGAATTTAAGCGTTGGGTTAGATACTGATGATTTCACAAAAAATATGATTACAATCTTAGCAGAGGCGAGACTTGTGTCGTATGTGAAAAACAATCAAAAACTTGCTTTCGTTTATGGTGACATTGCCACTGATGTTGCTTTAATTCTTAAGCCATAATATCACGAAACTATGGAGGACAAGAAACCAATAAAGAACAAGAAACAACGTAAACCAAGAACCAAAAAACCGGTTGACTTTAGTATTGACACAAAGAATGTTGATATTGATTTCAAACGTGATGAGGATGGTAACGTTGAATTAGATATCGACACAAAAAAGTTCGATGCCAAATTCACAAAGATTGATGGAAAAGTCTCTTTGGGTGTTGACATTGATGATGATGGTATTTATGATTTTGTTGCTAATGGTGAAGCCGATTTTATGAAAAGGAATCAAGTTTGGTCGGTGACCGGCAAGGTTCTGAAACAATGGTTGAAGTCTAAATTTGGAAAACTCAAAAAGTAATGCCTTTAATAACAACACAAGATTTCATTAATAAGTGGGAATTGAGTACCGGAATGTATTCAACGGCAAAGTTGTCGGAGTATATTGACCGGTACGAACCACAATATTTACGTCAATTGTTTGGTGTAGATTTATACAATGCTTTCATTAGCGATTTAGAAAACAACGTACCAAGGTCACCCAATTTTAAATTGGTTTTTGATCCGTTGTATGTTGATGAAAATCTTTATTATATGATTGAAAGTCGTGGAGTCTTGGATATGTTAAAAGGGTTCATTTATTTTGAGTATGCGAAAGACTTACTAAATCAAATGACACCATACGGAAACGTGCAACAAACTGCGGAAAATTCAGTTGTTGTCAACACATTGCAAACGATGATGTACGCACGATACAATGAATCAATTACGTCTTATCAAAACATTAGGAATTACATTCTTTTAAAGAATCCTGAAGTTGGTCAAGTCGTGACGATTACATTGTCAAATGCCGGTACAAATTATGCGGATGCATTAGATGTTGCAACAACCGGTGGAAGTGGTTCAGGATGTACGGTTGACATCGTTCAAACCGGAGGTGTAATTGATGCGGTTACAATCAACAAAGTCGGAAGTGGTTACAAGGTGGGAGATATCTTGTCCATTGTTGGGGGTGATAGCAATGCAACAATCACATTGTCGTATGTCGGCAAAGGTGAATACAATGATTATAATGGTATAAACAAAGGAACGGCATATTGGATATGAGTAAAGAAATCACACAAATTGTTGATGGTTTGGTGTCGGAAATTGACAATACAATTCTTGGTGAATGGGATGTGATTAATCAACGGACAAATGTCTGTGAAACAAAATGGGCGAGAGTCGGTAAAGTTGTCGCAGATTCCGAAGGTTACGAATACACCATCACCGAAATTGAAGTCGATGAATGGATCAAGGCGGTTGCCGTTGATTCGTCAAACACAAATCCATTAAACGGTGTGATATATTTATGCGTTCCTTTTTACTTATCAGGAACAAAAGTTGCAACCAACAACGAGTGGACAAAGAGTTCAAACAACTTGACAACCAAAACACCTTTGGCGTGGTTGCTTGAGGTGTTACGAATCCAACAATTTGGTCGTGGTGATACAAGGGATTTTGCGTGTGATGTACGAATGTTTTTTCTTGATGAAACAGATATTCGAAATTATTACACAAAAGACCATCGTGAAAATGTCGTTTATCCGATGCAAAACTTAGCGATGGAATTCATTGGTATCATCCAAAAAGACCGACAATTTCAAACACTTGACGAATGGGAATTAATTACATTCTCAAGGTTCGGAGTTGAAAGGGATAACGGAATGTTTCAAAATGTCCTTGATGCCAATTTAAGCGGTGTCGAGTTGCGTGTTACGTTAACAAAATACAAAGTGAATTGCAAGTGTTAATTCACAAATGGGTGGTCACCTAATAACCAAAAAATTAAATAAATAACTTGAATCAAAAGGTTAATTAAAATAAAATAACTTATTGATTCACAACACTTTAAACTATGAGTTTAGGATGTAATTGCGAAATGGGATTATCGAATACCGGTAGACCATCGTGCGTACCGATTTTTTCGGTAACAAGTTCGTTGATTATGGTTCCGTTGAAAGGTAATGATGGCGTTGTAAATGCTATTGATTTAACTGCATCGGTTCCGGTATGGTCAACATTAATAAATGAAGCGGATTCATCAAAGAGATGGTTCCCATTGCCACAATTTGAAAACGTTGAATTGCCAAAGGCGGATTCACTTTTTGAAGAAGCGAATTCAGGAAAGATGGCTTTCCTTAGACAAGGTAAAAGAAGTTTTTCCGGTGAATTATGGAGTGAAGATTCAACACCAACATTGCTTGGAAAACTACAATTAAACAGATGTGTTGACTTTGGAATTTTCATCGTTGATGTAAATGGCAACTTAATCGGTTCAAAAGTTGGTGATAAATTACTACCAATTCCGGTTGACAATCCATCATTTGATCCGAAGTTTGCTTTTGCAACTGATTCAACGGTTCAAAAATTGATGCTTGGATTTGACTTTGACAGATTGTTTGATGAAAGTACAATGTATATGATTACGCCAACGGAAGCCGGTGTTAACTTTAATGACCTTGAAGGTTTGGTTGATGTTGTACTTACACAAACGGCATTGACAAACACGTTGTTAACTGCGACCGCTGAATTCCAATATGGAACGGCATACAATCCTTTAAAGTACAAAGGTGCATTAGTAGGTGATTGGGCGATTTATGATTCTACAAACACAATCGTTGCCGGTGCTGTTGGTGGTTCATTGGAAGGTCCTGACGGAACATATGCTATAACATTATCAGGTTTAACAACCGGAGATGTTTATGAATTAAGAACCGCTAAAGATGGTTTTGAAGGTAAACTTTCATTTACTGCGGTAGCGTAATTTTTGGTTAAATAATACAATTAAGGGGTGGGGTATCCCATCCCTTTTTTTGTAATAATTAAAAATATTTGGCAAAACGTTTGGAAAATACAAAATTCATTTTAAGGTGGTTTTAAGACGTTTTAAACAACTTTCGTGTTTTGTTAGTATAATACCATTAAAAAACCGAGAAAGTAAAAAACTCAGTAACGACAAGGGTTTCAGAGGCACAAAATTTGACATAAAAAATGACATCACTAAAAGAAACAAAACTTGGTTCATTACTAAACGTCACAAAGATTGCGTTGAAAATGGATGTGATTTGGTTGCGTGTTTTTAGTGAACCGACATTCAAAAGATACATTTTGGATTTGGTCAGGCAAGACCAATTGTTCGACCAAGGTATTGATGAGGATGGTGATATTATTGGGACATATTCGGAAGCAACTGAAATGATGAATCCAAGTAAACTTGCCGGAACACCTTACACACTTTTTGACACCGGTGAATTTTATAATTCGTTCGTGATTAACGTTGGAAAACGTATCTTTGAGATTGATGCCGACACCTCAAAAATGGATGGTGAAAGTTGGTGGATTCAAAACAACATCACAAAGGAGGCAATATTAGGATTAACGGATGAAAATAAAATCAAACTTTCTGTCGAAGTTAAAAGGCGTTTTCTCATCGAAACAAGAAAATTACTATTACAAAACTATTGATGATTTACCATTATACAATTGGATTGAATGTCAAAAAGGCAAGATTGAATTTGTCCGAAAAGGTGACAAAGGAACGGCAGACCAAGACGAAATTATTTGGATGGATATATACGACCAATACATCAAAGAATTCGGTCTTGGTAAATTACACATAAAGATGTTGGAAGCAATGAAGAAAAAAGCATTGTTGCAACTTGAATATGTGTCAACACGAAATGCGTTTCAACTCACAAAGATAGAAATGCAAATAACGAAATTGGATGGAATGTTGGCGAACAAAGGTTCAGGAATATCCATCGAACAAACATTGATTCACCTTTCAAAATGGGTTGGTCATTGGTTGAATACAAAGAAACTGACAACAAGGGAATATTTTAATTTAGTTCGGGAGTTCGAACGATATAACAAACAAAGCAATGGCGAAGCAAATAAGAGCAAATGAGTTATTTGAAAAGGAAGATATCTTTGAAGGAATTCGAAAGAGTGCCGAAAAGACAATGGTCACCTTGGAAAAAGTTGACAAAGAGTTCAAAGACCTTGGTGAAACTCTAAAAAAGAGTTTAGGCAAAGCATCTTTTGGTGGTTCAAAAGAGTTAAAAGAATTTCTTGCAATGGTTGAAAAGGCGAACAACCTACAAACTCAAGCGGTAAAAATCGAAAAGGAAAAAGCCATTGCCGAACAACAAGCCGAACGATTAAAGCGTGAAAAGTTAAAAACTCAAACCGCAGAAAATAGAGAACAAGAACGTCAGAACAAACAAAAAGAACGTGCTTTAAAACTTGCAAAAGATGAACAAAACGCATACAAGAAACTTGTCAAGTCAACAAGGGATTTAAAAAACGAGTCAAAAAAATTAGGTGCGGAATTGCTGTTGTTGGAACAATCAGGAAAAAAGAATACTGCGGAATACAGAAAACTTGAATCACAATATAAACGTGTCACAAAGTCGGCACAACAAGGTGATGTCGCATTAAAAAAACTTGATAAAACCGTTGGTGATAATTTTAGGAATGTTGGGAATTATCGTGGTGCAATTAGTAAATTACAAGGTGGGTTGGCTCAATTGGGATTGGCGTTTGGTTTGAGTCAAGTTGTTCGGAGTTCAATGAATACAATAATTGATTATGGAACGGCAAATTCAAAATTAGCGTCAATACTTGGAACAACAACGGAAAAAACCGAATTGTTGCAAAAAGTTCAAAGGGAATTAGGTGCATCAACATCTTTTACAGCCGGTGAAGTTGCCGATTTACAAACAGAATTGGCAAAAATTGGATTTTCACAACAAGATATTGCCGATTCTACTGAAGGTATTTTGTTACTCGCAAAGGCATCAGGAACAGACCTTGCAAATGCATCCACAATAGCCGGTGCAACATTGCGTGGTTTTGGATTAGATGTAAAAGATACAAGTCATCTTGCCGATGTAATGGCGAAATCCTTTAGTTCTTCCGCATTGGATATTGGATTATTTGGGGAATCAATGAAATATGTCGCACCGGTGTCAAAAAGTGCAAATATTTCATTAGAAGAAACAACGGCATTACTTTCCATTCTTGCCGATAATGGTATTAAGGGAAGTCAAGCCGGTACGTCATTGAAGCGGATTATGTCAGAAATGGCGAAAACCGGAAAGCCATTAAAAGAAGCGTTGCAAGATGTTGCCGATGCCGGTGTTAATTTGGTTTCGGCTCAAGATGAAGTTGGTCGTTCCGCACAAACGTCATTGCTTATTTTATCCGATAACATTAATAAGATTGATGAATTTAGTGAAAAATATGAAAAAGCGGATGGCAGTGCTTTGGCAATGGCGAACACAATGGATGACAACCTTGCCGGTGCATTAGCAAGATTGAATTCAAAATGGCAAGATTTTTTACTTGGTTTAAATGATGGTTCAGGTGCAAGTGAAAAAATGAAAAACGCATTGGATTTTTTAACGAAAAATTTATCAACTATTCTTTCGGTGGTTGGTAAAGTGATACGTGCATTTGTGCTTTATAAAACAACAATGATTGGATTGCGTTTAATTCAAAGGTTGTACAATACAGATTTTAGGAATCTTGGCACAATGTTTATGAAACAAATTCCATTGACCAAGGCGTACAGATTGGAACAAGAACGTCTTGCAACCGCTACAAATGAGAGTAAAATTGCCTCCAAAGGATTAGGAAGTGCAATTGCCGGAATTGGTCTTGGTATTTTGATTGGCGTTGTTACTGAATTAGCACTAAAATTTTATGACCTTGCAAGTGGAATGTCAGATGCAAGGCGACAAGCACAATTGATTGCGATTGATGAAGAAAAAGGCAAAAAAACGAGAGATGATTTAATAAAACAAGAAAAAGAATTATTTGAAGAAGCGAAAAGAAAACTTGATTTGGAGATGGACACAAGGAGGGCGCAAACAAATATCGCAAAGGAAAAGAAAAAGATTGATGAAGAACAAGTCAAACGTGAAAAAGAATTATTAAAAACATCTATTGAAAGTATTGAATCAAAAAGTAAAAGTGCAGTAATTTCAAGAAACGAATTCGAACGTGACCAAGAAGCGTTAAATTCATACTATAAAGATTTTGATAAAAACTTTAATAAAATTACCGCATTAGTTGATAAATATGGTGTAAGAACACAAGGCGCAACCGACAATTGGAAGGTTTTGTTGTCCTCAAAGTTGCAAGGCGGTATAAAGGAACAAGAAATAATTATTGAAGGTCTTGCGACACAAACCAAAGATTGGACAAATCAACTTGATAGAGTTGCGGTATTAGAAACAGAAATTGCAACAAATAACAAAAAAAACAAAACAGATGAAAAGCCAACAAAACAAAAAGAATTTAATACACAATTAAATCAAACAAATGAATACTTGTCAAGGCAAAAAGAGTTGTTGCAACAACTTACCGAAATTGAACAAAATAGAGCATTAGCACGAAAGACAAAGGGCATTGATTCGGAGTTTGAAAGACAAATGAAATCGTTGCAAGAAACCGGTTCATTCGATGCATCACAATTAAACCAATTGATTCAGGAACGTGCAGATATGGAAAACGAATTCATTGACCAAAGAACCATATATGAATTGGATGCATTAGAAGAAAAATATCGTTTGATAAAGGAAAAGGAATTGCAACAATTGGAAGATGACCGTACAAAGAAACTTGCACAAAAAGACATCACGGAAGAAGCAAAGGCAAAAATAGAAGCGGATTATAAAATCAAGAAAAAAGAATTGGAAGCCAATGAAGAAGCACGACAAAAAGACCGTGCAACTGAAGAGGTGATTATTGTTGAACGTGGCGAAAATGAAAAGTTGGAAGTGTATAAAAGCACCAACGAACAAATCTTGGATTTAGAAACACAACTAAGTGATAAACTTAGAGAATTAGGAAACCAACGACAACAAGAAACAAGGGAATTTGTCAAAGCAACTGCGGATTATTTTATCAAAAAGTCAAACGAAAAGATTGCACAAATTGAAAAAGAAATTCAAGCATCACAAAAGCAATATGAAACTTTAAAAAAGTTAGCGGAAGAAGGAAACATTGATGCAAAAGAATCACTTGCCGAACAACAAAGAATCATTGCCGAAGCAAACAGAAAAAAGGAACAAGAACAAAAACGTCAACAAAGAATTAAACTTGCCGAAAGTGTTTATTCTACATACTCACAAAAAGTTGAATCCGGATCAAAAAATCCATTAGCGGAAACGATTCGTGACACAACACTATTGAATCAATTTATTTCATCATTACCAACATTTGAAGATGGTACAGATGACACCGGAAAAAATGGTCGTGGAATAGATGGAAAGGGCGGTTTCTTGTCCGTACTGCATCCAAACGAACGTGTTGTGCCTAAATCATTGAATGCACAAATTGGAGGGCTTACAAACGAGGAATTGAGTCGAATCGCAAACGAATACAACAACGGTAAAATTGTGCGGTCAGATTCACAACTTGGTTCGGCATTGGAATTGTCACTTTTGGTTGGTAAATTAGACAACCTGACGAAAGTTATTCAGGACAAACCGGAAACAAATATTGAATTGGGTGAAATCACACAAGGTGCAATGGAGATTGTTAAATCAACCAAAGAAGGGAACACATATACATATAATAGATACAAAGTAAAATGAGGCATTTTCTAAACGGTATTGAAGTCGCACCAAGAAACATTGATGATATTGGTGTTGTTTCGGATTTTTCAGGCAATCCGGATATCTTATCATTGAACACCGAATCGGTAATTTTACCAAGGGAGGCAAATGATTTGATCCGTGAGCATATCAACAACGTGGGATTGTTTGAAGGGATTCCATATTCGGTTGTTACAAGCGGTCAAACGTTGGAATACTTTGTTGATTTGACCGATGGATTGAAGGTTCGTGAACACGAAGTTGAAGTGAATTTGAAAAAGCGTGGTGGTCTTGACATCTTTCGTGAACGTGCAAATGGTACATCATTCGATTTGATGTTGAAAAATGGTGTCATATTCGAAACGAAAAATGTTCCTTATTTTGTCATAAAGGACAACCAAGGTGAATTGATTTTGAATCTTGCAATAACGACCTACATAATGACCAAAGAAATCATTCAAGCCGGTTTTGAATTGCAAGAAGCCGGTCAAAATTTGATTGAGGCATCTTTGCCAATACCGGGTTTGAGTCCTGCCGGACCAACGGTTTCATACAATGTCGGTGCAATAGTTAGTGCATCAATTATTTTTATTTTTAAACTTGCATACTACGTTCTTTTAACACTTGCATTGATTAAATTGGCAAGTGAATTGTTCAACGTATTATTTCCGGCAAAGAAGTATTTAAAAGCAACTTATTTTGTTGAAATTATGCGAAAGGGTTGTGCCTATTTTGGTTATGACTTTCAATCAACATTGCTTGATGCATCACCTTACTTTGCTTTGATGCCGGTTCCGTTGACTCCTGAACGTGAATCAATATTTGACACACAAATTTTTGGTTCATTTACAACACAAAATTTTAGTACCGGATTACCAAGTTCATCGGACACGGTTGCAACCTTTGGTCAGTTCATAGATAGTTTGGAAACAATGTTTAATGCACGATTGATTGTTCGTGATGGTGTGGTTCGTATTGAAAGGCGTGATTGGTTAGAAAATCAAGCAATAAATATGATTGAACCGGCATTGAATTTGCAGTCCGACCGTGATAGTGAATTTCAGTATAATGCACTTGATATTTGGAAACGATATTACATTCATTATGCACTTGATTATTCCGACATTCATACATTGGATAATGTCACATATGACAAACACGATGCGGAGTTTTCGACCGAACCGGATTTTCCGGTTGTCAATGAAGATTTGGTGACCATAAAAGGTTTGAATGATGTTTCGATTCCGTATTCATTAGGTGCAAGAAAAAACGGTTTGAATTTCATTGAAAAATATGCGAAAGGAGTGTTCACAATAATTGACACGGTTGCAAATGTCTTTGGTGGCAATTCAAATTTTGCATCACAAATTGATTCACGAAAAAATGCGTTGCAAATTAGTCAACTATACTTTTCGACAACAAAAGTTCTTTATGGACAAACCGGTCAAGTCATCGCAAACGAGTTAATTCAGGAAGAAAGTTATTTCGACAATATAAGTGCCAAGGCGTTGTGGAATAAGTACCATTATATCAATGAAATCCAAGAAAATGATTGGAAAATATACGAAAATACACGAATTCGCTTATCTCACGAACAATTCGTAACTTTGTTAGGCAATAATTTTGCAGAAATCAACGGAATAATGAGTGAAATCTTGAGAATTGAGTGGATTGACGAAAAAAGTTTCGCACAAATCACTTACAGAACACGAAATGATTGGGCGAATAACAAGGTTATAACACAAACAATTGATGAATAATGGATGAATTTGTTAAAATAAGCCAAGATTTAAAGAAAAACTTGAAAAGTTTGCAAGAAATGAACAATCAAATGTTGAAAACTATTCAAGAACAAGCACCGGAAAAGGTGAATGAATTGCTTAATGATAATAATGCATTAATCAAAGCATTAGACAAACAAGATGTTAATGCGGTGATGAATATACACAAGAAATATGCCGATAAGAATAACAAATAAATCGTTTAGGGATGTATTCAACAATTCCTTGACATATCTCAAGGCAAACGTTGGTGATCCGATACAATCATCCTTTACGATTGAAGAAAGTATTGCGGTAAATTCGGAAGATAATAACACTTTGCAAAATAGTGTATTACAAAACATTATCACTTGGGTTGGCGGTAACTTTGAAGATGAAGGTTTTCGTGCCGGTCAGACAATTACAATAACGACATACACAATTTCAACCGGTGTATATTTAGCACAAACGACAACAACAATTTTATGGGTTATTGACAACCAAATGAAAGTTTCATCAACGTTGTCGAGTTGGTACACGTTTCCTGATGAAGCGGTTTCAATATTTACAACGTCATCAAGGGAAGGATTGAAACTTGACGTTAATAATGTTGCAAACGGCACACAAGGTTCGCAATATAGTTTGATTGATGGCGAAGCATCAACGTTCACATTTGACCTGACCGGTAGTTTTCCGGTTCAAGGTGTTCCGGTGGGGAATCAATCCGGTATGTTTAGCGTATCAACATCAATTGATTTGGCATCATCTTCCGGAGGTGTTCGCACATATACATTATCAACAAGTTGGATTCAAAGCGGTTTATATAATTCGGCAAATTATGACTTTGATAATTGCCTTAAATTATATTTAAGAATGTCGTGGGAAACCGTAATTGGTGAACCATATGACAACCTTATTGAAGTGTTTAATGATGATGCCAACACCGGATGGTTCAATCAAGGTCACAACGTTGATTCGATTGATGCAACCATCGTTCAGGGCATTAGTGACATTTCTTATTGTGATGAAACGATTGCAACATTTGTGATTGATTCAAGTGCAACCGATTTTGCATTTGGCGGTTCATATGTTTCCGGTCTTGATAACTATTATAAAAACAAACCGGAATCCGCATCAAAATATGCGATGACATTGGGTTCGGTTTTGATGAATGTCGGTCAAAGTTATGTATCACAAGCAAATGATGATGGTGCAAAATGGTTCTTTGAAACGTTGTCAGTAATTACGAACGGAACGGAACACACATTCAACGTAAAAATTACACCGAATCCGGCATTTGAAACATTCATCGGTGGTCGTTCTGAGGGTGACCGCACTTTATATTTGTGGTGTAAAGTTGGCAATGTCAATTTGTTAGTTTTTAACGGTCAGATGTCTTGTCCTCCGGTTGGTATTTTACCGCTTACAATGGTAAAGTCGGAATACTTTGACCATAGTCAACAATTAACAGACACAACCGAATTAAAAACCGGCAACACCGGAAACGTGGAAGATGATTTTGCATTTTGCGGAAAATTTAGACTACCGGCAAAGTTTGTGAACGATTATGTGAATGCAAGAATCGAAGCATATAACTTGACAACGGAAGAAAAATTTACGTTGCAACAAACAAGTTTTAATTTGTCAGGAATTCCGCTTGTAAACTTTCAACAAGTCATTGACCTTGAATCACCGGTTTTTCCATCGTTGCCAACGACATCGGTCAAACGTACGGCAAGACTTGTGAATGATTCATCGGCATCGTTAGGAATCAACTACGGTGTTCGAATATATTTTCCTTTCATATACAGATGGGAATATTGGATTGCTCAATTGAATGCGAATGCGGATTTTTATCCAAACAATCAAACAAGGGATTGGGTTGATTACGGTACAACCGGTGATTGGCGTTTGCGTATGGTTGTGGAAGTGGCAAGGGCTGATAATTTATATCAATACACAGATTTTGTCAATATTCTTGATTACAATTCCGATACAAATATTACGCAACAAATTGAATTATATATTGATTCAAGTTCAACCAATGTTCAGGTTGTGACCGAAGGTCAATTGATGCGAGTGGTGGCAACACACACACTTGTTGAAGGTGATTGGACACAAGATTCTGTTTGGGGAATGATAACCGTTGAACCAAAAGAATCAAGTCCAAGATGGATATCGTCAACGGCAATTGATTACGATGGTAATACATCAAATCCATTAACACCTTTGAGTGGTTTAAGATGTGATTTGACGTTTCCATCAACAGATGTTGCAAGGTTGGAATGTTTCTTTGATCCTGACAAAATAAATCTTTCTAACGGTGTAAAATTTACATCAAAAATAAAAGGTTGCTCCGATGGTGAGATTGTAAAAATGACAACATCAGGAATGCAAAAATTGACAACAAGTAATGACCAAAAAATAAAAAGTTAAAAGATGGGACAACAACAAATTAATCAATACGCAATTGAACGAACAACATTCGGTGATGATGACTTTTATGACATTGATTATTGGAACGGTTCAGTATATCAAACCGCAAAGATAAAAGGTTCAGTAATTAAAGCCGGTGCAAGTGGCATTGGATTGTTTTCACAAACCGCAGATGGCACAATAATACAAAACACGACAACCGAAACAAGTTTGATTGGAAGCGGTCAAGGTTCGTTGCAAGTAAGTGCAAACACTTTTGCAATAGGTAGTTCATACATATTAAAAATGTGCGGAAACATTAGTTGCGTAAACAATTCGGACATCGTGTTGAACGTGAAAAGTGGTTCGGTAATATTAGCCACGACCGGAACGATTCAGTTGCCACAGATAAATGCACAAACGTTTGAATTAGAATTGAATTTCACGGTTCGACAAATTGGTGTTTCAGGTGTTGCCGATATTGTTACGAATGGAGAATTGACATATATCCAACATTCATCAACCAATTTGCAAGGGCATAATTTTATCAGTCAGAACAACACAACTTTTGACACAACGGTTGACAACACACTTGATGTAACGTGGGCTTGGCAAAGTGCCGATGCATCAAACCGTGTTAATTCAGTAGTTACTAATTTAAGACGAACGTACTAATGTGTCAATGTTTACAACTCACAATTGATGCCGGAACAACCGGAGTTCAAACGACAATTGCAAGTGCCGGTGGCACATATAATGGTGTCAATTATTGGACATTTACATATGACACATATACAATTGTAATTTGGTCAACCGGTTCATTTTGGATTGCTTCACCTATTCTTGGGGATGCATCAGGAACACAAACAAGATATGCACCAAGTCCGCTTGGTGATTGTCCGGAAACATCACTTGGTTCACCGGTCAATACTTTTTGGATAAATGCCGGAACAATTACAGATTTAAAAACATTCACAACGTTAGGTGTTCCGTGTCCGGATGATACAAATTGTGAGAATCAAGACCGAACATTCCGTGAATACGGAAGTATAAAACTACCGGAAATCGTTCAGGAACAAGATAGAGGTTTAAAAGAATGTTGTTGTGTTTATAAGGTTCTCGGTGACACCGCAAAAACAGATTGGAAAAACGACCTTTCAAGTGCTTGGATTAAACTTTCCGCAGTAAGTGACACCGCAACATTTAGATTGAAAAAGAACGGTGTGGTCGCAACATATACACCGACAAGTGTACCTTTTCCAAATGAAGCAAACGCATTTTATACAACCGTTGATTGGGGTGATGTAATAACATCGGATGGTGTTGGTTGTTACACGATTGAAATTGAATACTCAATTAGCGGTATTACCGGAACAATTGTTTGGGGAACATATGACCTTGAGGCGTATTCAATAAGCAATGCACTAAACACGGCAAGAATCCGTGCGATATTTAATGGATATCAAGAAATCGAACAAATTAATTTTACCGGTGCGGATGTGCAAAGCACATTTAGGTTCTTTGGTTACATTGGTAACAGACAACCCAACACCGAAATTGATAATATTATTTATAACAATAGAGAAATGAAACGTGTGATTCGTGAGAATCTTAATTCATATCAGTTGATTACTGACCCAAGTGATGATTGTATTATTCGACCATTAGTTGACCTTTATTTGTTAAGTGAAAACCAATTATTTATTTCAGATTATAACGCACATAATCCATCGTATTTCATACAAGATTTGCCGGTGATAGTTGAAGAAAGTCCGGAATTAGAGTATTATGATTTTAGTCGTAAAGTCAAATTAACTTGCACCTTGTCGGATAAATTTAAAAATAAACGTACATACTATTAAAATGAAAGGGATGGAGAATTTTGGCGATATTATAGCAATGGGGATTGGAATGTTTGGTGCGTTCCTGAAGGGTTTAAAAAAGAAACTAAAAACTCCAACAATTATTCTTGCAATGACAATTGCCGGAATACTTACATATTCGGTGACCGGTGTGATAGAAATATTTTATCACGATGCACCGCCAAAAATTGTTATATTGATTTCATTCATTGTTGGATGGTTAGCAAACGAATTGACAACTACACTTGACCAAGCAATTGGGGATTTGTACGAAATATTTATAAATTGGCTAAAAGACAAAATGAACAAAGGAGGCAAAAAATGAAATACTTAATTATAATTTTCTTGTGGTTTTCAACAAGTGCGTTTGCATTTACCGACACAATCGTTGAACAATCTGAAGGTGTAAAAACGACAACAATAATATTTGAAAACGACACATTGGTTCACACCGATTCAACGGATCAAATTATTCATCAAGTGGTGATTGAAAAAATCATTGAAAAAACAAACGACATTGTTCAGGCGTACAAAAAAAAAGATTATGGGAAAGTATTGTCGCATATTCTTATCGTGCTTTTTATAGGGTATTCAATTTATTTAAGACGTAAACAAAAGAAATGCAAAGACAAGAATTAGACCTTTCCAAGATTAACTTTGTGGGTATGGATGACAATGAATTCGTTCATCAGGAAACACAAAAAACACAAATATATTTGCACCATACTGCCGGAAATTCATCCGGTGTCAATACAATAAGATATTGGAACAATGACAAAAGGGGAAGGGTTGCAACTTGTGTTGTGATATCCGGCAAAGATGCGAGGTTGTCAAAGGATGGTCAAATTTGCCAAGCATTTTCATCCAAATATTGGGCGTATCATTTAGGGGTTAAAAGTGAAATATTCAAATCACAAGATGTGCCATATCAAACACTTGACAAACATAGCATCGGAATCGAAATTTGCAATTGGGGGTATTTAAAAGAACGTGATGGGAAGTTTTATAATTATGTGAACGGTGTTGTTCCTGAAGAGGATGTTTGTGTCTTAGACAAGCCGTTTAAAGGTCACCGGTATTGGCACAAATACACCGATGCACAAATTGAATCGGTTCGTCAATTGCTTGTGTTTTGGCACGAACGATATAACATTGATATCACATACAATGAATGTGATATGTGGTCATTATCAAAACGTGCTTTGCGTGGCGTTGATGGTCTTTATACGCACAATTCGGTGCGACCTGATAAATCGGACATTTATCCGTGTCCAAGAATGATTGAAATGCTCAAAAGTTTATGAAAGTAATACAACACCAAAAGAACGTTCACGAATTAATATTAAAAGGGAATCACACCAAAATTGCAATTTTATCCGATGTGCATTGGGACAATCCAAAATGTGATTGGGAATTGCTCAAAAGAGATTTGGAATATTGCAAAAAAGAATCAATTCCAATTTTTATCAATGGTGATTTCTTTTGTTGTATGCAAGGTAAATATGACCGAAGGGCATCAAAGTCCGGAATACGACCGGAACATCAAAACGAAAACTATCTTGATTCATTGGTCACAACTGCGGTTGAATGGTGGAAACCATACGCACATTTGATTTTTCTTTTGGGATATGGCAATCACGAAACCGCAATGATAAAAATGCACGAAACGGATTTGTTGCAAAGGTTTGCCGATTTAATGAATCTCAAAGAACACACCAACATTCAAGTCGGAGGGTATTCCGGTTGGATTGTATTCACACAAACGAATTCGACAATACAAACATCTTTCAAACTACATTATCATCACGGTCTTTCAAAAGGTGCGTCAGTAGTCACCAAGGGTGCTATTGATTTAAGTCGTGCAATGGGTATATATGAAGGTATGGATATCTTTACACAAGGACACATTCATCAGTCAATGAGTCGTGAAGATGTGCGTGATACATTAGAACACACAAAGAACGGTTACCGTATCAAGAAACAACAAGTGCATCATATGATTACCGGAACATATAAGGAAGAATACTTTGGTACGAATGGAATGGGGTGGCACGTTGAACGTGGTGCGGAAGCACGAAATCTTGGTGGTCGCATCCTGACGTTAGAATCAAAACGTATTGCAAAAGATGGTGTGCGTACAATGAAGAAATACGTGGATTCACATCGTTTTCCTCTATAATCTAAAAAAACTTTAAATTTTTTTTCATTCCTAAATCGTAACAACGACAAGGGTTTCAGGCAATTCGTGTGAATTATTTTACTTTTTAACAAAAAAAAAGTTTTGTGAATTCAAATGTTTTTGTAACTTAGCGGTGTCAAACAATTAAAAACAATTAAAAAACACACACAATGACCAAAGAAGAAAAAATGGTAAAACTAATTGACCAAGCAATCGAATCCGTTGATGAATGTTTGTCAGTTGTAACACTTGCAAAATCCGTTGCAATTATCCTAAAAGAAAACTATGGTGTTTACAACTTTGACACCTTTACAAATACTTTGAATCAAGAATTAAATAAATAGATATGGCACAACAAGGTAAATTTAAAAAAGGACAAATAGTAAACTATTATGGTTATAAAGCTATTGTAAGAGCATTGAAATATAATTGTTTCATAGATGAAAATGAGTATATGATAGGTTATAGTCAAAATAGCGTTCGTAGAGGTCAAAATGGAGTAAAAGAATACGAACTTAAATAATATGCAGATATTAATAAATAAATAAATAGATATGAACAAGAATGAATTAAAAGATACCATACTTGGCTTTTTAGCGGTTTTATTAATGTTTTGGATGTACTACATATGTCTATGGGTTTTCGTGGCTTAGAACGTCTTAAAATGCTTTAAAAAATAAAACAATAAAAAATGGAAAATCAAAACAATTACGAGGTGCAAATCACTCAGGGTTTTACCGGTGAGTTTATCGTGCTTTTTGAAAATGACTATATTGAAATACAATATGGTTTTAACGTCAACAATAAACCTGAAGGTTACGAGATTGACGTAAACATTCACGAAAGTTTTTTTATGGATTGCTCCGGTTCAAAACATTTACTTTCACAAGAATCAATTCAAAAGTATATTGAACCGATTCAGGAATTGACATTGGAACAAATCACATTGGAACAACATATTTACGAACACTTAATTGATTAAAAATGAAAGATATCTTAAAACTACAAGAACAAGCCAAGATTACTCTATTTGATGCGAACGTGCAATACAACAAGCACAAAATGATGCTTGGTCATAATATGCCGGAAAACGAAATTCAAGCCGTTAGAACGCAATATTTTAGATTGATGCATTCGTATATGGTCATAATCAAAACAATTCAAAAAATTACATATGAAAAATACATATAGTATTCAACAAATTATTGACTATTGGTCAAAAAACGGAAACTTTAATATAGATTTGTATCTCAAATTTTTAAAAGCAATCAAAGAATGAATGAATTAATTGACAAGGTGGTGTATAAAATCCGCAAAGATAAGTTGAAGCACAAAAGCCGAAAACGTGAGTTTATAAACAAAAGAATGTATTTGTATTATCTGTTAAAAGAACACGATTATTCATATACCGACATCGGTAAGTTGTTTAATAAGAATCACGCAACCGTTATTCACGGATGCCGACAATATCGCGATTTGAAAAAGTCAAAAGATGTTGGGTTGATGAATGACTTGGTTGAATATTACACATTCTTTGAACCTTATGAATTGCAAAATATATCGTTTAGGATTGCTGAAGATGTAAATGAAGCAAATTCATTGCGTGAGTTGTTGCGGATCAAAAAGAGATTGGAAAGGGAATTATACATTGATATAAAAAAGTAAATATGGCGAAAGATAAAAAATCATTTATTCTATACTGCGACATAATTCATACCGTTGAACAACTAAACGATGTTGATGCCGGTAAACTATTTAAGCACGTTTTAAGATACGTCAACGACCTTAATCCTGAAGCCGATGACATTATCACCAAGATTGCATTCGAACCGATTAAACAACAATTGAAACGTGACTTGAAAAAATACGAAAGATTATGTTCGCAAAATGTCGAAAACGCAAAAAAGCGATGGCAAAATAAAAATGCGACCGCATCCGACCGCATAAAAACCGATGCGAAAAATGCCGATAATGATAATGACAATGATACTGATGTTGTAAATGATATAAATAAAAGAAAACTTTTATTTAAAGAAAAGTTAAAACAATATCTTCCTGAATATGGCAAAGAGTTGTTAAATGATTTCTTTTTATATTGGTCGGAACATAATGAAAATGGTAAAAGAATGAGGTGGGAAAAAGAACGTACATTTGGAATGAAGGCAAGATTGAACACTTGGCAAAAAAGAACACCGGATAGATACAAAAAAGATGATGGTAAATTTAAAGCACCGTGGTCGTGAAGGGTTTCGAAATTACACAAGCCGGTGATGTCATAGATAAGTTGTTTATTTATCGTGATAAATATCACGAAAAAGGAAAATACCTTGGATTTCGAGCATTGCACGAACATTATTCGATGTCGTTAGGCAACTGCACGGATTGGTCAGGGTTTCCGATGTCCGGAAAAACACAATTCTTGATGGAATGTTTGGTCAACACATCATTAATGTACGGTTGGAAACATTTGGTTTACTTTCCTGACGTTGGTAGCAATGTCGAAATCATTGCCGATTTGATTCATAAAGTGACCGGTAAAACTTTTGATCCGGAAAAGAAAAACGCAATCACCGACCAAGAAATCACACGTTCAATTGATTGGATTACTCAACACTTTAAAGTGCTTACAAAACGAGATGTAAAAGCCAAAATGACACCATTTGAATTTTGGGATTATGCGGTTGAGTTAAAACGAATGGAAGGTCTTGAAACTGCATCAATAGATTCTTGGAAAGATATGCATCACGATTATTCAAAATATGGTCAGTATGCTCAATATCTTGAAATTGTCTTGCCTTATCGAAATATGATTGCGGAAAATAATGACTTGCATTTGCATACAATCATTCATCCAAAGTTGACCGAAAAAGAAAACGGTGTTCGTAAAGCACCAACACCATTTGACCTAAAAGGGGGAAGTGAATGGATTAACTCAGGAAAGTGTCAAATCACAATTCACCGTGAAGATATTACCAACAACATCGTTGATGTATATTTCAATAAAATTAAACCAAGGTCAAACGGAAATGTTGGTCGAATACAAATGTATTTCGATATTGAAAAATTTGTTTATTATGATGAGGTTGGTATTCACCGCACAAAAGTATATGCACAAAAACAATAAAAAATGGAAACAAATATTTTACTTGCACGAATAGATTTAAGAACGACCATACTAAAATTGGAAACATCTTTGCAAGACATAAAAGACAAGAATCCAAATCGCACCGATTTAATTGATTCAATGGAACAAAGTTTGAATGACCTGATTAATATATCAAAAACATTTGTTGCGATGGAAAAAGAATTGCAAATCCAACATCATCGAATTATGACATTGGAAAGATTGAACAACGAAATAAAAACCGAATTGAACATCAAAAAATTTTAATATGAAATGTCCACAATGCGGAGAGCCAATAAAATGGCAAGAACAACACGAATACGAAGACTTTAATTTAGAAGGCGAAGGCATAATAAACGTACACTTCTGCACTAACATAGATTGCAACGTAGAGGAAGTTTATATATTTCAAAAAGACGAACAATGAGCAGTACAAATAGAGGTTACGAAAGACACAAAGCAGACTATTATATAACGCCACAAAAAGACGTGGATTTGTTTTTAACACATTTTATAAAAGAAGTTTTAAATATACCTTATCACGAAATAAAAAAATTATCTTTTCTTGATCCGTGTTGCGGTGGCGATAATAATAACCAAGCATCTTACATTAATGTTATAAAAGACAAATTTAATCCTGTAAAACTTTTAGCTTTAGATATAAGGCAAGACAGTAAGGCAGACATAAAAACGGATTATTTAAAATATACAACACAAGAAAATTTTGATGTAATTATAAGCAATCCGCCTTTTTATTTAGCTGAAGATTTTATTAAAAAAAGCATTGAACTAATATCAGAAAATGGTTATGTAATAATGTTACTTCGATTAAATTTTTTTGGCAGTAAAAAAAGAAAAATAATATTTGAAAATAATATGCCTAAATATTGCTTTATACATCACAAAAGAATATCGTTTAACAAAACCTCAACTGACAGTATAGAGTATGCACATTTTGTTTGGGTTAAGCAAAACACAAATAGCTTTTGTAAAACATTTGTAATTTAATGTCGCGTTGTAAAAACTGCAAAGACAAATTTGAACCAAAGCATTTCAATCAAAAGTATTGCTTGAAAAAAGAATGCGTTGCGGTATGGGTTGAAAAAGCCAAAGAAAAGAATTGGAAAGAAAAGAAACGCAAAATGAAACAAGACTTAGAAACCGTTCAAGATTTAATGAAGAAATGTCAATCGGTTTTTAATCATTGGGTGCGTTTAAGGGATGCCGGTGAACCGTGTATTTCGTGCGGTGGTGAATTGGGTGAATCATATGATGCCGGTCATTATTTTAGTTCAGGCGGTCATAAATCCGTGACTTTTGATCCGGACAATTGTTTTGCACAATGTAAACGTTGCAACAGATGGTTGCACGGCAATCTTTTAAATTATCAAATCGGTATTGAAAAAAGAATTGGTTCAGGAAGGTTGTTTGATGTCACGGTAAAAGCACACGAAACTCGTAAATATACAAGGGAAGAGTTGCGTGATTTGATTGCGTTCTATAAAGACCTAATAAAAAAATTACAGAAAAAGTGACTTTTTTTTGTTTGATGCTTGTTATATTAAAATAAGTTTGTATATTGCGGTGTCAAACAATTAAAAAAACACAAAATGAATACACAAGAACAACTATTGAAAGAATGCTTAGAAAGTTTATCAAACTTATCTAAAGAAAGATTACTTGAAGAAACTGAGCAACTATTATTGTCATTAACTGAAAGGTCTAATAATCCATTGAGAGATTTAACGAGTTTAAAAGATTACTATACTAATAACAAATAAAAATGGAAAAGAAAACAACAACCAAAAAAACAATGTCATTCATTGACAAACTGATTTCGATTCAATCGGAATTAAAAGCACCAAAGAATCAATTCAACGGTTTTGGAAAATACAAATACCGTTCACTTGAGGACATTCAGGAAGCAATCAAACCGCTATTGACCAAACACAAATTGGTTATGAATTTCAATGATGAAATAAAAGAAATAGGTGGTGTTCTGTTTGTTGAGTCATCTTGTATTTTGTCAGATGGCAAAGCGGAACAAATTACCAAATCACAAGCCGGAATTGATCCGAGCAAAAAGGGGATGGATTTATCACAATGTTTTGGTTCATCATCATCATATGCACGAAAGTATAGTGCCGGAGCAATGTTCTTGATTGATGACACCAAAGATGCCGATGCTACAAACAAGCACGATAAGACACCGACACCGGTACAAAAAGCACCGGTAAAGAAGTCATTGAACGACAATCAATTCATTCGTTTGATGGGTGCAATCAATAACGGTCAGATGACCACAGACAAAGCAATGAAAGATTTTGCATTGACATCAAAACAAATTACTGACCTTAAAAATATGAAACAATGAAACACAATTGGCTTGTAAGACCATCACAACTTGGTGGGTTAATGTCTAAAGGGCGTGGAAAAGAATTCGGTGATACTGCGATGAAAATCATTCAGGAAAGTGCTTTATTTCACAAGTACGGAATCGAACCAAAACAAATCACATCGAAACAGATGGAAAAAGGTACGTTGAATGAACGTGAAGGAATGCAACTTGCAAAAGAAAGGTTTGGTTGGGATATTGATATTGATGCACCAAAGGTTCGTTTGTTTAATGACTATATGACCGGTGAACCGGACATCAATCAATCAATCCTTGGTGATATAAAATGTTCGTATTCGGCGCACACGTTTCCTTGGTTAGATACTGAGGTTAAAAATAAGGCGTACCAATACCAAATGCAATCTTATATGTGGCTAACTGACCATAAACAATGCGAATTAGTTTATTGCCTGACCAACACACCGGCACACATCATTGCCGATGAAATACAAAAGAAAACGTATCAATTGCTCAAACAACCAAAATTTCTTGAAATGGATATGGATGAAAGTTTTGCAAGTGCGGAAGCGGAAGCCGAACGACAAGTGCGTAACGATGCGATATTTGACAAAATCCCAAAGGAAAAACGTGTAAAAAGATTCATAATTGAACGTGATGATGCAATGATTCTGCAAATTCAGGAACGAATCATCAAGGCAAGGGAAGTTTTTGACAATGTATTTGATGCGATATGAACGATTTTATTATTGAATATAACGTCTATCTCCATTCAGGTTCTAAAAAGCCGTTAGAGGTGCGGAAAATGGATATAAAAGCATATTGCAAAGCGGAAGCAATTGAAAAATTTCCGTATTATAAACAATTAATTCAAAAAATAACAAAAAAATGAATTTACAAGGTACAATTTACAAGGTTGGCGAGGTTCAACAGATTAGCGAAAAATTTAGAAAACGTGAGGTGGTCATAAAAATTGAAGGTGATTATCCGCAATTTATCGGTTGTCAGTTGACACAAGACAAGTGTGCATTGGGTGACAACCTGAACATCGGTGATGAAGTTGATGCATCAATAAATTTGCGTGGTCGTGAATGGACATCACCAAAAGATGGTGTGGTTAAATATTTCAACACCATTGAGATTTGGAAACTTGAAACGATTGGAATACCAAGAAACAACCAAGGCATTCCGGATGCAACTGATGGAATCACCAAAAACTTTCAGGAAGATGCAATTCAAACAACAACGAATCAATCCGATGACTTGCCGTTCTAATGAAAGTAACGTTGTCAAATATTAATAAAGAATTGCGTAATGCAATCAACGAACATTTGAAAAGCACCGGTAAATCCTTGAATCAATTCTCCAAGGATGCCGGTGTTCAACAAAATCAAATGTGGATGTTCCTGAATCGTATTGATCCGGAACGTGGTTTGCATTCAAAGACCATTCAGAAAATCGGAAAGTATTTTGAAAGTAACTGATAAAATACAAATAACAAACGAAGATAATATGGCTTTAATGTCAAGGTATGAAGATAATTACTTTGACTTGGCTATTGTTGACCCGCCTTATGGTATTGATGTAACAAAAATGACTTTAGGTAATGGCAAAAAAAAAATAAATAGAGGAACAACTGATTGGGATTCACAAACACCCAAAAAAGAATATTTTGAGGAATTATATAGAGTTTCAAAAAATCAAGTAATTTGGGGTGCTAACTATATGATTACATTTTTAAAGCCAAGTATGGGTTGGGTGTTTTGGGATAAAGGAACCGGTGCAAATGACTTTAGTGACGGCGAACTAGCTTACACAAGTTTTAATAAAGCATTAAGAAAATATAAGGTTTCTTGGGTTGGCGCAAACGCTAATAATGGCACACCAAGAATACACCCAACGGAAAAACCTATAAAACTTTATGAATGGCTTTTAATGAATTACGCAAAAGAGGGCGATAAGATTTTAGATACACATTTAGGAAGTGGCTCAATAGCTTTAGCTTCTCACAATTTAGGATATGATTTAACAGCTTGTGAACTTGACAAAGAATATTATAATGCTTCAATAAAACGAATTAAAAATCATATTTCACAACAAAGACTTTTTTAAAAATGAGATTTGAAAGTCAAAAAGACATTGACAAAGAATTAAATGTCATAAAAAAAATTTGTTGGGATGGCACACTTTATAAAAAATTAGGTGAACACGATTTAGATTTCTTGGTGTACGAATTGCGGAACGAAAAGAAAATTGGTTTGTGCTTTATAGAAATAAAATGTTACACTAAAAATCATGATGATTTTCCTAATACAATGGTCAGTTGCATAAAGCACCGGAAGATGATGAAAAGGTCATCGCAGTTGCCGACATACTTATTTATACAATGGCAAGACAAATTGGTTTATATAAACGCAAACAACATTCAGGGCGAAAAACGTGTTGGTGGTCGTAAAATAAGGGAAGGTTCATCAAATGACCAAGAAATGATGATTTTTGTACCAAATGAAAAGTTCAATGTTTTTGAGTAACTTTGAATTATGTTGGTCGAATATCGAAACGGATATCCAACGAAAAAGTGTATTGAATACTTGTTGGAACAATGTGACATTGATGTCGCAAAGGTCGTTTTTTGTGCGGATTATACAACGAAACGTGCCGGAATACTTTGGAAAGCACATTCAATTGATGACCAAATAAAAGAATTTTGTATATTTGCGGAACAAAACAATGTAAAGGTTGCACGAACCAAATACACCGGACAAATTCATTCGGTATGGTTTCAAAAACAAAAGAAAGATGTGTGATGGTTATCCTTTTATTGTTGATGAAGTTGCCGATTTTATGGTTGATGTTTATATGATACGGAACGACAAAGTGCAAATGAGGGTTTCACCTTTTTTAATGCCGGTCGGAACACAATTTGAACATCAGTCAGGCACATACGAGGTTGTGCAAATATTAACAAGGCACGGTGGCATTCAAGTGATGTGTGAATGCGTTCAGGAAGATACATCATTGTTTAATATGGTTAACAATATGCGAACCAATATAAATTGACATACTCCAAGGGATGGGGTTTTTGATAATTGTTTGACAATGCTTATCAAAGCAAAATTTCCATTTTTTCCCATCCCTTTCTTATTTTATAACTATGAAGAAACTATTAACCGGATCACTTGACAAGCCAAAAATTAAACGTGCCGGAACACATTCGAAAACCAAATCAAGCAAACTGAAATCAAGTAAGTTGTATAGAAAGAAATACAAAGGACAAGGAAGATGAACGGAAGCGAAATAAATGCAGAAATAAGAAGGTTAAAAGATACCTTGACCGGTGACTTGTTAAGTGATATGGAAACACATCAAAAGATATATGATTTGAAAAAGATTTTGAATCCTGACATTGTAGCAAATCCACAATTGGATGAAGATGAATGTATATCTTGCGGTTCATAAAATTACACTATGAAAAGACTAAAATCATTAGTACATAAATACCTAAGAAAAAGAGGGTTCAAAAAATTGTCCAAAACGGAATATAAGATGATGCAAATGTCTGTACTCATCACGGAAGAATATATTCATTCACGAAAGTTTAGAAGGGCAATAAAAGACACCAAACTTGCAAACTACATTGAACAAACTTTGCACGAATGGGATGCAATCAAAAACACATCAAATGAATAAGAAGATAGTAAACATTTTACGAGGTACATTAGGCGTAATATTATTACCATTGTTTTTCACAATATTCATTGCGGATAGGTTCGTTCTTGCCGTTATGCCTTGGATGGAATCAAAACGATTAAAGACTTGGTTAAACGACACCGAATTGTTTATGTACTCATTCTTGAGGGTGTTTGTAATTAGCGCGATAATCATTTGCACTAAACTGATAATGTTTATTTTGTCTTAGAATCATTAACTTTGTTATATGAACACAAATGGACAACCTAAAAAAGAAACCGCATCAAATAGCGTTAAAATCAAAAAGAACGCATTGATAGAGGCAATGACCAAATCACTCGGTGTAATATCGGAAGCGTGTAAGATTGCTAAGATGCCTCGTTCAACATTTTACAACTATTATAATAGTGATCCGGAATTCAAACGTGCGTGTGATGAATGTCAAGATATTGCATTAGACTTTGCCGAATCACAATTGTATAATCAAATCAAGGATGGTTCAACAACCGCAACCATATTTTACTTAAAGACCAAAGGAAAACATCGTGGATATGTTGAACGTCAACAAATAGATATTAATAAATCACAACCGGATTTAAGTCACCTATCAAGTGATGAATTGATTGCCTTGTTAGAGAATGAGTAATGACATAAAACAAGCCGGTTTTGATGTCGTAAAACAAACACTTGCAAGAAGACATTTTTGGCGGTTCTGTCTGTATTATGATAATGAATTCTTTTCCGAACGTTCATTCTTTGAGGACATCGCACAATCGTTTCAGGACATCGAAGAGGGCAAAATCAAATCATTATCGGTGTCACTCCCTCCTCGTGCCGGTAAGTCATATCTGACATCATTGTTTTGTGCTTGGACACTTGGAAGAAATCCAACACAATCGGTGATGCGTAACACTTGCACCGCAACATTGTATTTGAAGTTTTCTTAT
>JACKZZ010012663.1_pt1 | contig 32490 bp, 28 predicted proteins | sample 8027871 | NCBI WGS metagenome assembly JACKZZ01 (sample SAMN15724774, study PRJNA655200) | protist metagenome | isolation source: fluorescence activated cell sorting (FACS) single amplified genomes of... | place: USA: West Boothbay Harbor, Gulf of Maine | collected 2000-07-19
TAGTGGTTATTGGATTTTTTGTAGGGTCTATCTATATTTTAAAGAATTAACTTATTTAGCTTAGCTTAACGTCGGATATTTAGTAAAGGACTTTACTGCTATTTAGGAATTATAGTGATATATGTTCTTTTCATTTTAATCTATTGGAATATTTTTTTAATAGAATACAATACCATAAGATTTTTTTATCAGTAGAATTATTAGAGTTTATTATGTAGTATTTGTAGAATTCAAGAAAGTTTTTATTCTGAATTTTTTTAATTAGAATAATAGTAAATCCTTAAAGCGATTTTATGAATGGGTATTTTTAGTATTTTAGGCACTAAATTTGTTAGATATTACACTTTTTTTTTATAAGTTATGTTTTTATCTTTAAAATGACTACCTTAAAATAGTATTTTAATTTAAAATCAAATGGGATGAGTTTCTCCCGGCTCAGAATGAACGCTGGGGGTATGCTTAACACATGCGAGTTAAACCTCTTTTTTCAAGGTAGTAGCCATCGAGGTTTCGATACAGTTTTACTGTATATGTTGGTCAAACGCCCCTTTAAGAAAGTAGCGGACGGGTGAGTAATGCATTAGAATTTATTTAATAGTTCAGGATACTCTCGAAAGGATTTAATACTGAATATAATAAAAGAAAAAATTTGCTATTAAGTAAGCTGATGTAAGATTAAGTTGTTGGTAAGGTAAAAGCTTACCAAGCTGATGATCTTTAGCTGGTATGGAAATACGATCAGCCACATTGGGACTGAGATATTGCTCAAACTTTTACGGAGGTCAGCAGTGAGGAATTTTGGACAATTAGCTAAAGCTTGATCCAGCGATACCTCTTTGAGGAACAGAAGGTATATTATCGTAAACCCATTTTTGCCAGAAAAGATAATGACTGTATCTGGAGAAGACAAGCCCCGGCCAACTCTGTGCCAGCAGCCGCGGTAAGACAGGGGGGGCTGGTGTTATTCTACGTGATTAGGCGTAAAGGGTGTGTAGGTTGCAGTTAAGTTCCTTAGTCAAATTCTGTGTTCAATACATAGGTCTGCTTTGGATACTTTAAGCTTGAGTTTACTTGGGATAGTAGAATTTTTAGTGTAGGGGTTAAATCCAATAATCTTAAAAGGACTTCTAATGGCGAAGGCTTCTATCTAGTTAAAACTGACACTTAAACACGGAGGTATGGGTATCAAACAGGATTTGAGACCCTGGTAGTCCATACAGTAAACGATGGGTATTCGGTAACTAGAATTTTTAGTACCTAAGCTTACGCATTAAATACCCCGCCTGGGGAGTACGCTCGCAAGGTTGAAACTTAAGGGAGCTGGCGGGAGTTTCTACTAGCGGTGGAGCATGTGCTGTAAATAGATATTCCGCAAAAAATCTTACCGATTCTTGTCAACTTCTGTAGTAGTCTTTTTATAGAAAAAAGCAACTTAAGTAGATTTGAACAGGAGTTGCATGGCTGTCATAAGCCCTTGCGGTAACGCGTTAGGTTAATTCTTAATAACGGGCGAAATCCTTTGTTTTAAAATTTAAATTAATTTTTCTTTTGAATTAAAGAAAGCTTATTTTAATAAAATAAGCTTTTATTTTTCAATAAAGAAAAGTATTCATAAAGTTTAAAATTAGGTATCCTAGTGCAAATATGGTGAAAATGAGGAAGATGTCAAGTCGTCATGGCCCTAATGAATCGGGCTACCCATGTGCTACATAGATTATTACAAATAGTAGCGAATATCTTTAGGAGCAAATCTTATAAAAATAATCTTAGTACAGATTATTTTCCTGAAATTTGGATGTATGAAGAAGGAATCGCCAGTAATCGTAGATTAGCACGCTACGGTGAAAAGGTACTGGGGCTTTGTACAAATCGTCCGTCGCGCTCTGAAAGTCGGCTTGCGTAAAATGGGTTATATTTAATTAAATTTTAAAATTTAATTAAGTACTGCGTATGTGTGTGATGTTGGTAATTAGAGCTAAGTCGTAACAAAGTGATTGTAAGGGAACTTGCAGTTGGAGGATATTTGTTTTTTTTTTAGTTTAAAAAGGTTATAGCTCAGTGGTAGAGTATACGCCTGATAAGCGTATTGTCGGCAGTTCAAATCTGCCTAACCTTATATTTAATTGGTTGATGTAGCGCAGAGGTAGCGCATCTGCTTGTGGATTAGAAGGTCGTGGGTTCAAATCCCATCATCAACCCAACTAAAAAGGGTAATTAGTTTAGTTGGTAAAGCATCTCGTTTACACCGAGAAAATCGTCAGTTCGACCCTGGCATTACCTAAAATATAAGAAGAAATGGGGTTATAGTTTAATGGTAGAATACATGCTTTGCAAGCATGCTGATATGAGTTCAAATCTCATTAACTCCAATAACTTTAAATTAATTAGATCCACACAATAAAATATGAAAAAATCTAATCTATCTAATAAAAAATTACGTAATAATTTTAAATTAAAAGAATTTGACTTAATTTTTTTGCAGCTTTTACTAAAAAACAGGCGATTACCTTTTATTTTTTACAGATCAATTTATTCTCAAAAAGTAAAAAAAATGCCTTATGGATCCAAAATTAGGAATATTTGTCTTATTAGTGGTAATACTCGTAGTTTTTACAAGGATTTTAAGGTTTCAAGAATTGTTTTACGAAAATTAGGTTCTCAAGGTTTAATTCCTGGAATTCAAAAATCAAGTTGGTAAAATGAATTTTAAAACTAATTTAGGAAGCTTAATTACTAATATAAATAGAGGTTTTAAACACCGTACTATTGAAATTACGCATAAATATAATAAGGATTTAGAAAAAGTTTTAGCCTTACTAATAAAACAGGGTATTCTAATTTGTTATAGAGTAGATTATAAAAATAATTTATTTATAATTCATTTAAAATCTGATCGTTTAAATTTTAACAAAGGCAAAAAAGTTCTTAAAGTTCATTCAAAAGTTACGTTAGTTAAAAATATATCTGAATATAAATTAGCATCTTTAATTTATAAAAATTCTCGTCGACAAATAATTACCTCAACAAATGAAGGACTTATTGTAAATAATTCAAAAAGGTTAAAAGGCGGAGAATTATTATTTGAGATAACTTAATCTGTGAATACCTTAATTACCTTAGAAAGTAAAGAGGCACTTTATCCAAAATATTTGCTTATTAAAGCAAAAAAGAATCTCACTCATTGAGTTTTTTGATTTATTTCCGTATCGCACACAATGCGTAAGCATCTTAATATTTTTTCAATTAATATTTTACCTAGCAAATTAGTTTTTTTTTATAAAAGAAAAAAAATATCTTTATTTAAAACACATTTAGTTATACTTCAAAATACATTTTTAGGAATGGCTGAAAAATATTCTATTAATTTAAAACTTGAAGGTGTTGGGTATAATATAGTAAAAAAAAAAAAAAAATATTTTAAATTTTAGGATTTAGTCATAAATTAAATTATAAAATACCATCTTTTTTTGATATTGATATTTTAAAGCAAAATGTTGAGATAAAAAATTGTAGTTTTCAAAAAGTAAAAAACTTTTCTTCAATTTTGCGTCATTATAAATCTCCTGAGCCTTATAAAGGAAAAGGGATACGTTATAAATCTGAAATTGTTGAGTTAAAAGAAAGTAAAAAAAGTAAATAAATTTGTCTAATTACATGTTGAGAGAAAATTTAAGTCTTAGAAAAAAAAGAATTAAAAAATTAAAAACTCCTATTTTAGAAAAATGCCCACAAAAAAAGGGAAGTTGTTTAAAAGTATTTATTGCTAGTCCACGTAAACCCAATTCTGCTGCTCGGAGAGTAGCTAAAGTTATTTTACATTCAAATAAAAGAACAACGATTGCTTATTGTCCAGGTATTGGCCATAGCTTGCAAAAACATTCTACGGTTTTAATTCGGGGTGGCGGTGCTAAAGATCTACCAGGTGTTAATTATAAAATGCTTAGAGGTAAATTAGATTTAAAATTAGTTCATGGTAGAATGAACGGCCGTTCAAAGTATGGTACGTGAAAAAGATACACGTAACTAGTTAAAAAAAAGCAGTTATATTATTTTACGAATTAAAAAATTGTTTATTAACAACTAATTTTTTTTTATGTTTAGTTAGTTTAATTAACTAGCTTCAGATATAATTGAGTTATAAATAAAAAGTAAAAAAATTAATGAAAATTTTCTTAGAAAAATATTTCAAATTAAAAAAAATTCCACAAGTAGACTTAAACACTTATACGACCACAACAGTTTTAATATCAAATTTATTTATGTTGGGATATATTATATTTGTAATGTTTTTAGCTTTACCTTTAATAAATTCTTTTAAAGTTGAAAAATTTTTGTTATCTCTTATTAACTTAAGGTTAATAAAAGCAAAAAATTATTTGAATTTTTCAAATTTTATGGTATTTGCGGTATTCCCAGAATAAAGTTAATATATTATTTATAACAAAAAATAAAAAATATTTATTTTCTAATTTAAAGATTACGTTTGATTTTAGTATATTAAGAAAAAACTATTTTTTTTAATCTAGTTTATAATAAAAAAGTTAAAACCTCAATTTATTTTTTATCCTCTTTAGAAATTTGACCCGGTAGTATACACATTTCCTTGTTTGGTAATAGTTTGTACAATTTAATAATAAATACTTTTAATAAAAGTATTAAATAAAAACTTAAGGTTTAGTAATTTTTCTAAAATTTTTATTAATAGTAAAGTTAATCAAGTATGATATCCTTATCGGACGGGTTTGATTTTTAAATTTTAGAATTAAATAGATAATTCAAAAAAAAATAGAAGTATTCATACAAATAAATTATTTAGTTTTTGATGAAATATCTAAGGACTCCAACATTAATTAACTCTTAGACTCATAAAAGAATGCTGTAAAATCAAATTTTTATTATTTATGGCTTTAAGTTATTTACCTCATTTGAAAATAATAGATCCATTGGAACAATTTGATTTTGTACCCCTACTAACTTTATTTAACATGACCCTACTAAATAATCTTATAATTTTTGTATTACTTATTTTAATAGGTCTTTCTGCTTTGTTGTTAACTGCAATTTTTGGAATTGTAGCATTAAGTAATTTAGGTTTTTTTAATTCTAAATTATTTAGTTTTGTCAAAACTATAGTTAAAGAAAATATATCTTTAAGTGGTCAAAAACACTTTTTGATAATTTATTATACCTTTTTATTTTTATTATTCTGTAATATGATAGGTATGGTACCTTACTCTTTTACTCTGAGTAGTTCTTTTACTGTAACTTTTTTTTTATCTTTAGGGTTTTTTATTGGTATAAATATCATAGGTTGTTTACTTCATGGTAGTGATATTTTAAAACTATTTTTACCTGGGGGTGCCCCTATGGTCATAATGCCAGCTTTAGTTTTAATTGAAATTTTATCATATTTTGCAAGAATTTTTAGTTTATCAATACGATTATTTGCAAATATGATGTCAGGCCATACTTTATTAAAAATTTTAGCCGGATTTTCTTGAAATATTTTTAAAGCTAAAAACTGATTAATCTCTATTTTTTTTGTGTTACCACTATCTATTGTATTTTTAGTAACCGGGTTAGAATTAGCAATAGCTTTTTTACAAGCCTATGTATTTTCAGTTTTAATCTGTATTTACTTAAATGATGTTTTTTCTTTTCATTAAATATTATAGATTAAATAAGAACATATCATATATTTAATTTTAATGTTTGAGTTCTAATCTTAACAAAAATTATAAAAGCTTTATATGCTTTTTTGACTAATCTCTATAATCTTTAATAGCTCAATTGGTAGAGCACGCGGCTGTTAACCGCGGGGTTATTGGTTCGATTCCAATTTAAAGAGATTTAATTCTCAGATGTTTAGTTTAAAGTATTTTAGAATTATATATATAATCCAAGTACTTAAAAAAAAAGTATAAGAAAAATTTAATTTAATTTTTATAATAACGAAAAAATCATGTTTCCTAATTTTAAAAATTAAAGAACTTAGTTTTAGTATTAGTTCAGTTAATATTAATTCTAATATAATATGTAATGTGAAAAGTCAAGCTATAGCTTAAAGTTTTTTACTAACATCATTTATATATAAATTTCTAAATAGTGGGATATACGAAAAAACTTGGTATAAGTGTTTATATCAAGGTACTAATAATCTATTTATCTCTTAATTATAGTAGTATTATTTTATCTCATTACCTTAACAGGCTAAAGTTTTACAAAATGCGTCATTTGATCCATCTTCGACAGTATAGAGTTACAAATTTCAATATAAATAAAGCATCTTTTAACTTAAAAGTAATTTATAAATTTCAACAACGTGTAGCAAAAAGAATAGTGAAATTATTTAAAAAAATTGATGTTAAAAAAGAAAAAAAAAAAGAGAAAACAGGATTAGAAATTTTTTACGAAAAGTATTCTAAGTTAAAAAACCCTTATCAATAAACCTAGGATTCTATTATTAATATTAGTCTTGGCATTAAACTTATTTATGATTTTTAAGATTAAAGGTTTTTTAATATTTACCAAAATTATAAGTAGGAATTGAATTAAATTTCGATTTTTACCATGAGAAAAAATATAAAAAAAAAAATTAGATACCTTTTAAGTAAGATAAAAAGGTTTTTTGAATTAAAAAATTGAAATAACCCATATATTAGAGATATAAGGGATTACTTCGTTGAAGATGTAAGAATCTGAACGAAACCTCTTAGGTTGGAGTGAAATCGTAGTAAACCTGAGTTTAAGGAACTACTGAAATCATTAAAAACGGCTTTTAAGAGATTTTTATCTCTAAGTTGAAGAGCTCGATGGAGCTCTTTTATTTTTTTCTATTATAGAAAAAGGTGAGAGATATATATCATTCTTCCTTCAAATGAAGAAAGAAAAAAATTAAAAAAAAAACTAAAAGTTTTAGTTTGATTATTTTGAAATATGTTCTATTATTTTTTTTTATCGGTATTATTATATCTCTTAATATTTAAGTTAGACGAGATATGCCAATATCCCACCGGAAGGCCAAGGTTAGTATACATAAGGGAATTTTTTACTAACGTTATTTATAGAGGATTTATCAATTATTTGTACCAATTAAAAAAAGATTGGTATAAAGGTGGTATAAAATGACCGACGACTTTATATTTTTTGATATTCATAGTAAAACCTTATTATGAAGCAAAACTGACCTTAAGATGAAAGTTCATTGGTTTTTTTTTCATAATTTTATATATTTATCTTCTTACTTTAAGTGGTTAAATATTGATAAAATGCGTCATCTGATCCATCTTCAATAATATAGAATTACAAATTTCCATCTAAATAAACCATCTTTTAACTTAAAAGTAATTTATAAATTTCAACAACGTGTAGCAAAAAGAATAATAAAAGAGAAAACTGGGTTAAAAATTTTTTCCAAAAAGTCTTTTAAGTAAAAAAAAACTTATCAATAAGATATATTTTTTAACAATTAACTATTAAAATTAAGGTTTTAATAGTTTTAAGTAAAATATTTTTTTAAGGAAGCAACTAAAATGTTCAATAATTGATGCTTTTACTTTGCAAAAAATGGAGTAAATATTTATGAACTCTTTGTGTCATTTGTGAAAACAGTTTTTATTACTTAGGGAATTGAAACATCTTATTACCTAAAGGAAAAAAAATCAATAGAGATTATAATAGTAGTGGTGAGCGAAATTATATTTAAAAAAGTTTTATATAAAGAAACTTTGGAATAAGTGCTGTAAAAGGTGAAAGCCCTGTAATTATATACATTTTTTTTTTAGTAAATTGGCATATGCTATAGCTTTTTGAAAAATGGGGGTCCACCCTCAATGTTACAATATTGTTGAATACTTGATAGTGAAATAGTACCGTGAGGGAAAGTTGAAACAGCACCTTTATTGGAATGAAAAAATCTTATAAACCAAAAAAATATAGCAGTTGATTTTTTTTTTTTACAACGTACCTTTTGTATAATGAGCCAGTAACTTATCTTTGATTGCAAGCAGTAATGCCTAGTTAACATAAATTAAAGTAATCAGATATAAACCCGAAACTAGGTGATCTAGTTATGAATAAGTTTTTAGACTGAACTCTAGGATGTTGAAATATCCAGAGAAAATTTGTAATTAGGGGTGAAAGTCCAATCAAACCTAGAAATAGCTGGTTTTCTACGAAATCTATTTAAGTAGATTATTATAAAAAGATATCGTTTAGGGGTAGAGCACTTTTTAGTTGAGGGGGATTTTATTATCTTACTGACATTAGAAAAACTTCGAATACTATGAATATTTATTATTTATAAATACAAACTTAGGGTGCTAAGGTTCTAAGTTGAAAGGGAAACAGCCCAGACTATCAGTTAAGGTCCTTAAAAAAACATAAGTGATTAAAGTGTATATTAATTAATGCAATTAAGAGGTAGGCTTAGAAGCAGCCATTCTTTAAAAAAATCGTTATAGATTAATAATCAAAATATTTAATATACATTGATAATGTAGAGGGACTCAATGTTTTTACCGAAACTATAGCAATAATGTAGATTAAAATTATTGGGTAGTAGAATATTCTGTAATGAAATTTTGAAAAAAAAAACAGAAGCAATTATGCTGGTATAAGTAGCGATAAACAATAATTATAGTAATATTGTCGCCAAAAATTTAAGGTTTTCTATGTTAAGTTAAAAGCTGCGTAGAGTTATTCGGTTCCTAAAACATTTGTGAAAACTTAATAGTTGATGGATTAATTAATAAACTAATAATTAAAAGTATTATTTTTAGTAGAATAAAATATTATTTTTAGTTATTACTACAGGAAAAAATAAAACCGTACTCAAACCACCTCAGGTAAATAGGTTTCTAAAAACTAAGGCGATTGGGTTAATAATATTGAAGGAACTCGGCAAATTGACTCTGTAACTTCGGGAGAAAGAGAGTTTTTAATTAACAATTAAAAATAATAAAAAAAAGAGGGGCGACTGTTTATTAAAAACACAGGACTTTGCTAATTTGTAAAAAGATGTATAGAGTCTGACACCTGCCCGGTGTTGTAGTATAAAAGTAGATGTTTCGCATTGACTTGAAATCCCAACAAACGGCGGCTGTAACTATGACGGTCCTAAGGTAGCGTAATTAAATGTCGGGTAAGTTCCGTCGCGCATGAAAGGTGTAACGACCTCTCTACTGTCTCCAATATTATCCCAGTGAAATTGAATTTTCTGTGAAGATGCAGAAATTTTGTGGTAAGACGGAAAGACCCTGTGCACCTTTACTATAGTTTTGCATTGCGACAAAATAAGCTTTATACAGTGTAAATGGGAAACTATAATAATAAAAATATCAAATTTAACACAAGTTATTTTATTTAGTTGCAAGTGAAATACCATTTTTAGTTTTCTTTCTAGCTAATTTATTACTATCTATTAAATACAAAAAAATAAATACCGTGCATAATGGGTAGTTTGACTGGGGCGGTCGCCTCCTAAAAAGTAACGGGGGTGTGCAAAAGTTAATTCAGGGTATGTAAATTACCTATTGAGTATAATGGCATAAATTAACTTGACTGTAAGACTTACAAGTCAAGCAGGGATGAAAGTCGGTCATAGTGACCCGGTATTTCTTTGTGGAAAAGGATATCGATCAACGGATAAAAGGTACGCCAGGGATAACAGGCTGATATCTCTCAAGAGTCCATATCGACGGAGTTGTTTGGCACCTCGATGTCGACTTATCGCATCCTGGAGCTGAAAACGGTTCCAAGGGTTTGGCTGTTCGCCAATTAAAGCGGTACATGAGTTGGGTTTAGAACGTTGCAAAACAGTTCGGATCCTATCTACCATAATGATAAAACGTAAAAGCTTTATCCCTAGTACGAGAGGACCGGGTAAAACAAATCACTTGTTAAGCAATTGTCATTCTACGTGGCAAGTTGCGTAGCTACATTTGGAATAAATAATTGCTGAAAGCATATAAAGCAAGAACTTATTTTTTGACGTTTTAAAAAAATTTATACAAGATTAGTATATTAGTTGGTTGGGAATTTAACAGTGCAAACTTTAATTTACCAATACTAATTATTTTACTACTTAAAATTTATAATTAAAAAAATAAAGTTGCTTAAGATAATGGTAATCTGTGGGGCTCATGATCCCGAAATCCTCGGTTCGAATCCGAGAGCAACCGTTTATAATTTGATCCCATTTAGAATTCAAATAATAAAAAAAAACAACACATGAATACTTTTAATTAGGAAAACATGTAAAAATTAATTTTTTATATTTATGTATATTTTAGAACTATTGATACTATTGCCTTTATTTTCAACCTTTTTAGTTTCTATGTTATCCGAAAATAATAACAGTTATACTATTAAACTTGTAAGCTTAATTTCAAGCTGTTTTATATTCTTATGCTCTTTGGGTCTTATTATATTTTTTGATAACCTTGTTATATTATTTCAATATAGTTTCTTTTTAACCGGAATCTTTTCTAATAATATTTACTTTGGTGTTGATGGAATTTCTTTATTTTTTATAACTTTAGTTACATTTATCACCTTACTCTGTATCCTAATTGCTTGTCGACGTAAAATTGGCGTTAAGTTTTTATTAATTTATATTTTCTTAATAGAATTCTTTTGTTTAATTATTTTTACTGTCTTAGATATTCTATTTTTTTATATTTTTTTTGAAAGTGTTTTAATGCCAATGTTTGCTATAATAGGTATTTGAGGCTCTAGTTATATTGGGAGAGTTAAGGCTTCTTTTTATTTATTTTTATATACTTTAGCCGGGTCTATCCTTCTATTATTAACAATAATGTTGATTTATCTTGAAACGGGAACTACTGACTTACTAGTTTTGTTAAATACAGATTTTAGTAATAAAAAACAAAGTTTTCTTTGATTATGTGCATTTTTTGGTTTTGCTGTAAAAATACCTTTATTTCCTATACATATTTGATTACCTGAGGCACATGTTGAAGCACCAACAGAAGGATCTGTAATTTTAGCGAGTATTTTATTAAAATTAGGTGGTTATGGTTTTTTAAGAATTTCGTTAAGTTTATTTCCTTATGGTTCAATTTATTTTTTACCTTTAGTTTATACTTTATCAGTTTTAGGTATTATTTATGCATCTTTAACTACGTTAGTACAAGAAGATTTAAAAAAAATAATTGCTTATTCTTCAGTTGCTCACATGAATTTAGTAGTTTTGGGTATTTTTTCTTTAAATGTACAAGGTATTGAAGGAAGTGTTTTTTTAATGTTAGGCCATGGTATAGTTTCTGGAGCCTTATTCTTTTTAGTAGGTGCAATTTATGATAGATATTTATCTAGAGAAATACTTTACTATGGAGGATTAACTCAAGTTATGCCTTTATTTTCTTTTTATTTTTTATTTTTCACTTTAGCCAATATGAGTTTTCCTGGTACTTGTAACTTTGTTGGTGAGCTTTTAATTCTAGTAGGTCTTTTCCAAGTAAATCCAATACTTACATTTTTTGCAGCTAGTGGAGTAGTATTAAGTGCAGCTTATTCTATTTGACTTTTTAATCGTTTATGTTTTTGTAATTTAAAAACTCTATATATTAGAGAATTTAAAGAAATAAGTAAAAAAGAATCTTATCTTTTTTCTTATTTAACTTTTTTAACTTTAGTTTTAGGAATATATCCTAATTTAGTACTTGATTCTTTGTATTTTTCAATTAAAGCTTTAAATAATAATTAAAATTTTAGGGCGCATAGCTCAACGATAGAGCGTCGGACTTTTAATCCGCGGGTTTTGGGTTTGAATCCCAATGTGCTCATAATGGGTAATAAGGTTAATTCAACAGCTTTTCGTTTAGGAATTAATATTTTTTGAAAAACAGAATTATGTATATATAAACATTCTACTCTTTTTAAAGAGTTTTATTTTCGTTATAATTTTATCAAAGCTGCTGTTAGAAATGGGCATTGAGAGTTACTTTGTTTTAAATTACGACTTCTAAAAAACGATCCGAATACTATAGAAATATTTTCTATTGTTTTTCCTTGGGAAGTTCAATTAAATTTAGCCAAGAGACAAAAAGTATTTGACGAAAGACGATCAAAAATACCTTATATTTTTAACTTATTTGAGGGATCTTTTCCATATGGTCCTGTATTAACTTCCAGCCTAAATAAACATTTTAACGTAGAAATAATTACCCGGGAGTTAGGTTCTGAATGAATATTAGGTTATCCCTATGATAAGAATTCTAAAAAGTCTGATATTAGTGTGGTAAAAGGTATAGATCATTCTTGAACTTCAGGTATAAGGTATTTTATGAAACATTTAAGAAGAAATCGACGTTTAAGATATTTTAAATTTTTAGAAGATTCTGTTAAAGGTACTTTAAGTTCTTTATTATTTGTTAAGAGTGATATACTTTCTAACCTTTTAAGTATGTTAATTAGAACACATAAAAAAGTTAAATGAATTCTTAAAAAAGTCAGACTCTGTATGGCAAGTTTTCATTTATTTTATAAACTAAATATGTCAATCAGAGTTTCTGTTTGTGGAAAACAAAAAGCTGTAGGTAGATCCCGTACATTTTCTTTTGGATTTGGATCAAGGTGACCAATGCAATCACCGACAGCTAGAGTTTCTTATGATTTACATCAAACATGAAATGTTTTTGGTGCTTTTGGCGTTAAAGTTTGAATTTTTGATTTACAAAAAACAAAAAAGTCAAAAACTCTTTTAAATTTAAAAAAAGAAATCGTTTGTAAAGATGCATAAAAATATATATCAATTAAAATTAAAGGGATTTCATTTAAATCAACTTAATAAAGGTATTGTTTTATTTTTATTAAGTTTAAAAACAGAATTATATTCTAAAGATTGTGGATTTGATAAGATTTTTATTTCAAGAATACCTAAAGTCAAGAGAAATTACACTGTTATAAAATCACCTGATGTTAATAAATCTTCAAGAGAGCAATTTAAAATTGAATATAAAGCGCTCTATCTAAATTTAGAGCTTAAAGGAAATAACGAACGTTTATTTTACTTATTTCATATTTTTTTTCATTCTCTATTTTTTTTTGATCATACTTTAAATTTTATATTTATGTTAAAAAAAAAAATTAAAAGTTTAGGTTAAAATCCTTTTTTCATGTACTTTAATCACTTAAAAAATGTTTATTTTTATGATATTAATTATTCAGAATTTAGTATTAAGTTAAATTTAGTTTTTATTTTATCGATTTCTTTATTTATTTTGGGTATTTTAGGGATTTGTTTAAGTAGACATAAAAATATTTTATTTTTGATGTTATGTATTGAAATGATTTTATTATCAAGTGTTTTAAATTTTATAATTTTTTCGGTTTATAGAAATGACCCTTCGGGTCAAATCTATGCTTTATTTATTATAACATTAGCGGCTTGTGAATCGGCATTAGGCCTAGGTTTATTAGTAACAGCTTATCGTGTTAATAAAACTGTAGATTTTGATTATTTTGAGAATTTAAGGGGTTAAGTTATTTATTTAATCTTAAACATCTTATTTCTTATAAATCAATAATCTTAAACTTTATCTAATTAATAACTAATTTTAAGCTAGAGTAAATACTAAATATTTTCTAATACGATTTTTTTAATTCAGACAATTTAATTTGTTAAATTTAATGACTTTAGTTTGTAAAACGACTCAAAACCAGGTAAATTTTTTTTTTTTAGAAAAATTAAAACTAATAGTACCTAAATTAATACAAAATATAAAAGTAAAAGACGGTGAACCTTATATATATAGTAAATCTAAAAATATTTTCGGTTTAGCCGACATTCTTAAAAACAAAATTACTTGCCAGTTTGATCAACTAATAGATATTGCAGTAATTGATAAGCCTCAAGAAAAATTACGATTTCAAATTACCTATTTATTTTTAAATATTCAATTTAACTGTAGATTATACCTAGTAAGCAAAGCTTCAGAATTGTCAATTTTAACTAGCTTAACAAAACTTTTTAAAAGTGCTAATTGACTTGAACGGGAAGTTTGAGATATGTACGGTATTTTTTTTTCACATCATCCAGATTTAAGACGAATTTTAACAGATTATGGTTTTTTAGGTCATCCTTTAAGAAAAGATTTCCCTTTATTTGGTTTCAAAGAAATATTTTTTAATGAAGAAACCAAGAAAATTACTTATTACGATGTTAAAATAGATCAAAATTTTAGGTCTTTTAATTTTAAAAACTCATGGTTATCTTAATATTAATTTATATATTAGATTCTCTTTTTAAATTTATTTTAAATCTATTATTTTTTAAGCTATCTCTGTAGGTAGTATTTTATCCAATTTAATAATTCATTTATTTAAGGACTAAATTATTTATATTTTTATCTTAATTTTAGTATTATTTTTTGTAAAGAATTATTTATTCTTTTATTTTGGAGTAAGCGCAACTAGAAAAATCTTAAAGATTAATGATATCTAGATTTAGTAAAAAATAAAATGTTGAAAATTATGAAAAAATATATATTTAGAGTGTTAAAATCCAATCTGTCTGGTTTAAAGTTTATCATTCAAAAATCTAAAATAGTATATTTTAGTAGAAATTTTGGATGAGACACTTATGCGTTAAGACAAAAATATTCCCTTTGAGTAAAAAAAAAAAATGCGTCACCATTTTCGGATAACTTTGCCGTCGGAGCTACGACATTAAAGGATGAGGAAGAATCTTTTATAATGCTAAATTATAAATTTAGTTACGTAAAAACTCTTTTTTTAATTAAAGCTAAAAACGGTAAATTTAGTTTAGAGCTTCAAAGGCAATGATCTTTTGATAAATTAGAAAGCTCTTATAAATCTCGATTAACTTACACCCGACAGACGCTAATATCTTATGAAGACGAAAAAGATCGAAATCATAAGATGAATTGGTTTATTTTTTATAATTTATTAATAGTTATTATTATATTGATAGATTAATAATTCATTTTTTTTTTAACTTAACGCATAAGTGTCCTATTCAAAATTTAGCTAAAAATCTAGTATTAGATGTAAAATGTTTAAATTTTTGAAAAGACAGATTGGATTTTTTAAATCTTGATATTTTAACACTATAGAAGCTGCCATTCAGAAATCTAAAGTACTAAATAGTTTTTTAACTCAGAATTTACCCCTATATAAAAAGTTAGTAAGTGAAAATAATATTAATGATAATGCAACTAAAGCTTATTTATCTGGACTGATTAAAGAAACCCCTAAAAAACATAAATTAAGGTTATGAGCTGATAGGTGATTATTCTCAACAAATCATAAAGATATCGGTACTCTTTACCTTATTTTTGGTGCATTTTCTGGAGTTATTGGTACTTTTCTATCAGTAATAATTCGTTGAGAATTAGCAGCTCCTGGAAATCAATTTTTGGAAGGAAATCACCAATTATATAATGTTTTAGTTACGGCTCATGCTTTTGTTATGATCTTTTTCATGGTAATGCCTACATTAATTGGAGGTTTTGGTAATTGAATGGCTCCTGTTCTTTTAGGTGCGCCAGATATGGCGTTTCCTAGATTAAATAACGTAAGTTTTTGACTATTAGTGCCTTCACTTTTCTTTTTATTACATTCTAGTGATGTTGAATCCGGAGTAGGTACTGGATGAACTGTTTACCCTCCACTTTCAGGTAATTCTGCGCATTCTGGTCCTTCAGTAGATTTAGCTATTTTTAGTTTACATATTGCAGGTATTTCCTCAATTTTAGGTGCTATTAATTTCATTACTACAATTTTAAATATGAGAGCTCGAGGAGTTAGTATGCACAGATTAAACCTATTTTTATGATCTATTTTAATTACAGCATACTTATTATTATTATCACTTCCAGTTTTAGCTGGAGGTATCACAATGTTATTAACTGACCGTAATCTTGGAACTTCTTTCTTTGAACCAATTGGAGGAGGAGATCCCGTATTATATCAACATTTATTTTGATTTTTTGGACATCCTGAAGTTTATATTCTAATACTCCCAGGATTTGGTATAGTAAGTAATATTGTTTGTAAAATGTCAAATAAAGAAATATTTGGATATATTGGTATGGTTTACGCTATGTTATCCATAGGTTTTTTAGGATTTATAGTATGAGCTCACCATATGTATACCGTAGGATTAGATGTAGATACTAGAGCATATTTTACTGCAGCTACAATGATAATTGCTGTACCTACAGGAGTAAAGGTTTTTAGTTGATTAGCTACAATATGAGGTGGTTCTTTATTATTAACTACACCACTTTTATTTGCTTTAGGTTTTATATTTTTATTTACTGTAGGTGGAGTAACTGGAGTGGTTTTAGCTAATGCAGGTTTAGACGTAGCATTTCATGATACTTACTATGTAGTAGCACATTTCCATTATGTTCTATCCATGGGAGCTGTATTTGCATTATTTGCAGGTTTTTATTTTTGAGTAGAAAAAATTACAGGTTTTAGTTATAATGAAACGTTGGGTCAAGTCCATTTTTATTTATTTTTTATTGGTGTTAATGTGACTTTTTTCCCTATGCACTTTTTAGGACTAGCTGGAATGCCTCGTAGAATTCCAGATTATCCCGATGCATATGAAGGGTGAAATAAAATAGCTTCTTATGGATCTAGTATATCAATTTTAGCTACTATAATTTTTTTTTATATGTTAACTCGTATATTTATTGATAAAATTCCAGGTAAAAGAGATACTTGATCTCAAGAGGAATTAGTACAGGTTCATTTTCGTATAAAAAAAAAAACAGGTTTGTGTTTTGATGCACCAACAGATTGACAATTTAAATTTCAAGATCCGGCTACACCTGCAATGGAAGGGATTTTAGATCTGCATCACGATATTATGTTTTATATCGTAGGAACACTTATAGTAGTCCTATATTTATTAAGTCGTTTTATTTATCTTTTTAATTCCAAAACAGTGCAATCTGAAAATAGATCACGCATGACTCATTTTATAGCTTTAGAAGTTATTTGAACAATAGTACCTACTATTATCTTAGCGTATATAGCTATCCCATCTTTTGCTTTATTGTACTCTATGGATGAAATTGGTGATCCTAGTGTAACTTTAAAAGTTATGGGTAATCAATGATATTGAAACTATGAATATGGGTACTCTAGTGTGGGTTCTCCTTTTTCTTTCGATAGTTACATGGTTTTAGAAGAGAATTTAAAGTTAGGAGATTTTAGATTATTAACTGTAGATATTCAGGCTGTGTTACCTATAGAGACTTTAGTTCGTATTATTGTAACATCAAGTGATGTTTTACATAGTTGAGCTGTACCATCTTTAGGTATTAAATTAGATGCCTGTCCTGGAAGATTAAATCAAATTGGTGTTTCTTTGTCTAGACCTGGTTTTTTTTATGGTCAATGTAGTGAGATTTGTGGAGTAAACCATGGGTTTATGCCTATACTTGTTAAAGGTGTTCAGGCTAAAAAATTTCAATTTTGATACCTTAGCCTCTCTTCTTGATCATTACAAGGTAAATAATAACTATTAATTATTTATCTTTAGTTAAAAAAATTTACTAAGTTAAAATTAATTTTTTAATCAATGAATATGCTTATAATTTTTTTTCCTTTATTTAATTTTTTAATAGCTAGTTTTTTTGGTAGGTGGTTAGGAAAAAATGGATTAATATATACATCAATGATCATTATGTCTGTAAATTTTGTATGATCATGCTGTGCTTTTTTTGTGATAGGTATTCCAGGAGACTTTTATTTTTATAATTTTGGTACCTGAATTACTTCAGATTTATTTGTTGTTAGCTGAGGATTTTTATTTGACACGTTAACAGTATCAATGTTAGTTGTAGTTAATGGAGTTTCTACGTTAGTTCATATATATTCTTGTAAATATATGGCTGAAGATCCACATATTATAAGATTTTTAAGTTATTTATCCCTTTTTACATTTTTTATGCTTATCTTAATAAGCGCAGATAATTTTATTCAAATGTTTTTAGGTTGAGAAGGTGTAGGTTTATGTTCTTATCTTCTTATTAGTTTTTGATTTACAAGAGTGCAAGCTAATAAAGCTGCAATTAAAGCTCTTTTAGTAAATAGAGTTGGTGATTTTGGATTATCTTTAGGTATTATTTTAGTTTTTTGTTATTATAAATCTGTTAATTTTAGCGTTATTTTTTGTGTTTCAGCATATCAAGAATCTTCTACTTTTTTTAATAATCTTATTTGTACTTTATTATTTATTGGTGCTATAGGTAAATCAGCTCAAGTAGGGTTACACACTTGATTACCGGATGCTATGGAAGGACCAACCCCAGTATCTGCACTTATACATGCGGCAACTATGGTAACTGCTGGAGTTTTTTTAATAATAAGGTGTTCTCCTTTATTTGAGTTAGCAGAAAATACTTTAGTTTTAATAACTTTTTTTGGAGCTTTAACTTCTTTTTTTGCGGCTACTTCTGGATTAGTCCAATATGATTTAAAAAAAGTAATCGCATACTCAACTTGTAGTCAATTAGGTTATATGATTTTAGCTTGTGGGTTATCGGGATACTCCGCAAGTCTTTTTCATTTATGTAATCATGCCTTTTTTAAAGCTTTATTATTTTTGGCTGCAGGTGCAGTAATTCATGGTTTATCTAATGAACAAGACATGAGGCGAATGGGTGGTTTGCTAAAAGTTATGCCTTTTACTTATATAATGATACTTATTGGATCTTTATCTTTAATGGGTTTTCCTTTCTTAACAGGATTTTACTCAAAAGATTATATCTTAGAATTTACTATTTCTCACCATTATAATTTAGCTCCAATTATTTTTTGATTCGGGACTATATCTGCAAGTTTGACGGCTTTTTATTCTTTTAGGTTAATATATTTAGTATTCTTGACTAAAACTAATATGTATAAATCTTATGCAAAAACCGTGCATGAACTACCTTTTTTATTAATGGGATTACCTTTACTTTTATTATGTTTTGGTAGTATATTTTTAGGATATTTATCTAAAGACATGTTTATTGGATTAGGTTCACCTTTGTTTAATAATAATTTACCCTGAATAAAAGAGTCGCATCACTTATATTTTAGTGAAGAATTTGTACCCTATGGATATAAGATTTTACCCTTTTTTTTTAGTTTAACAGGTATTTTGATATTATACTTAATATCTTTGTATAAGAAGTTATTTAATAGTTTTTTTCTAGCTCATTTAAAAAAACCTTATAAATTTTTAGTTTTTAAATGATATTTTGATATGTTTTACAATGTTTATATAAATGAGGTAATCTTAAAAATTTCTAAAGTCATTACTTTTAAAAATTTAGATCGGGGTTTAATTGAATTTTTAGGACCTTCAGGTATTAATCAAGCAATTAACTTTACTGCAATAAAGTTAAATAAAGATTATAATTCTTCTAGTCTAATTTCTCAAGTAGGTTATATGATTTTTATTTTTACCATTATTTTTTATTTTTTTAATATTAATATAATTAACGTTATAGTAAATGAATTTAAAAAAAAAAATTAAAACTTTTAATTTAAATTTTGGACCGCAGCACCCATCAGCCCATGGAGTTTTAAGGCTAGTTTTAGAGTTAAATGGAGAAATTGTCAAGAAAGCTGATCCTCACATAGGCCTTTTACATCGTGGGACAGAAAAATTAATTGAATCTAAACCTTTTCTACAGGGACTTCCCTATTTTGACAGGTTAGATTATGTATCCATGATGGCACAGGAGCATGCTTATTCTTTATCTATCGAAAAGTTAATTGGTACTAAAATACCTAAACGTGCACAATTTTTACGCGTAATATTTTGTGAAATTACCCGAATATTAAATCACTTAATGTCAATTACTACTCATGCTCTAGATGTAGGGGCGTTAACCCCATTTTTATGAGCCTTCGAAGAAAGAGAAAAATTAATAGAGTTCTATGAAAGAGTTTCAGGTGCTCGTATGCATGCATGTTATATTCGTCCAGGTGGAGTATCTAAAGATATACCTTTAGGCTTTCTAAAAGATGTTTTTCATTTTGTTGAAGGATTTGGATCTAGATTAGATGAAATTGAAGAGTTATTAACTTCCAGTCGAATTTGAAAGCAAAGACTAATAGGCATAGGTGTTGTTTCAAAAGAATCCGCTTTAACTTATGGTTTTAGTGGAGTTATGTTAAGATCTTCAGGTATAAGCTGAGATGTACGGAAGACTCAACCATATGAGATTTATAATAATTTACAATTTAGTGTACCTATTGCTAGCAATGGGGATTGTTATGATAGATATCTAATGAGAATTGAAGAAATGAGACAAAGTTTATTTATAATTAATCAATGCTTAAACTTAATACCCTTAGGATCAATAAAGGTTAATGATTCTAAGATATCAAGTCCTGATAGGTTAAGCATAAAAACATCAATGGAAGCTTTAATTGATCATTTTAAACTATATAGTGAAGGTATAATTGTTCCAGAAGGTGAAAGTTATGTAGGTATTGAAGCACCTAAAGGAGAATTTGGTGTTTTTCTATCTTCAAATGGTTCGAATAAACCTTATAGGTGTAAGATCAAAGCTCCAGGATTTTTACATTTACAAGGTTTAGATTATATGTCACAAGGTCATTTAATTGCAGATGTTGTAGCTGTTATAGGAACACAGGATATAGTTTTTGGAGAAGTTGATCGTTAACTTTCTATTCTTAATATATTATAGATCTAATTCTAATTTTATATATAAGTTAAATATTAATTTAAAGATTTAATAGCTCTATAAGCTAAAGGGTAATGACTGAGCGGTCAAAAGTGATGGATTGTAAATCCATTGATTTATTCTACGTAGGTTCGAATCCTGCTTACCCTATTGTCCATCTGGCGGAATTGGTAGACGCGGTAGACTTAAAATCTATTTCTTAAAGAGTATCGGTTCAAGTCCGATGATGGATATCTTTTTTATATAAAAAAGATTAACTTCTTATTTTAATGCATATCTATATATTTTATTTATTTATTTTTTGTAGTATTTTTTTTAGTTGTTTAGTAATATGTTTTAGCAGTACAGTTTATTCTGTATTTAGTTTGATCTTAGTTTTTTTTTCTGTTTTTGGGATATTATTAAGTTTAGGTGTCTCTGAGTTTTTAGCTATTATAGTTTTAATTGTTTATATTGGAGCAATTGCTATTCTTTTTTTGTTTACAGTTATGATGGTGGGAACAGCAACACCTATAAAATATTTTAATAATGAATTAACTACGATATCTATGTTACAAGTAATAATTGGAATTTATTGAATATTTAATCTTTTAGTTTGTTATCCTTTAAGTTGAAATCCTATTACCTTATTAAAAGATATTATTTATAGTAAAATGTTTCTTACATTTGATTTTGCTAATATCTTAATATTAACAGATTTTCAAAACCTAATTCAATTCTATTCTAATGATATTTTTATTTTCAGTACATTATTATATACAAAATATTGTGTCTTATTTTGGTTAATAACTTTAGTTTTATTAGTTACATTAATAGGATCACTGGTTTTATCTTTAGGTTACTATAAACCAAGTATAAAAAAAAGATTAATTTTTTAACTAAATATTTGCAGAATTTAAGCCATTACGTTAACTGTTAAATAAAATTATATCTTTACCTACTTTACTTTCGGAATGGTGTGACTTGAACACACAATCTTTTATACCCAAAACAAATGCATTACCTATTATGCTACATTCCGCAAGAAGAGTAGGACTTGAACCTACAGCGCAAGTTTTGAAGACTCGAATTTTACCATTAAACTATCCTCTCAGACTAAAGATGGATTTGAACCATCATGGTTAAATTTGCAATTTAAAATATTACCTTTATATTATTTAGTCTTTTTATTTAGAAAATTGTGTTAAAATCTTTAATCTTTTAACTGTTAAAAATCTACCTATTAATATTTTAGTTGCTTGAGGAGTATAAAAATATATAGCAACCCCATACTTAAAGCTTCTTATATAATTTCGTGGATAGTTCCTAGACCTTCATTTTTTTGTTTTTCATGAAAAATTAAGTTTATTAAATTTCTTACTATATTTACGTCGATTTCTATTTCAGATCTTACGCGGTCATAATAACCTTTGGTGATGATAAGAAGTATTCCAAGTTCTTGATTTACGACGTCATAGTTTTTTGTTATTATTTCTTAAAGCTTGATTTAATTTTAAAACTTGTGATTTATTATTAGTTTTCTGAGGTTTAGACTTACGTTGATGATCTTTTTTTTTTCAATTTTTAAATAATCATTCACAAAAATGTTCCGGAGGTTTTGTGGATTCTCAATCTTTTTTTGTTAACTTAGTAATAATATCTCAATAACGTTTTAGTTCTTTATGTAAATTTCATTTTTTTCAAATTGAAGTTTGACTCAATGATATAAGATCATATTTAGTAAAATAAGATCAATATTTTTTTTCTAGTAACGTATGATTATATCAGCGAAGACTTTCAAAATAATCTCAATCTTTTAAAATCTCAAATTTGGTTTCTTTTCATTTTTTGTGCTGTGAACTATTTAATATTTCCATTTTAGTAGGATTTATTAAGTTATTGGTTTTAGTTGAAATATTTATTTTAGGTAATTTACCTGAATTTATCCACTTAAAAAAAAATTAGGTTTAATTAGGTTAAAATTAAGTTTATTTTTAGTGTTTTTTTTAGTTGAGTATTTTAAAGATTTATCTACTTTAAATAATTTTTTTAATTCTACGTTTTTTTTTATTTTTTTTAGTTTGATTTTTCTAAAATCTAACTTTTTATTTATTTGAATTGAGTTTATTTTTTTTATTATATTTTTTAAAGTATTAAAATTTTTAGGGTTTTTTTCTATTGATCAATGTAAAGGTAATAGGATACTACCAATTATATATTTAATTTTTCTGATAATAATTTGTTGTATTTTTAATAACCAAAAATTATTTTCTTTTTTAACTTTTAGTGCAGGAGCACTTAAATTAGCTAATATCTGAGTTATTAATTTTACAAATTTATGTTCAATTTTTTTTTTTTTTAAATCTCAAACTAATGCATGTGATTTTTTTTTTTTTAATTTATGTTTATTTTTTCTTAATTTAACAATTTTTTTATTTTTTCAATTGTTATACATTTTTATTAATTTAAGATTATGTTTAGTTTTAAAAAGATTAAATTTAATTTTTTTTGTTAAATTACTACCTTTAATGGGTATGTAAGATTGAAACCCAAAAATATTAATAACTTTTTTTTTTACTAACGTTTCATCTCCATAATTATTCTTTTTTGCTTTTTTTCAAGATTTACCGAAATCTTTTCAATTTTTTTCTAATTCAGAACTTTTATAAAAATTAGATATATAATTGTTTCTATCGAAATTTTTAGCCAATTTATCTCCAAGAATATTAATTTTTTTAAAAAGACGATTACCTTTTTTAATATTAGGATCAGGTTTAAAATTTTTTTTTACATCAGTCTGAAGATCTACAATTATATTTTTTTCTAATCTTAAAAATTTTTCATTTTCCCAAGCTTCAGTTACTATCTCTTTGTAAAAACTATCATCTAAATAACTTCGTAGCCTAGGTTCATAAATAGGTATTTGTTTTAAATAGTCAAACTCTCAAGAAGTTATTGAAAGTTCTGAATTTATAAGTTCTTGTTTTTGAATTTTTTTATTATTGAATGATTTTTTTTTTCATAACGAGTTTTTAAAAAAATCCTGTAATCTCTTTCGAGTGCTAAGCCTGTTTACTCAAAACCATTTTAATCTTTTTTTATATCTTTTTATTTTTCTTAATCTTTTTTTTTTTTCAAATAAATATGTAGCTCAAGGAGGTTGCCTAAACTTTTTTCTTACAATAAACCTTTGACGACCTTTATATTTTAAGGGTCTTCTAAAAAAGTAGAACTTATTAATTAAGTCATCTTCTATTTTTTTTTTTAAATAGGATTTATTAGATTTTTTTTTACGATATCCATAAGATCGTACAGATAAGTTTTGATTTTTATTTATATTTAAGAATTTATTAATTTTAGACTTTAATTTAATTTTTTTTAATCTTTTTCTGTTAATTAACCTAGATATTCTAGAGTTATAAGGATATATCTCTTTTGTTATATTAGTAACAAAACAACGTTCATTTTGTAAAGCTGGACTATTAGTTAAATAAGTTTTAATTTTTTTCTTTAATAATAATTTTATTATCTTAATTTTTTTTGCAAAATCTAAATTATTTAATAATGATGAGAAAATCTCATTTAAATTGTCTAAAAAAAAAAGACCTATTATTATATATAAAAGACTTTTTTTTTTCAACTTTTTGGTTTGACAATTCTCAAAAGTAGTACCTTTGAATAATTCATATAATTTAAAACCAAAAGTCTTTATATTACTAGATTTAACCGGTGTTAATAAATTAGTTAAGCTCTCTATAGAAATATTATGATATCCTTGAGCTCTCGAATATAAATTTAAGATATTTCTTTGATTTAATTTTTTTAATAATTTTTTTTTTCAAAACTTTTTATATTTTTTATTTATATTAATACTAACTCTACGAATCCTATGTAATTTTTTTCTTTTTTCTAATCTTTTTTCTTTAAATCTTTCTTTAAATCACCCAAGATTAGTGTCAGCTTTTATTCAAATAATATCGTTATGACGAATTAATAAATTTTTGTTATTAACTAATCTATTATTTACTCGAATTCATTTTTTATTTAAAAAATATAAAGCAACAAATCTATCATGGACTAATCTTAATCTATAAAGTACAGTAATAATCCGTCTTTCATATCCACTCAAAAATTGTTGTAATCTATTTCCCACACGTCTTTTTTTTAAGGTAGGCATTTTTTTTAATAATTTTTTTTTAGTTCTTTTAGTTCGTGATCAATTATAATAATAAGCTATTAATTTTCGTATTAAATTAACTCTTCGTTTGTGTCTTCTAACTAAAGGCCTAAATTTAGCAATACGCTTAATCTCTTTTTTGTAAGTTCTAAAAAATAAACCTTGTTTTTTTCTTCATTTTTGTTTTTTTTTAGGTTTTTCTATTCAATAATGCCTACCTTTTCAATAAACTAAGATAATTTCAGGAGGTTTTCTATATTTTATCTTAATATTTCTACCATTTATTATGGCTAATTCTAATAATTTTATAAAAAAAATAATAGAATTTAAATTTGACAATTCACCAACTACAAAATATTCAACAAAACGATCTAACCTAGTAAAACCTAAACTACCAACTAAAGGTATTTTTTTTATTTTAGTTTCAAATAAAATTTCATTCGATAATATATTATCAAAAGTTACTACGGCTTCAGGAACACGATAACCAATATTAATATTTTTAAAATAATAAAATCAACGAATATTATTAAAATTAGTTAAACTACCCCCTAATCATTCTTCATTACCTACATAATGTTGCCCATTGTTATTAGCTACATTAGATAAAAGTTTTGAAAAAGGAAAAGTACGATCAACAAAAAGTATTTTACCATTTTTTTTTATCAGCCTCTGTATATAAGTATATATACTAAATAAACTATGTATAGTTATATCTAAATTAACCACAAAAGAATTATATTTATTTTTTCCAATAATATATTTATTTCAATTTAAAAATTTATCATTTCTTTTTTTAGTGATACTATGAATTCCTGATTTTAATATGACTTTAATTAATTTTTTTTTTAATAAATTTATCAATATAAAAGTTGAAAATCAATTCAACTTTTAATAGTTACTGGTTAATCTATTAATAAATACTTTAATAATTAACGTTCACAAATATTTTAGGAATATAATAACTCTCTACGCAGCTTTTAACTTAACATAGAAAAATTTAAACCTTTGACGATAATAAGTTTATCTTTAATTATTTTAGAGTAATTAACTTACTATTTTAGAAATAGAATTTAAAATCTAAGTTGACTACAAAACTCTTTTAAAAAGAATTCAATAGCTACACCTTGTACAGGTTTTGCAATATTTAAATTAATTAATCACTCTTTTTTAGCATAAATAAATTGTAAAAGAGAAGATTTAAACTTACTTATATTAGAAACCTCAATATTGTCTAAATAACCATTCATACCTGAATAAACTAAGATAACTTGTTCTTTAACTTCTAAAGGTTGAAATTGTTTCTGTTTTAATAACTCAATTAATCGAACTCCTCTATTTAAAGTAAATTGAGTAGTATCATCTAATTCAGAACCAAACGAAGCAAATGCTTCAACTTCTCTGTATTGAGCAAGTTCTAATTTTAATGAACCAGCTACACCCTTCATCGATGCAACCTGAGCAGATGAACCTACTCTACTTACAGATAACCCAACATTTATTGCAGGTCGAATACCTCTATGAAATAATTCAGTTTCTAAAAATATTTGACCATCAGTTATGGAAATAACATTAGTTGGTATATATGCTGATACATCACCCGCTTGAGTTTCGATAATAGGTAAAGCTGTTAACGAACCTTGACCATAATTTTTATTTAATTTAGCAGCTCTTTCTAATAATCTCGAATGTAAATAAAAGACATCTCCTGGGTAAGCTTCTCTTGAAGGAGGCCTTCTTAATAATAAAGACATTTGTCTGTAAGCTACAGCTTGTTTACTTAAATCATCATAAATTACTAAGGCATGCTTTTTATTATCTCTAAATCATTCACCTATGGCACATCCAGAATAAGGTGCAATAAATTGTAAAGATGCAGCATCTGATGCTGTAGCTGCAACGATAACTGTAAGTTCTAAAGCCTTTTCTTTTCTTAATCTTTCTACTACGGTAGCTACTGTAGATCTTTTTTGACTTACTGCAACATAAACACAGTATACTTTATCTGATGAATTAGAAGTATCTTGTTGATTCATAATTGTATCAATTGCGATTGCAGTTTTTCCTGTCTGTCTATCACCAATAATTAATTCTCGCTGACCTCTACCAATAGGAATCATACTATCTACAGCTAAAATACCTGTTTGCATTGGTTCTTTTACGGATTCTCTTGGTATAATCCCTGGAGCTTTAATATCTACAAGTTTTAAAAGAGTAGATTCATTCTGAGTACCATCAACAGTGTTACCTAAAGCATCTACAACTTTACCTAACATTTTCATTCCCACAGGTACACTTACAATACCTTTGGTTCTTGAAACAATACCTCCTTGAACTACATCTCGATCATTTCCAAAAATAACAGCAAGAACTATTTCTTTACCTAAATTTAAAGCCATACCCTTTAGGTTACCTAAAGGATTATGAAATTCTACTAATTCCCCAGCTTTTACATTTTCTAAACCAATAATAGCTGCAATACCATCACCAACAGATGCAACTATTCCGTCTTCTAAAAAATCTCTGTCTGCTCCACTATTTAATAAAAATTTTGAAAAAATTTCTGATAAAGGCTTAATTTCTGCTTCTAAAGGCTTATTATTAAACGTTTCTTCTGAAGTAGAAAATATTTCAGAAATATTAAAAAATTGCTTAAAACCATAGTTTAATATATTTAATCTCATTTTTAATAATTAATTAATAGAAGTGATATTAGATATATGAAATAGTAGTAATGTACAAAAAATACATACAAATAGCAAAAAAAAATATTTTATTTTTTATAAAATAGATATATCTTGTAATATAAGATTTTAAATTTAATTGTTTTTAAATCAAAAACCTTTTAAATATTATATATCTATAAATGTAAAATATAGTTTATAAACTAAACTCATTTTGTAAAATACATAAAAAAAATAACTTTATATTAAACTTTACTGAAATTATATTACATCTTAACGTGACTATTATTTGGAGACAGTGGGATTCGAACCCACGTAACTTACATGTTAACCAATTTAGCAAATTGGCGCCTTAAACCTCTCAGCCATAACTCCTATTATAAAATTAATAGACTTTAGTTTATTTAAGTCTTCTTATGTATTTTAAATATTATAGGATGAAGGTCATCTAAAATGAGTTTTAGCTCTATTTTCTAAAGAAATTTCAAAACTTAAATATAATTTTTTAGCTACAAATCCAGAATTTTTTATAAGCAAGGCCTTAAGCTCTTTAACAATAACTTCAAATACTTTAATCTTACTGTTATATTTTTGCGAATTTATAGCCATAGATAATCATTTTATTCCAAGACGACACAATTTATAAGACTTTACTCCAAAGGGTACTCTATAAAAAAACGGACCTTTTCTACAAAGTCCTAAAATAACTGAAGGTTTTGATTTTTCAAAACTTTCAAAAAAAAGAAAAAAGGGTAAAATAGTTTCAGATTTTAATAAAGCAGTTCCCTTCAACAAACTATTTGAAATAGAGTCTAATTCACCTCTTTTTAAAAGACATTTTAGAAATTTACTAAATCAATAAACTTTTATAATAAGATTTTTATTTCACGAAATTCTGAATTTTTTATGAATTCTAATTTTTGTACTTTTTCTAGACATAAAAAAAGGAGTTTAACCTAACTAAAAATGACTTTACACCTTATAGGTAATTTTTTTGCAGCTTTTTTTAAAAAGTCTAAATTTGGTTTATTTGAACCTAAAAAACTAATTTCAAATAAAATAAAACCAGCTTTTATATTAAGTACTCAATGACTGACACTTCCTTTTCCCTTTCCCATTCTAAATTCTAAAGGCTTACGTGTTCTCGGTATATTAGGCTTTCTATTTATCCAAAGTTTACCTATACCTTTAATATTTTTAGCTATAATTTTTCTAGTAGCTTCTATTTGTGAGGGTGTTAAAAAACCCTTATGTAAGAATTGTAACCCATATTCTCCAAATTGCAATTGGCTTGATTTTTTATTCAATTCTTTATTTCTAAAATTCCCTTTTTTTAATTTTTTAAATTTTAAAATAGGCGGATTAAACATTTTAACAAATAATGATTTTTTCTATTAAAGATATTGATAAATTTATTAAAGAAGGTAAAAAAAATATTAAACTAATTATAAATAAACTACTAAAATTTAAAATTGTAAAAAAAACTCAGTGTTTATCAAAATAAAAAGGTGTTAAATCCTTAATTTTAGCTGAAGAACCAAATCATATAATTTTTATTAATCTAATATAATAAAAAGTACTTATAATATTAAAAAATAAGGCTAAAACAACTAAAAAAATTGAATTTGATTCTACTCCAGATAATAATATAAAATATTTACCAAAAAAACCACCTAAAGGTGGAATTCCTGCCATAGAAAATAAAAGAATAGTTAAATATCAACCTAAAATAGGATGAGATTTGCCGAAAAAACTTAAATCTAAAATATATCTAATACAATTTTGATCAAAATTATCAGTAACTCCTAATAAAAAGGAAAATAAACCAAAACTCATTACAATGTAAATTAATAAATGTAAAATCGTAGCTCAAAAACTATTAAATGTATTAAAAGAGAGCCCTAATAATAGAAAACCTATTTGATTAATAGATGTATAGGCAATAAACCTTTTTATTTTTTTTTGAAGTAACGCACCTAAACAACCTATAATTAAAGAACCAATTGCTCCTACAATTAATAAAGGTTTATATAAACTATATGCATAATAAAAAACAAATGTTATTAATTTCAAGAAAAAAAAAAAAATAGTTGATTTTACGATTATAGCAAAAAAAGCTGTAATTATTAAAGGTGAACCCTCATAAACATCTGGGGTTCAAATATGACAAGGAAAAACTGATAACTTAAAAAAAAAACCAAATAGTATTAAGCTAATAATAAAAAAACATATTTTAGCAAAAGAAACATTAGAGCTAAACTCTGAATTTTTAAGAAAAATTCTAATAAAATAAAAATTAGTTGATCCTCAAAGTGCGTATACTAAAGTAATACCAAATAAAAGTATTCCTGAAGAAACTCCACCTAAGCAAAAATATTTAACTGCAGCTTCAATAGAGGCATGTGAACTGAAATTCATTGCAGCTAAAACATATAGAGTAAAACTTAAACCTTCCAAAGCAATAAATGCACTTAAAAAATCTAAAGATGTTAAAAAGAAAGACATAAATAATACAGTGAATAATAGAAATGTTGCAAATTCTAAAGTATCTTTTTTAGATTGGAGTATGTAATTTTTCGACATAAGTAAAATTAACATAGTAGATATTAAAATTAAACATATTATAGTACTTGAATAAAAATCAACAAAAAAAAGGTTATCTGAGTAAATAAAAGAAGGTGTGTATAGATTACTTCTAGTAGATAAAACCCCTCAACCTAAAAAAACTAAAGTAAACATCAAAAGCTCTACAGTAAAAGAAACTGAGGCTAAACTTGCAGAAATAGAACTTTCTCCTTTATTTATATAACTAACACAAAATATAGTAAAGCTTAAACCCAAAATAGTGAAAAGTATTAAAATTATTAGTACTAACTGTAAATCATAATATTCAGAATTAAAAAAGTTAAAATCTAAGGGTCTAAAAAATAAATTTAATTTAGTCGACATAATTATATTCTTAATAATTAAAGGTTTTAGGTTTAGATCAATCTAAAGCACCTCGAACTCATTCATAAACAAAACCTAAAGTTAACAGGATTAAAAAAAAAAGCATGTTAAAGAAACCGTCAAAACCTAAATTTCCCAAGTTAACAGCTCAAGGAAATAAATAAGCAATTTCTAAATCAAAAATCATGAACAAAATAGCAACAATATAAAAATGCACATCAAAAGTAATTCTAGAGTCGTTAAACGGTTCGAACCCACATTCGTAAGGAGAAACTTTTTCAGCATCAGGTTTAGCTGAAGATAATATAAACGAAATAATTAAGAGTAAACTTGATAAAATTAAAGAAATAAGAAAAAAATAGCCTAAAATAGCATATTCAAAAATATTTGACATTTTATTTGGAATTGAACCAATGGTTTTATATTTTTAACTATTAAATTAAAAAAACCTAGGAGTTTAAAATAAAAAAAAATTATTTAAACACAATTTTTTTACTAAAATTTACGTATAATTTATATAAAATCTAAAAAAAAAAAAATATAAATATTATTAGAAATTTAATAAAATATTATCAAGTTCCTTTTGCATAATAAACAATTTTTTTATAACCTGCGAGTGATTTTTTTTTCAATCTAATTTCTTTAGAGATAAATCCGTAAATTCTAGTACCTAAAAAATTATAAGTCTCCGAAAGCATTAAAACTCTGTTATTCTGAGATGAAAATAAACTACCATCAAGTCTTTTAACTTTTCGTTTCGTAGAAATTAATAAAGCATAATATAATGTTTTTTTTTTTATTTTTTTAGTTCGATCTAATTTTTTTACACAAACTAAAATAATATCACCACATTTAGCAGTTCGTTTCTTAAAATTGCCTAAAACTTTAATACATTTTAAAAGTTTAGCTCCTGAATTATCTGCAGATTTTAATTTAGTTTCAACTGTAATCATCGGAAAAGACGAGACTTGAACTCGCAACATTTAGCTTGACAAGCTAATACTCTAACCAATTGAGCTACTTTTCCTAAAGAAAAGATAGGATTCGAACCTACGACATTTTTAAAATGTGTCTGTTTTCAAAACAGGTACCTTAAACCACTCAGCCACTTTTCCTAAACTTTATTACGGTTTTTCCTCTTTTTATTTTTTAGCTTATATTTTCATCTACGACAACCATTAAAGGGTACATTCGTAATATTAAAAAACCCTAAAATTTGAAAAGTAAATCATTTTTTTTCAATTTTTTTTTCTTTTTTTTTTTTATTTTTTTTTTTTTGTTAATCTTCAATTTCTTGTTTAAAATCAGAAAATTCTTTAAAAATTGTTCTATTTCAACGAGTAGTTCCTTTAAATACCATAAAAACTTTTTTAATACCAAGTAAACAAGCTACTGAGGCTAATTGTTGACAAGTCTCTATATGAGCTACTATTGTCGCTTTATTTGTCCCACTAAAATATCTCCCACAAGATGTTTGAAGTACGACATTACCACATTTATCTGTAATAGAAAAAATACTGTTTGTGGATCTTTTAGTTATATAAATATAATATAATTTTTCTACATTAATTCGTTTTTTCAAATATTCAATATTATCTAGGTAATCAATGGCATTTTCTATAAACATTACTTATTATTGGATTTTAACCACAAGAATTAATGAAAATAATTTAGTATTATAATCAATTCTTTAATAAAGATATAGCTATTAATAAGATAGCCATTATTATTCATTGTAACTTGTTTACTAGTACTGTAGATTTATTGTACATTAAACAAATTAGTATCAACAAGTAACAGACTATAAAAGATAGAAATTCTTTATAGATTACTACAAAAATTAAATATTTTATTTGAACAAAAGCCCAAACAAATTCTATCACAGTTATCACAAAATGTTTAACCGTGAAAGGGCAAATAGAAAAACAAAAATGAATCATACAGAATAAAGCATGATATTTAAATATAATATACACTGTCTTTAAGTTAAAAT
>JACKZZ010009957.1_pt1 | contig 32445 bp, 23 predicted proteins | sample 8027871 | NCBI WGS metagenome assembly JACKZZ01 (sample SAMN15724774, study PRJNA655200) | protist metagenome | isolation source: fluorescence activated cell sorting (FACS) single amplified genomes of... | place: USA: West Boothbay Harbor, Gulf of Maine | collected 2000-07-19
ATTCAGCAACCCAACATTGACAACGAGGACCCTACAGACGTTGTAACCGCAGACGACGGCGTCGAAGCCGAGCACGAAGAAGTAGTTCGTCCTCCCTTTAGGCATGACGCCCTAGTACCCTCCTTCATCCAATGCCTAATAAACGAACCGTTTAGGATATTGCTGGTACAGCAGAGTATTAACGCGTTTGGGCGGGATTTCCCATGGGCCGTTATGCCTTTCTATGCAAAGTGGGTTGTTGGACAAGACTCCATGACAGCCGCCCAATTCATATCCCTAGCAGCAACGATAAGGATGCCTTCCCAATGGCTCGGAAACACCTTCTTCTGCTGGCTGGCCCGACAGAAGGGGTTCGGGAAGTGGCGGACGCTGATTATAGGGCAGTTCTCGTACGGGTTGGCGACCCTTTTCATCATTAACGGCGGCTATAACTCGAGCAAGGGGGAGATTATCTTAACAATGTTCTTGTGGGGCTTCACTTATGGCAGTCTTTTCCTTATAAAAGGTCTTTTAAATGAAGTCGTTGAGTACGATTCCTTCCTATCCGGCTCGAAAAGGGAAGGTTTATACAGTATGATGCTCGATTTTGTTCCTAAGTTCATGGAGCTGCCGAGTCAGGCGATACCGTTGCTGTTATTCAGCCATTTCGGATATGACCCCGACCTCCCGAGCAAAGACTGCCCAAATGAAGAGTGCCAGCCCGCGGGCGTGATCTGGACCATTAAGATATGTATCTCCATTCTACCCGGTTGCGTAATTTTATCTTCTTTATTCTTTACAATAAGGTTTCCACTGCGTGAGAGAGGTCTTCACGGTAAGATCCACGAAGGAATCTTGGAACACTCCCGCGGAAAAAACTTTATGTGCCCGCTGTTTGGGCACATATGTGAGGCTCCGAGCAAGGTGATGGATAGTCCGCCGGAGGATAAGCAGAAATTGCGAGAGAGGGTTGAGAAATTGGAATCGGAAGCAAAAAAGCAGGAGGAGAGACAACGGGAGGTCCGCCGCTTAGAAGTAGAGCGGAAAAAGGAGGAATACGACCGCCGGAAAGAAGCTCAAGCAAAAACGAAAGCAGAACGAACTGAGCGAAAGGGGGAGAAACAGAGCGAGCAGGAATTAAGGATACGGACACTGCTGGAAGGAGGGGGCGCAACAGGTGCGTCTCCGAGCGGGAAAACTCCGGCAGCTATTCCTCTTAGTGATTCCACTGGCTGCCCATCGGGATCTCAGGGACTGGGTTACGCGGGGGGAAATGTGAATAATCAGGCCTCCTGGGACCGGTCGTTAAGGTCGATAGGGTCTAGTGCTTCGAAAGATCGTGCTGGTGGACCCGGTGCTATTGAAGAAAAACCCGACACCCAAGACGGTCCTCCCATGATGTCCACAAGGTCGATCGGTAACACGATTAAGACGGGGATATTGGGGAAGGTTTTAAGTCTTGCTACGGGCGCCAAACCGTCGTCGGACGACCTCGGGTTTGGGGAGGGTGGGGACAACGGTGTTAGTAGTAGGGCACTCGGTTCTGGCGCTTTACCATTCAACCTGACTGAAGACAGCGCCTATTTAGAGCATCTCAGCACAATAAGGGAGCACCCCCTGTACGAATCACGGCTGTTTTATTTCTGGCCTGATGAGTTACGGGCTGCCGTTGTGTTAAGAGGTGGTGATACGATTCATAAGGCAAGGGATCGCCAACTTCAGAAGAGTCACGATGGAGGATCGCACACGGCGAGTTCTTCCACTTGCTCGAGTATTGCTGGGAGTCGACGGAACATAATGGTTGTACCGACACTTATTAACCAAAACGTCCTTCAAGCCCGACTAGAGTCCCTACAAGCGGAAAAGGGTGATTCCGAACGAGATAGGCCGTCGGATAGGGATATTCTCGCTGGGGAAAACAGTGATTCAGAATCGATTACAGACGCAGGGACGGGATTGTCGGGAACCGGTCTTTCTGGGGTCGGAGTCTCGGGTGTAGGAGGAATATCCAATACCGGCGACCGTTCTACAGGAGGTCCCGGAGGGGATCAAAATCAGAATCTGAATAACCAGAATAATCCTGTAGTGGCAGTTAATCCAGGTGGAATAGCCCCAGCTGGCTCTTTCGCGGGCCTTCATCTGAAAAAGAAAGCTGTGAAAAACAAATTAGACAAAAAACTTGGAAAATCCGATATCATATACAACAGTGTTGATCAAATTATGAATAAAACGGGATTAGGGGGAATCGGAGGTGGAGGAGGAGGTGGGGGGGCTGTTGGGAGGAGACAAAGCGGGTTTTTGAAGCCTGGGGAGCTCCAGGCTCTTGAGAATAGAGGGAAGTTGGAGAGTATGCCAAATGATTTGTCGATGATGTTATTCGAACTCTCAGATGTGGTGGATTTCAAGTACGAAAACATCGCCGATAAGCCCCGGAAGGGCATAATCGCCTCGATCATAGGGCTGTTGTTTGGGATCTTCGTCATAGTTATCGATATTAATCGGCTTGGCGACAAGGTAAACGGCCCCGGTTGGAGTGTTGTCGGGTTGATGATAGCTGGGATGTCTTTGGTGTTTCTGTTTTACAGCTACGAGCGGTATAAAGCGGCTAAGAATTTGATGGATGAATTTCTTGTAGATGTCGATCAAGACGAAGGAGGTCTAGACGTTCTCGAGAGCCTCGCAGCCACCGCCGAGGAGAAGAGGGCTGCCCAAGAAGAAAAGACCCGGAAGAGACTGCAACAAAAACAAGACCGACATGATTTTAAACAGCAGGTCTACCTGATTCTCTCTCTTTATGATGCATTTATTCAGGGGGATCGGCGGGACCGGGGGCTTACGCACCTTCTGAGCTGCTTTTGGGACGAACGGATGGCGAAGACGCCGGCGAGGGCTCTCTAGCGGAGCACTTTAAGGTAGAACACGGGGAAAGGATAGCAAAAACACACCTTGTATCAGTATGTACTTCCGCATTTTTTTGCCGAGGACAGACACATTTTCCTTTACACACCATATTCGCATTTCCTAATACCGTGTTAACACTAGCACCCGGTTGACACAGATAAGTCAGATGCTTTTTTTGAATTCATCACGTGTGGTAGCAAGCCTTTTAAGCAACGCCGTAGCTTTGCTCTGCCGACTCAGACGACGACGTAGGTCTCTGCAGTCTGAGATGTGACAACAGATACCTTATATTAGTATCTGATCCGAACATTTTGCATCAATTCCGCTTCTCTGGATTGATAGCTGTTACGGGCCAGCTGCATCTAACAGCCCGACTGGCACCAACCTAGACCCATTCTGCTGATCCCACCCAACTGCCGCTCAGAACCTTTCGCAGTGAGCGAGCACAGACCGAGACATTTCTTTCTCCGAAACCTTCTGCGACACACCGTGAGATGCCTGAATTTTTAGACGGAAGAAAACCTACAGAAAACACACCTACCTAGTTTAGATGAAGATTCACCGTACTGACGTTTAACACAAAGCTCGGATTTTTCTCATTTTTTAACACACACACTCGGATTCTTCTCATTTTTTAACACACAGACTCGGATTCTGCTCGGTTTGGACACAGAACAGAGAATGTCGAATAATTTCCATACGGCAACCTTCATAAGGCGCATTTCCGCCCACAAATGTTTTGTACATAGGACAACTTTTTTGCCGGCATGCCCGGTGTTTCGGACCCACCCGTTGAGATGTTCTTGGTGAGACGTTCCCGATAAAGCCTCCATACCGATAAGGTACGCGCCTCCCCCAATGATTCATCTGCCAAATGATTCATCTGCATGCTCTCGCAGCTCTGTTCTTTGCGTTTTGGGTCCTGAGGACCGAGGTTTCACGTTTCACCAAGGGATCGCTTTCTTGACATTGTGAGTCTTGAATCCGCAAATTTGAATACCACCTGTCCATCATTTATTGGAATTACAAATCGCTGTGTACTACGCACACCGTGTAAATCATCACTAACCGTACATAAATCACTACGATTAAACCTCGTCCTCTAGTACAGATTCCTAAGAATCACAAAAAGATGCTGAGCAAGCTCCTTGTCGCCACTGTGGCGACAGCCGCCTTCGGGCAAACCGTCCCCCGCCCCGAATGGACCAAGTACGTGGACATGCCGGTCGACCACTTCTCCATTGCCCCAAAGCCTAAGACGTTTAAGATGAAGGTTCTGGGGTATTCTAAGTATGCCAGGGCTGATGGACCTATCTTTTTCTATTCAGGGAATGAGGGTGGGATTGACGGTTTCTGGAACAACACAGGGCTACCCTTTGATTGGGCCGAAGAATTTGGGGCGGAGGTTATTATGGCCGAACACAGGTACTACGGGGAGTCGCTGCCGTTTGGGGAGGATTCGTTTAGGAGCAACGAACAGCGCCAATTCCTCCGCATAGAACAGGCTATGCAGGACTACGCCGACTTCATCAGGAAGTACCAAGAAGAGAAGAAGACCACCAAGAAGGTTATGGTCTTCGGAGGTAAGTACCAAGAAGAAAAGAAAACGACCAAGAGGGTTATGGTCTTCGGAGGTAAGCGCCGCTCATCAGGCAGTACCAAGAAGAGAAAAAGACCACGAAGAGGGTTATGGTCTTCGGAGGTAGGTCATTACCGAAAAGAAGACCATGAAGAGGGTTATGGTCTTCGGAGATAGGTCAGCTTCATCCTGAATGACTAGAACAGTTTCCTCATGAATGTCTTAACTGGAGGTATCCTAACTCTCTTTATAGCTTCTCACGGTTACTTTCCCCTCCTCCCAGGTTCCTACGGTGGTATCTTGGCCGCAGCGTTGAGGATGAAGTATCCGACGATCTTCCACGGTGCTATCGCGGCTTCTGCTCCTACGCCGATCGCTTTTAATATGATGGGCAACGGAAGGACCACCTCCGATTTCTACAGCGTGGTTACGGACGATGCGTAAGTTTCTACTCGGATGAATGGATGACCACTTTGATGAAAATGAGGTGTCCATGTGATTGATTCATTGAATTTGTGACTCCCATTCCCTGGCATTCTAAATTTCTTCCTTTTTTTCTCCTCAGCCGCGCCGCCAACAAGGAGTGTCCGGGGCGTGTCCAGCAAGCTTTTTCCGCCCTCAAGGGGGTCTTCGAGCGAGGAAATGCGAAGGAGATCGCCGAGAGGGTGCAGAAGCCGTTCGGTCTCTGTAAAACGCCCAAGTCGAACGAATGGGACCACTTTTTGCAGTACGCTAGGAACGCCTGGACCTCGATGAGTATGTGTGATTACCCCTACCCGAGCACCTTCCTCGCCCCCCTCCCGGCATGGCCCATCAAAGCCGCGTGCAAAGCTGTAATGGGAGGAAAAGCCGGACGGGCTACCGCTAGTGATGACGAAGCGATCACTGGTTTAGCTAACGCCGTCGCCCTCCCCTACACCGATAGCTCCAACCCGGACGGATGTAAGGATATGTACGCGCTTTTCATCGCTTGCGCTGATCAAACTGGGTGCGGAACCGGAAATGACGCCACAGCCTGGGATTTCCAGATGTGCAGTGACTTCAGTATTATCACAGAATCAACTAACACCACCGATATGTTTCCGGAGAGGGGGTGGACGGCTGATTCTTTGAATCAGTATTGTGAGAAGACGTACGGGGTGGTGCCGCAGCCGATGGAAGTTGCTACGAGACTTGGGGCCTACGGGTTGGAGTCCCCCGCTTATAACCGAGATGCCTATTCCAAAATCATTTTCTCCAATGGAATGCTCGACCCGTGGCACGCCGGCGGTTACCTGAAATCCCTCTCCAAGAGTCTTATCGCGGTTAAGATTAAGTCCGGGGCCCACCATCTCGATCTCCGCGGATCCGACAAAGAGCATGACCCCCGCTCGGTCATTGTCGCCCGCAAAATCGAGAAAGCTTACACCCATAAATGGATGAACAGTTATAGGTGGCAGACTGTTGTTAATGGGATGGGAGAAATTGAGGCTGAGAGAGTTTTTGAGAAGAAGATTACGGGGCTGTTTCAGGAACTTGAGGAGGCCGGAAACTCCGAGATTTACGGGGCGGAAAAGGAGGAGGACGTGATGATGTTCATCTAAGCGGTACCACCGAGGGGATGAGAAGGAGGAAAAAATGGTGCGATTCATCTAAGGCCGAAGTCTAAGATGCGATTCATCTTACAACACAAGGAGGAATGCAGTCATTGGGGATTCCGATCTACAGTGACTGCTTTAGACCGTAGTCCGGGGCGGTAGGCTACCGTAGTCCGAAGGAGTTAAGTACTACTTTTTAAGATCCGTTCTGGGTCTGCACTGTTAAGCACTACTTATTTAGGTTATTCATGGGGTATTGTCGGGGAGGTGAGCTGGGTTCGTACCTTCGGTACTTGCCCGGCTCAGTACGTTAGTCGGGGAGGTGAACTGGGTTCGTACCTTCGGTACTTGCCCGGCTCAGTACGTTAGTCGGGGAGGTGAACTGGGTTCGTACCTTCGGTATTCGCCCGGCTCAGTACGTTAGTCGGGGAGGTGAGCTGGGTTCGTACCTTCGGTATTCGCCCGGTTCAGTACGACAGTCGGGGAGGTGAGCTGGGTTCGTACCTTCGGTATTCGCCCGGTTCAGTACGACAGGGTTTCACCCGCACTCAACATACTACCAGTTTTTTTAAGAAGCACTACACTCGACACTGTGACTCGTTACAGCGCGTATATTAGCGCATGCACGCACTTGTCTGTGGCGGGGCACGCTCTCATGACATTGGTGATGGCCCAAGCGGTGAGCTAGGGTCGGAATCTGACCCCACACAGTCGGATTCTCTACCACGTTGAATCTATTCGAAGGGAATATTGCTTTCAATTCTCGGCGTCCAGAGTCCCATTCTTCCTTAAGTTTTGACTCTTCGACCTTTTTCTCGATGAATATGACCTTTTGTTCTCCGTTCTCACCCCCGATTCCTCTTCACGTTCTCATCTCATCGATACGTGAATCTTCTCACTTCTCCACCGATTCATGGTGGCTCTCCACCGATTTCAAGGTGGTCCTTCTTCTTCCTCTCACTTCCTCCACGACCTCTCACCACCACTACATCCCTACCGTTACCACTCTGATTCGTTGAACGCTGATTCTTAACCGCTCTCTTCGCACATTCTCAGATCTCAGCTCACAGACGGTGCGCTGCTGCTCAGCCTCTTGAATTGACCTGTACGGTAGGGGGTCTTGACTAGTCGGACTGTCTTATACAGTTAGAATTTACTCCACTCGATTTTCGCTATCTTGGTCCTTGGCCCCTCTGGGTCTCTCCTATCCTCTTCTCCTTTAGCTTATCCCGAGTCCTTAAGCACCCTCTTTGTAGGCCTCTAGTGCCTTGTCTCCACTAGTTTACACCTTGTTTACTCTGTTTACATTACCTACTTCTCATAATTCCAAGATGGCGAACATCACTTCTCCGATTCTGAATGCTCTGTCTCGGGCGCCCGAGCAATTGCTCTCAGAGACGCGCCACTTCATCAAGCACGACGTTTCTCAGTTGCTGAACCTTTGTGCGCAGTCGGTGCAGAAGTCGAAGCTCTTCCCAACCTCTTTCCGGGAGTTTTATTCCTACAGTCAATCGGATTGGTTAGACGTAATCCCCATCCTATGTGGGGTGCTGGTGGCGATCACGGCTCCGTTGTTGCTGCTACGGAATAGCCTCAATACCGTGGACCTGAACAGCGATGACACCGAGAGAAGGACGAAACAAGCCCGGAAAGCGTGGAGGTACAACAAGGTTCGGACCTGGTTGTTGCGGGGACAGGCGTTGTGTTACGGGTGCGGATTCCTCACTTCCGCTATTCAGCACAGGAGTTTGTGGGGAAAATACGGCTTGAACCCAGCGCGGGCGCCATCGAGTCGGCCTACACCGGTGTTTAACCTCATAGGATTCTCAGATTTGACTCTGGAACTGGTCAGCTGGACCGGACTGCTTTCGACGATACTGCTGGTAAGTCGCCGTTTTTGTGAGGGAAACTGATCGAGTGAAGTGGATGTGTTACAAATGAGGGATTTCACTAAGGCTTTCGTATATTTCCTTCCCTACTCCTCCTCAGGTCCGTACTGAATCGATGCTCTTCTGTTTCCTCTGTTGGGTCCAATACCTCTCGATCGTCAACATGCAAGCCCCCTTCACATTCTCTTATGGGTGGGAATGGCTCACTTGTGAGGCTGGGTTTCTGGCTATTTTCCTCTGCTCCCCGCCGGTATTTAGCCTGAAACATGGCTTAAATGGAGAGAAAACGAGCGAGGATGAAGACGTTGAATGGCGGGAGAAGGAGCACCGGGAGAGGGCGATTAAGAACGGGTCAGGGGAATCGGAAGAAGAGGACGGGGATGGGGGCAGCCGGGACGGAACCGCGGGCTCAGAAGGCGGAGACGGGGTCGAGGAGTTTCAGTCTCGGACTTATACGTTCTTTCCATCGCTGGATGCATCTCCTTATGTTATCGGCCTCTTCCGCTTGCTCGCCTTCCGACTACTGATTGGTGCGGGTATGTCCAAAGTCGGGAGGAATAGCTCGAAATGCTGGAGAGAGTTAACATGTACGACGACGCATTATTTTACTCAACCTATACCTAACCCAGCTTCTTGGTACTTCCATTTCCTTCCGCACTGGATCCATCAGGTAGAAGTGGCGATGACCTTCTTCGAGCAGCTGTGCGTGCCGTTTTTAATGCTGGTGCCGCACGCCAATGTAAGGAGGTTTGCGGGGTGTGTAGAGATAGTTTTCCAGCTCCTTATTGTTGGAACCGGAAATTACGCGTGGATTAATTTCGTCGGTTGTTTACCCTGTCTGGCGCTGTTTGACGACGCATTCGTAGAGAGCTGCGAAGGATGGTTCGAAACCTTAATCTCGGGGCCGATTAGGTGGATCCTGGAGAACTTTCTCCTCGGCCCTATCTTGTGGATCCTCGACACCTTTTGGAGCACTCTGACTTTGCCGGTGTGGGGCCCGGTGTGGTTGATTTCGGGAGGAGGATCTGCGGCGGAAACCCAGGAAAAAGCGAGCGTCGTGAAAACCGAGGAGAAGAAGATCAAAAAATGCAAGAACGCGGGGACTGAGGGAGCTGGTACGGGAGAAGTCGAACTTATGCCAGTAAAACCTTCGGAGAAGGCCGGGAATAGTGCGAGGAAGAGGAAAAATAAGGGCAAAAAGCCCGTTTCAGAAGTCGATGATGAGGAGGAGGATACTGAATCGACTAAGACATCTTCGCCACAGGTCTCCAAAGTGTCGGGGAGTGGAGAAAGTCCTACTGGGGAGGGAGATGGCAGCCCAGATAACGACGATTCAGAAATCTCCACAACCTTCGACGATGAGGTCAGTGAGTCCCAGTCGCTATCGGTTTCGTCGAGGTCGGTTGCCAGGCGGTCCAATTCGAAGAACCGCAACGGAAGAAGCCTGACCTCCACCAACAGTGGTGCCGGCGCCCTCTCAAAATCCTCCTCCTCCTCTTCTCTCCTCGTCCGGGTTATAGATGGTGTCCTTCTTATGCCGCTGCGATTACTTACCTACTTCCTTTACCGCGGAAGTATCATGGGGCTATTTTGCTTCATGATCTACAAGATAAAGGATCCTCTTTTCGAGCTGTTTTCGCCCGCACCTTGGATCAACCAATACGACGATTGGTTTTTCACAACCTCTCAGGGGGTTTTCGGCTTTATTAACCGGCTTAGGATCAACTTGGTCCTCGAGTACAGGCATGATAAAGCGGAGATCACCCGGACGGCGGCGGATCTCGGGGTGGATAACAGTCTTACAGGCGAGACTCTGGAGGGGCTGAGTGAGTGGCGTCCTTTGGATTTTAAATCCATTCCCGGGAGCATAGACCGGTTGCCATCTATGTTATCTCCCTACCATTCAAGGCTGGATTGGGAGACCTGGATACGCACAACAGCTTCGTTTGAGCATACAGTACAACAGTACCCCAGAAACGTCCTCGGACAAGCTTTGCAGCAAAATATTCCGGACTTCATCCGCACCCTGGTGGAGAAAATCTTAAGCGGTGACGAAAATGCTGCTCGATTAACTGGGGCGGATTTAGGGGATTTGTACTACCCACTAAACGCGAAATTGGGGGCGAGGGAAGCTGGGAAAGTGTTGCCGACTGAGATCCGAAGCCGCTTCTTCCTCTACGAATTCCAGGAAAGACCCTACAAAGAAGAGGAGGTTCACTGGGTGGGACGGTTGATCAATTGGGTCTTATCGGAGGTTTTCGCTGAGCACTTTCTGGTTGGGAATCCAGCGGTTCGGGGGGTAGCAGGGGCGGTCGGCGTTCCTAAGAATGGGAAGTGGTCCTTGGAGAATATCTCCGCCAGCGTCAAAGAATTAGGACAGGCGCTTGCTGGTTTCACGCAACCAGGCGGTAACTGGTACAAACGCGAAGCTTTAGATCAACCCGGACAGGAGCAGGTTTTCAACCGCCCCCAGGCTAAGAAGCTCCCCTACCAATCTTCTCATCCAGCGCGGCACTGGGTTATGGGGCTAAGTATCTTTCTTATGGCGATTTCGACCCCGGTTATCGGCGGAAAAGTCAGGCGCTACTACTCGGGCGACCGTGAGAATAACCGCGGGCCGTCGGTTCTGTCCCGGTTTACTTCCTTCACTGCTCAAGTAATTCTTCAGGTGCTGTTATTGGGGATCTTCTGCCTGGCTTTGTTTTCGGATTATTCTGACGCTACGAGGGGGGGCAAATCTAAGAAGTCAAATCCTGGGAACTGGTTGGAGTGGGCGACATGGGGCGGAGAAAGTCTCGGGAATTACGGGCATACAGCAGTCAAGCATGATGTAGTGAGTATGCATCCGAAACGAGTGGCAAAGACGGTTTTCCCCGGTCTTTTCTATCAAGTGATCGCTGTGTATGGGGGAGGGGTTTTGGAGAAGATTCTAAGTGTATTCGGGGCGCAGGGGCTCATGTTGTACCTCGGAGAATGGAAGAATTATGTCGCGCTCCACAGTGAGGACAGCTTCCAATCGGTCTACGCGGATCGGGTTCAGGGGCTCTGGAGCGGGGTTGTGGTGCCCTTTCTTGGGTTCTTCGATTCCACTCTTTTACCGCTGTATAAGCCGTGGTGCCGCATTCTCGCGGGCGTGGCGGTCCTTCTGGTGATCCTCTCCTGTATCCTAGTGGACCTCCGGCCGGCTTGTAACAGCACCAAAAGGAGTAAGAACCGGACGCTGTTTCTGGGGTTCTTGCGGTTGGGGACGGCGCTTCTACTGCTCCAGTATGCTCTGTTGCTGAATCGGGGAGTGTGGGAGACGAACGCTCACAGTGGTGGAATACAGTGGAGTCATTCGCCGTTCCAGGGGAAGGATATGCTGGTGCACTCGGTCACAAGCGAGATAAAGGCCCTCTCGGGGCTGGGAGAGTCGGCAAAGGATGATTATGTCTCAATCAAGCATCTGGCTTCATCGGTCATGAAAGGAGTGGGGGTCGGAGTGGGCGGAAAAGAGGAGTTGTAAAGAAGCTGGGTTGGAGGTCTCGAGGAGGATTTCGACTTTGTATTTCAAGGGCGGTCTGTCCTTCAGTGTCCTTGATTAGACTCCTACATTAAGTTTTAACCAACATGGCACCCCATACGAGCCGGATTCTCGCACCAAGTGCCATCTCAAACATGGAATATACATGAACCATATTGAACCAACAACAGCCTGCGTCTGAGACGGACCTTGTCCACGTCGCACCGGCCCAAACTGATTTTTTCGCACGAAAGTGTTCTGCGGACTCGTTCTCGTTTCCGTTCTCGTTTCATACGGGCGTTGACGTTCTGCGGTTGTCTTCCCGCACTGAGTAGCAAGTAACACCTCTCCCCATATTACTAGTCCCGTCATATGACATAGATAGCGTTACGAACCGTAACTATTTGAGTAACAGAACCCCCACTACCAAGACTACCGAGCAGAGGCCCTCCAAAATGCGTCTCCGCTCCCTGCTTTCCTCGTTCACCCGCCGCTATCGGGTGGACGGGTTTTCCGCCGGAAAAAATGCTTCCCAAGCAGGGTCAGGGGCTGGGAAGAGTAAATCTAGCTCCTTCTTCGACGCAGCGAAGTTTCGGTCGGACTTGCTCTCTAAGACCCTTTCGCCGGCGATAGCCGTCGCCGCCTTGCAGAAACTCCAAAGAGTTTCAGAGCTGAAGCACCAGAAAACAGCTCGCGATCAAGAACTTTTTTCGAAGCTGGCCTTGGAGACGACTTCAGCTGGAGGCTCGGGGTGTGGACGGTGTGGGATTGGGCGGGCAGAGGTCGGCAAGGGCGCCCTCGCCTCACTCGTCGCGCTCGCGATGACTGGCGCCGTCACGGGCAACGGAGGAGGGAAAGGACCGGTGCGGTGCGACTCCAGCCGGGTCGTCGAAGCCGGAGATGCCGAGGGATGGGAAGAAGGAGAAAGGTAGGTTTAAGATCTTTTTCGACTTCAAGAATCAAAACTTGCAGGACTGATTCTCCTCTGAAAACCGCATTACTACCCTTCTTTCAGGCGGGAGATCGACGTTTCCGCGATCACCGGCAAGAAGAACGACTCCATTTTGGTCCACAAGATCGACGGGAAGTACTACTGTACTAGCTCTAAGTGCAGCCATTTCGGCGTCCCCCTGAAGTTCGGGTTCGACAACCGAACGTCCATGGTCGCTACCTGTCCGGCGCATGACGCTTCGTTTTGTCTTAAGACCGGGGAAGCTGTTCGCGGACCGGTTCTTCAGGGTATCGATACCTACCCTGTTGAAGAAAAGAACGGAAAGGTCACCGTCAGGCTTTACCCGCAGGAGGCAAACAAAAAACCGGCCAAAAGGGACCCGAAAAATAAGGAGACGGTTGTGATTGTGGGAGCCGGAGCGGCGGGGTAAGTACCAAGTATTGATGTGACGATATTCTGACGATGATGGATCATGGTCCCAGTTCGGGCGCTCCAAATTCTCCCTTTTGTCCTCAGGTACTCGTGCGCCGAAAACCTCCGTCTCGAGGGCTACACGGGGGAAATCGTTATGCTCTCCAAGGAACCGGGTGCGCCTATCGACCGTACGAGGCTTTCTAAGGCCCTTGGGAAGGCTGGGGAACTCCGGAGCATGGATTATATGACGAAGGATTTGTCCATTTCGATGTTCAACGACATGGAAGTAACCGGGGTTGACTCAGAGGCTAAGACGGTCACTTATAAGCCCGTCAGCAAGGACAGGAGCACTCAGAGTTCCACCCTGAAGTACGACAAATTGTTATTAGCCACCGGCGGGAAGCCTCGGCAGCTTTTTGTGCCAGGAGCCAAGTTGAAGAACGTCTTCACCGTGCGAAACCAAGCTGATAACGATGCTCTTATGGCTTCAGTTCAGAAGCTCCACAAGGTCGTAGTCGTTGGCGGGGGGTTTATTGGGATGGAATTGGCGACGATGTTAACGGCGAAAGGATGCAAAGTCACCATTCTGGAAATGACCGACCTTCCCCTTGAGCGGGTCTTTGGGAAGAAAATCGGGGCGGCGATCGCGAAGTGGTTGCACAAGAACAAGGTAAGAATCGAACCTGAGAATCAGATGAACCTTGAGAATTATTTGACAGAAGTAACTATATTCACCCCGACTTTACCCGCGATTTCCTTTCTCTCAGGTCGTCTTCATGGGTGGCACCGGCGTCACCTACCTCCGCGGTGAGCAGTTCGTCAACGGTGTTGAGACGGATACCGGGGACGTGCTTCCCGCCGATATAGTGGTTGTCGCAACAGGGGTCCAGATGGATACGCCCGCGGTCGAACCCCTCCAAAGCGTTGTGAAAGGCAAGGACGGTTCCCTCTTAACTGATCCATTTCTTAAAGTAAGGGGGAAGAACGATGGATCGATCTTTTGTGCTGGGGATCTGGCTACTTTTCCTGATTTTAGGAGTGGGCGGGATCTCCGCATAGAGCACTGGAATGTTGCCACCGAACAAGGTAAATTAGCGGCTCAAAATATGATGGGCAAGTACAAGCCCTACACGACCGTCCCCTATTTCTGGACAGAAATTTTTGGGAAGAAGGTGAAGATGGTGGGGTCGATTGATACTCTGGCTCACTCCGTTGTAGAAGGCGATACAGATGAGATGCAGTTTGTAGTTTGGTTCGTCAACCCGCGGGATGAGATCACCGGGGTTTTAACCCTTGAGAACCCGAAGGTGGCTTGTGCGGCTGCTGAGCTGATGCGCCTGGGGAGGATGCCCAAGGCGTCTGAAGTTGTGGTGGGAGCCTGTAACAGCCAAGACCTAGTGAAGAGAATGGAAGCTCTTATGAGGGGCGAGACCATTAAGAAGAGCGTGTTTGAGACCCATAAGATCAAGTAGGAGGCCTTCATGCGCGGCGAGACCATTAAGAAGTCAGTTTTTGAGACGCACAAGATCAAGTAGGAGGCCCTCATGCGCGGTGAAACAATCAAGAAGAGCGTTTTTGAGACGCACAAGATCAAGTAGACAGGCTGGCTAGCAGGCTTGTTAAGGACAGTTTGGGGTGAAGGGGAATGGAGCGGAATCGGATTGTGGGCGAAAATGGTCGGGCTGGTTGTATTATAATTCTTGTGGGGGATTGTCTGGGGTGGATTTGAATTTTATCTGAAACCTTTGGATAGGTTTTGTCGGGCGGACGGCGCCCTCGCAAAGGCCGTACAGTGACCTGTAAATCTTACTGTTTCAGAGCTTTCGCACATTGTAAACTAGGCGGTACAAGGGGCTTTTCGCGGGCACCATGTGTTTCCGTTCATACAATGGAGAGTGAGTCTATCGGTGAGAGCGAGAAAGAGAGAGTCAGCATCGCAGATGCTACTACCATTTCGTACAATATTAGTTAGTCTGTTACGCGACGATTTAGGAACCGCTCAAGTTATGTGGGCGTAAACCTTTTCTGTTACTTCAAAAACTTAGATTCGCACAAATGTTCCCTCGGCCGTCCGCGTCACGGTTAGCGGCGTTCCTCGCCTGCGTCCTAGGTGCAGCGTCCGCTGCAGTTCCTGCCGCCCAGGACCCCCGTTTCGCCGGTTACTACCACAAACGGGGGGTGTTTTCCAAGAAGCTCAATGCGGGGAGGGAGAGTCTGGGGTTTGGGGAGGACGCGGAAAAGGGCGAGAATACGGCCTTGGTGAAAGAGCTGTGTCAACGACCGATTGAGACCGACCGTCTCGCGTCGTGGGACGAAAATTTTTGCTATCAGGTATGGAACGAGTATAATCGGATAAAGGATTCTGGGGGGTCTGGGCTCGCCGCAAGTAAACTGGATCCCCTAGCGCCTAAAACCCTCAACCTCGGTGGAGGCCTCGCGGCCAGCAAATTAGACCCGCTGGCAAAATTGCAGAGTATTCCGGGGGTAAAAGGGCTGATTTACGAGGGAGATCCACACGCCCTAGAATCGCTGCTACCGGATGCGAAAGAGCTGCAAGCCAGGCTCCGGAAAAAGGATCCGTCGAGCACGATAACGGTTCACCAAGAACTCGTGAATCCGTCTCCAGAAGGGATTAAACGGGTGGAAAAGCAGTTTCGGGAGCTGGTTGGGGAAACTGCGGCGGGTTCCGATTTACCCGTAGATTTCCTAAAAGTGGACATCGATTCAGTAGACTGCGTTCTACTGGACAATCTCCTTCAGCATAGCAGCCTAAAACCCACTTTCCTCAGTGTGGAAATAACCACGGACGACCACTACCCTCCACCGTTGCTTTACAAGACTGTGCGGGTGGGCGCGGAGGACTCAGGAAGGCCGGCAAATGCTAGTAAGACTCAGAGTAGTGTGAGTTGGTACGACGGCTACGGCGGCGGCACTCGGCATAGCTTGTTTACAGGGTGCAATTTGGCAGCTTTCGTGGATATCGCAACAAAACACGGCCTGGAAATGTTCCGATTTACCCTGGGCGATGTGGTCTTCATACGGTCAGAGGAGGCGGACAGACTGTCGGAGAAGCTACTGTCGAAGAAAAGTCTAGCGGATTCGGGGAAGAGGAAGGACGACACCGGCTTGGAGCGCTTCCTTCGGGCGAGACAGGGCTCCAGATATCGCGGCATCAACATCTTCGATTGCTACCTGGCGGCGTGGACCTCTCAATACGTGGGTGAGGGGCAGAATGTCGGCGGGGACCCGTTGAGCGCCCTACTTTCCGTGAAACCCGCTCAGACGGCCAACCGGCTGTGGTGGAACGACGTCGAGCCCTGGCCGGGGCACTGCCGCGCTTTTCGGCCTATGCCGCGGGCTAAGGACGAAAAGAAGGTTCGGTTCGGCGTGGTAAATGCAACTGCCGCTGCGGAAACGGGGAGGGAGATCGGGATATCGTTGCATCCACTAGAGTTCCTTTGGGTAACGAAGGGCGACCTGGGGCCGATGGCTCCAGCGGCTGCGGTGGAAGCCACGAGCGCTGCCCGAACGGCCCTGGCCCAACACCAGCGCGACTCCCGGCATCTAGAGGGGAAGGTTGCGGGCAACTTCCGCGGAAGCTCGGGGTTGCACCGTCTGTACCGGTTTCTCACCGAAACTGGCGGCGATACCTTTCGGTTCGTCGCCGACGACTATGGGGGGCACAAGTGCTGGAGGAAGAAGACCCTGACGGTCGCGAACCCAGCAGGAGATTCAGAAGGGGGGGTTGGGTTTGTGCGGGGTCGGGATGGGCTTCCGCGGGTGGATGGTGGTTCAACAATGGTGAGGGTGGCCGACGATGTCCCAGCTCTAGTCGACAAAGGCCGAACGCTGAAAATGACCGTCCAAACGCGAGAATACGCCATCGAAATTTCAACCTGATCCCCGAAATTAGTCTCCCATCGCCGGAATTCGGCCACCCTTTTTGTTCCGCACCCCACATCCCCTCTCGCGTTTCGTTCTCCCCGTGTTTAGTCGTGATTTGGTATCCTTTCCCTCTCGAATCCCCCTTCCCTATGTGATCCGGTTTTCGCATTTTAAACGTTTTGTTTTACGCATTCCCCCCTCGTGCTACCCCCCTTTTCAGCGGTCGCTGCTATTGGTGTATAGCTTAAATATTGAAAATAGACGTGGATAGAAGTCGAATTTCAATTCGTGAATCGTTGAATAGACGTTTGTGTAGCCCGTTTATTGCCCCCTGTGTAGCCGCTCATCCTTTGTGCAGCCAACTTTATAGGCCCAGTTTCAGTCCTTCTCTCACTTTAACTTCCTTGTGCCAAAGATGGAATGGGCCCGCTCCACCTGTCAGTTCCGGGGACACCCGTTCACCACGGTTCATTTCGACGTCCAACCGCAGTCCGAGTCCGACCGGCTGAGGGGGCGGGAGACCGCGCGGGAACCTGTCGACCTACCAACGTTTGTCGTCGACACCCACACCAAGGTCGAAGGACTGACGGAACGAGTCGCGGAACTTCTTCACGGTGAATCGGCGACGGAGGAGGATTTCTCGCTGTTGCGGTTAGAAGATGTAGATCTCCCTTCTGCTGATCCTGAACCCCTAGAATCGGCGCTCGAACGTGTAGAAGGAGAAATCGGAGCCGTTCTTTGGAGAGATGCTTGTGACTTTATGCTCCGTTTTCTCGAACTCTACAGGGCATCATGGAGGGGGAAGAGTATTTTGGAGTTGGGCTCGGGGTGTGGCTACGTAGGACTTGCGCTTCAAGCAGATGGAGCAGACGCAACGCTCACAGACCTACCTATGTTGATTCCGGAAATGAGAATAAACGTCGTTGAACGGGGATTGATGGAGGTCGAGCGGGAAATAGACTCCCTCGAGAAAGTCATTCGCCAGAGGAATGAAGAGCAGGAAGATGAGTTTTGCCCTCACACGGGGAAACTGAAGAAATCCGCCGCAGTAGAAGAGCACTCAAAGCTGCTTCGGCGGCTGGCTGGGAAGATGGGGGATTTGAGACGAGAAGTGGGCTCGCTTCTTGACGGAAAATGTGACGGAGAGGACGCAGAAACTGCCGAGCCTGCTGAGGATATCTCTTCTCTGCCTCTGAAAACCACATTCTGCGACTGGACTAAGCCAGGAACTGTCCCAAACCAGGATTTTCAGTACGTCATCTGCTGCGAGGTTCTTTATGCGGGAAGGTTTGTGTGGCCGGGATTGCGGGAATGTCTTAGACGGGTGGCGGATCGGGAGCAGAAGAAGCCAGACTCTGAGAATCCTCAGGAAGGGGAAGGACTCGAGGAAGAGCGTACGAGGTTCCGAGAAGTGCTGTTGGCTGTGAATTTGCGGGTGGGCAGGAAGGATATTGGGGATTTTCTGAGAGTCTTAACGGAAGAAGAAGAGCAAGAAAATCCGGGAAGTGCGTTTAAATGGGAGGTTAAGAAGATCTTTAGAAATAAGGAGATTCTGCCTATGGCCGGTCAAGAGGGGATTGTCGATCAGTTTGCGGAGCAGGAGGGAGAAACGACCGTGGCAACGCTTTCTACTGATGATGATGAGTCGATCAAGAGGAAGTTGAGGCGGGTGCGGGCGGAGGTTCAGACTAGGGAGCAAAGGGCGGCCGCGTTAGAAGGGGTCAAAGAGGAAGCTGGGGAAGCCGAGATCGATGCCGAGGAGGTCACGCTTTCTGACGACGAATTCGACCCGGCAAGGGCCTGCTTTGCCAAAAGTAGGAAGGCAAAAAAAGAGGCGGCGAAGGCGAGTAGAACCGCTAAGAAGAAGGCGGGATCCAAGGGTAAAGAAGCGGAGGGCGAGGGAGAAACCGGAGAGGAGAAGGCCTCAACTGGGGTAGCCTCCCTTACTGACTTCGGAATTGAAATCTACTCGTTTCGGAGGGTGAGGAAGGGCTGAAAACGCCTCTGATTTAAGGTGCACGACGCACGAATCCATTTAAACAAGAAAAATCAAATGAAACATGCGACGGCACCGGACCTGGCATGCTGTCAGCGCCGGAAAAGGAAGGATGTCAGAAAGGTGAAGGATCTCGACATCAAAGTGTTCACGAAACCGTCATCGGACGGATACGCGGTGCAGGTAGCTAATCCCTTACAATTCTCATCACGAATCTGATTTTTTTCTCTCGTACCCCGGCCGAAATCCTCGCTCATTCGATCCTCCCATCTCTCTTTCATATGAGAATTTTTTGACGCGTGTTTTTTTGGCGACGGATCCTACAGCCGGTGGTGCACGGTGCTTTAAATCGGGCCTCGCAGGGTGTCTTCATAGGTAATGCCCCGGCTTATTTAAGCTCTTGGAGGTCATTATAGAACCTCTTTCAGGGCCCCGATAGTTCCGTTCGGTACCAACTATCGTCTTTCCGATACCGGTGCCAACCACTCGTAACATCTTCCCTGGGCTGGTCTTCTCTCGGGCCGCCCGATCATCACTCGGCTACTAGACCGACTCGAAATTTCAATTTGTCTCACCAACTGTACTAATAACTATTGTCACTTTGTTTCTACCTTTTCGTTCTTCTCGTAACCTTCGACCCCTCTAGCTTACGCTCGGAGCTCTGTAACAATAGGAATAGGTCTCCCCGCCGAAGTTAAATTTAGAGTAAAACCTTCCGGTCTCCCCGTCCAGGTCTCAAGATGGTCGCGACCACTCTTGCGCAGATTGCGCAGAGGTTTTCCTCTACAGTCGCTGGTGGGGGGAATGCTGCTGCGAACACGGCTAAAGGGACCTCTGAAGCTGCTCGTTATACGTTGAGTGAAGTCCGTAAGATGTGTCCGTTCATGAAGAACTGCGGCTCCAAACTGACTTCGTCGCACCTGGAGAAGCACGCTAATTTTTGCCCGGTGGTGAGCCATTTACAGGTTCCGTTGAAGATCAGTAACGACGAAGCTGGTGACGGAAGTGTAGCGGAGATGGCCGCTTCCAAGGGCAAAGGCTCCGCCGCTTCTAATGCTACAGTGGCTGAAGGCCTCCCTGCCGCCGCTAAGTCCCAGTGCCCGTTTGGTTTCGGAGCGGGAGCTGCCGACGTTTCCGCCGCTACTGCTGCCCCCACTGGCACTGCGACTGAGGCTAACACTTCCTCTACCGGCGGCCTTTCTATTCCCTCTCTCTCGGAGCTAAGCAAACGCTTTATGGGTGTCGGAGTTGATGCGAACAGCCCTAAGAATCACCCGGAGATCTCCCAAGAAAAAGCTCAAGAACTCCGCGAAAAACTCGGCGATACGGCGAAAAAATGCCCGTTTTTCGCGAACCTCGTCGATCTCAAGGAGCGCAGTTACGAGCACAAGTTTTTTACGGCGATCCAGAAACTGCATTCCGAGGGCCGTTACCGCTCCTTTGCTAACCTGCAGCGCGAATGCGGGAACTTTCCGATGGCGAAGTTCAGGCCGCCCAGCGTAAGTAGTGGAGCAGTGGAGATCGATTTGGAACGATGACAACTCTTAGCGTTGTGATACCTAGCGTGATGTTACGCCATTTCCCTCCTTTCTCCCTCCCAGTCTCTGCCGGTGGTCACCCGCTCCACCGTCGACGCTGTCACGGGCGATAGCGAGCATATCCCTGTGAGGATTTTCTGTAGTAACGATTACCTTGGAATGGGCCAGAACAGGACGGTGCTAGATGCCGCTCATCAAGCCCTTGACGATTCTGGGATGGGTGCTGGAGGGACCCGTAACATATCCGGAACAACCCATTATCATGTTCAGTTAGAAGCTGAGCTAGCGGATTTGCACAAGAAGGAGAAGGGGTTGGTCTGCTCAAGTGGGTTTGTTGCGAACGAGGCTGGTCTTCAGGTTATGGGGAGGATGTTGCCCGATTGCGTGATTTTAAGCGATTCAGACAATCACGCGTCCATGATCGACGGTATCCGGCAGTCCAAACTCAAGAAATACATCTTTCGCCACAACGATATGGCTCATCTGGAGGAACTCCTACAGTCGATCCCGGTGGAACAGCCGAAGATGATTGTGTTTGAGAGCGTGTACTCCATGACGGGGAGTCAAGCGCCGCTTGGGGAGATAATTAGGCTGGCGAAGCTCTATAATGCGTTGACTTTTGTTGATGAAGTCCATGCTGTAGGGATGTACGGCAAGACAGGCGCCGGACTCGCGGAGGAATTAGGATTAACCGGGGAAATCGATATTATTACCGGCACATTAGGGAAGGCCTTCGGCTCCTTTGGCGGTTACATCGCGGGATCCTCCGCGTACATTGACTGCGTGAGGAGTTACGCCAGCTCTTTTATCTTCACCACGGCTTTGCCGCCGGTAGTCGCAGCTGGGGCTCTTAGCTCGGTTAGGTACTTGAAGGACTGCGGCGAACCGACTATGCATGAAGCTATGGCCAGTGCGGAGGCCAATCACGCGTCCCACGCTGTTGCTCAGGGTGAGGTCCCCCACAAGCCCACTCCGGCTGAGATGGATGGCGCTACTCCTTCTTCGTCCTCTACTGCCCCTGTTTCCTCTTCTTCCCGGGCTGGAACGGGCACTGTGGTTCGGCAATTGCAGCGCGAGCGCGTTACCTATCTCAAACAAAGCCTTGTGGACACGGATTTACCGTTTATCGATAACAAATCCCATATCGTCCCTGTTTTTGTCGGTGACCCCGTCAAAGCCAAGCAGTTGACCGACAACTTGCTTTATAACCACCAGATCTACATCCAGCCGATCAACTATCCGACCGTGCCGGTGAATAGCGAGAGGATCAGGATAACGCCGGGCCCGCTTCATAGCGAGTCCGACCTCGACGACTTGGTGAACTCCCTGAACGAAGAATGGACTCGGCTCGGACTTCCGCGCAGGAGCGAACTCTTCGCGGAAGGACGTTTGAGTCGGGGACAGGAGAAGACGAAGGGTAAGCCTAGCGAGGAGGGACGGCTCAGCAGGGGACAAGAGAAGACGAAGGGTAGGTCTGTGGAGGAAAGAATGCTGACTCCTGAGGCCCGAGGCCTCAGCAGCGGACAGGAGAAATCCGAGGGTAGGTGGCGTTTGAAGGAAAACCCGGGTCCGGGGTCTTAGGATTGGGCGTGGATGAGGCGAGGACGGGGCGCGGAGGCTGAAGGCAGGTAGGTCGTGGGCCAGGATCCATCATTCACCAGGACGGGAGGGGCGCAGATTTGACTTTGGCCAATTCAAAGTTTAGCGCAAAAGTCCATTTGTGACGAGGGACGACGCGGCGCGAGAAAGATAAATTGTGACGACGGATGGCGAGACGGCGTGAAAGATAAATTGTGACGACGGGTGGCGTGAAAGTCAATTTGTGCCAAATGCTTTCGGAGCAGATAAATTCGACACCCAGGGACGGATGTGTCGGAGGGAAGCGAATTATTAAAATAAGACGCTGGTCGGGCGGTCAACATGGCCATTTTTCGCGTCCAGGTTGGGATATTGGGGATTTTTCTGTTAACACTCGCTATCATTTGGGATGGAGGTAAAGATGCGGGGATCTGTCACCAGTTCTAGCACCGTTTAACGGGCTTTTTGCAACATCTTAACGGATTTAAGAGCATTTAAATGGCCGAAAAAAAATAATTTGGCGCGGACGAGGAAATTTTATTTATTTTACCTCAGAGAACGGCTGGAGGGACATTTCCAAGAGGATGAAAGGCGATTTGGAGGGATTCTGTACAGGGACGTACTCGCTTTAAACCCCCTCAGATGCCTGGGAGGCGCCAGAAAAAGGCGCTCAACTGGGCATATTAATCAATTTTAATCCCATTTTAGACTTTTTTTCGTTTTCCCTCCAGAATCAAAGTCCAAGGGCGAGTTCTTCCTGGAGACGATCCCCCCCGGTTGCGAGCCGGCTGACTCAGCGAGCAAGCCCGTTACCCTGCCCTACCCGTACCCGCTGCCCACAAGCGTTCTCGCCGGCCAGGCAGAGGCCCTCCGGTCCAGCACGCAGGGGGCTGCAGCGTCCATGTAGGAGCCGGGGCTGGGATTTCACGGGGGTTTCGTGTACGATTTTTCGAGTTGGATTTAAAGGATTCTGGAGGCGGAGACCCAGGGGTTTTCGACGTTTTTCCGGGATTTAATCTGGGGATATGATATTTATTTTTTGAACTTTGGGAGATTTCTAACAGGGAGATCGGCATCTGGGGAGGGTCATACGGGGAACCGTTTTTACGGCTCTAGGGCACCAACACAGACAAATTTTCTAAGACATTTCGCAGAGGAACATTCATTGCGGGCTGAAGAGGGCGATTTTCGGCAAAACGGGGGATTTATTGTCTCCGGTGGCGATTTAATGTCCCAGCGGGCGACGTTTTAAGATCGTTTTCGGGGGCACCCCGGAAGGCGAAATCGCCCTCCTGGGCTTTGTAACCGTATTTACTTTAAGGGAACTTTAAGAGATATCCATGAATTTATTCAGACCAATTCAAATTAGATATCCATGAATTTTAAGGTTTTACAGCGAGAAACATCACCGACTAGTACGTCGGCGGAGGAGATCGTAGTTTTCAACACACTTAAACAAATCGTTCGTCCCGCTCCTGAGCCTGTCGAGGCAAATGCCTCTGAAGCTTCGGCGCTGGAGGGAAGAAACCCTGGCGTCGGGCGCTCTCCTGTACTTCACAGGGAGGGCGCTCGCTCACGCCTATTTTCCGTATTGAGATCTCTACTTCCATTGAAAACCATGCACGAATGCGTCTCCGAACGTATATTTATTTCGATTTTAAGGCTGTTCTGGAGGCGCTGAAGACGTATTTTTCTGGACTTCGCGGAAGAAGAAAAATCAGGTCTGGGGGCTGCCAGAGGGGTCGAATATTGGCCGGAGAGGCGACTAAGAGTGCCCTTGGAATGCCGGAAATCGAAGAAAAACATCCCTTGAGGAGGGCGAAAATCGAGATTTATTTAAGATTTATCAGTATTTTTCTCGAGACAGGCTAAATTATTGAGCGATTTCCAATTTTTGTGGGTAAATAAAAGTCGAATTCCAAAATAATTCAAAAAAATCCCGTTCGAATCGCCCAATTCTCGATATTTATCTGCCAATTCCAGCGCAAAATCTCCAAAAAATCTCCAAGAAATGCATTTAATCGCGTGCTTGTGCTCTCAACCCGCAAAATAAATCCCTTTAAATCCCTCTCTCGTCGCTCCGGGCCCTTAAATTCTCCTTAAAATGACCCTCTCTGACCCCTCGTCCTGGAATCTTTAAATGAGAAAAATCGTCCAATTTCGTCTTTAAATTTAAATTTCGTCCCCCAATCTGTCCCCCAATTCCCGGATTCTCTCCCCCAATTCCCGAATTATTTATTTCCCCTCCCGTGATTTTTGTGGTCCCCATCCCTCTAAGATCTCCCGTCACCCTTTAAGACCCTGTATTTAATTCGTGATTAGCGTCATGATAGACATTTTATCCCGTCACACCGTCTTTACCCTGTCTGTAGCGTGATTCCCCTGTCACCTGTCTTTAAACCTGTCTTTATTTCAGATTTAAGATTTATTTTAGATTTTTCAAGATTTATTTTAAGATTATTTTATTCGACTTAGCCGAATTTATTTCCAACCCTCCCACATCTTTTTACATCTTTTTACCTTTAATGTCACCACCTCACCCACCCACCTTTACTCCATTATTATTTTTTACCGCTCCACAGGGAACTTTTCGATACTTTACGGTTTGTATAGTTAAGAGAAGAATCATTCAAGATGGCGATCCGCGGTAACAACATCATCCCCAACAACCACTTCCGCAAGTACTGGCAGAAGTACGTCCGCACCTGGTTCAACCAGGCCGGACGCGCCAAGTCCAGGCGGGTTGCCCGTCAGGCCAAGGCCGCCAAGATCTCCCCCCGCCCTTTGGGACTTCTCCGCCCGGCTGTCCACCCTCCCACCGTCAGGTACAACTTCAAGCTCCGTCAGGGGCGTGGATTTACTCTTGATGAGTTGAAGAAGGCCGGAATCTCCAAGCACCAGGCGCGCTCCATCGGGGTTGCGGTCGACCACCGTAGGCACAACAAGTGCGAGGAGTCCCTCGCTACCAACGCTGCCCGCCTGGCCGAGTACAAGTCCAAGGTCATGGTCCTCCCCAAGGGATCCAAGGCCAAGAAGGGAGACACCGCCAAGGCTGAGTTGAAGGTAAGTATTTTTTGTGTATTTTTTGATCCAGAAGAAGAAAAGAAAAAAATGAGAGATTTACATTTATTTTTCCCTGTATCTCCACAACACCAATTTACCTCTCCTTTCCCTCCAGGACGCCAAGCTCACCACCCTCAAGCAGATCCTCCCGATCAAGAAGGCCGGTCTCCGTGTCCGTGCTCGCGCGATCTCCGAGGAGGAGAAGTCCTTCTCCGCCTACAAGGCCCTCCGCAAGGAGAGGACCGATAAGAAGATGTTTGGACGCCGCCTCAAGCGCGCTGCCGACAAGGCCGCCAAGACCAAGGCTGACTAAGCTCTTTACCGTACTTTCCTTTTACTCAATCGGATTGAACGTTTTAGATCTACTTAGTTGTACTTGCTTCTTGTCATCCCTCGTCTGGTGACTTGTTGAATCGGGATCTTCTGCTGGTATAAGCTTGGATTGGCGATGGCGGATCGCGGGATTCACTTCCTGAGATCAGTTATTGCCAATATGGGTGTTATCTAGGATGATTTTGAATCTAGAACGGGACGGGTTTGATCCTCGGAGGTGGGTTCCTTCTTCCTTCGGGGAGGAGGGATCTGTTTTCGAGTCGGATCTGGGCCGGGCTAGTCGTGGATCCATTGCCACCTAGAGGGGATAGGCTGGCATATCTGCGTGATATCGAGTCTGGCGGTGGTAGGACTCAAATCGAAAAGGTAAAAAAAGAAAAATCGACTAAGAGGGTCGTCGCGCCTTCTCCAGGACGATCTGTCCTCATGGAGAGGTGGTCGTTAAGACTCTGAAGATCCCAAGATCCGGTCCAATTAAGGTGTTCCTGAGAGAGATTCATTCCGATTTAAAGAAGGATTTATTCGAATTTAAAGCCAATTTGAGAGAGAGAAACCCACTTTTGTGGGTAAATAAAAATCCAATTAATTCCGAATTATGAGAGGTAATCTGTCCTTAATCCGTCTTTTTCTGTCGAGAAGAGTCCGTCTGAGAGCCGTTGTCTGTCCACATTAATTAAGAGCGTCTGCTAAGATATCCAAGAGTTTTTCCTGATAAGAGATTTATTACGAGAATTGAGATTAAGATCCCGCTAAGACCCCCGTTTAATTGCAGTCCCCGTCCCCTTTCCCTGTACCCCGAATATGTTCCGACCGTCCGTCGCTGCCGCTACTGCGGCAGTCTCTGTTGCAAGACCAACCGGCTCTTCAAGCAGCTCTCAAGACCCCGGTAACGCAAATAATGCAAATAAAACTCCGATTCCCGCTGTCCACACCTCTGTTTCTTCCACCAGCCTGCGATCCGGGCACGCCCCTCCTGAGGGTCACGGCTCTCACGGTCCCGCAGTATCGTCATCAGCCTCTGTCGCATCTTCTGTCATCAGCTCGGCTTTTTCCCGGCTTCCCAACCCTCTAGCAAGATCGGCGTTAGTGGCTTGTGAGGAGGCCGGTTCCGCTTCTTCTGAAGCCACCGCCGACTCCGAGACTGCTGAGAGACCCGCTGACGGCTACGAGCGCCAGGCGAGTCGGTTCAAACGGCACTCGCGGCGGCCACAGGACGGATCTGGGGAGCCGTGGTACCAGAACCTGCAGTCGACCGGTGATTCTCCGTCGGCTGAGATGGGATCCCAGGGCGAGGTCAACGCTCACAGCCTCCCTCTAACGGACGGGAATCCTGGAGCGGTTCAGACCCCTCAGACTGAGGAAATCGTGGTGAAACCGCCAACAGTAGCCCCGGGAGCGGTCGCTAAGATAACCAATGAAGAACCGGCTCAGACCCGGAAAAAGCGCGTGCCGAAGGTAAGATAATTTATCTAAGAGTCCGCTGCCCGGAATTTATTTCAATTTCTCGGATTTATTTCAATTTCTCGGATTAAATGTCAATTTAATGTCAGTTTGATCCCATTTTTATTTCATACATAAATTTGATCTTTTCACACCTCTTTCTCTTGACAACCCTTTCTCTTTACAACCCTACTTCACAACCCTATTCTCGAGCCAGAATGATGAGAGCAATCGATTTAATGGAATTCCTCGTTTTGCGAGACCCTCGGGTCGATGGCAATTTCAGTCGATGTCTGGACCTCTGATTGGCCTTGAATTTAACTCACAGTATTTATCTCATATTTATCTCGTAGAGTTCATAGCCGCAAATCACCCTGAAATTCAGGCAGTTTCCCCCTCAGAAAGTCCACCCCAAGGAGCTGGCTGAGCTTCATAAGAAGGATACGGATGGGTGGACCTCCCTTTTTTGGGCGGTAGAAAAAGGCGATATCGACACCGCCCAGGACATCGTGGAAAAGTGCCCAGAGTTGATCGAGCTGCGCGATGTACGGGGACTTTCGGTTTTGCACGTGGCAGCATGGAGGGGACGGGTAAGTACCGGAGGAAGTGGCGCCATGGACCCCAGGGATTGGAAGAAAAATCGGAAGTTGGGATCTAGGAAATCAGGGTGTCACGCTCTCATCATACGGAATCGAAATTTTCATACGCTTTCGCCTCATACCTCATACAAGAAATTGGAATCGTGCCAGAAGACCAGAAGAGCGAGGATCCAGCATGATGAAAACACCAATCCAATCACAGTGAGCTTGGACTGACCTCCGAGTCAACGTGATCAAAACAACTAACTATCAATCTGTCCTGAAGCCTGGATGAGTTTGAAAATTAGTGGTTTAGAGGAGTGTAAGCTTAGCTGTTAAGAGGACTAGCTGTGCTGCCCAAGAAGAAGTTGGCCCTGGACTGAAGATACTCCAACAATAGCTTAAATTCAGCGTGTGATCCCGCTTTAGCCGGCAGGGCGCATGATCCTGACCTCACCTCTGACTAAGGCCACGTGGTAGTGCGAAGAAGTCGAGTAGCGAAGAAAATCGAAACGGTGTTGCCCTGGAATGAGGAAACACACCCCATACAGTATCCACGTGTGAACCTCGGTACAGCCGTGGATGTATGATCCTAACCTTTTTTAAATCCTGACCAAGGGAAAATCAGCACTGGTAATTCGAGGAAGTCTAAGAAGAAGAATGCGAAGAAGTCTCAGAAGATCTCGGGCCTGGACTGAAGAAACACACACCATACAGTATCCACGTGTGACTCTGTATGATCCTAACCTTTTTAGAACTTCCTGACTAAGGCCATATCAGTACTGGTAGTTGAAAGAAGTCTAAGAGCTGTCGTTTCTGTCGCTTTCGAGAACTGTCTTTTCCTAGAGGAATCGTAATTGTGGACGAAAAACGGCCTGGATTGATGATACTCCAATCAAAGCTTAAATTCAGTGGTGTGATCTCTGCTTTAGCCGGCGGGGCGCATGATCCTACCTCAGTATCTGACTTGGCTCGAACCGACCTTAACTGGAAACCGCTGTCAGTAATGGTAGTTGAAAGATTTGTAATAGCTGTCGCTGTCGAGAACTGTCGTTTCATAGGGAATTGTGGAGACGAGGCCGGCTGATGATACTCCAATCAAAGCTTAAATTCAGTGGTGTGATCTCTGCTTTAGCCGGCGGGGCGCATGATCCTAACCTCAGTATCTGACTTGGCTCGATAAGAACTGGAAACCGTTTCGTACTGGTAGTTGAAAGAATTAAAAGCTGTCGCTGTCGAGAACTGTCGTTTCAACTGTCGTTTCATAGAGGAATCAGAATTGTGGACGAAGAACGGGCCGGGGTGATGATACTCCAATCAAAGCTTAAATTCAGTGGTGTGATGCCTGCTTTAGCCGGCGGGTCGCATGATCCTAACCTCAGTATCTGACTTGGCTCGGACTCGAAGTAAGAACTGAAAACCGTTATTTCCTCCGGTCTTTCAAGGACCTTCTCCCTTCCCCAGGCCGATTTCGTCCGTTTCCTCCCCCAGGCGGATTTCATCCGTTTACTCCCCCAGGCCGACTTCATCCGGTTTTTGATTGAAGAATGCGGAATGGACGTCCACACTCCCACCTGGTGGCACGAGACCGCGTTGCACCATGCGGTTACTCAGCGGCAGGCGGAGACCGTACGGGTGTTACTCGAGTGTGGAGCCGACCCCCAGAAAATGGATCGGATGCACCGAACTCCTTTAGGGCTTGCACGCGGGTTCAGGGAGCGGCTTGAAGCTTTGGCGAGGGATGAGGAGGAAGCAAGGCTGAAGAGGCAGGCGGAGGCTGAAAAGAAGCTGGACCCAAAGGGAAGGGATTCGGAGACGGGGGAGCAGTTGACTGGGGAAGCGTTAAAGAAGCAAGAAACTGAGGGTTTACAAGCAATAGATCCAATGGCAGGCATGGTTACCACGGCGAAGGACAGGGAACAAGCCGAGCTTATTTACCGCTACATCACCGATTCTATGGGGGGGGAAGAGGAAATGGAGCGGGCTACTGTGAGGGAACGGGCTGAGGTGAAGAAATCGCTCGAAGGACTCGACGTTTTCGGACTGAAAGAGGGTGAATACGCCGATGACGAACTGCCGCCAGATATGCGGGCGATGGCGGCGGCCGGGGGTGGTGGCTGCCCGATGTAACTGCGTCCCTTTATCAGAAATGTTGAAATCACCATCATCACCGAAATCACCATCCAGAAATCACCCGTGATCGCCTCGTCAGCATGATGTCAACCTTTTTTCTCTGCGGATCGGAAGGGACCGCAATCCCTCCGAGATGACAGCAGAAAATCCAATGGATAGTACTGAGACGAGTTTCAAAATCAAATTAACTAGCACCCGTGCTATACGCGGCGCGGCCAGTTTCCGCGGTTTCTACACTCATTGTACCAATCTCTAGATTCGATCTTCATTCTTCGCTGTTTACCGCCGGCGGTACAGCGTTCGCGACGTTCTTGGCGCTACTCCAGCGCCAGCCTCTGAAATTTTGAACAACGACAACCAACTTTGGTCGGCCTAAAGCGGTTCCAACGGGTAACCGCGGCAAATTTCGATTCAAGCGCCGAAAAAGTGTTCCTGAGAGCCGAGATTAGCAGGGGGGGAAATCACGTCATATACAGTCAGAATTCGCTCCTACGGGGAGATTCAGAAGCCGATCAGAAGGGGGGGAAGTCAGATCGAAGAAGGAAGAGAGCGGTTTTTTTATAACGCTGTAAACGAGAAGCTAAAGATCTCCTGTACTGTACCCCTGTACCCCGTAAGACTTGAGCCCCTCCCTGTCAAGATGCCACCTTCCGTTTGGCGACGAACTGTCGCCGTGACGGCGCTCCTCGGCGGAGCGACCGTGCAAGCCCAGTCCACCCTGAATAACTCAACGAGCGCAAATGATTATAGCGGGAAATGCAGCTCGGTGATCGACTTCCGGATCCCCGAGCTCAACAATCAGATCCAGCCGGCAGTGCTGCAGTACCGCTACCTCCGATTCTTTGAAAACCTGGGCCGAACGCCACCCCTGGAGGAGGTTTTTTTCTTGATGAAGGTCCTGGAGGAAGCGCGGAAAGCAGAGGGGTTAGGATGGTATGAAACGGGTGATCGTGCGCTAGGGGGAAGTGATTTGGAGAGGAGGTGTCCCGGAGCGTTCGTAGTAGCCCACTATTTCGCGGCTGCCACCTACCTCTATAAGGGCGCTGACAACGCTCATACTCATAGGCATTTACGAGCAGCTAACCGCCTTTTGAACGAGTTCGGCATCTCGAAGAAGGAGGGGAAAGGGGCTAATCTGTCCAAGTCTTGGCCGATTTCCGACGCGCTGAAGATGTACGACCGGGAGAGGAAGAAACTGTTTCCGAACCTGATTATAGGGGATTTAGCGGGGGTTGCGGCAGACGACGTTAACGCTAACGGAGAAAACTCCAACAATGAGATCAAAGAAGTTGAGGGTTACGTGGCAAGTCCTGGGCTGTTGAGCACCCCGAAGGCGTGGGATGCCAGTCGGCAGTGGCCCGAGCTGGAGGTCGATAAAGTCACAACCCTGGAAATCCTCATCTCGCACTGTCGCGAAAATCTGGATTGGATCGTCGGACCGAATCTCACCATAGAAGCCAGTCCGAAGGTGGAGATCACAGTGAGGATTTACGATAAGTGTAAGTAACAGGTTTGGATTTTTCCTGTGGAAGATGAGTTTTGGCGCTCTAAAACACGCTTATTTACCCCTAAATTCCCCTTTTTTCCAGGTAAAACCCCCATCGGCGACGAGAAAACCCAAGAATACATGAAGAGCGGGCTGTTTAAGGAGATTATCTCGGTTCCCTGTAGTGATCCGGAGGGATTTAGGCAGGATGAATGTATCGCCTATGCTAAGTACCTTTATGAACGGTACGATAGCTATCCAGATCATCTAATGTTGATGCAAAGCGATCCGCAGGATCATCTTTACTGGGACTACCTCAACCTCGTTCTCGAGTCAGTAGCGGCGGGGACCAGCAAACAGATTCCGGTGATTCCGCTCAATAACGGTAAGGACGAGGAAACAGATTCCGGTGATTCCGCTGAATAATGGTAGGTAGCTGGCGAACGCGGCCCGAAGATAAGACGGTGGTGACAAATGTGTTGTGAGTTCGAAGTTATGGATCGATGGACTCTTCCCTCTCTACTTTTCCTCAGACTTCCCAATTCTCCCGACCCTCCCCAGCCCGCATCGTCTCTCAACTGACTCCTTGCCCCCCAGCCCGAATTGTTTCTCAGTTGACCCCTTGTAAGGAGAAGATTTTCGAGCTCATCTTCGGCCGCAAGCCCGGGGCACTTGGGACGTACTGCTGTGCGCAGTATCTGGTTAGCAGAAGGAGACTTCAGCTTCCTAAGAGGGAAACTTATAAGAGAATGCTCGACATGCTGGCTGACCGGGAAGCTCCCAAGCCGGAGTGCGGAGATATTCCTGGGCACTCCACCCATTGCCTGATGTACGAAAAACTTTGGCACGTCGCCTGGGGAGAGACGGACACGCTGCCGATTAGGGGCGAGAATCAGGATTTACCCATGTTTTTGCGCGCGCGGGATGTGGAGAACGAGAGTTATCTGCCGTTTGGATCGCAGTATATGACAACCGCCATGAGCCTCGTCTCGGAGCCGATTCCTGAAGAAGAAAATAAGGAGGAGATCACCGCGTAAACAGGGCGGCTCCGATTCCGGAGGAGGAAAATAAGGAGGAGATTACCGCGTAAACAGGGCGGAATTAACTGGTCGGAACTGGAGTTAGGATGGGTTAACACAATAATCGGTCATTGATCACCCACATCGTCCATACGCATCGTCACAGAAATTTCTTGTGAAATCGTCATAGTCATGGAGACAACATAGCACGCCCCGCAATTGGGGGCGTTTGGGGTCACATATCGCATAGAATCATGCATGAATCGAATCTGAATCGCATACGTTGAGACACAATTTCGTTGACACATCAGACAGAATGAATCGAGAATCTAATCGTGAGAGCATCGGAACGTTATGACGTTGGACGTTACGGGGCGCACTAATCGGCGCCCGCGACACTTCCACGGGCGCGAATAAGCCCAGTCAGTTTCACGAATGACTGTTCGAAGAATTTGTATCGTTGACGTTGCGAATCGTTTCCAGTCACGAATGACTCTGTTCGAAGAAATTGTACGAATCGTTGACGTTGCGAATCGTTTGACGTTTGGCATAGGCATAGACCGCATAACCATACCGAGCTTCGCTCTTCTCCATAGACTCTCC
>JACKZZ010010097.1_pt1 | contig 32436 bp, 19 predicted proteins | sample 8027871 | NCBI WGS metagenome assembly JACKZZ01 (sample SAMN15724774, study PRJNA655200) | protist metagenome | isolation source: fluorescence activated cell sorting (FACS) single amplified genomes of... | place: USA: West Boothbay Harbor, Gulf of Maine | collected 2000-07-19
ATTAATTATGGGAGTGGATGTGACGATCGATGCCATTACAGAGTCACACTATGCTCCCGTAGCAGTGACATTGTTGGTGTCGTTCATGCTTCTCATGGGTGTGATTCTGCTTAATCTACTCATTGCCATTATGTCTTACAAACATGGTGAAGTGAAAGAACAAGAGCTCGCATCCGCTAATTACAACAGAGCTAGCATAGTTGTGGAGTATGAGAAGCTCATGAGTGCTGCAGACCGTAAAAGACCAGAATATTCCCCAAAATATCTGCAAGTACTACGACCAGAGAAAGTTGTGGAGAGGACTGATAAGAGTGAAGAGATTCAATCTCTAAAACAACTGATGCACGATAAGTCAGATGAGTTGAAGACAGATAATGCTGATATGAAGGCCGAATTGAAGGCTGAGAATGCTGATATGAAGGCCGAATTGAAGGCTGAGAATGCTGAGCTTCGACAGATGCTTCAGACCCAAATGAACAGCAATGGAGAGCTCAAAGACTTGCTGACTAAGCTTCTGCTCGAAAGCAAAGACAAGGCAATCCATACTAACAAATCTTCTTAATTGACATTTATACCAAGATATCTTGGTTTTGAGTGTAGTTATTGTATATATTGTGCTGTTTGAAGATTCCACTTTGTGTAGCATGTTTGTAAATTAACATGACTAATTAATTATTATATTAAACGAATATGAATTCTTTTCCTTTGGTTGTTTTTCACCCAAATGGCTCTCTATACATACACTTGTTTGACATACTTTATAATATAACAATACTACACCAACTCCAGCATACACCTCTAATTTACGCATATTTACCTACGTTATATAAGCCTATGCCCTAGTGGATACACACAGTGATTTTACCAAGATGCGAAGACTTAGCTCCGACGGAGGCCGCTTTTACAACGTATTTGCCTGATATTATGCTTTTTTTGAATTCACATTATTATTACTATAATAGATGACATTATAGAAGTACAGCACCGCCAAACTCACACACACACCCATAATCACCCATGCGCTCTCTACCAAATCATTGGAAGAAGTGTAGTCTATACCAAAGCTTGTGGAGCAGTATCCGAAGTAAATACCACTGATACTGTAGATCATATATTTTACAATGGAAAGTGTTTCCGGGCTAGTGTTCCTCACATCACTTGCTGTAGAACTATAAACTGCTGGATTTGCATGAAGATTGGAAAAAAAATATTTCCCCCAAGCAGCATCTAAATATTGCAACGTTAAAAATAACATAGTAGCGAACAGGAGTAGACTCATACTCCTCTCGATATGCGTATATTCAGTATAAAGAGCCCAAAAGAGGATTGTAGTGCGATATGATGTGCTGAGCACCCATGTAGGCACAAATAGAGCTTTGCAGAGTCTTATGACAGGCTGATCTGGGGACACCGATGACACTCCGGTGAGTTGTGAATTGCTCGCAGTTTGACTCTCACTAGCGTGCCGAACAATGATCGATGGACCTCTACCTCGCACTGTATGCACGCTGCTAGCCTTAGAATCATCTTTAGTCTCCATTATTTTCTTCGTATCGTCTTGTACTTTCTCAGGTGGATCTATCAGAGAGTGTGCCCAAATCAATGGAGATAATATCCTTTCAACTGTACGCTTACCTGACGTATCTAACCCAGTGTAGATGTTGCTGCCACTGCTTGTCCCATGTCTACACCCCAAATACCACAATCCACATGGCACATGCAAGCAATTTAAATGAACCATGAGCCAGCCATGCACTGGGTGAGCATGATGACCACTCTGCTTAGCTACACACTGAATTAGGAATGATATGACGACGAATGCGTGATGTAGATGATCACCCAGGGCAATTTTATTGTAATAACATTCATTATACCAGCGAATACACACAAGTATACCTTCCAACGACCCATTCAAGATCACTCGAGATGACAGGGTATCTTGAGAATGAGATGTCAACACTGACCACAGAAGATACATAAACAAACCACAGCTCGATGCTAAGTAGCACACAAAGTGCTGCTCAACCATGCCCATGTTTCAGCTGCAATTGTTTCTTATGGCTTCTAAAATATCTTTTTTTGAAACTCGGTAAGTCGTAAGCCTTCCATTTTCTTTCCCAAAGCACAGTGCAAGCTAGGATAGCAGAAACACGCCGAGAATCAGAATATGATGCATATCTTCGGTTTGGCTTTGGGGAGCCGTGTGGTTTTGTGCATCCTTATGGTCTTAGCCGACTGGTCATTGCCTGATCACGCTGCCACAGGTGTTGCCCACTTCAACATATCTGGGTCAGCTATGGAGCACTCCTCGGTAGAGAATGGAGGTAATTTAACGGTAAATGTATCGGCTTCGTCCTTATGCTCAAACTCAACAGAGTTAATGTTATCTTCATTCACTAAGTGGGATGCAGCTCACTTCTTGAATATTGCGGTAAGAGGGTATAGTGGAAAGGCGAACTCAGAACAGCATGTTTTCTTCCCACTATATCCATCAACAATAAACCAATTAGTATCTCTATTTCATCATGACATCGGTAGCAATTCGACAACTGATGCTGCTGATGGTGACGGGTTCATCTTGGCTGGTATTGCTGTGAGTATTCTGTGCTTTACCATAGCAGCGATGATATTATGGGCAATGCTACCACGGCTTCTACATATAAACTCAAGAATGGGTATATCAACGTCAATAAGACCACAGAATATGCATAGAAACAGAAAGAAAATCATCATGAGTAGGAGTAGGAGTAGGAGTAAGACAAGGGCATACAAAGGCAAGAGTCAAGACAAGTATGTACAAACAACACATGTCATGAAAGTCGACACATCTGAGACAACATCTATGCGCACGGCAAGCATCATAGCCCTCTTATGTGGCCCTGCAACAGTATTCACTGTTCTACCGTACACAGAATCATTCTTCAGTGCGCTTAGTTGGGCAAGTATGTTCTGTGCAACATACGGTGATACATATATAACGGAAAGAACAGTCATTCCCAAATCCAATCATAATAATATAATAAAACAATATATAATACGCATGTTAGCGATACCACTGTTTATTGCAGCTGGATTGACTCGGAGTAACGCTATGTTCCTGGCTGTATTTGCTTTGTGCCCTTTTCGAATGGCAGTGATACAGCTACGACACTTGCTGAACTTGTGGCTTTCAAAGGCAAATACAAGTAGTAATATTCAAGGCAACATTGCTGCTGAGAAGACATATGCCTCCTGTACATATGCGTGTACAGCTACATTACGATGCATTGTAGAGGTACTGATGGGTGTGGCGTACGTCTATGCAGCAATATACCCGTCAGTTGTTCTAGATATACATACACAACATAGCTTAGGAAGCATCAGCTCCTCGTCAGCATTACTCCCTGATCCTCTACCACAATGCATTGTATTGAATAGAGAGAGTGAGTTAGCAGGTGTATCTGACTCACTTAGTGCAACTGAATTAACGAGTTGTGTATTTCATTATGGTCTAGAACATTGGAATAATTTGAGTTTATTTATCATAACTAGTGTATATTTCAGTTGTATAGGATGTAAAGGGTCAATAGTACCTGCATATTCTCAATTACAATACAAGTTTTGGAATGTTTCGTTCCTACAACAATGGTTTAATTGGCGTATTCAGTGGCCAAATTTGATGCTTGGCTTGCCTATACTGTGTTTATCAGCTTACACTGTGTATGATGCGAGCCAAATGATTGTAACTAATAATAATAATAAGAAGAACGTGCGTGTGGCAAAAGCGTATCGCGGTCGGATAGGGAAGAGCTCACTGTCTGAGATGGTCCAGAAGTACTTCTACAACAGTCTTGATATGATGACCTATATCATAGCCAGACCAGAGATCATACATCTTGCACTTCATGTCATCATAGGAAGTGCCTTTGCTCATGTTCAAGTTGCAACAAGGTTGATAACATCTGCATGTCCATTAGTCTATACGACTATAGCTCAGCTCGTCATTCATGCAACGAGGCATCGACATGAAGAGGGCCATTTTGACAGGAAAGGCTACACAAAATTAATGTCTACACTTGTTATGAGTTATGTATGTATTTATGTAGTACTAGGTATTATTTTACAACCAAATTTTTATCCTTGGACGTAATTTTAGAAGAATAGTGTCTGTGAATGTGAATGTGAATGAATACAAATGAATTATACAGATTACAAGTCCTCTTTCCATCTTCTCCCCGATCCGTACTCACTGTGATGTGAATAGATCACAAACCAGAGTCCCATCCCCACCTTTAGCAAAGCCACCAGGCAATAGATTCAATAGCACTCCTTACAATATGTTAGAAGCAAAACGAACGTGTCTTGCACTGGAGTCTAATATCGACGACAGTCGGGTCCATCCCAAACCCTCTTCTTTCCTGAATTACTTCTCTTCATAGTATACATCAATACTCTCTACGTTTCCATCACGAACTTCTACTGCTAGTTCATGTCCCACAACACCACCAGTAACACTATTCATTTGACCATTTTTGTGTTTCACTTCAATTTTTGTGATACCTACTGAATTTTGATGGTTATGACTGGAATCTGCTGCTTCAGTTGATTGTTTATACATTTCCCATGTATTTTTTCTATTAGGATTATGATATGTTACTGTTGTACTACCTAAAAATGTGAATGTTATAGTGTTATCCTTCTTAAACATCCATCCCGGTAGCACAGGTCGCAAGTTCAATGCAATTTTTGTATGATTCTCGTCTGTCATAGTAAATGGATTTTGACCTATAAACATACATGACCATATAGATAAAAATTCTGCAGTACTACCTGATAATCTTGCTAAATAAGATGCACCATGTAATCTTTTATCATTAAACGCACTAGATACTATGAATGACGCTGCTTCAACAGGGCTCCTACCGTATACCTCGCTATTCATGAAGGGTACTAAACCCGTACTAATATCAGAATAAAATTCATCATATAGGCCACCACGTATAAGTTCTAAATAGTATTTATAAGACATATGAAGCCAAATTGATTGATTTTCTAACCATCCAGGAGAATATGCAACAATTCTACCTACATCTAGATTAACACTGCTCAAGGAACCAGAAATAGCATACATATGAAGTTCTTCATCGTATAAGGCACTAGACTTCACTTTATGATATATATCACGTTTGCTATCAATATTATCAATAATTTTCATTTGCGATACAGGACCTTCTAAAAATAACGGCATTGCTCTAGTACTGAATGCAAGCGGGTCCACTGAGGGGACATCATCGCTGTGTCGGGTTGGTCTCTCTTTGTACTTTGTACATTCATACCAAAAATAAGTTGGTGTTAAACCACTTGTTGACTTTTCTGTTGATAATGCTTTTGTAACACCTTGATTTAACTTCTTTTCTATGGTTGTAAGTAATTCAATAAGATCACTTGAAGGAATGTCATGAGTGTCACCAGAGAAGGTAATTAATATAGCTTCTCGGTATTGTTCACGGGCATTACTTGCAGCAGTCCAATATTCTATATCTGCATCATACTTTTGATCACTACTATAATATACTGTTAATGCACCTTTAATAGTGTCTAAGAATTCATGGAATTCTACAGGTACTACAACAGGTCTAGAATCTCCGTTGCTACCATGGGGCACTGCATACGCCTGTAATGATGATCGTAAATATCTTATTAAACGTAAACATTCATATGTTTCAGGCATACCTGATCCTAGAAGACCTGGGAGACCATTGAGAGCATCGTTCCAGCCTGGTTTACCCCCTTCCATCTCAATACCCATACCCTGTGGATCCAGTGTTGCAAACTTGAGGGTACCTAACATAAGCAATTTAGCGATAATTGTCACTTTAAATACATCTTTATCTTTTGCACTACGTTGCCATATTGAACCTGCACCAGTATGATCAGCAAAATAACTACTACTATTCATAATTTCTTTCATTTCATTGTAACGTTCTAAAGAATATTCTGTATCTGTTTCACTGACAACAGCATTCAAAACTCGTAATGTGGACGTACCAGAGCGATCTGGGTTGGGCACAAGTACATACCTTTCTGAACGGGGCTTAATGTATGCGGGTGACATGAAGAACGGCACTTTTGCACTATCCCACAATAAATGAGATTCTTTCTCTGGATACACCATGAGGTAGGTATCCACCATGTCTAGTATGTATACCCAATGGTCACTCCAAAAACCATTTTGCTCATATTTTGCTGCAGGTGTTTGTATAGCTTTTGTCATAATTTTTTCTAATATTTTACTATTAGATAAAGTAAATTTTGTCGAAAGTTGTTTGAATGATAAAAATAAGGAACCAGGTCTCCAGGGCGACGTCAACACGTCCTTGACCTTGGAAGCCATACCGGTATGTAGAGGATCTATAATGCCTAAAGAATCAACTAATTCATTCACAATATGCCCCTTTTCTACATGAAAGATTGTACTAGCTACAACAAGAGGATTATATCCATCAGCTTGAATAAATGATAAAAACATACGAATATTAAAATCTTTCACACTTGGATTCATTAATGTATCCATTCTGCGATTTTGATTGACATCACGAAAATTGCCAGGTCCTTGTGAATATACAGTAGGTTCAATAACAAAATTGTTATAATCACGTTCTAAATCACCATGAATGCGATTAAACGTATGGTATATCATATCTGTATCATCCTTCTTATCTGTGTGACTAGCACCCAAAGTCAATGGCACGCCGCCCCTTAGAACATTATCAAGATAATCTTGTGATATATATGAGTCAAATACAGGGTTACTAGTGCTTGTCTTGACTGTACGAGTGATGTCCTCCATTGTCTTACTACCATCTTTCCGCATCTTAGCTGAAAAACCTTGCTGACGTACTTTTGGTGATATCACATCTACAAACTCTTCTAAATTCATACTATGTCCAATAACCATGGTTAATGTAATTGTTCCACCATTTTTAGCTAATGTAAAGCTATGTCCAGCCATAGCACATGGTGTTTTAGAGGTTGTAGTTTGCGGTTCTGACATAAAATTGGCCATTTGGCCTTTATAATCATAAAATGCTGTCGGTGTCATAAGAGACGTATCATAACCAAATATAGATGTAGGATCTACAATAAATGGTACAGTATCATATACTTTCTTCAATGCTTTATCTGTTGTACCAGCATCATCACCAGGTGTATATAATGGATTTAATTTACGTTTATGTGATGAGTCACTGTCTTGAACCCTGCCTGTGGTAAGATTTGCTTCCTTTTCTGCTTGTTTTGCCACATCAGTTATCGTATCTTCTACTTCTTTAAATGCAACTGCAAAATGACCATCTTGTATGACTTTACTAGCTTGACTATTATCAGCAGTATCTTGAGATATATGATAATAGGGCTGTGTCATGTGTCCCCCTCCTTCACTACCTCCAACGTTGTATACTCGCATCCAAGCTTCTAACGTTCTTCCCATAGAATTAATGCCATTATTTGATAATCCTGATGGTTCTAATTTTGCTAAACCATCTAATACATCCATTTTTAATTCAGTATTTTGATCAATATTAGTAAATTTTACTTGACGTATTATACCAGGGAAATTTTCATTATTAATGGGGATATATAGTATTTCAGTTTTAAGACCTAATTTTGGATCATTTTCAATAATTTCTAATTCATTTTGACCAATATGCATATCTCTTGTTCGACCTATACGATTTTCAATAGCTGACCCACCGGTAACACTTGATGGGGAACCTACAGTATCAGTATCTCTTGTACTGTATACTCCTTGTTCGTTGAGACTTTCTGGTGGATTCTTGCCACTGTGATCAGGAAAAAATGGTTGATGATGAAAACATTGTCCATCACTTCTTTCTGCTTTAATGAATGTTCGAAAGCCAGTAAATGGGGTCAATTGATACGCTTTTTCCGCTGTTTCATAACTACTAATACTACCATCCTTATTCGTCACACCGAATGATGCGAGGGCTTGGCCTCTATTTACGTAAAATGTCCACAATGGTGTACCCCATAAACCTCCAACACCTGCTAAAAAGTTACTCATAGGTTTTATTTCATCAAAATTTTTCATTATATATCGTCCAAAGTCGTCAAATGAATGTCCATTGGTTTGACCAAATTTTCCACTTTGTAATTGGTCCACAATATTTGATGGACTACTTGATGACATGAACCATAAAAGAACTGCACCAACAATAACTCCACCACCTAAGTAATACATTTTTTGATGTTTGGTATCAATTGTAGGAACAGTACTAATTTCAGAGCGAGATGCATCTATTTGCATGGATCGAACTCCATCATCAGGGACTCTTTCGTAGCCTTTATTTTGATACGACATACTTAGCGCAAGTAGGCAAGCAATCGAGATGTGTAAGAATAAACTTCCAGCAATACCTTTAAGATTTTAGCCACAAAGTACAAAGGACGCCGTACGTGTTGTGCCGATTGCTTCTCTGCCCGGCGGTTCGTAAGATCGTCCGTTTTGGGTGAAAATTCAGGAATTCTCTTCATAAGTCTTTCAGGTACGTAGTCATGACATCTTTGTGACGCGAGGACATTTAATATGTTATATTTACTTTTTATAAAGTATTGATTTTGATGAATTATGGACATTTTGGGTGAAAAGACATGACGAAAACAATCAGTCACAAAGTTTTGCCCAAGTGCGCTAACAAATTTATACAGTGCTTTAGTTTGTATTTGGTGGTGTAGCTATTCATACTTCAAGATATCAATATTATGTGACAAGCAACGATTACATCAATGTCCACTAATTTTTTTCCTTTCATTCCTTCCATAAAATTCATTCTAACTTTCATTTACATAATTTTTTTACTCTCATATATTTAGTATTATTATCAGAAAAAATATAATATGTTATCTAAAATCTTTGTTTTATTAGCTATCCTTTCTATTGCCCTCGGCGGGATCGTCCGTATCCCAATGGAGAAGCATGAGGACTCTACCTTTGTTCAAGGTATCGTCAGCCGTGCCCAAGGACACAACAATGGCCTTAAGTACTCTTTGAAGGCCGAGGGACCAGTTGTTATTGAGGATTACCAAAACTCCCAATACTACGGTCAAATCACCCTTGGTACGCCGGGACAAAAATTCAATGTTATTTTTGACACTGGTTCCTCTGATTTATGGGTTGCTGGCTCTGATTGTGATAGCTCCTGTGGACGTCACGCTGAGTACAATGCTGCCAAATCCTCAACCTATGTTGCCAACGGCACTGCCTTTGATATCATGTATGGTTCTGGTCCTGTGTCCGGATATGAATCTGCTGACGTTCTTTCCACCGGTTCCCTTAATGTTAAAGATCAAATCTTTGCTCAAGTTACTGATGCTCAAGGTTTAGGTCTTGCTTACAAGATTGGTAAGTTTGATGGTATTCTTGGTCTTGCTTGGCCTACTATTAGTGTCAATCACGTTCCAACTGTATTCCAAAACATGGCTTCCCAAGGTCTTGTTGACAAGAACTTATTCTCTTTTTACTTAGGTACTGAATCTGGTATGAAGGGTGAACTTCTACTTGGTGGTATTGATGATAACTACTACACTGGTGATATCTCCTATGTTCCATTAACATCTACTACCTACTGGGAGGTAAAGCTTGATGGTCTTTCCGTTGATGGAGTTACCTACGGAGCCGGTGACAAGGCTATTGTCGACTCTGGTACCTCAATCCTTACTGGTCCATCTGATGTTGTATCCAAGCTTGCTGAGTCTATGGGTGCTAAGAAGATCAACAAAGCTGAATACATGGTCCCATGTAATACCGCTGGTCTTCCCACATTCACTTATACTTTGAATGGTAAAGATTTCACTCTTGAATCATCTGATTACTTGATCCCTGACGGTGATATGTGCTTATTAGGTATGATGGGTCTTGATGTCCCACGCCCTAACGGTCCTCTTTGGATTATGGGTGATGTATTCATGCGTAAATACTACACCATCTTCGATGTTGAGAATCAACAAGTTGGTATCGCTCTTGCTAAGTAAGTACGTAACACATACATACATACATGCGTGCGTGTGTAACATAATTATTTAGGAGTAGAGTAGAGAATACTTAAGAAAGAGGAATAGGAGAGAAGTGTCTGTGTCTGTTGCAGATCAGTTTCATCTTCGTTGCTATCCCTAAACGGTTCAGTGCAACCGCTGCTGTTTTCTGTCGTTCATATTCTTCAATTATATTAACAAAAACAATCATAACAATATTGCTTCAGTACATACTACTCTACGCTCTTGAGCCAGTTCCGTCTAGTGCCATACATCTTCATCACTGCTGACCCTCTTACCCTCCACAGAAAGAAAATCAATCATAATTCGAGATAGAAAACATAATTCGAGATAGAAAACTGTGAAAAAAAAGTCCAACGGTCTGACGAAAAACCCTGGAATGAGAAACCACAGCAAATCTATTGTCGACCGTGCATTACTGGACGTTTAGGGTAAGTAATTTGTTACGAATGTCACTACTATAACGCGCTGTGCATTTTATGCATCTTTATTACTTGATATCTCATAAAGTTCATTTTATCAGTGCGTTATGGGCTCTCAGCTACCTTACCGCTCCTCAGCTAGCAGTCGTCTAACTGTTCTCTTCTTCACTTAATCACTGACTATGTATCAACTCAACCACACTCTACTACATTGTATAGACACTTTATATCCATTTCACCCTCTAATAACAAGCACTTATAGCAAATATGCCACTTCACATTAATCACCACCCAATTGTCGCAGGGAAGATGACACAACTCCGCGAAAAATCTACCAAACCTGCAGAGTTTCGTCGTTTATTAAAAGAAATTACATACTTCGTTGGTGTTGAAGCAACAAAAGATTTAAAGACACATAAAGTCAATGTTACCACTCCTATGGGTGTGCAACATTCTGGTAAGGAATTATCTGAAAAACACTGTATCATTCCAATTTTAAGAGCTGGTTTGGCTATGGGTGATGGTATGATGGAATTATTACCTGATGCAGCTGTTCACCACATCGGCATGTACCGTGCAAAGGACTCCTTGATTCCTATTCAATATTACAACCGTCTCCCACGCGACGAACAATGTGACGTCGCTTTCATTACTGATCCATGTATTGCAACAAGTAATACTTTACAAGCTGCTGTATCAATTGTTAAGCGTTGGGGTGCAAAACGTATTGTCGTTGTTGCCGCTATTGGCGCAAAGGCCGGAATAGACACTCTTCTCGAAGCACATCCAGATATTGAAATTCACATAGGTGAAGTTGACAAAACTTTATCTGAAGAAGGTATGATCTTACCAGGTATTGGTGATGCAGGTGATCGCTTATTTGGTACCCCATCTGATGAAGTTGCAGCAGAATCTGGTCCAAGTCCTAAAAAAGCTAGAAAACACTAAACTTAAGACCAACAGACGAAAGTCATGTAAGTTAATTAAACCACCTCATCATATTGATTGACTGGTTACAGTAACTATACAATAGAAAGATTGCAGCTATTATGTTGATTGAAAAATCATGCACTGTAGTGATAGTAAATAAAATTAATATTGTGCTTTATTTAGGGTAACGACCGACAAGCTTACGTATTCATTCAGATTATTCATCTACTCAAACTCAACCTAATCATACATAAACTACACTTCTACATCACGTGCGTGTGTACACTAAGAGTCTACTTCATAAGAGAGTGGGCATAGTAGTACTGATGATGTTATTATTTATTTAGTTAACATTATGTACTCCTCTTACGTCTGATGTCGCGCCTTAACACGCCTTACCCGGACATATTTTTTCTCTTTCTTTTCTCTAAAATGGTGATTCTCATCAAATTTATTCCAATATCTCTACTCTTTGTTCGTTCATGTACTTTTTCAATTTTCATACCATATTCCTTACAATTACGAGAGAGCAAAGATCCAGGAAAGAAAAATCAATTTATTCTCAATCGTCTTCTTCATTACCAGCCTCGCCCAGGTATACTGTTTGTACATCATCTGCACCAAATTTATCACCACATGCTGGACATTTTCTATTCCTATTTGCTAAATTATTGTCAATACATCCTTTACAAAACATATGCCAACATCTTGTTATCACACAATTCTTAAAATCTGTATTACATATTGAACAATAGAGGACCTGCCTTAATTGCATTTCCATCGCAGATGATTCAATCTTCTCATGCGTATCACCACTACTTGAACTAGAAGCTGCTTTAGCGTTACTTCCACCAGCAACTGCACGAGCTCTATCGATAGCTTTAGTCTTATCACCAAGTCGTGCTGCACGTTCTTGTTGTAATTTCTCACTGTTAGATTTCAAACGACGCTTTAAATCACTGACACGCGCTAATATTTCTTCTGTTTGTGCCTTTTCTAGTGCAAGTTGTTGATGAGACTCCTTACATGCATATTCTTTTTCTTTATTTTGTCTATTTAAATCCATAATTTCATTTTTTAATGAATTTATTTCAGTCTTGTAACGCATTTCTTCCTTTTTCATAGAATCTAATATAACATTATTTTGTGATAATACTTTGCTTTGTGTATTAAGTTTAGTTTCCATAAGCGCATGCTGTTTATGCAATTCATCGTTTTCATTTTGTAATGTTATAAAATCATTTGTTTTTGACTTTAAACCATTCTGACATGACGAAACTAATTCAAGAGCTCTAACGTTTTGTTCTCTTGTAGCTGCCTCTGCCGCTGTGAGTGAATCAATCTCATCAATCATATCATCAATTGATGCTTGTGTTTCTGATAATTCTTTTGTTAGTTCTTCCGCACGTAATTGAGCATTCTTATAGGCAGCAGAAGCGGCACTTAGTGCAGTCGATGAATCTGTAATCTCCGCATCCGATGTTTTTTTTGTCACTTTTTTAGTTGTTTTTTTACCTTTATTGACAGGTTCATCAGCTTCAGTATCCATTGCATTATCGATACTAGCAGCTGCACTAGAGGCCATAAGTTCAGCCTCCAAATTCTCCTGACGAACTGACGAATCTGTCACTTTCTTTGTTAATAAATTATTTTTTTCAGTCAAATTCTTAATTTTATCATTTAAGCGAATACTTTCTTTCGATTGTACAGTTTGTAATTCAGAATATTCTGCAACTTGCGATGCTAATTTAGACATACTAGACAATTCTATAGTTAATTTTTGCAATTGTTCTTCCAAAGCAGATTTATCAGCGTCACCCTTGGCAAGAAGATTTTTAGTAATGGAAACTAATTCGGCCATTTTTGTCTTAGTAACGTTTTCGAGCGAACTATGACCAATTTCTAAATGCAATATTTTATCTTTAAGTGCTTTTTCAGAAGCTTGATGCTCATATAACAATGATTTCAATTGCCCTCTGAGAGTAGTAACCGTCTCTTTTAATTGAGAAATTACTGCAGGTTCTGCAGTAACTGTATTTCCATTTGTATCAATGCTTACTGAAGATCCATTACCAGCTGCAATCCGTTCGGATAATTCTAATTCTGCTTTAGTTTTCTCATTTTCACTATTTAATAACGAAATTTCTAATAATTTAACTTTTTGCTCTAATGCTTTATTATCAATTACTATTTTTTTTCTTTCTATGTCAGATACAGTTGAATCTGCACTTGGTTCTGTTGTGACCACTGGTATTTTCTCACCACTACTAGATGTAGCAGCTGCTGCTGCAATATTCTCAGCAGTAGTAGAGTCAGAACTACTCACTTGTCGTGATTCTAGTGAGCCTGTATTTTCGATTGGAGGTTTATTGTCATTCATAGTAACACGAATCAAATCCCGCTCTGCCTTACGTAACAGGTCTTTAGACGTATGCAAGTTCACTTGTAGGCTCACAATTTCACTACTTAACTTTGTGACTCTATCTGTGAGTAATAAGCGTTCTGTATGTAGTTTTTTTGCTTCAGTAATAGCATTAATAACTTGCGGTGCTTTCGTAAAAGTACCCGCATTTTGAATTAACTTACATAATTTTTCTAATAACGACATTGTAAATGTAGTATGTTCTTGTATATTGCTAGTCATAGTACCACCAAACAATGTATTGATTTCTGATGCAATACTTTTATTTGAATCCGATATTTCACTTTCTACTCTTTTTAGCTCTGCCTCAACCACTTGTGGTGTGGACCATGTGTCTATATTCATTTGTGGTAGACTTGTGATATCTGTCGGGTTTAAGACTTTATAGCCCTGTCCAGCTTGTAATAGCCTATGAAACATCTCACTTTCTCCACTACTACTTGTAGGTACATTTGCATCCCCCAAACCATCCAATAACATAGATGAATCAATATCCAATTGAGACCACGCACGTTGTATTGTGCTTACGATGGATTCAATTTCACTACTACGGGAACGTAAATGAGTAATTTCTTTCACTATACTTTCCATATGACGCTGATAGAATAGTTGTAATTAGTATGGGATGTGTGCGTGCGAGGATGTCAATTGATTAATCATGTCGGAATCAAATAGGATGGTTAGTTGGTGAAATGTGGTAAAGAAATGATAATCTATATGTTGGCAACACTAGACAAGCTTCAGTAGATGAGTTTTAAAGTGTTCATGTTGCTGCGTACTTACCTTTCCTTTTTTCACTTCAAATGCTAATCTCTTATTTTGTGCCTTGAGTATGTAGTGTTCACCCTGTTTGTCTAGGTCATCATCTGCTTCTGTTAGAGTACTGTTGACTCTCTTCAAGGCAGGCCCTGGGCCTAATGCATCGGATGCAACTCTTTTCATTGTCTACGTATGAATATAAGCTGAATTGATACGATTGTAGAGGATATTTTAGTCCAGGCGAAGATGATTAACACTGCTGGAGGATGTTATCAATATAGGGTAGTTAAATCAAACCAATTTGATAGTTATTTACTACGAAATCAACAACTGCAGCACAGTATACAATCCATCTGTATCGTATCCCATCCGTAAAAAGCTTTGGGGAACGTACGGTCGACGAGTCACCACCTAAAAATTTGTGTAATCAAAAAAATGAGGAAGAAGAAGCCACTATGTGGTCTAAATAAAGCACTTTTTACATAATCAATCATTATTATATATCGTATTACCTCTAAGAACTACCTGAAGTGGGAAGAAGAAGCCCAAAGGGCCCAAAGCCCTACCCGTCGTGGCACTACTCTCGGGTCCCTAATCACTTCACATTGATCTCCACACAAAATACACAATACACGTAAGTTCAGGGACACAGACGCATTGATAGCAAATCTGGCTTGAATCCCACTTTTTCATAAGCTTTCAATGCACTAGCATTCTCGGCATAGACGTCGAGTTGCACTTCATGTATATCTCTTTTTTTTGCCCATTGTATAAGTCTTTCAATGACAACTGAGTTGATACCACGTCCTCGATGTTCTGGTACAACATACATAAATCCAAGGTAAGCTATGAGATCAGGTTTCTTATAAGGAATATTGCTTTTAATTTTAATATATCCCGATCCGATGAGTTCTCCTGATGCAGATACGACTACAATGACTTGTGCATCTTCTCTCTGTATTAGTTGCGAGATGTCATAGTAGCTGACGGGATCTTCTTTAATATTGGGCGCAAAAGGTCGTTCATATTGCACGATGCCTTGTTCGAATTGGAGCAATGTATCAAGATCCTCCATTTTGGCTTCACGTAACGTGAAATCTACGTCCTCAGTGCACATCATATATATATACTAATTACAATTATCACCCCGGAATCCAATTCCAGTTTTATTATCCCCATTCAAGGAGAAATGCGTCGAGATTCACAAACTCCACCAGAGACCGACGTACGTCGACATTTTCCTTCCAAATGTTCATCTCAAAAGTGGTGTTTTCATCGTTTACTATAAATATGGCATCATTATGTATGAGTGATATATTGGACATCGGTTCCAAGAATTGGAGGGGACATAAGGCTGAGGTTGGAAGTGCTATGTCTGAAGCAGGAGCTCCAATGCAGTTCATGCTTCCAAGTGTTGACGATGTACGTATTTCTTCTATGAAAATTATGATCAGATTATAAATGACATTTAATTGTTTTTTTAGTGAAGTTTATTTTTGTTCCTTATATCACGGTGTATGTGTGGCCAACAAAAATGATGCAATATTCGTGAACATCATTTCGTATTCCATGCGTAGACCTTTTTGTCCACTGTCTTTCTTGAATTTCGTTCTTGACTAACCTATTCACATTATTACCTCAAATATACATTCTCACATTCTTATACAAACAAATGCATGTGTATTCAATTTATTGATTATTACATAACAGCCAGCAGAATTCTGTAGAATGAATTTTTCGGCAGAGAAAGGTAAAGATTACGAACAAGATATCAAATTCATGAAAGGTACTACAACATTAGCATTTAAATTTCAGGGTGGTGTCATTGTAAGTGTTGATAGTCGTGCAACACAAGGACCATTCATTGCATCACAAACTGTAAAAAAAGTGATTGAAATCAATCCATTTTTACTAGGTACAATGGCAGGCGGTGCTGCTGATTGTCAGTTCTGGGAACGTGATCTCGGCAGACAATGTCGTCTATATGAATTAAGAAATAAAGAACGTATTTCTGTTGCAGCAGCGTCCAAATTATTGGCGAATACTATGTACCAATATCGTGGCTATGGGCTAAGTATGGGAACAATGGTGACAGGATGGGACAAGACTGGTCCTCAACTGTATTATGTTGATAATGATGCAACACGCATACATGGCAACCTCTTCTCTGTTGGTAGTGGTAGTACATATGCCTATGGTGTCCTAGATAATCATTATGATTATAATATGAGCGTCGAAGATGCTATTGAGCTCGGTAAACGGGCTATACTCCATGCAACTCACAGAGATGCATATTCGGGTGGTATGAACAATGTCTATCATGTTGGCCCTAATGGATGGACACAAGTAAGTCATCAAGATACACATGAATTATTTTATAAATATTATCCAGGTGCTAAATATGACGACGCCGAGGCACAAGCAGATGGATCTATGAAAGTAGAATAAAATAGAGATTAGTATGATGTATACATGCAATGCAGAGCTCCTTCTGTGTGATAGAGTAATAGGAGATAGATAATAAGTGTGCATGGGGGATATGCTGCACGACATATATGAGGTAGATAAGTTGCAGTGCTTGCGGTGCTACTGCGCTCTCTAGAAATATCACTCACTCATATAACTCATAATAAAACACTAATGTAAATAATAAGAAATGAATTGCCAAAGACCACTGCAATACGGGTACTTTCACAATATTGACAACGTCTACAACTCTTCAGATTAGGTCTTTTTTCTTTTATTAGGAAGTTTCTTTTTTTGGTATCGATTTCTGTAAAAATATTTTTAGTGTTTCATAACAATTATAAGTTACATTTGTTATCATGAATCACCTAAACTTACATGTACTAAATGCACGCATATTCTATACCATACTTGAGCTTGAATGTCACCTACTATTTCCCTTCACCATGCGACCGACCAGAAAATGTTACAACAGCGGTGCCATTAGTAACCTCCAAACTACTACTTTTATTCACAATATTTACATGCAATAGACCATCACTATAACATTTCTAATCTGAGTCAGATTCATCAGCCCAGTTAGATGAACCTGCCAAAACGGGAACAAATGCTACTGGAGCATCATTTTCAATGGTAGGTGCGGCGGGTGCTGGAGCGGGTGCTGGCTTTGACGCTGCAGATACCCACTGAGATGGCTGTCTTTCCTTTTCTTTAGCTTGTTGTTGTTGCTGCTGATCGTTATTGGAAGCAGTAGATGTATTACTGGGTGCAACTGAGCGCTGCTGCTGTTGTGCTGATTGACTTTGTAATCTATTATTCTCTCTAAGTTGCCCGTTCCCGCCGTTGAACTGTGCATTACTATGATTAGATTCACGTCTATCATCCCTTCGCAGACCACCATCTCTTCTATCATTGCGATCATTATTACTGTTACCAGTACTACCACGTGAATTATGACTACTATTTTGTCTTCGTAAAAACTCTGGTGGTGCTGTTGCATTCCCTCTTGGATCACCTTTACTCTCTCGTTTTCCTCTCATTGCATTAATCGAAATAGGTTGTATAGGTTCTTCCATACGGAAGTTATTCAATGCTTTACTACCGTGACCACTTGCATTGCCTCCAATAGGAGCTTCTCTGCCCATTGAAGCATATTGTCGTTGTAATTCCATTTCTTGTGCTTTTAATTTTGCATCTTCTTTTAATTTCATTTGTAATTCCCTTTCCGCTTCTGCAACAGCTTCCATACGACGGTTCAAAACTACAGGCGGACCTGACACCATACGAGGTGAACGACGGTCTAATGCTGAACTACCACTACCTGTACTGGAACCAGATTGACTACGACTGATAGATGGCTTCATAAGTGTCGTCCCACCGCCTGCTTTACTTCCTGTTGCAGTGAATGGCACACGCTCTCTTCCTTCAATACGCGAGTTATTATCATTATAGTCATGGTCATGCTTTTGTTTTCCAGAAGCATATTCTTCTTGATTAGCTTTATTTATACGATCAAATATAGAAGAAACGGGAGTGGCTCTGGTACCTGCAGAACTGTTGTCATCTGATGATCTGTACGGCTGCTTCAAGTGATTAGTCTCATTATTTTTACTATACTTTTGTTCTTTGCGAGATGGACCTGAATGAGGTTGGTCTCTGTCTTTAGGTGGACCTGTCCTACTCTCCACTCCTCCCTTACTTGCTTTGATTTGTTCTCTCTTTTCACGGGCTGCTGCATGAGCAATTTTAGCAGCTTCCACAGGATTCAGTGTTGATGCTGGTGTTTTTATGGGGCCTTCACTATCATCACTACCGCTAACAGTCAAGCCTTCTAATCCTGTAACTGTAAATCCTGAATTTTTAAGATCTATTTTTGCATTTGTATTATGATGACTATTCTTCGTCCCTTTAAAATCAATGGGACCAGTGCCGCTACCGTGTATAGTTGTCGAATTTTCAGTGAAATGTGAGCCGCTTTTGGTTCCTTTGTGATTACTATTAGTACTTTTGCTACTACTGGAAGTATTATCATTTTTATCATATTTAGACTGCTTACTTGCCTTACTGGGATCAGTTGTTGCACTAGCGGTCGTATCACTAGCAGCAGTATGAGCTGCTGTATCACGGCGGTCTTTCTTTGACCCATGTGATATTTTATTACTACCTTTTTGCCGTCTGTCGTTTGCAGATGGATCAGTGTTATTGCTGCTGTTGTTGTTTGATCTATTACTACTGCTTGCACCGTGAGGCCCGCCAGGAGCTGAAGGGGGTCCGCGAGTAGGTACTCCATCACCTTGTACTGCTGGTGGTCCTCGGTTTGATTTGGTATGACTACTTCCTCCTTTGTGGATATTCATAGCGTCAGCACCTTCTTTGTTATCAAAACGATCATTATTTTTCTTATCAAATTTCTCTTTTTTGACATAAGGAGCTTTTTCTTTCCATTCTTTGTTTTTACTTTTACTACTTCCATCTTCACTATTGTTGTTATTAGATAATCTATCCTTTTTTATGATGGAAGTTTTCTTATTGATGGCAATAGGACTTTCAATCATCAGACCTCCAGGATTTTTGACAAGTTTTGGACTTCTTGGAGCAGTATCTGACTCAGACATATTTCCACTATTTTGCTACTTAGCTGTGCACAATGTGAGCAACTTTATTTGATGCAATTATCTTTTAGAAATGTGTTGTCCTCTCGCTTCGTCGATTAAGCCGGGGGAAGGCGTTTAATTTCTTACCTCATTCATTACGATATAATTGATATGCTTAATTCAAGAAGAGTTGTGTACTTTAAATCAGTGCGAATTATGAGTACAAAAGCAATACCTGTAGGAATCACAGGCTCTATTGGTATGGGGAAGAGTGCGTTAGCCTCCCATTTCAAAGATCTTGGATTCCCAGTCTTTGACGCAGACGCTACTGTTCATAAATTGTATTCACCAGGTGGATTAGCTGTTAATCCTATAAAACAACACTTCCCTACAGCTGTATGTGATGATAGAGTGAATAGACAAGTTCTATCATGTCTAGTATTACAATCGAAAACCAATAGTATTGATAATAGTTCTAGCACTAGTTTAATGTCACCTTTACAATTATTAGAATCTATTGTACACCCTCTTGTCCAAGCCGAAAGGTCCCTGTTCTATGAAAAACATTGTCAACAAGGTCACTTTTTGGTTGTATATGATATACCACTGCTCTTCGAGAATCAGCTACATACAGAGACACAAGGAACACCAGCGTCTGAAATACAAGCAGAGAATACAACAGATTTAACAACAAATGCAAATTATGTCAAATATTCTATATTAGCATCTGCTCCTGAAAATATACAAAAAGAGAGAGTCTTAAAACGAGAAAATATGACCGAAGAAAAATTTCAATCGATTATAGCAAAGCAATTGTCAGACGATGTGAAGAGAACAAAAGCAGATTATATAATAGATACGTCAAGTACGTGCATGCATGCATTCGTACATGTATACTGCTGGTATCCATATTATTAACGTTGACATCCATCAGTGCCCTGCTGCTTCCCAACAGGAACCTTATCATCACATTAGCATACAACTAACCATTTCACATCCTTTCCCGTACTCTATCATAGATGCAAACATTGCCCCTGCACGTGCACAAGTAGCTCATGTACTAGAAGATATTATAAGACGCGAACCAGAAAGATGGAAGTATTGGTTGGAAAATTTTGGAACTTTATCTGTTCCCCCCATAAATACACTGTCGGCCACTATAGCTACTCCTATGATGACACCTTCCAATACTTCACCTTGTATTGATACTATTTTATTTGATTTAGATGACACACTTGTGCCCGTCATGGGACCTATATTAGAAGCCAATACAAAACTACATTCACTAATGAAAGATAAAATGCCATTAACGTATAAAATGTTGATTGAAGCCTATGGTAGTTCAAGTGAGAGTGATTCACCTAGTACAAGCACTTATAATGAATTAAACACCCATATATCCAAAAAAATACCTCCCCAGGGAGATGATATCAAGCATAGTGACGGTGGCTTACCAGTGTATTTTCGCGGGGATGATTTAGGCATGGCCTCAGAGGCACTGTTGGCAAGTGGAACAGAGCTGCTTGCAACATCATCTACATCTGATAATCAAGATACTACCACTACTACAACAACATCTACTGCAATATCTAATGAAAATATTGTGAATTTGGCCAAATTACTTCGAGAACGTACAAAAGAACTGTCTGCTAGTAACCCATTACTGTCACACGATTTAACAGCACTCCGATTCACGTTACTTAGCGATTTGGCACATGAAAGTGAAAAAGAACATTTACCACATATTATTGAACAATTTGTCATATGGCGCTCACAAGTTGGTTCTCATGTGTATGACGACGTAATACCAGGTTTGGAATGGCTCCAAGCAAGAGGGGTGCGATTAGGTATATTAACGAATGGTAATGCAGACGTAAGGTACTGTAGTATCATATCGAAGTATTTTGATGAGGAATTGATGATGAATGCTGGACATATTGGAGCACTGAAACCCAGTCCAGTGTCGTTCATACCCTTGATACAGAGGAGGCACATTCTAGCCACATCTAAATCTAGTAGGAGTAGTAGTAGTAGTGGTAGTGGTCCTAGCTGTGTGGGTAATATACTGTTTATAGGTGATAATTATGATGCAGATGTTCTTGGTCCTATGAAAGTAGGCATGCAAGCTGCATGGTTGAATAGAAAAGGTGATGTCCTGGAAAGAGAAATATCAAGCGATACCGTCATACATTTGACAAGTTTGCATCCAACAGAATTAGAGAAGAAATTGAATGCACTATTGATATAAGATATATAGGCTGAAGAAGGTAGCTGATACGAGTGTCTATGGAAAGCTGACCACTGTGTGATATGGCGGGTGACACGAGGGAATGCTAACTAGCACATGTACATTTGCATATCCATTTATGGTAGTACCAAGTTGCGCCGCTCCAGAAGTTCTTAGATCCATACTAGTGAACTTAATACATGTGTGAAAAAATGGGAACATGAAAATGATGTTTGTTTTTGTAGCTACTAAAGTAGTGATTACCTTGTTAATAATTAGTAGATTACAAAATAATCTACTACAGGCCGATTACCTTGTTCCATTTTGCCTCCCAGAACCTGCAGGCCACCCTACCACCAGATCCAGAGACGACCACCTCCTAGAATCCTCACAGTGTGGTACTTCAGAGTCATTCTATAATTAGGCAGAAGCAATAAAGCGTGTTTAGTTATAGTGTGTACAGTATGGACTCCTCATGGTCATCATGGCTCAACAAAGGGAAAGAACTCGCAAGTGCTGCTTCTGAGCACACAATAGCTTTAGCTCAGCAAACAAAAACAGTTATGAAAGACTATAGTCCTGTACGTGACTTTGTAGATAGTCCTGAAGTATTATCCATGAATATGCAAATTACAGATATCAGCACAGTGCCAATGTCACAGTCATTTTCTGGACTTATGGTCGGTGGACCAGCAGCTTTATCAACAACATCATCCCTATTTTCATCAAATTCTATATATATATTAGTAACAAATACACAAATAGCTCGTATCGAGCCATCGACATTAATGCGTGGTGGCGGTACTGTCAGAGAATTATATAATTTACGAGAATTGGACAGTCTGAAATTCAAGAGAACAACACCAGGATTATTAAAATTAACATTTAAAGCTGGAATTTCTTATGATACTACCAAATCTACAAATGATATGAGTTCTAGTAACAACCTACAATCTTCACCAGCACCAGGAGCAGCTCCACTACATACACTACACGCTCTTCTTGATAAGCCGATGGACTGCGTAGCTTATATAAAAACACAGATGGCTGAAAATCTTGGCGTACAAGGTGTTCATACACACAAACCAAAGCAAAACAGCATATCTCCAAGTACTGAATATCAAAATACTGATGATTTTTTGAAACATATATATCAATTAATAGGGAGCTTTGAGGGGACACCCTCATTTGAGTTAGTCAAAACAATAACAGAAAAGTTTAAAATTGCTACGGAACGCTTGTCTGCTGGCAACGCGAATGGGTCTACTAAGCAAACAGATAACAATGCAGGAGATGCAGGCGACCAAGTAGCTAAATCAACTCAAGATGAAGACAAATATATGCAGTGTATTCAAGATCTTCGAAATTTTTTGCAAAGATCAGATGTTACAAAATTACTGGAATCAGAGAGTAATGCCCGTATAAGTACAAGAAAAGCAGCTATGAATATAATGCAGCAACAAGAAAAGCAGCAACAAATGACATCATTCGTGATTGATGATGAAGAGGACGATAACGATAGAGAAACGTCGTCTATTCAAGGGATAGCAGAGGTGAGGGATGTGAAGGCGCACGAGACACAGTCTACTATAATTGATACAAAATCAATATCTTCTAATAAGAACATTGTGGACCCATTGATTGATATGGGGGTATTAGATTTGCCTGTTCCACCTGATGCTCATGTAGAGCTAGAAGTTAGACCTAACCAACCTGAGGTATATGATACTTCACACAGTCTGCCCACAACTACCAGTGATATCGAAGCAAATGTAGACACACCAGATATGAAAGATGCACAGGACACGGGTGTATCGCTAATATCTAGTACCGTAGCACCTCAAGATGGTCATATTATTATTGCCGATGTTCAGAAACCAGTACAAGCTTCATTCACATCTGAAAAAGTGGAGAATGCTAATGAGAAGGCTACTCTCGAAAATAGTACCAATGATATTACTGCAGAATTTGAATCATTACTCAATAGTTTTGATACAACACCTTCAAAAACAAATATAACAGAGAATAAACATCCTCCAGGATGTAGTCCTGAATCGGCAAATCGTACGTTGAAAGCATCTCCGACGGACGACGACGAGTTCGATTTGGATGATTTTGATAAGTTAATGGAACAATATCGATAAGTACATGGTATATATAGACACACGTAATACAGTGTCACAGGGCACTTCACATCATGCGAAAGTGCATAGAATTAGGGGAGAGAAAATGTAATTATGTGCAACTTGTATAAATATAACAATAAAATAAACAGTGAGTCACTCGAGCACACGAGTATTAGTGTCATATGAACATTCTTCACTGACAAGGCTACCTACATCCTTACTCGCTTACCTAGTGCCTCGCTGTTCTAAGCTACCCGACGCACGCTCGTGTAGGGTATCCAGTGTAATATCGCGCATATGTCTCACAAATTCATCAACAGAACCTTGTATTGATAATAATAATGCTTGTTTTTCAAGTAATAACACTCTTGTATCATGTTGTTGTTGTTGTTGTTGTTGAATATGTGTCGTAGTATCATCGCTCGTACCATTCGTACCAGTGGTCATATCCAATGCCGACGGACTAGCACTGGAACCTTGTGTCAGTGACATCTCTTTACCAGACTTATCACTGTGATGAGTCTTATGATTATGTTTCATTGCATGAACTTCATTTGATGCTAATACATCAGCAACAGACATTGCAAATAAGCTACCATCAGATCCTATACCAGTACCACGTAACGTTACTTCCCCTGACGCACGCCGATTTGGACGAACACTGCCGGCCTGACGAGAGCTACTAGATCGACTGTCACCCCGGCCATCAGTACCACCATTCATCATATCATTATGCTCATTATATGTCAGTCCGTCAGGTAGCCATGCTTTTGGTATGTGATGTAATGAAGTATCCAATGGATGTTGATATTTGCACATTCCGGGACCAGCTGCTGCAACCTTCGTTTCTATATCAGACGGAATAATCGTTGTTGATTGACTTTGCTGTCCAGGATTGGGGCTATTGCTTGTACCTGAACTTGCACTACCAGTAGGAGTGTTGCACATTTGTACTTGCATCACAAATTCTGGTAGTACGTATTGTGGTCTCAGAAGTACATATTCATCAGTGGATTTGCTGTACACGGTGTCGAAACCCATAGTAAAAGCTTCCGCAACTAATTCATCTGATAATGGTTCTTTTGTTGTATGCATTTTAGATATCAATACACGACATAATGCAATGAAGCAACCTTCCTCTAGAGACGATGCATCTAGCAAGTCCAGACCACTTGGTGTGGAGCAACGACTAAATCGCAAATAAGAGCAATGTGGAGGTAGAATACTTGTAGGACCTGCAATATTCGCTGTACTTGACACAGTAGCGCTACCAGTAGCAGTATCATTAGTCGTAGTAGCATATTCAGATGAAGTTGATGTGAAGTGGTATCGCTTTTTGGGGAGTCTCATGTCGTCCAATGCTTTCACACTCTCCATCGCAGTACTTTCAGCATGTTTTTTGGATTCTTTTTTATGTGTATATTTTAATGCACTACTATCATCTCTTTCACTGGCTGTATTTTCTGTCATATCATCATTATCTTCATGTGAAGCCCATAGCCAATTCACTTCGAACAAGGTGGGTAGGCCTGTTTTACAAGGTACACCGTCGGTGCCACAAGAACTACTAGATGATGAAATATTTTGTGATGCAGATTGTGGATAAGTTGATCCTTTGACAGGAACAGGTTGACAATGTAAACCATATGATATAAACGCTTGTACACCATTTCTAGGTAATATACAAAATAATCCTTTCACTTTACCGTCGGCAACATGGGCGGCAGAGCGCTGTAGTTGCGACGAGATCAGACTGTGATGGATCGATAGATGTTATTGTGGACATTGTGGGCGGTGAATAGGGAAAGATGAGCGTGGAGTGGGAAGGGTTAGCATGTATGAGAGTAAGGCATGTCCACGGCTCATGGCGGCATACCACCAATCAATGCAAGGGTCCGGGAGGAAGGTTCAGACAGCTCGCCCTAGTATCTTCTCTCGTACTAACGTACCTATGCTCAATTTTCAATACATTTAATACTTGTATATCATTATAACCTTTATCATGTAAATTATGACTGATATTATCTTTAATCGCTTTTTTACATCTTTTGAATTGCGACGTGTCCGCTTCTAGCGTAGTAACACAGACTTTTTGCTTTGTTTCATATTTTAAATAATAACTAAATATCTTAATATCTTTTAATGTTAATGCTTGTCGCTTTTGTTTAGATGTTGCTAGAGCTAAAGACACTAATTCATCGCGTACGACCGTGAGCTCATTTTTTAATATAGCATAATATTGAAGTACGTATGTCATGAGTTTCTTATTTGACGATTTTTGTAATGATAATAATTCGGTTTCTATGCGCTTTAAATCACATTCTGCAGCATATATTTGTGATTTTATCATCAATTCTATGCTATTTGGTAATAGTGCGGAGTTATGCTTCATATTTCTATCATATCGAATTCTCGATAATTTTCTTAAATTCGACCAATTTTTTATTGACTTATCATATTGGTCATTTTGTTCTACTTTATCATAATCATTAGATAAAAATGTTAAGAAATTATTCTTATCATTATTATCTTTATTTTGATTTAATGACGATGTTATAGTTTGAGAAATAGGGTGAAGTTTATAGTGTAATTCACCTGACAATGCCATGTTTTATATCAGCTTTATTGATAGTATGACAAAATCAGTGCCCGTATACGGTAGGTAATATGTGAATCACCTTGTGTATGGCTGTGAGGTCAATCAATTCCCTTTCCTCAGTTCAAGTACTTCCGGACTTAAAATTACCTTATACACGACTACTTACTGCAAATCAAAAAGTCCAGTATGCTTAATTGCTATATTTGTTTGCAGAAAGATGTTCAGTACATCTATTAAAACATATAAGAGGTTGCACGGGAGCACACACCACCAGAGCGGCTGGTCCCGGCAGCCTGTTTTCCGCTCTCTTCTTCCACCTTCCATTCGTATAGAAGATGCTATCAGTTGCCTCTAGAATCGGCGTTCGCGCCTTAGCGCCCGCTAAAGTAGCTATGGTACGTATATTTCAGTTTATTTATGAAAAATTGCTCACATTGAGGACGTGCAGTAAAAGATGCACCTGATGATGCAGGTACCATAGTGGGATACTGTTCAGTATATTATCATTACTATATCATTCAACAAATGATTGATCGTCTTGTACAAGAATACTTTTGCCACAGACAAGTACTTGAATTGCTACTAACCGTTCCACGAACTTCTTATGACTCTCTCTTATTCGCTGCTATTCTCTCTATGTCTCTGCTTGCATCCTAATCACACACCTAACATTACTTCTATATAAACAGAATAAAAGTATCACTGCTACTAGAACCATGGCTACAATCGACGTGCCTGTCCGTGAAGCCATCAATATGGCCATCGACGAAGAAATGGCGCGTGACGAACGCGTTTTTGTTATGGGAGAAGAAGTAGCCCAATATAACGGTGCCTACAAAGTGACAAAAGGATTACATGCAAAATATGGCGATAAACGTGTGATTGATACACCCATTACAGAGATGGGCTTTGCAGGTATTGCTACTGGTGCAGCCTATAAGGGCCTTCGTCCTGTGTGTGAATTTATGACATGGAATTTCAGTATGCAAGCAATTGATCACATTGTTAATAGTGCTGCAAAGCAATATTACATGACTGGTGGTGATATGACTGTGCCTATTGTGTTCAGAGGTCCTAATGGTGCTGCTGCTGGTGTGTCTGCGCAGCATTCCCAGTGTTTCGCCGCCTGGTACTCCAGTGTACCAGGTTTGAAAGTTGTTGCACCTTGGTCATCTGAAGATGCTAAAGGACTTATGAAAGCAGCTATTCGTGATGAGAATCCTGTTGTTATCCTTGAAAATGAATTATTATATGGTACACCATTCCCTCTGTCTGATGAAGCACAGTCAGATGAATTCGTTATTCCTATTGGTAAGGCAAAAGTTGAGAAAGAGGGTACAGATGTCTCATTAATTACATTCAGTAAAAGTGTTGGTACATGTTTAGAGGTTGCTGATAAACTTGCTGCAGAAGGTATTAGCTGTGAAGTCATCAATTTACGAACCCTACGACCATTGGATCGGGAAACCATAATTAATACTGTGAAAAAAACTAATCGTTTAGTTACTGTTGAAGAGGGTTGGCCACAGTGTGGCATTGGTGCTGAGTTAGGTGCTATTATCATGGAATCTGATGCATTTGATTATTTAGATGCACCCGTTGAGAGAATAACTGGAGCAGATGTTCCTATGCCATATGCATTACCGTTGGAAAAGGCAGCCTTGCCGCAAATTGAAGATATTACTGCAGCAGTAAAGAGAACTCTTGCTGGTCGTCAATAATTGAATAAGTAGATGCGTGATTGACGTGACGTATGGGTTTGTGCGGAGTACAATACGACTTATAATTAGGGGGAGTCGAAATGTACGACGTACAGCAGCAGCTCATTTTCGCAAAGACATGAAGAGTACTACGTCAGTCAACATTGAAACTTATTATAAATTAGAGCAAAAGAGTAGGGGCCGGGGACACAGGTATGTATGCGGGTAGAACATGACGGAATCCTGATGTAAATGTTAAAAGACCTATATAAATGAATTACAATACTTTACAATATTTCCTTTCTTTCACATTTCGGGTGTATGTACGTCTACACACGTGCGTATGTAAGCCGAGCACACCTGACGCCCTACGGCTACCTATGAGTGTATAGGGTGAATTTATGGATGAGCAAGGGGTTAGTACAGGTCAAAATTCTCACAGCAGCCCGCAAGCACATATCGTCTCTTATATCTCGTGATGCATGTAGTGTTCTTCCCTCCGATCTCAAAGATTAAATTTGGTTAACCTCCAGCCATGTGGTCAGGTTGATGATAATATTTTCTTCATAGGGAACACAAATGAACATGGATATAATAAGTATATTGATACATACATATATTTGCAATTGTCAGAATACTACGAGGCTATTGGCTACGCAGCTGCAGCAGGGCATGGTTTTTTACTTATGATATAGGTTTTTTCAATAAGGCAAAGTAGAAACATACATAGTATGACGCACGTACCTTATGGTTTGATTCATTGCGATATAGAGCTTTAGCTGCGACCAAGCCCGAGGCATCCATCCCACCGATTGCAAAATAATCAATAGCATAGTACTTCTGCATGATGCGTCACAATAATGAGGTGACAAGGGCCTACGAGTCCGATCCGCGACTTGATCTCTATTTTCACACACAACACTTCAGAAAGCATTATTCTCCACCGTCCGCAAATAACCTTATCGTCTCGACTATTTCTTGTCTTTCTTACTCTTTTTCTCCTTTTTTTCCTTCTTCTCTTTTTTTGACTTTTTCGATGATTTTTCAGATTCTGATACAGCTAATGAATCACTATGAGAGCGTTTGCGGGATTCGCTAACACTGTCTTCATCATTATTACCATCAGAAGAAGTACCAGCACTTTTGGCCTCTTTTGCCGCCTTCTTAGCTTTCTTGGCTGCCTTGCGCTCCTTAGCCTTATCGTCATCATCATCTTTTATATTCTCGGAAACTTTCTCTATCACAGGTGCAGCTTTCTCCTCTGCGGTAGCAGTAGCCACAGTAGCAGCTGCTGCTGCTGCGGAATCTGCTTCTTCTTTACGTTTATCAGATATTTTACTGATAAAGTCCCAGCATTGATCTACCAGGCGGTCGTCGTACAATCTTAAAGAATTTTTCAAAAAATTAACAAATTTCTTTTTTTGTCTCGGAACATTTGATAAATCTGACATTTTTAATAATAATGGTTGTATTGATGTTGGTGTATTAGCTTCGGAATGAAGGGAACATGCTGTTTCAACCACATCTTGCCAAGCCTCTTGAGGAGTCATTTTCTTCGCTTTGGCTTTATACAAACTACCTTCGTATTTCTCTGCTTCACTCACACAAGATGTGTGTACCGCGTAATCATTACCCCAAAACGTAACTTGACAATCAACACATGTGACTGCGTGGCAATTACGACATCGATTAGCGTGCTTATCTACTTGGTTCTTTTTTAAGGATTCATTACATCCTTCACAAACGAAAAATACCATTTTTTTATAACAATAATTATATATGTAAGACTAGTCTCTTTTGCACTGCTTAAGTCTATGTATTCAATAAGTTATATAAAAACAATGAAGATCTTTAATCGCTTGCTGATGATATTACTGAAGGAGGTTTATGTGAAGATAGGTAGCTTTGATCGACAATATTCAACTCGTTATGCACTAACTACGATATCTTCTTGGGTTGAATGTGCTTCTACAGGCAAATACTGTTCCTTATCCTCGTTCTTTCCAAACCCGGAACGCTGCCGGGGCCAGTCTCCAGTATGCAAAAAAGAGAGGGGAGAAGCACACTTTCCAGGTTAGAACTACAGCATTAAGAACACTCATACGGGCGTAATTACTTCTTAATATCCACACACAGCTTTTTAACGTGCTGAAACATATTAAAACGGGTAATTACTAGGTTTTAACTGAGTGACCTCTATCGATAATGCTTAGTAGCTCATCATATCAATCTAGTAGAAAACGTGGAAGAGAGGATGATGATAGCGAAGGAATCATTGCTAGAAAAGCACTTTATGCTCAAAGCATGACAACATTATACAAATCATTTGAAACTTGGTTAAAATCACAAATTAAAACAAATCCAGATACAGACCTTACTCAAGGTGTTGAAGACTGTGTATCACAGATAAATGACATAAACTCAAGATACCTTACTGAACACGGTAGTATATTAACATTTGGTAGTGGTGATTGCGGACAAGCAGGTCACGGAATAGACGACGAGGCTGACCTGGCCGTCAGAATTCCGAAAATTATAGCTTCCTTATCCAAGATACAAGTAAGTGGTATTTCATGTGGTGGCATTCATAATGCATTATACACCTCCTCTGGTAGAGTATACACATGGGGTTGTGCCGACGATGGAAGTCTAGGTCGTGTAGGAGACGAAGGCACGCCAGCACTGGTCACAGGCGGGGTAAGCAGTAACTTAAGTCAAGGTTCTAACATAGGTTTAGAGAATGTCATTGTTGTTGGCGTTGCATGTGGTGATGCACAAACAATGTGCATCACTAACACAGGGCATGTATGGGGATGGGGATGTTACAAAGATAAAGATGGAAAACAATTTTTTGACTTGCCGAGTTCTATTCATCGAGATCAATACAGTAGCGCTCATGCTCGTAAAATAGTCAAACGCAAACAAAGTGAACCTATGGAATTATCATTTTTTGGCCATGATAATAAAAATATGGTGATTGATATTATACCAGGTTCATGTTATAACATCGCCCGATGCAGTACAGGTGAGGTGTATTCCTGGGGAACAGGGGAATGCGGTGAGTTATCGCGTTCAACTCGACCAATGAAGATTCCTGATCCGAATGGTGAAGAAGGGGAAGAGATATATGACATGCAGACTGTCATTGATGACTACATAACCCCCGGTCCCATGTACATACAATCATCTCAGAACAGAAGCAATTCCAACAATACTCAAACGAAACTTAGCCATGCAACAGCAGTGGGCGCAGGAGCTTATCATGTTCTTGTTGTGAAAGGGAATAAAGTATATTCTACTGGTTTAAATAACTATGGACAACTAGGACATGGTCACACAGATAACATTGATTATTTAACTGAAATTAAGAGTTTGACAAATGCTGGTGTATGTCAAGTCAAGGGGGGTGTCCACCACAGCCTTCTCCGCACCATCACTGGTAAGCTATATGCCTTTGGTAGAGGTGATTCTGGTCAATTGGGCGTACCAGCAATAACTGAAGAAGCAGGAGGTTTCTCTGATGTATCGTTAATCCCTGGAACTGGTGCATCTACTAGTGAGTATGATGCACTTAATAAAGAATTTTTTAAGTCAATATCTTGCGGTAATAATCATAATTTAGCTTTAACTGCAAAAGGTGAAGTATATAGTTGGGGTTATGGTGATATGCTTGCATTAGGTCATAATAGTGATAAAGATGAAAAATATCCCAAAAAAATTAATATGGATAAAATCAAAAATTCTAAATTAATTACTGTCCATTCTTTGGATGCTGGGGGGCAACATTCCGCCCTCATTGCTACTATGGAGTAGGCCCGTAGATAGTATATAGTGTGGTTTGGTTTGAATTGGATGTACGACTTGGATGGTGCTGGGGTGCAATGCGAGGCATGGATCTGACTCATGAAGCAGAAGTACAGTTTAGAAAACATAATAAATATTTCGTTATTATTGTTGGATCTGATGCCTTATGGCTTTGAAATTGGTGGGGCGTTTCAGGCTCGCGATCACGGTCACCGTTTCTACTAGAATATCTTACCTCATTTCTATTCTAAACGACACTCATGATTTACTTTGAGCCACTACTCTGGTACGACTGTCGGGGAATCTATATACGTAATGAAATAAACTTTAAAGTATC
>JACKZZ010011876.1_pt1 | contig 32401 bp, 18 predicted proteins | sample 8027871 | NCBI WGS metagenome assembly JACKZZ01 (sample SAMN15724774, study PRJNA655200) | protist metagenome | isolation source: fluorescence activated cell sorting (FACS) single amplified genomes of... | place: USA: West Boothbay Harbor, Gulf of Maine | collected 2000-07-19
AAAGGTAAGTTAGAATATTAACATACTCATTGAGTATTGATTTCACTTAAACCTAAAACACCTTAACCTAACCACACTCAAACAACACACAAAACACACACGCACACACACAATAACACCACACTTTTATTTATTCTTCGATCAAACAAAAGAACTACAAAAAAAGAAAAGAAATTGTTAAAACAATATGAAACAAAAGAATGTACATTGCATATATGTAATAGTAGGATAGAATAAAAATCAAGAACTGTATATATATATATAAACAAGAATTAAAAAAATATGAAGCCACCGCCAACAATCAATGGGAAAGATGTCCCTAGGTTGATACGGAGTGCATCGTTGGTATTAAAAGAATTTACAAAATTAACAAAACAAGATCCACGATTTACGTGGGTACCAAACATGGAGAAAATAATAAGTAATATTAATGATAATGTAACAAATAATAATAATGATAATAATAATATCAATACTGATATGAATAATTATGATCAAAACTACGAGAAGCAACGTGATAATATCAATATGAAAAATAATAATACACAAAAGCATGATAAAATACACGATGATGATTCCAATATGAAAAATAATGATAATATAATAAAAGAACAGAAAATAACTCGAACATATCTTCGTCAATATCAAGACAAAACATTACACAATCCAAATTTATCTGATTCAAAAATTCCATCAACACAATTATCACGTGTATTTGGTTTTGGTACGTTAGCTGCTAAATTAGCACTTGGGACGATAACATCAGGATCTGCAAAATCTGAACAAAATGTTGAAATATTAGCATCAACATTATGCCGTATGCGTGGTGCTGCATTGAAACTAGGACAAATGCTTAGTATTCAAGATGAAAATATTTTCCCACCTGAATTTACAAAAGCATTAGAACGTGTACGTGAAGGTGCAGATCGTATGCCAATAAATCAATTAAAAGGTGTATTGAATGAAGAACTTGGAGATAAATGGATTGTATCAAAAGCAACAAGCGAAAATGATTCTTTAGAGGATACAGATAATAATGATGATGATAATAATAATAATAATAATGATAGTAAATTTTCACATTTTGAAGAAATACCAATTGCTGCTGCATCATTAGGACAAGTACATTATGGCCGTTTAAATGATAGTTATATGGAAGAATTATTTGAACAGGATGGTATCATGCGACGTACAAATGAAGTTGCGGTGAAGGTGCAATATCCAGGAGTTGCAGATAGTATTGATAGTGATGTGAACAATTTAATGCGCGTTGTCCGATTGACAAATTTGGTCCCAAAAGGTTTATACATTGATAAAGCTATGGACGTTGCAAGGAAAGAATTAAAATTAGAATGTGATTATACATATGAAATAGAATGCCAGCAAATATACAAAGATTTAATTGAAAAGGATCCAATTTTATCGATGATTGATGATAATAATTATAAAAAAAATCAACCGCAAGAACGTGTACAATTTGTAGTACCGAATGTATATCCAGAATTAAGTGGAAGAAAAGTCTTGACGACTGAATTTGTCCCTGGTGTTCCTATCGACCAAGTAAGTTCCATGGATCAAATCACGCGAGACAATGTTGGTCGAGGATTATTGCGATTAACGTTGACAGAATTATTTACTTGGAATTATATGCAAACTGATCCAAATTGGTCTAATTTTTTATATGATGAGGAGGAAAATATTTGTTATTTAATTGATTTTGGTGCTGCGCGTTCATTTCCAAAACGTTTCGTAAATGAATATTTGAGAATGGTATGGGGTGCTGCAATTAAAGATGAAAATATGTTTATTGATGCGTCAATCAATGCTGGATTTTTAAGTGGAAAGGAAAGTGATGAAATGATTGAAGCACATGTTGCTGCTGGAATGGTAGTTGGTGAGCCATTTTGTAAAGATAATAATATTGTAGATGGTAATCATTTTCAATTTGGTCAAACGGAAGGTTTAACATCACGTGTAACTGGTCATTTACCAACGATTGGTCGTGATCGGCTACAGCCACCGCCAAAGGAAACATATGCATTACATCGAAAATTATCTGGTGCATTTTTAGCATGTATCAAGTTAAAAAGTAAAATTCCAGCATATGCTATGTTAGAGGAAGTATGGGATACTTATGATTGGGCGGTAGGCTTAGAGGAGGAAGAGGAGGAGGAGGAGATGGTTGTGGTGGATCAACAATAAAATATTTGTTACTAACTTTTACGTAGAAGATGTGGCAGAGTAAGCAATTGTTATTAAGTACTGAAAGATAAAAGATTTTTAAAGTATTTTACCATTTTTATTGTACGTACGCGTTAGCTAGACGCTCTTTCGATGCTTTTCCGGTCAATCAATTCTTCGTATTTTAAAGAGGAATATAATTTTATACGTGTGATATACAACTTAAAGGTATAAACATTGATTTATCTCAACAGTGAAAAAGTTCTCTTTGGCACTTTGACGAAGCATGTTTTTTTTTATGCGTGTACGAAGTTTTTTACGAACCGTACAACACAACACAGTTCCCTCTCAATCTTTATCAGGACTAGTTGCCTCTAACAACGAATCCAAAATCTTCTCCTCCTCGCTTTTTGCTGGGCTTATTTGAAGTGGTTGTTCGCCATCTTTTTCTTCATCGTCTGAAAAAATATTACCACCCCCAATACTATCATCCGATAACATAGAAGTACTTCTTCCAAGAGAATCGCCACCATTGCGTCCATCAAATGAAATTGGTGAACGTGGTGTACTACCATCTTCACTAAAAACATATTCTTGTTCATTAAACCCAGTATTGTAGCGCCCATTTTGAATATTTTCATTTGATAAACGATTACTATTTGCATGATCATCTAAATCATCTGGATCTTTTTTCTCTTCATCATCATCACCATCTTTATTGTTGTTGACATATTTCGATGAGTTAGTATTGCCGTTTATTTCTTTTGCTTTGTCTTTCAAAAATTTAAGTTTTAATTCTTTCCTCGCAGATAAATATGTCATATATTGAAACAAAAAGCGTATTATTAGGCTTAACCCAGCTGCAATCACAATTGTGTAAAATGCAGCATAATTTACTAAATCTATTATCTTCTTGTCTACCTGCATATTAATTCTGTCAAAGTGTAACGATGTTTTAATACCTCTGTATGCCATTTTTAAACTGGAATTTTTTGACTGTATCAAAATGTTGAAATATAAATCTCTTTCCAATGGTAATTCATCAAACGTTATACTATGTTTAATAACTTTAATGTCCTTACGAAGAACAGCGGGATCATCACTACTACTAGTTGTAGTAGTAGTCTCCTCATCATCAGTAGTTTGTTTTGTTTTTATCACATTATTATGTACAAGTTTTTTTTGTCTATTTGGCGAAGAACGCTCTAACCCACATGGAGTCCACAATATTGCCGCTTTATAACATTCCTCAACGTCGGTACTATTTTCGCATTTATATTCGTGCTTTACATCATCGTATGTAAAATAATAGATTGTATATACAAGTTCTCCAATATTATAATCATTATTTAGATAATTATTTATATAAATAGGAGGGCTATAAAATGAAATTTCCATACTATAATGTTTCGTTTGGTTTATTTCAATGTTTCCATAATGACCAGGTCGTGGTATTAAATAGTCTGAGACAGTGGTTAACATACTGAAATTTCCAGCTTTCTTAGCATATATGACAACATAATAATCGGAATACAAAAGTGGCAAATGTATTTCATTAATATCTTTATTATTGGTTGATTTATACCAATACGTTTTACTACGTATTGAACTGAAATTACTATCAAGTGGTTTTACAAATAAATGCATACTACCAGAACATGGTGATAAAATGAAAGTTATGTTGGGGCGTTTGTAATCAGGGACGTTGATGTAGCTTAAATCAGCTAGACGCCAGTGGAAATATGATTCTTTTCCTTCTGATAATTCATGCACAGCTGTTTGCTCGTTATTATTTAAACATTGGCAGTTTTTAATAGCTTTACCATGGGAATTATGGCAACATCTATGTTCGTACAATGCAAATATTTGATGATAGTTTAATGTAAATATATGGACGATGATGGCAATGAATGAGAAATATATTGAAACGCGATGCCAGCAATCCATGGTTTGTTTAAAAGTTGTCTTATTGTGTACTGGTTATTTGACGTGTTTATTACATATATAGGAATGTTATTATTTTTATTATTATTATTAAATATATTACCTATATAGGTGCATATATGTGCATCATCCATATTAATATATTACTTCTGTTGTTCTATCTTGCAACACTTACTACTACATATACAGGTAGCTAGTAATATCAGGTGTAATACATTAAATGCTGGATTGGCTTATTATTTCATTATATTATAAATAATAACAGCTTACTATAGGTAGCTTGGCTAAAAGATAGCTCTAGCTAAGCTATATTAATATTGAGCCAGCTATAGCTATAATAATACTCTGGCAAGCCAGCTGGCCAGCTGGCCAGCCACAGTTAGCTGAAGAACGGTCATCATTTTTTTTAATAAATAATAGAGTAAAGCAACTAAATAAATACCACCACAACAGATGTAATAATACCAGAATAATACCTGTTGATTGTTGCAGACTTTTTTATATTGCACCACTAAAAACAACAACAAGAAACAAGAATCTTCTTCTTCTTTTTTTTCTACTTCTCTTGTTCAACATTATTTATATTATATTCGACAAAAGGGTTATTAGTGTAAGAATCAAGGTAAATTTAACCCTACAATGACGTCGAGAAAAATTGCACCGGTAGAAGATGTTGTGATTGACAATAACGAAAGTGAGACGGATGAAGTCACTACCAAGGAAGTTCCAAACTTAACAGCTGAGGAGCAGGAGCTATTTCATAAATTTACACTTGCCTTAGGAATCAAAGGACCGAATGAACATGGAAAGTATTGTTTTGAAGAGGAAGGTGTTGATGCTGCATATGGACAATTTGAAGTGATACAATTGGGAGCGATCGACATTATGTTATGTCCAGATAAATCGTTGATTTCAAGAAAATTTACAAGCATATGTATCATGATTAAATCATTTGAGTATCTACTCATGTATTATTCATTTAAATGTGTGCCTATTAGTAACAATCCTTTTCTAAACGGATTTCAAGATACGTCAACAACCAGTGGAATAACAACTTACTCTCCTTTGTCTGTGATATTAATATTTACATTCGTATGGTACGTATGTTTGTCTCTTTTAACTGGGTTACACAATAGTATGTTATTGGTTACGACAAAAGATTTTGAACCTAAAAAAAAGAATTGGAAATATACTTTAAAACATGTAGTTGAACTACTTGAAATAGGATTGTTAGTATCATTATGTTTTTTTTCGTTATCGACCTATATATATGAGTATGATTTAGAGTTGATTTTCAATGGCATGGCGGTAATTTTCATTGCAGAATTCGATGAAATGAGTGTTGATTTATATTTGCATGGCAATGAGAAACGAGCTGTATATTATCACAAGTTAATTTGCTTATCATATCTTTGACAGTAGTCTTTTGAATTTGTGTTTTAATTTTCCAAGCTTTTTCTGGCCGCAAATCTGTAGTGGGAAAGACTGTCGAACTCGGTGTTTTCATTTTCTTTGAAGCGTTAATCAACTCTTCAAAGCGTGGTACACCCAACGTTACGTTTTTAGCGCTTTTTGCAGGTTATTATTCGGAAAATTGAAAGACGTTTTATTCAATATTGTCCGACCTGTCTCCGAGATATAAAAAAGCGAAGATGTAGTCACTTTTGTACTGACGTCCACCGTCGATTGTTTAAATGAAGCCTCTATCTCGCTGGTAATAAATTCCGTATGAAACGGAGTCGAATCGCCAACGACGATATGGTTTGTATTCTTGAATTGGTCCGCGGTCGATGCTGGAGCAGGCTTAAAGATCCCGTCTATTTTCTGGTACGAGGGTGGAGTCAATGTATTGGTTGGTACCTGACCCATTTTTTTGATGCAGTAAAGAAAACGATAGTAAAGAAGAAGAAGAAGAAGAAGAAAGGAAATGATTATGATGATGGTGTTGAGCAACTTGAATTGAAGGGGAAAAAAACGGTTTAAACGATTTGTCACTTTAGAGAAATGAAAAAAACAACCTGTAGTTGCGTTTTAAGTTTCTTTTTATACTTTTTATCTTACTCGTATGCTGTATATGGCTATGCTGTGTTATGGTATTACCAGCTACCAGCGTACCAGCATTAGGTGCTTAGTAATACATACACAACAACTCACAAGCCTGTGGCAAGCAATTATATCTATTACTGGTATTATACCTACATGTATTATAGCACTATACGTATTATTATTAATTAAATTGTTACTATTATTATAACTGTTATGTATATATATACATTATACTACAAACATACGTGCAAAATAATATATATCTATTCTATAAATCTCTTCGAAACACAAGATAGATTGTAACACGTCGGCACCCAGGCTTTCGCTCCCTCCTTCATCAACACACGATGGAACATCAAAGACTTCGCCATCATCACAATTCACCAAGTCACCTTGTATCAAAACATACTGTCACAATTCAGAGACATTATAGAGGATTTAAAGGTCGTCAAGAATATTCAAATGCTTTATGGAAAAAAATGCAAGAAGAGGAAAGAGAAAGATTAGAGAAACAAAATAGACAAGTAGAAGAAGGTTATATGTTAGTTGAACTAAAAAAAGAACAACGTGAACGGGACGATCAAGCCCTGTTATCTAATACACGTTCATTCAAAGTTGAACAGAGTGGAGAAGCACCTGCAGCTAGAATTATACAGCGTTGGGTTCGAAAAACTTTAAACAGGAGTCATTTTATTGTAAATACTGAAAACTTTTTAAAAAAACAAGTCGAAATTATTGATCGAAACGATTTAGCATATACCATAATAACCGCAATGAAGAAATCGTCTGCAAATAATAGGAAAACACTCAAATCATTAAGAAATATTTTTCAATCTATGAATATAAATGGCGATGGTCAATTGTCAAAAGAGAAATTTACACAAGGACTAAAGATAGTTTTTAACAATCCAACTAATACAAACAACAACTATATGAACGATGATGAAGAATTTTATTTCACGGAAGAACACATTTCAACCGTTGTTGAAGCGTTTACTACAAGGATACATAATTACAATCATTTTGATGATGAAAATATGATGATAGATTATGATATATTTTTATATTATTTAGAGTATGATACTACTTTAAGCGTTCAATCAAAATTGTCTTCATATTTTAAAAAATTACATAAAGAAGAAGGAACCACTTTGTATGATTTCTTTTCTATTTTTGATGAAAATGGAGATGGTTTAGTTTCACATGAAGAATTTGTACATGCAATTCATAGTTTAAAGTTGGGAATTACAGATTTAGAAATAAAGCATTTGTCACATAAATATGATAGTAATGTCAATGGTATGTTTGATTATTCTAATTTAGCTGAACATATTGATAATGATAATATCAATAATAATAAAAGACGTAGTCGTTTTCATAATTTTCACAGTAACAATAGTTATGATGATGAAATGATGATGATGATGGACGATGATGAAAAAATCATATTACCAACTGCATATGAATTACAAGCTGATATTCTTGCGTATTGGAAAGAACTTGTGCGTCGAAAAGATGCAACTATACATAAAAAATTAATGCGTGATTTTTCTAGATCATCTATGGAAAACATGGCAAAAACTGATTACAATTCTCCACAAAAAATTATAGAAATGGAAATGATGTTTGATAGTAGTGATGATGATGACGATGAAAACAATATCAACAATAAATTATTTTCAACATTAAATATGCAAGAACCAAGTATGGCTGATACAGATCTTTCATCAATTGCAGATGAAAATTGGTATGAAGATGCTGTTCCATGGAATCATTACATGATAAAATCACGTGGGCAAAAGAATGAACAAAGGGAGGAAGATAGTAATAGCAATAATCAGTATTATAACACAGAAAGTAAAATTGATGGATCAAGTATTGGTGGTAGTGGTAATAAAGAGCAAGCAGAGAAAGTTGAAGAAAAATATGAAAATAGTGATACTAACACACATTCGTCAACTCTTGATAATGACATAAACACACAGAAGAAAGAAAAAGAGGAAGAAGAAAAACAACAACAATTGGAGGAAAATAAAAATTTATTAGCAAATACAGTCAGAAAATATATTAATGAAATAGAAGAATTAAAAGCTGAAAAGTCACAATTAATGACATCATTTTTGACAACTAAACGTGAATTAGAAAATCAAACGAAGTTATATAATAATTTGAAATATGAAAGAAGTGCATCTTCCTCCGATTTACAACAAGCTGGTATTGAACAAATGAAGAAACAGCAAGAACGGGAAATTGAAAATTTAAATCATATACATGAAACTAAAATAAAAGATTTAAAAAATAAACATCAAGTAGATACTCAAAACATTGTAAATAAACATTTAAACGAAGTAACACGTTTAAAAGAGACAATTGAGCAATTAGCTGGTAGAAACAAGAGTTTACAACATCAATTAGATCATCAAGTAAATAACCTTGAGTATACACATAAACATGATAATGAAGTGATGAATGAATTAAATAAGAAAATTGAAACATTGCAAATGGAAAATACAAATATGGAGAAAGAATTAGCGGAACAACGTAAAAGTAATAATAACCATGCATTTTTACAAGCAGAAAATATTGCATTGAAAGAGGAGAAAGAAGAAGCGAATAAGAACATATTTAAACAAATGGAAACGTTAAATGAAATTATGAAAAATATGGAAACATTGACTACATTAAAAAATCATGCAGAAGAAGGAAAACAAAAAGCTGATGCTAAAATAGTACAGCTTGAAGCAGAATTACGATTAATGCATCGCCGATCACAAAGTGCTAATGCATCAAAAGTACAAGAAACCCTCGTCCTTCGCAATAACAATCCAATAAATAATAACCAAACCAGTAATGGTTACCACAGTAATGATAATTATAATAATAATAATGCCACAAACTTATATGCTCAAAACAAAGTAAGATCTCCACCAAAAAAAAATGCAGATACACAATTAGAAAATTTAAAGCGAAATTTGATGAAAACCATAGTAAAAAATGGCATTTTTCGCACAGAAGAATTAAATTTCTTATTTCGATCTACATTAGAATTTACCAATTTGGAAAAAGTAAAAGTGAAAGATATGATCAAGCAATTACGTGTGGAGCTGGATCTTCATAATAATAATAACGGTAATCGCAATAATTTCTCCTCGTCATCATCGAAGTCTAAATATATTGTTGGTAGGAATAATGGTGGTAGTGGTAGAAGGAAGAAGTGAGAGATTAGAAGAGAGAGTGTTACATAATTTATGTCGTCTGATTATGGCGGTGTGAAGGTGAATATTTAAATACGTACGGCACAAAGATTTTATATGGGTCGTATTTTATTACGGATAACGTATTATTTTTAATATATACGGCGGGTTCGTATGATATATCTGCTGCGCATCTCTTTATAAAATACATGCATAATTGGTCGTACTGAGATTTAAATAAAAATAAAATGTTTTAATTTTTTCAAAAAATGACCCAAAAATAAAATATAATATGCGTCGGCGTAAACTTTTTTTAAAATCAAAACACCTCTCTCTCTCTCTCTCTCTCTATCCTTCTTTTTTTTTGCTTTACTTAAAAGTTGCATGTGGGTTATTTAATGGTCTGCTTAAAAATATATCGGAAGTAATATATTGTTTGATTGCATCAATGTTTTCCATACGTTCTATATAATCACAAATATCTTTATTAGACAGAACTTTATTTGTTGAAATAGATTCATCAGCTTCAACAATTTTCCATTTTGTTAATAAATCATAAAATTTAAAATCAACAATACTAATTTCTTCACCGGTGATAAAAGTGTTATTACATGAAACCAATTGCTCAGCAAATTTATCTAACACACCTGGCAAGCTGTTTTCGCAGTATCCTTTCATTTGACCAAAATTGCTATAACACATATTGGTAAATCTTGAATCAAAGTCATATACCTCGCTTAATAATACATCTGTTGTAACTTCACTTTTTCCTAATAAGTTAAACTTTCTGCCTATATAACGTAATATCGCTTGTGATTGTGAAATAGCGACCTTATTATCACCATCCATTAAATATGGCAAATTTACAAATTTGACCGTTTTTCCAACTTCTGGTTTAACATCAAACCATACTTTTTTATATGTATCCGTCTCTGCAGGATTTCCCGCGTCAATTCTTACATCAGTATATTCAACTTTTGCATAAGCTAATGCTAAACGAATAGGTTGACATAAACCTCTTATATCCCAATATGTAATATGCAACCCTGACGCTGGCATGGTACATGGTATTTGGGCGCTGGTAGATGTGTGTATAACATTGATTAATTTCGACATGATTGATAATAATTTTTTGTTAGTTATGTACGTATATATATAGCTATATACATATGATGGTATCATTTTACCATTTCATATTAAAGAAGAATTAAAAATTATATATATATTTATATTTTTTTTGTTTTTTTTTTTTATTTTTTTTTTTTTTTTTTTTTTTTTTTTTTTTTTTTTTTTTATTTTTTCTTCAGCACCATCCCTTTTTGTCCGTTCAAGTATATAAATTATTATAGTCACATTTGATAGGTCAAATGTCAATTGCATCAATTTAGTATTCTAATTTCCCTTTCAAGTATGCATTATTGGTCATTTGATAGGTAAATTAAGATATAGCCTTTTTGATGTATTCTAATTTCCCTTTCAAGTATAAATTATGTGTCATTTAGGATCAACCGATCGCGGAGTTTAATTTGTTGAAAATTTGATCGACGCAATCACCCAGATCATAACGCATCAAAATAGGCTGTAGAAAAGGAATATTTTACACTATCCTATTGTTTAAAATATAAATATCCGATCCGGTTATACAAAATATTTTAATTGTAATAGTAACTATAACAGTATTATAGCCGCCTGGCCCGGCGATAGGATTTGTTTGTTTATTTTCCGCTGTTGTTTCCCTTTTTCTATAACTAGAATAACATAAAATTTCAATAATTCATTTTCTTCTCTATTGAATCTCTATGACCAAGCCAGCAAGGTTTGAGATGATGTCTATAGCTGTGGTTTAGGTTGTAATGGCTGGTTGATGGCCCTTTTGTGGATCGAAAACGACAATGTGTAAATTAAGATATTGTAATACTGTGTACCTGCTAACGTCCTACCATAACCACAGCACTCTCTTCCCACGCGAGTTGTTTTCTCTACATGCACCATCCTGGATATAAACTGAAACGTTGGTTGATATATTCTACCAAGTACATCTTCCTATTAAATTTCTCTTCCCCTTTTTTATGGCAATGTGATGCATCAATATTGTAAATTGATGCATATACATTCTAGAATATAGATGGGATACACCAATCTGGCAATGGCAATTGATGTTAGATTATATATATATATACATTATTATATTTCTGTATAGATTTATTTATATATAGATAGATATTATATTGATTGGTATATATATTATTCTCTCTCTCTCTCTCTCTGTGTGTGTGCGTGTGCGTGTCTGTGCGTGTTGTGCATTATAATACCAACATTCGTGATTATAGATATTCGCCTTCTCTTTTAATAGTAGTAGATCCAAAATTTGGTTAATAATATATATCAAGAGGAGACAAAAGTTGGATATATATATTACATACAGTAAACATACAACACGAGACAAATATTTTTTGTGGGGCTGATATATATACATATATATATAAACAGATCACATTTGGTATCTCAACTTACGTTACAATATCACATACATATTATAGTTTAATTCGTTTGTCCATACAATATATATAATATATATATATATACCCTTTTATTGAACTTGTATATATATAATTATGATGGAGGATTATATGCAATCGATGGATTCTCCATCATTAAATCCAAGAGACGATGGCTTAGATAACTTCAGATTTCCATCTGGTGATTTTTCTATGAATATGTTTGACCCGTTGGATATGAACAGCCAAGAAAATTTAACGCCTATGCAACAGCAATCTATGTACACTCAAGAATATGGCAATATGCCAGAAACATTTATAAATCAAGAGGAAACAGAAATGTTAATGAACTTATTTCAATCTGCCGTAGACCGTAGTCGAAGCGATAGTTTCCATGGAAGTAACAATAATATCAATATGAGTAACGATAATGGGAATCAACAATTGCTTCCACGTCAAAATAGCTCTTCCGGTTCAAGGTTAGATTCTACAGAAGAATCGCAAAAGTTAATAGAGCGCATGGTGTCAAATTCTACTTATAGTAATACCAACAACAATAATATGGATAATAGTAATAACAATAATAATAGTGAAAAAATAAATAACAACGCTTTGCGTGGATCTGGTGATCTTTTTTCTTTGGAACTCACCAATAGGAACGAAAGTAAAAATACCAAAAAAAAGAAGGCTAGCAAGAACAATAAGAGTAACATTGATGGATTGGATCATGTTAAAAAAAATAAGCGCAAACGTACTGATAGTATCTCGACTGGTACTGGTACAGATAACAAGGAGATGCTTGCAATCGCTGCTATTGCTTCTTCTGGAATTAGTAGTAGTAGAAAGAAAAACAATCCAACGAAATTTAATAATTCAGGGCAGGAAGAACAACAACTACAAGAAAATAGAGATTCTTGTCATCTTCGACAAAGTGGAAATCAAAATTCTCCAAACAAGAACAATATCGACCCCCAACAGCAATATAACAACCTTTCGAATAATCGCAAAGGTAAAAAAGGACGGCGTAGTGAAGAAGGGGATGAAAGTGACAGTAGTGAGGAAAGCAATGACCGAAAATTGAAAAAAAAGTCTAACTCCCGTATCATCAATAATCTTAATAAGGACAATAGCAATGATATACTTGAAAATAATAAAAGCAGAAGTAGAAGCAACAGTAATGAGAAAAATTCTAACTCTAGTAATAATGACGGCGATGACGATGAAGACGGTTTACATGATAGTAGTAGTAGTAGTGCCAATAGTAGCAGACGAGAAAGCATGGATCAGACAAATTATCTAGTTGCATCTAAACCAATCGGCAATAATGATCGAGTACTAAATAACTCAGAATTTGATACAGCAACAGCAACAATCAATGCCACTACTACTACTACTACTACCACTAATGTTAGTAATAGTAATAATAATGTAAAGAACCGTGTTAATAGAAATGTTGTATTTGTTCCAAAAGTAACCTTGGGAAAGCAAATTGATTCGCGACACTTCCGAAACTATAGGAATGACAATATAAATATTAATAACGAAGAAGGGAGTGATGAAAGCGCTGGCGACACAACAATATTCAATAGCAATGAATCAAACACGTCTAAGAATAACATCAATGTACACAGTAACGACAGTAGCAGGAGCTCAGTGACAGCGAAATCAAAAGGGATATCCATTTTAATACAGTGTGAAATGGATCCACACAAAACGGTGAGGAATCTGTATCAAGAAAAAATATTGCGGTCGCAACAGCAGATTGCAATGCTGCAATCACAATTGCGAAAACAAGGCCGTGCTCCTCCACATGTATCCATCAATACGACACAATCGTTCTCGGTGGACAAAGGGGTAGTCCCAAGCTTAATTAGTCCACTGAACAATAATAATGGTAAGCAGAAGAAAAACACTATAGATCAGCCGTTTAATCAAAAGCAGCAACTACAACAATTTAGACAATCAAGTTCGATGCAGCAATCACCACAATCAGGAGGCATTATTCGCTCGCATCAACCATCCTCGATGAATACATCATCTGTGAATACATCCATCATGTTTAATCGTAGCAGAATGTTCTATGGTGGGCAATATACACCGCCATTGCTACAGCAGCAACAACTGCCACCAGCAGCGCCATATTTACAACAACAAGTACCACATTCAACATATCATAATCACCAACAACAGCCATTGAATACAATGGGCCATGTTTACAACAATAGTAATAGATGGTCGGTACCCCAGCCATCCTCGTCATATAGCCAAATTGGCAAGCCTTATTATTCACAAACGCATCATAATAATAATTATAATAATTACAACAACAATAACAAGAAGAATAGCAATGCATCAATGCCGCGATCAAGCAGTTCTACTTCGCTTACTTATTTATCTTCTAGGGAAAGTTCTAGAAATTCTGGAAACGATGTGACTCCCGAGAGTCTCCAAACCATGAATAATCTATACGAACAGGAAAGCAATCCAATGTTGAAACGATTTTTAAAGCAACAACAACAAGCGTCGGAATCGAAAAGTGTATCACGGCAGCAACAAGTATATGGTAGCATGAATGGCAGCAGTATTGATGGTAGTGATGCTAATAACACTACGCGTTTAAGCCATTCGTTCGTTGATAAAACTCGCATATCCATTAGTAATAATTCCGGACCGCCATCAAATACTTCTTCATCTGAAGGCCGATCTAAATCATATTTGCCATTGCATGGTAACACGGGGCGACATGTGCCATTTTTAGGAAACGAAATACCAAGCACCGGAGCCATGGAAAATGCTAGAAGGCAAATTCATAATGCTAATAACAATAGGAAATCTCCATTTTTTGATAATGACGAGCTAAATCATCAGTCAATGGGAAGTTCTAGGAGCCATTCCCAAGCTTCCGATAGACAACACTATCTGCAAATGCAAAGTTTAAACAATATCAACACTACGCCTATAAATGTTCAATATGTAAATTCTTATAATACCCAACAACGTCGCGTCTCTTCGAATCCTGTTTAACAAAAAGGAAATACGAATACATATTAGATGGTTAAAACGAATATATATTAAAAAATTAAATCATTCGTGCGACTTACGAATGAATTTGCGTACTAAGCTTTCTGATTCTAAAAAATGGTGTGTGTGTGTGTGTGTGTGTGTGTGTATAAAAAGAGGCCGGCGGGGTGACATGCATATTAAATTAATATTAATGATAAAATTGTTTTTATATAAAATCTAAAAGTTATATAAGTTATATATATATGCAGAGTATTGAGCATATTACTTTAACACGAGAAGTGTAAAATTATTATAACTTAGATTTTAACCAATTATATATAATGCATATGCAATATGAGTAAGAGAACACATTTTATATAATGCATATAAACGGACGTAATAATTTTACTTCCCGTGGTAAATACCTCTCTTGATATATATGCGTTCATATATATATATATATAATACGTCATCAATATCATTTTTCTGTTTGCTTATTATTGCGCTCTTGTAACTCTCTTAATTTGATATATTGCTGTGAAAAGTCACTATGCAATCTACTCAACCGAGTTTTATACACAGTATTTGTTATCTTATTCTCCTCTTCTAATTCTTCGATACGGGTTTTCAAAGCGGTCAGTTGTATAACAACGGCACGTTCAATATTATTGGTTTTATCCTTGTTATTTATTAACAATGCAAACTTTTCATTTAATAAGTTTTTATATGCTAAGCGATCCCGACGAGCTGTACCTTTAGTTCTTACAAGCTCTTCCTCTAAGTATTTCCTATTGCAGTTTGCGCTATACAATGCTCGGATTAAAGTATCCTTATCAATATCTTTGTATTTAGCTAATAATGCATCGAAATTAATCTCCTCATCTTTTACTCCATTTGGTTTTCCTATTTCATACAATTTATGTTTTAGTTCTTCTATTTCAATTGCTTGTCCATCGTATCTTTTTTGTGTAATTTCAATTGCATCGTACAAGTTGTATATTTCTTTTTCGCTCTGTTTTATTTGTTGTTCCAATGTTCCTTTCGTTGCGTTCCTTACTGCTTTTTCGCGTGCATATTGTTGCTCCATCTCAACACGTTGTTTCTCTAAATTTTGAAATTGCAATCTATTTGCATCTCTAATCTGTTGATATTGTTCAACCTCATCTAAACTTTTAAAAAATAATTCATTAATCTCCTCATCCGTCAATTGATCTAAATTTCCTAGATCAACATTCAAAATGGATGATGGTTTATAATTGTAAATGTTAATCCCATTTTTGCTTCCCATTCCTTGTTGTGAATGGGTAACATTCGCATCGTCTGCCGTTTCTATTTTCATATCTTGCCTTAATTTTGCATCTAATGCTCGTTCTCGTGCTGATAAGGAGCCGCTTAATCCGATTCCACCAGAAAGTTTCTCTGGATTTATCTTAAACAACCTATTGTTATCATCACTATCATCATCGTAGCGATTTCGTTGCTGTTGCTTTTTCAGCATAGAATATGGAGAAAGTGCCATAATATCGTTATATTTTTTTTCTGATAATAGTGATTCTTGCTTATTATTTTTTGATATACTTTTTTTTTTATCATTATTATTATTATTTCTACTAGTATGCTGTTGTTGTTGTTGTTTGGACGATGTGGTGTGGTTCATGTAATTATTGCCACGTTTTACGTTTGGATCATTACTTGTTAATTGTTGTGGTGGTAATCCGTGATTTATATTCCTTCGTTGTATGTTTGAAGTGTCTGGGGGGTTCATATAATTATGTTTCAATTGCATTAATCTATTGACTGCTGATGAATTTGTATGATGGTTTTTATTATTATTACTATTTTGTTGAATATGTTGTTGCTGCTGCTGTTGCGGTTGCAAGTTTGTAGTCTTGGTACGAGACATTTGCTTCAACATTGAATATGGCGACAACGGGGCATTCGATTGCTCTAATTCACTCCAAAAATCAGCACCATCACCTTCCTCTTCGTTTACTGGTTGATTATTATTTACATTGACATATTGCCTATTTTTTTTCGCAGGTGAAACTGGATGTTTTCTATCCTTATTATTAATATTGTTTCCATTATTATTTTTCGTTGTGGACGATTTGGAATTTTTCGATGGGCGTCGTAATTTCAATCCACCAAAAAACATATTTATTTATTTGTGGTTTATTTAAAAAGCGAAACAACAATGTTATTAGGCTTTGTAAATTTATATTGTACAAACGAAGAAATTAATGTAATATTACACTAAATTATATTTTAATTTTTTCAAATAATCTTCTTCTTTTGGGCACTTGGCAACAAATACATGTAAGTGCCTAACTATGTACCTAACTGAAAAAAATAATAATTATTAAAAATATTGGCATTTTAGAAAACGATATATAGATAATATTTCCCATAGTGAATAGTGTTATTTTGTTAATTTGTTAATTTCACTTTGTACATTTCTTCCGCTATCCGGGTAGTGTTTTTAAAATTCGCCACTTTAAGCCTGTGTCAGTGCTAGGTAATGCTAGTAATGCTATTGCCTGTATTCAAAATGCCTATCTTAAAAAATGACTGGATCAAGGGTTATGTACATACTTAAATTTCTTTTGTTATGTACTATATCTACTCATATTACATTTTTTATTACTGCTGGATTACTCCTGTGGAAAATGTCGAGTGGTCGGAGCCAAATATTAAATCTAGAGTTGTCTACATTAAAGATGTTTAATTTTATTTTATTTTATACTCGTATAAATTATTTTATTACGGGTTCTCGTATATTTTTTTATTTTTTCAACTTTTTTTTTCCAGCCCTCTAGTATAGTTTTTGGTAATACCGTTGCTATTGTTAGTATTGATTGCAACATTACTTCTAGACACAATTTTTCCTCGTTGGGAATTCGGTTTGGTAAAGCCCTTTCGTTTTTTATCGGCATTATTATTGCTTTGACTGGAGAATTCGTGTGATAAGGAAGGTTGATTTGAAACAATACGTATTGGCGCATTTGATAAATCAATCACATCATTTTGATTTATCGCTTGATTTACCGACATCGTCGCATTACTATTAAACAGATGTGGTTGAAATTGTGGAAATTGCATCGGTGCATTTAATGTATTATAAGGATTCAATGGTGGTGGCATAAACTGTAGTGGCAGTAAAGTACGCTGATGAAAAATATTATTGATGTTATTGCTGCTGCTGCCGAAGCTACTGTTGTTGGCATTGTTTAAGTTCATATATAATGGATGTTTGTTTACAAATCCATTACTATTATTATAATTTTGCAATTGGTGCAATGCGTGGAGTGTATTTAAATTTGGTGGTATCATTACAGGTGCGTTTCTCACATATGGAAATTGAAAATATCCTCGTGGTTTTTCATTTACATCTCGTCTACGTACAATTTGTAGTGTTTTTGGTAATTCAATATTTCTAGTTTTATTTTTTGCAGCTATACGTGGTGTGTAATAAATTTGAAAAAATATTCTACGTGATCGTGAATCGCCTAAGCTAAATGTACGTCTAAGTGAATTTATGCTCCGTGGTGGGCCTAATTGTTTAATCTTTTCCAAGATCAATCTGTCTCTTCGTAATGGCGATATTAATATTACAAGATTCATGTAATCTTTCCATGATAATCGGAAATGCCGCCATGCAGTCGTTGATAATTCTTTTGCATCGTACTTACAAATATTGCCAGTTTTCTTAAAGTCCCATGGCAATAATATTACTTGCTCTATTTGAGTGAAAAGGGTTGGGACATTGTCCAAGCCAACTTTCAATTGGCGTCCAAAGTACTCAGAACATTTGCTATTTTTGATATCTTCGATTGTTCTTTCCGTTCCTTTCTTAGTGGTACTATTATACGCGACTGGTAAAAACGAATCGTCGTGGATAAGCGATTCGGCATCTTGAATTGTCTTAATTGTTTCCTTATTTTTTGATTTTAATTGTGCTTTTTGATTACGACTTTTCTCCTGTTCCTTATCGTCATCATTTGTCGTATTATTGTTGTTATCACGTCCGTAATCGTCACCATTTTCGCCGCTAAGCGCTTCATGTTCTGGATTTGCATAAGGATTATTTGTCATCACCTTAGCTAATCTTTCGATACTTGAATTAAGTTTTCCATTGATAATTATTGTATTTGACGACGGCGATCTATCATTAGTCTTTTGACGTTTATTAGTACTGTTTCTACTGCTAATACTAGATAATGTAGGTGTAAATGATGATGCAGATATAAACGCTGTACTACGCTTTTTCGAGCCACTTTTAAAAGTTTCAACAATACATTTTGTAGATTCTTGTTGCAATGCAAGCATATCGATCGCTTTTGTATTGTTTAAATCAGTTTATATCTTATTTACTGCACTTCTACGTCTTGCTTGTTTTTGGTTTGTGTCCTGTATACTACTTTCTAACTTTTTAATTTCAGCGGACCTCTCTATATTTCTATATTTCATCTTCCTTCAATTCTTCATCAATTAGAGATGTTTGCAACCAACACCGGACAGTGAGAGAGAGACACACACACAAAAAAAAAAAATATACTAAATCGGGTTTTAGCATATTAGGATAGAAATAGCATTAAAATATATAATTTTGACTAAATATTAAATCGGGTTTTAATCATTTTTATACATACCAGGTAGATTATTGAAATGATTAAAACCCGATTTAATTTTTAGTCAAAATTATATATTTTAATGCTATTTATATGCTAATATGCTAAAACCCGTTTTAGTATTTTTTTTTTTTTCTTGCATGTCTCTCTCTCACTGTCCGGTGTTGGTTGCAAACATCTGTATTTTTTGGGGTGCGCGTGTGCACGGCGTGTGTTGTGCGTCATTCTGGCCCGGTGCTAGCTCTCCCTACTTTTGGCGATTAGCATAAACATAGCATTACAACCCAATCTTAAGGTCTTATCGTTTTAAGTTACCAAACGGACTATTTAGAGTGGAATGGGAATAATAATATCCAATAAATAATAATTATATACTAATTCCATTCATTTATTTGATAATTATTTTCATATATAAAAATTCCTGAAATGTTATTTATTTTTTGCCAGCAAGCCAGCAAGCTTTATAGCAAAGAAGAAGACGTCATAATTAGAATAATACAAAACGTTATTAATTTTTAAAATTTTTGAAAATACAAAATATGTATTATAAAAATCAAAATAGGAGATAAAGGATGTAGATACATATAGATGGTAAGAACGACATTATTATTATACAAGATGATGCAACCAAATCAAGCTAGAAAGCGTAATCCTACGCCATCGTCAACTTTAGTAACCAATGAAAATGATAAAGATGGCTCGCCAACGATGACCAGCATGAATGTAGATATGGAAGGTGGTGGAACGAATAATAGTGATAATCATATGGAGAATAATAGAACACAACAGGATGAAGAGCGTGAAGAGCTATTAGCAAGATATATTCGTAGACGTGCAAAAGATGTACAAGACATGGTCACAGCAGGAAATTTTTACGGGATCATAGATACGTTAAGACCATTGTTTGACGGTAAGTCTGACTATACATGAACATGTAAATATATTAAAAAACACAAAATGTTTCTAACAATTTAACGTTTATCTAAATATTACAGTTGATACAAGTGATTTTATACGTAAATTGATCTATAGTTTGTTTCCAAATATACCAACATCGCGCCAAAACAACAATACCGGCAATAACCAAAATATCCATAAGCGATACACGTCAAAACCAGATCTTTATGGCCCATTCGTATTGACACTTACAATGGCTGCAATTTTAACGATGAGTGTAGAATTACAAGGCGATTGGCCAAGGCACTATGCTGAACAAATGATTTTAAGTACTGCAATTTTTCTATCGTTTACATGTTGGCTAGGGTTTACATGTTTACTTAAAATAGGATTTTATGCATTAGGGGAAACAAGTTCATGGTCTATGTGTGCATATACAACTGGATATGCTTTGTCTGGGCATTGTATAGCATTATCTGCAAATTTAATATTTTCATATTTATTTTATCCATGTTTATTCATATTTGTTGGTTTATCAAGTATTAGTTTCGGACAACAATTAAGTAATCGTGCAAATACTCGTCGTTACAATCCCAGTGTTAATATTTTCATAACATTAGTTGCTATTTGTAAGTAAGAATGTGCACAAATGCTACAGATAATATTCTAAGTATATTGCTAACAAAAATACGTACATATATACATAGTGAATTTTGTTGGGTGTTTTATTATACGAAATAAAATTGTAGGGTTCCAATTAATATTTAATCTTGTGACGAATGGAGCTGGTAACAGTCTTGGTCAACATAAATCAGTCCTTGTTGAGAATAATTTAGATGTAATTACGGACAATAGTGGCAACATGGTCATTCAACCGCATCTGCAAGACAACTAAAAACTAAAAAGATATTGGAAATTTATAGCGTGTCATAATTATTAAAATATAAGAACATATATGGTGTTTCTTAAAATTATTATAAAAATATTTTTAGTATTTTTTTATATATTTTTATTTTTTTACTACTTTTTGCTTTTCTGTCGCTCTTATAAACTATTTACCTTCTTCTACGAAGGTTACTTGTCGTTTGACTTCTACCTAATCGAGTCAAATCGCTACATTTATATTGTTTAACATCTTCTGCAAGCCATTTAACGCTAGAGTTTTCTGGAGCATATATTTTTCCATCTAAACTATTTTTAGATTTATCTAATACATTTAATCCTGGAACGTCGCCAGGTCCAAAATTGTAATATAATACAAGTGCTGCATCTTTTGAAGCAGTCATTGCTTTCTTCGATGCTGCAGCGTCGCAAGAATGGCTTTTGATTTCATCTGTGCTCAATTCTCTAGACCAAACGGTGATATCATCAACTACTGCATTGGATGGGCTACTTTTTCTCATAGCACCAACAGTGAATTCACCTCCACTAGCAGGTTTACCATTAACGTCGTAACTAATTGTTGATGGGGAATAACTTTTGAAATTTGCAAGTTTTCCATTAATATATAATTTAGCTTGTTTATCAGTGAATGTTGCAGTTACATGATAAAATTTATTCAATTCAACTTTCACGCCAGCAGCTTTATCATCAGCCGCTCCTGGGTCGGATGAGCGGATAATATCCATTTCCGTCGTTGGTGTAGCTTTATCTTCACGTCTAAATGCAAATGCAAAACCATTTTGATCAGCACCTAAAGCCCAACCATGGCCATTTGCACCTTTATTACCACCTGTACTTGTAACTAAACCAGTCATAAAAATGCCTTCAGGGGCAAAAGCACGTAAGCGTACCCATGCCTCTACTGACACCGTTTTGCTAGCTTTATTCTTGATTACATTGTAGCCTTTCTTTCCTGCACTGATGTATGGACCGCCTTTTACTGACAATGCAAAACTCATATTTCTAACACCTGCAGTTGCTTTATTATCCAACATAGCTTGATGTTTAACTAATGCTGCTTTTACTTTATCATAACTTGCTTTTAATTTACCAGCTTCAGCTTCCTCGATTGTGCGCTTCTTGCGAGCAGCTGGGCATGTCTTCGATTGTTTCAATTCAGCTTCTTCTGATTTCTCAGTAAATGCGGAGATAACACGATCAAGCTCCTTTTTGACTGTGTCAATTTCAATGACAGCTTTCTTGGCATCTTGGACAGCAGCTTTTTTACCATCTGCTGCAGCAGCTTTCGTCACACTTAAACTTTTCAATTCAGTGTCGGCAGCATCTGCTTTTGCTTTTGCTGCTTTGAATTGAGGATCATCCGTTTGTTGTGGTGCTTTTGATAAGACCAATTTAGCATCTTCCAATTTCTCCTTTGCTAAATTAACTTTCTTCGTTTGTTCAACGAATTCTTCCGTCATTTTTGCTTGGTTCTCTCTTGATTTTGCACCTGCTTTTTCCATATTTAAGATCTTGTTTTGAAGTTCTTTCTTCTTCTTCTCCAATTCTTGTGCTGCTAATGCTGCTGCTTTTGCTGCGCCGCAAGTTGACTTCTCTTCATCTAACGCAATTTTGAATTTATTAACTTGGACAGTCCATTTATCTTCGGATTCCTTTAACTTGGCTTGCATGGATGCTCTTGAAGACTCCATTGCAGCTTTTTCTGTTGGGCTTAAACCGTTTTTGATACCATCTTTCTCAGCTTTTGCTGTGTTTTCCATATCACTATCTTCCGCCTCGTCATTATCAGAAGCAATGGTTACACCTTTCTCAGTTGGTGCTGATCCTGCATTTTTACCGTTTGTTACTGCACCAGCTGCACCAGCTGCACCAGATGCGGCTGCGACTTGAACTGCCTTCTGTACTTTGGAGTCTTGCAATTTTTTCTCAACTTGTTTATTAGCATCACCACCATCGATAGAATCAACATTTTCAGCACCAGGTGCACCAGCTCCGGTTGCGCCTTCTGCTTTGGCCACTGTCACAGCTGCTTTTGCATCTAATTTAGCGGCATCTAATTTTGCAGCAGCATCTTCGCGTTGTGCTTCTAGTCCAGTAGCTCCACCAGTTTCCGCTGCGCCAGTTGCGCCTTCTAAACCAGTTGCTGCCAATTCTTGTCCAGAGATCTTTTCAAGCTGTTTGCCTTGATTCTTTGCAGCTTTCACTGCTTCCTCTGCTAATCGTTTAGCTTTGCCGATTTCATTACCATGCAATGCTTTCATTTTTTGTTCGATAGTCTGAGCAACAACAGATGCATCGACACCACGGCCTTCTGGACCTTGTGGGCCAGCTGATCCTGGTGGACCTTGTGGGCCACGCATTGTTTTTGCTTTCTCAATACCTTCTTTCAACCCTTGTAAATATCCCTCTTGTTGTGCATGTTTACGTTCTGCTAGTTTCAAACCTTCAGCATATCCAGCTTGGTACGTGCGTGCTTTGCCTTTCTCAGCATGTCTTAATTCATCGACGTTGCCTTTTAATTGCGCTTTCAACATTTCATATGAACGGCGATCGCTTCGGATAGTTTGTGCCATGGTTTTAATTGCCTCTTTATTTGCATTTGCAGTTCTCATTTTTTGCAATTGCTCCTCGTTCACTTCAATCTCGTTTTCTTTCTTGGCCATGTCTTTTCTGGTAGCTAATGCTACGCGTAATGCAAATTGTTGTGCCATGGCACTTTCAGTCTGTACAACTTGTCTTACAGGACATGCATTGCGGCCCCGTCCTAATTTATGTGCCCATTGTGGCATGTATTCTGGTGGGCAACTTTCCAAATTACTTGGTCCGTACAAACCTCCTTCAGTACATGATAAACGAGCACCACACCAACCACATCCAGCATCAATGCATTGACGACAATCGGAGTAAGATTCACATTTAGCATTGTCCAATTTCCTGTATTGCCATCCTGGCAATTGTTCATCCCAGAAATATGGGCCAGATTTCGATCCAGATTTGCAACCAACGCCAGGGATCCAACCACAACTTACATCCAAGATACATTCGTTGGCGGAAAGGTATAGGCCACATGCTACGGAAATAATTGGGCTTTGCTCTGGCAATGGTTCAGCGATAATTGCTGCTTCCATTTCATCAGCTTGTTCAGCAACTTTCATCTTGTTCATAGCACTTTTGTAACTATCGGCTTCAACACGTGCTTCGGCTGCTTCTCTATCAAGTGTTGCTTGTTTCAACTCCATGTCAGCAATTTTTACGGTGGCAGCATTTTTATCACGTTTGCATGATTTGAATTGGGATGTTTTAATTTTCAACTCACTTTCCAATTTCTTCAACGTTTTTTCGCCTCCTTTTTCTGCATTTTCTGCAGCACTTTTAGCAGCAACTTCTTTGGATTTCATCGTTGAAGCCATTTTCATAGCATTCAATACTTTCTTAGATGCTTTTACTGCTTCTTCTCTTGCGATTTTTAAACGTTTCATTTCCTCAGTTTCTCGCAAACGAGCTTCAAGTAAATACGACTTTGTCTTCTCGGCACCTGCAACAGCTTTTGCTTGTACAGCTTCGCCGCCGCCGCCGCCATAACCACCATAACCGCCGTAGCCAGCCAGTTGTTTACTGCGGCTTCTTAAATGTGCGCGTTCATTAATTTGCAATAAAGACACTTTCGATGCGGCTGCTACTGTTCTTGCATTGTCGCCATATCTTGCTTCAGCATCTTTTACATCTTGTGTTGCTTTTGTTACATTTGCAGCAGCTTCTCTTGCCGCAGCAGTAGCTGCATTAGATTTTTTTCTCAAGGTAACGATGTCATCTTCCTCTTGTATTAAGTCTTCTGCATTTCCCATTGCACTTTTTTTAGCACGATTCACTGCATCTTTCTCTTCGATTGCCATTGCAGACGTTTGGTTTTCAATCTCGTCCATACGACGTTCGTATTTCGAACATTCTTTTTCATAATGTTCCAAATCGTCTTTCAAACTCATGATATCCAATTTCATATTTTTTGCATCCATTGCCAATTTATTTGCTTTCGCCTCCGCAATTTTTGCTTTAGCACTGATACGTTTCATTTTCTTCATATCGGCTTCTGCGCCTTTTTTCAATTCTTCCTTACGTTTAGTAATACGTTTGATTTTCTCTTCGTATTTTTTACGTAATTCTTCTTGCTTCTTTCTTTTTACAACTTTTTGTTTGATCATTGATGCTTTCTCGCGAATCACATCTAATTCTGCATCTTCTTTTTCCTTATCTAATGGATCTTCAAATACAAATGCAGCCTGTTGACCTTGCGATACAACTTGGTTACCTTGTTCATCCTTCATGATAGTTGGTGCGCTTGGGCATTCCTCGGAAGTATCGATACATTGACGTTTGGTGCCGCACCATAATTCTTTTCCTGGTACGCAACCTCTTTTCACTGATAACAATTGCAATTTAACTAATGATGGATCAACACCTAATGCACCAATTGATTTAATGCCTTTAGTGATGGAAGCATCACGTTGTTTTTTCTTTGCTTCAGCTAATGCTTTAGCGGCTGCCATGTCAGGATCAAGCATTAATTCAGCTTCATCATTTAAACGTGCTTGTTCTGCACTTGTCATTGGGTTTCCACCTTTTAAAAAGTGTTTCAACAAGATCATATTGCGTTTTACCAATGCAACTGCTAGATCGACTGCATTTACTTGTGATTTGCGAGCGCCTTGCTCATCTGATTGGCGCTTAGCTTTCTCCTCACATGCACGTAACAAATCAAGTTTAAATTTACGTTCTTGTCCAAGCAATACGTGGTAATTTTGTTCTGCTGCTTCCGTTGCTGCTTCATCACTTAATAAACCATCGACAACTGCTTCTAAACGAATTAATTCTGCATGTGCATCATCTGCTTTTCCAGCAACTGCTGCTTTTTTACTTTCTTCCTTCGCGCCTTTTTGTTGCTCTTCCAATTGCTTTACAACAACATCTGCACTTGCAACTGGGGAGGAACCAGATAAAGCATTGCGTAAACGTTTTAACAAGCCATATACTTTTTGTTTAGGTGATTTACCTGCTTTGCCTTCAACAGTACATACTTGTCTATGCATGCCACTATTTAACAATGCAACACGTTTCTTCGCACCTTTTGCTGCTGTCCATATGGTTGGCAAACGAATATCTTGGGTCTCTTTCTTGAAGCATTCAACGAATGCAGAGCGTGGTCCATGGAAATTTGCATCACGTTTTTTACTACGTTGACAAAAGTTTTCAGGGCAATAAATTTCTTCATCGTCGTCACCACTACCAGTAATTTCAATGAGTGAACTGATAGTCTTCGATGCTACATTGAATACACCAGGTGCAGTTCCAGAGATGGCATTTGCCAACGCATCGATCGATTGCGGTTTGATCATTGGAACGCCGCGGTTTGGGATGTGATTTGCAACGTTATGTTCTAAAATTTCTAACATAGCAATTGCTTTTGCTGGTCCTCCTTTAGCAGGAGTTGCTTTGGAACGTGCTTGTGCTAATTTACTATTTGCATCTGCTAAACGTGTACGAATGCTTTGCAAATCACGAGTTGCTTTTTCTTTACGACCTTTCAACTCGTTGATTTTCTTATCTGATTCTTGCTCTGAATCTTCACAAGTACCTTTAACTTTTTTCCATATTTGTTTGGAATCCTTTTTTGCACTTGCTAAGCTTTTACGTAAACTAAATAAAAGGTTTAAAAACGAGTCAACATTTTCATGTGGATTCTGGGATAACCTTTTCGCCATTTTACCTAACAATTTTGCACCTTCTGGCAAGCGTTGCAACTCACCAACTTTCTCGCGGAACGAGTTCAATTGCTCTAGCTCCTCTGCAGAGATGCCCTTCTTTGGATGCTCTTTCATTGGTTCAAACTGTGCAAGTTTGATTCCAATTTCTGTTTTTTCGTTAATTAATTTTGCTATTTCTGGATGAACAGGTGCAGCATTTGTTTCGCGAAAGCGTTCCATGCCTTGACCTTGCAACGAAGAAGCAGATACTGCTGGCTTCGCTTTTGGTGCTTCATTGTTCAACTGTACAGGATTTCCCATATCATCTAATTTAAAACCATCAAATCCATTGACGGACGTTGCAACAAGTGCAAGGAATGCAATGAATAAAATATTACTAAAACGCTTCATCATAAAACTTGCTTCTTTCTACCTACTATATAATTATATATCTAATTAATTAAATATACACAATTACACACAAACAAAAAACTTGATTACAACACACGATATATATGCTATGTTCGTCTCTCTATATATATATAACTATTATCTGACAGACACAAAGTATCGTTTCTCTCCTCTGATAATAATATAATACTACTAACTATATTGTTGTTCTTGTTGTTGTTGTGACTCTTGTTCGTTGATATATATTTCTATTTGTAAAATTATATATATTCCATCCAAGGCAAAATCAATACTATCTCCATGCTAATTATTATTGGACTAATTACCATCATCTTCGTTCCTCCTCCTCTTTTTTTTGATCGTAAAAAAATATCGATTCACCTCACATTCACTTCTTTTTTTAAATTGTACTTGAATTGATCTTTTTCGTAGATGGTTTTACCCTATCACTTCATAATCACTTCTTTTTTATTTTGTAATTATAATGAGCATTTCCGTAGTATTTATTCCCCTATCACTTAACATCACTTCTTTTTTTAAATTGTATTTAAATTGATCTTTTCTGTAGATGGTTTCCCCTATCATACCACTTCACTTCTTTTTTAAAATTGTACTTAAAATGATCTTTTCTGTAGTAGTTATTCCACTATCACTTCATAATCACTTCTTTTTTAAAATTGTACTTAAATGGAGCATTGTCGTAGAAGGTATGCCCTGGTATGCCCCTATCATACCACCTTATTGTCTGAGCTTTTGGTTTTGAATAGAAATAGTCATTTTGGAAAAATAATAAAAATATTACATATTAATATGATTACAAAGAGTTGGGGTTATTAAAAAATATTTAAAACAATCATATAAATATAAATATCCGATTATAAATATTATACATTTCCTTTTCGTTCCATTATTATGCTTGGAAGGCGCGCGTTTACATGTTCTTTTTTATCTAGTCTAGTTTTCCACTATGTTCATAATTAAAATATCATAAAAAAGGTAAAAAATAATCGTATAATCACCATTTTTCTACTCAGGACCCCGTGTTGTTGTGCTGTTGCAATTCGATATTTATGGATATTATTTGATATTATTATGCCAGTATGGCACAGCAGCCTATTTCTATACCGGCCTACCATTTTTCCCAACTTCAAATTAGCAGGTAAATAGAATACTACTATTAATACAAAAAAATGCAGAGTGCAAATATATGAAAGATCTATAATATGCATGCAGGTAGTGGGTGTAGAAATAAATAATAATAGCTAGAATAATCGATAAAGAACAATTGCAATTGACACCATCGTACGCGTGTCGTGGTGTGGGGGGAAATATATATACTCCTTCCTTTCAACCTTTCTATTGTTACATCAAAGAAGTATTTATATTACTATACAATATAATACGTGTTTCGTGTGTGTAATTAATAGTAAGTAATAATTATTTTATCCAAATATCATCATTTTCAATAATAATAATATAGAACAACCCCAAATTATTATTTGGATAATTTCTTCGTCTATATATAGAACATCATCATAATAAAATAATATATATATAATAGAAAATACAATTTTATTTTATTTTATTTGAGATAAATAAACAGGATGGAATCGGAAACAGATGATAATGAATTGCAATTTTTTCTAGATGAATCGTCTACTAATAATACCAATACAAATAACCATCATGCAAATTTTAGTTCATTAGGTAATACATCACAATATGATAGACAAGATAATCATCGTTTTGGTGCAATGAACCCTATTGCTAACCAATTAGTGAAATATAGTAAAAATAAAAAAAAACATAAACGTAGTTATGGGACTTCACCACAAAAATCTTCATTATATACATTAGAGAAATTACAAGCATCCAATCATAACGTAAAAATTTATCATGGGAATCAACAAAATAATTTAACAAATCCACAACAAAATATTAAACGACGACGTGTAAATGTTGATTATCGAAATGATGTTTATTCACGTTTTTATGCATCAACTACTACTGCTAGTACTACTACAACAACAGGAGGAGGAGCAACCATTTCACCTGGAAGAAATAACGTTATTGATACAAATACCATTGACAACAATAACAATCAAGGAAGCAGTAATTCTAGTAATAATAACAACAATGGTAACACGATTAGTCCATCGACGAAAACAAAAGGTATACGAATTGAACCTACGCCAGCATGGTTGAGACAAAAAAATAGTTATCATCATCAATCAAATAATTCATATCATGATGTATCTTCCATTTCTTCATCCTCATCGAGTTCCTATTTAGTAGAAAGTTGGGATAATCATCGTATGAATCAACAAGTACAACATGGTCATCATAATAGTATAACAAGTTCGTTGAATAGTAGTATTGGCAGTTCACCAATGCAACATCCAACACCACCTAATTTAATTGGTGCTATTGGAATACATGCATTAAAAAGTGGTAATAGTCATCTTATTAATAGTGCACCACAATTTGTGGAACATCGTCATGATAATAATAATAATAGACATAATGTTACGCCTGTTAATAGTTTTACGATTTCCAATGCTATGATTACATCGGATACTAGTAATCATACTATTATTATTAATAATAATAATAATAGCAATGTTGGTTTTAATTCGTTTATTAGTCGAAATGCAACGTATAACAACAACGCCAACAGTAGCAATAGCAATAATAATAATGATAGTTATGATGATGAAATGATGGAAACGACATTTGATAATAATAATAATTCCAATTCCAATTCATCCGTATCTTCACCATCGACAAATAATTTGATTAATCCAGCAAATGCAGCATTGACACCTGGATTTGTTGATCGATCTCGTAAAAGTATTGGTCCAACATTTTTCAGTTCAATTCATTTACAAGGTGGTAAAGGAAATAATTATAAAAATAATAGTAATACAAATGCTGGTGATCCTAGAACTAAATTGTCTCAACAACAAATAAATCATCAATTTTCAGTTACATCACGTTCACCATGTGCACCATTAAGAGAAGGTATTACACAAATGGAAATTCAATAATTTCATGTGTGTGTATTAAAATGTATATGTGGTGTAATTTTCAGGCGTGCGAAAACGTGGATTAATATAAAATATATGATAGATTAACGAATATAGAAATAATTTTATATTTTGTAAGTATGTCATATTTTTATTAATTTAAAAATATTAAAAAAATAAAAGGTATGATATAAAAATAGCAATGGGTGCACGTTTTGTAGGGAGGGGTACATTTTGAAAAAAGGTAATACGTATAAAACAAAAAAAAAACTATATATAAATTGTACGCTTGTGCGCGGTGTTGCTATATTATATAGAGCAGATTGCATTTTTATAAATAATGCCATATTGAGCATATTACTTCGTACTTAGCACGGGAAAGTGTAAAATTATTATTCGTATAACTTTTACGCGCGTAGATTTTAACCACAGATCATAAATAATGCATGAAAATAATACCATCGTGTAACGTATGCATATGATACACTAAAAGACAAAAACTATATTTTTTTTCTGTACTTTATTCTTTAAAAAGAGTTCGATTTTGTACATATATTTAAAAAATTTACACCACACACACACACACGCTTACAAACGTGTAGGAAATCGATCGCGTGAACTACCATATCGACTGTAAACGTTTTTTTTTTGAGTATGGCCAATAAGTTCTAAATAATAAATCAACGTTGCACCACTTGGAATTTGAAAACCAGGTTGACCAGCATCACCATATCCAATATGTGGTGGTAATACAAAACGTCCTTTATCACCAACTTTCATATTAGATACTGCTTCATCAAACCCTTTTATTACAATTCCAGCACCTACGGTAATTTCAAGTGCTCGTTGTAAATTTGCTTGTGAATACAAATGCCTTCGACGATCATTTTTTGTCATTGGTTGTAAATATAATTTGTACATAACATTTGCTTTATCACCTTTTTCTATTGTTTTACGTTCATTTTTTTTTGTTTTATCATTGTCTTCAATAGGTAATAAAGCAAATTTTAAACCACTATCAGTAGTATGATAATTTTCTTCATTTACGAAATATTCTTCGTTATTATAGACCTTTGTGTGGGTGGTTGGTGCCGTGGCTTGTTAGTAAGTGCTGTTGTTGTTGTTGTAGATAATATAGTATTCATAGAACATACCCAATTCATTTCTTGCCACACTTCACCATAACCAGCCTTTATATTGATTATTTGAATTGTAATACATATAATTATAAACAATAAGGTGGCTAGTAGTGAGGTCGTATTTATCCTTGTCTTTAATATCATGATTGAGTTGTGGATATTGTGGTGTGGGGTTCATTTGCTATATTTTGTAGGAATGTTAAATATATTGGTGGTGATATTGTAGTTCGTTGCGAAATAATATACGTATATATATTTATATTGACAACGAAATAAATATTATTTCTTCAGACTATTATTATTGCTATTATATACCTAGTCTATCATAAGCAGGGGGTTTGTTTAGGTTGCCTATAATAACAACATTCGCCTGCCAGGCAAGGACCCCTGCCCTGAAATATCATAAGTAATTACTTTTAGTTTATAAAATTTAAAGCAAATTTAAGGGTCTCATAGTAGATTGTCGATTTGTTTTGAACATGGTAAAATCGATAGCTTTAAATAGCATTATACTTCATATATATATAACTAAGAAGTATATTTACCTATGAAATAATTGAAAATTTAACTCAGTCAAAATTCCTGTTGAATAGTTTTTGAAAAGCCATTTGGAAAATTGGACGAGTGATTTAATGAATTTCTGTGTGATTTTGGATGAAGAAATGGATGATTTTGATGGAAATGAAATAGATTTATCGATTTGTTAATGTGATAGGTACAATTAGTCTATGAATTTATGTAAAGCCTAGAAAAGCGGACAGTTAGTCCCTGCTGTGTACGGCGTAAAAAAAAG
>JACKZZ010016549.1_pt1 | contig 32363 bp, 24 predicted proteins | sample 8027871 | NCBI WGS metagenome assembly JACKZZ01 (sample SAMN15724774, study PRJNA655200) | protist metagenome | isolation source: fluorescence activated cell sorting (FACS) single amplified genomes of... | place: USA: West Boothbay Harbor, Gulf of Maine | collected 2000-07-19
GAGTAGTCATAATATTCATCTTTATGTCCTTTATCTAATTTAAATGAGGATGTTATATCAGTGTAAGATCCTGGTGTAATTGACTCAATAATGGCATCAGTATTTGTAGATCTAAATTTAACATTTTCTCCAATTTGAAATTTGGAACTATTTAAATATGCAATAGTTACACTATTAGTTGTTTTTCCGATAACTCTTGCAACAGATTGTGATGATAATCCTTCAAATTCTTCGCCTATCAATACATTATCACCTACAGAATAAATTGAAGAAAAGTTAATTGTATCTAAAGATATAGTACGACCATCCAATTCTTCATAAACAGCGATAATCCTAGCAACGTCTGGATACCTTAAGCAAATTTCTTCATCTTGAACTCTTAATCCATAATATCTATTATATGTCAATCCATCATTACTACTATTACTTGCATTAGATCCTGAACTCTTATATTTTGAAAGAGATACATCTAAAGTTTCACTTTTTTTAAATACTTTAGTTTTGCTTTGTATACTAGATTTTACAAATGATGCTGTTATTGAATCTATCGTTTTATTCTGAATATTATTAAATGTTACAGTTGTAAAATTATTTGTAAATACAACTTTATCTCGTGTCAAGGGTTCTATAACGCCATCACTGTAATGAATAGAATATTTTTCCGCATCAAAGGCATCAAACTTTATCGTTCCAGAATTGTTTGGAAGATTAAAATCTCCAGTAGATATGGATATTAATAGATCTCCTCCAACAGATGAATTAAGTCCTGTTATATGTGATGTAAATGTTAATTGAGATCCTGACAGATCTACGGTTTCAATAGTTCTATTTGGAAGAATTGAGTATAAGTATCCTTTTTCCGGATTTTCTATTTCTGAAATCCCAATTTTAAAACTCACATTTTCAATAGTACCAGAATTTCCATCTGAAGCACCTGGAACTGTTCCAGAATTCACTCCAGATACATTTTTCTCTGGCACTAAAGTTAAACTATTGGTATTGACAGCACTTACACGGTTGAAGGTTTCTGTAGTATCTGTTGGTATTGTATATTTTACTATATCTTTTGCCTTTATTCCACTAAATCCTTTAGTAGATGTCAAAGTTGCGGAATTATCATCAACTCTTTCAATACTTACGCTATCATTGACAGTATATCCTGGCGCTATTTTAGTTTTTAATATTACGTCCGCAAAAAAGTTTAAAGTATTAGATGTATCAACAACAGATTTAATATCTTCAGAAGAAAATACTTTTAAAGATTTTATATTTCTTTTATTTTCTTCTATGCCATCAATATGAATTATCTCATTTTGAACAAACCTACCAGATTCTACTCTTACTTTTATAACTGCAGATCCAGAACCATCATTAACTGCATATCCAATAGCACCACTTGCTTGTCCAACTACTTTCGAAGATACTTTTATTTCAGAGCTAGATAAAGTGGTTCCTAATGTCAATTCTGTAAATAATGAGGAATCATAAACGTGAAGATCCCATGATGTTGAACTATCAGTATATGCAGCATCAGTAACTTTGAAAAGATATACATTAGCATCTCCTATCTTTTCTCCTTGAGCAGTCAATGTTGTGGCATCTCTTCTCTGATCATAGAAATCTACATTTCCCTTTAATGTTGGACATCCGTAAACATTATTTACTTTTAATATATTTCCCAAATCAAATGGAACCAGAACATCACTAATAGTTTGAGTGTCTCTAGGTTTATCAACATCTATAACCGTACCAAATGTTTTATGAACATCATACCCCTTAACATAAGCCTTTCCAGGACTTACCGTGAGACACATAAGATCATCAGAAGGGGTATTTTCTTGAGATGTTAGTTTTCCAGTTAAATATTTTCCATTATTACCAAGCAAATCATTTAAAGAATTTGATAAAGATATGCTAAATGGATCTACCGTATAATTTCCAGACTCATCATATGTCCTCTTGGCAAGATAGTCTTTAATAAGATTATAATCTGTCTCTGTTTCAGTTTTTCTTAAGATACCACCTTCAACACGCAATAACTCTACAAAGTTTGTATCATTAAGATCTGTTAATTGCTTTTTAGTTAAAGATAGGTTTATTTTAAATCTATCTGCACCAGGAGATGAAAAATTATTAAATCCTTTAGCATTATCATATAATGTTCTATCTTCTTTTGCAGTTATAATTTCTTCGGATACATTTAACCCTATTCTATATGATGGAAATTGGGAATAATATTCTAAAATTAAACTTTCTTTAGATACTGATACAAAATTACCTCGTATAAAATAAATGCCATTATCAATAGATACTACAGATCCAATATCAGTTGCATTAGAAGAAATTAATGATGCAAATGGAGATCCACTAGATATTGTAATATTGTTTATACCATATGATATTATTTCTGTTGATAATAAACTTTCTCCATTTAGAAATGTACCGCCAGATAACCCATTATCAGAATCTAAGTATTTTACATATATTGTAGTATCAGAAACCTGATTATTTGGAAAAACTACAGATTTTACTGTAGCTGTAAGTCCAGAAGTTTGTCCTCGTATTTTTTTTCCAATGTACTTTTCAAGATACTGTGAAATTTCTACACCAAAAGAAAGTGTGTTTAATTTTACTGCATGATAACTAGAGTCATAATGTATTCCACCAGGTATTACTTTTGATCCCTCTTTAAATATATGACTTCCAAAGGTCTCAACCTGATTTTGGAGTATAGATTGAATAGTATTTAATTCTCTAGACTGAATTGGTCTACCTGGATTAAAAAGAACTTTATAAAAATTCTTATCAGCATCAAAATCGTCAAAATATGGATTTATGTTAAGATTTGTTTTTTGTGCCATTTTTTAAAATTCTAGAATAATTTTTACGTCTTCTTTTTGTCTAGAGTTCCTTGATACCAAGGGTCTGTTATCGATAAAAATAATATCTCCAGATGTTTTATTTATTTCAGGTTCTGACACCCCCGAAGTAAAAGTTGAATCTAGGGTTATCAACTTATTATTTACAGTAATATTACTGGCGTTAAAAGTTGTATCTATACTTGCAACAAAATTTCCGCTAGATCCATTAATTGAATTTGTACCTCCAAAATCTAAGTTTGCATTAGATGCTGTAGTTGTAACTCCAACATAATCTGCTTGATCAAATGTGGTAGGATTGTAAAATAAAGAACGATCTTTAAAATACTTTAAAACTGACGTTTCGTCGTCATATGAGGCAACATATCCTTGAGCAACTCCTCCTTCAACTGTTTGTGTTATTTTTTCTCCAACAGTTGGTGAAGTAGAACCATCACTCAAGGTAACTTTCAGTGAATATACCCCAGAAAAGGTAGAATCTATAAAAGATTCTGTTGATATAAACTTAGTTGGATTTTTCAAAATTCCAATTTGTGCAAATTTGGTGTCTAAAGGAAAGTCCTTTGTTGCACCATCAAATCTGGAGTATGCTAAAACTTTATCTGCACCCAACTCTCTATAAATATCATATCCATGACCTTTAGATGGTGGAATTATTGGGATCAGTTTTGCAGGAGTTGTATATGTATCACTAATTTGAAGTGACCCCAAATCTACAATTCCATAAGTATACCCAGATCCTCCAGAAGTAACTGTTGTTTTTATTATTTTCCCAGAATTATCGGATTCAATAAACACTTTAGCACCAATTCCATCACCATAAATGTCAACTTCTCCAGAAGTATATCCACCACTTCCCCCTTCATCAATATATACAAATTTTATTTGATTCTTATTTATATCTGAGTCTGCATTGGATCTAATATTTGATATTTGAGTATTTGTTGATGATGACCAATCATTAGGTAAAGGTATAAATTCAACCGAATCAAATTTTATAATATCTGAAGGTGGTACTGTAAATAAGTATTTCCAGAGATACCCATCACCACTAGAACCTGCTTTTGATGGTTCTAAATCTGTAAATGTTGGTTTATCTTGAGACTGAGTTCCGCCAGTATTAATTCCACTCGAATTATTGCTCAGACAAATATATATTTGAAATTGGTCATTCATTACATAATAATTCGAATCATATAATCTACTCCTATCTGTCACTGCAGTTCTATTAGTGACATTGTAATCATGACGATACATATCATAAGTAGTTCCCTGCTTCCATTCAATTTTTCGTACACATCTACGAATATTTTCGGGAATTATTCTTTTTCCATATAAAATAGTATCACCATAATGAGGCAGGTAATCAAAATTATCTACTGGGTTTGGTAGTATTGCATCATTAGCACTTACACCTTCAGTACTATCCCAATTAGCATTTCTGCCATATCCCGATACTCCAGGATTTGCCAATCCAACAAAAATATAATAATAATCACTTCCGTTAGATATAGTATCTACAAAATTATTTGTAGATAGTATTCTAAATTGATCTGTAACGAACGCAGGCATTTTAAACCATTTTTTTATTATTTATAAGTGTTAGGTTGAAGTTGTTCTTTTCTTTAGTGAACCAGTATCTCGCAATCCAGCACCAGCACCTCTTCTTTGAACTGTAGGATATGTTCCTAATCCAGATGTAGTATAAGAAGTGATTGCTATAGAAACTGGATTATTAGATCTAGTAAATCCAGATATTTTTCCCCAAGAGAATTTTCCAACAGGATTTAATAATGTTCCAGTAGTTCCAATACCAACCTCACCACTAATATTAGTATCACTCTTAACATTACAAGTAATTATTCCTGTAATAGTATCAATACCATGAACCTTATAAATGTTATCGAGGAATTGAGTACTAATCCCAATTACTTCAGTATCATTATTATCATTAATTGATGTTATACCATTACCAATTCTAGTATCAAATATATGAATAGGAATTCCTTCTGTTATAGATGTATAATTATCATTAAGAGCTTTTAGTGTGAATTCTAGTGCTAATGGTGCTCCATTAGTTCCTGTCGTTGTAGCAATTCCTACAATAGACCCACTCAGACCTTGAACCACATTTGCATCAGTTAATAATTCACTTTCAAAAGTTGGAAAATCTAATATAACTTGTGGTGGATTTGTACTTGTATATCCAGATCCAGGATTAATTACAGTGACAGAATCTATATTGCCATTTGACACAGTTACAGAAGCTATTGCCGTGGTTCCAATACCAACATCTCCTGGTGTTCCTATACCAACATCATACCACTTCCTAACAGATCCAATACCAATTATTGGATTTGAAATTTTAATAGATGGTGCGCCAGTATATCCGATACCAGAATCAATAATATTAAATGATGATATTGTCCCTGCAGGAGAAACGATTGCTGTAATAATTCCAACTTTATTATTATCTTGATTTGGGACAACCAAAACATCAATTTTCTTTAAATTTGCAGCATTTTCATAATCAAAAAATTCAGAATTATCTAAGTATAATACAGTATCTGTAGTATTAAAGTCTGTTATAACCTTTGCTGTCGGATATACTTGAGTTACCAAAGAATCTCTAGACTTGTAGAAAGTTTGTTGATTTATTACAACATCTTCTTTTTGCTTAATCCAATCGATAGGTTTAAAATTAATTTCATCTATGCCATCTGCATAATATAGATTTGTCTCAAGTATATCTGCATTAACAATATCATAAATAAGTCTTTTATCTTGCTGCTTAGTAATATCCAAATATGAATTATTACTTTGTATTTGTAGTGTATCACCGATTTGTATTATTTCATTTACATCAACTCGTAAAGAATCTTCTCCCCTAGTTCCAACATAAAAATAGATTTTAACATCATCTTCAACTTTTGGTGCAGTTAGGAATCTAAATGATGATCCGCCAGAAAATTGATACGCAATTCCAGGTTCTTGCAATATACCATTAACAAAAATTACTAATAATGAATTAAAGTCGATTGCAGAAGAAGTTAAATCATCAGGATCTTTAGAGAAAGATAATAACTCAGTTTCGTAATATAATGGATAAACTAATCTTGATCCATTCTGATAAGGTCTGATACTATCAATCAAATTCATCTCTCCAAATTGCCACGCAGCAACATTATCATTATAAGTATTCAAAACATATAATTGGAATTTTTCTATTGGTTCGGAAAGATATCTATCTGTGACTAATCCAGATACGGTTAATACATCGCCAGTCTCAAAAGCATATCCTGCTCTTGCAACATTAAATGAAGACACTTCGAATAATGTTGATCCAATACCAACAGAACCTGAATCATCAATACCTGGAGAATTTCCAACTTCAACATTCATAAGCATATTAATTCCAACTTCTGTGGTAGCACCCACTCCCAATCTAGAAACTCCAACAACTTCGAGATTATCATATGATGGGTTTGAAATATTTAATATAGGATATGTATAATTTGTACCTCCATTAGAAACATTAAATGATAATGTTCCCCCTAAACCAACAGTAACATCAACAACACCGCCAGAACCGACCATAGATCCGGCATCTATGGTTATAGTATCGTCTGTGTATGCAGTAATATCGGTTGCAATACCTGCTAAAGGATCTGTTGCTCTTGGATAACCAATAACAAATTTATGACCATCAGAGGAGCAGGTAAAGTTTAATGATCCTGTTGTTACAGTAATATCATCATTAGTATCCAATCCATGATTTTCAATGACGAGAACCATATTTCCAGTTACAGGGTTATAAGTTGCAAATGTTGGAGTGAAATTATTTCCACCACTTTGAACAGAATTTTCATCACTTTCTACAAATTTATGAACATAATCTTCTGCAGCGTCTTTTACAGAAACTAAGGCTGTATCTGGTCTATATCCAGATCCATTCGTCAACCGACTATTCCATACAAATACTGTTCCATATCCAACATAATAATGTTCCAATGTTGAAATGCCTACATTTAAACTAAATGATTCTGTTCCAATTCCAATAATATCAGTAACATCATCATGCAATGGAAACTCTGATGTAATTCCTGGATTAGAATCACATGTGAATGCAAGTCCAACCAATTTCACTTGATTTGCCTTAGATTCTACTAACTTATAAATCTCTTCTTGTGGAGAAGTTATTGTCAAATGTCCCAGATTATTATCATAGGTTGCTGTAGTTATAGCAACAGTCTTTCCTGTAGATGCCACACTAACAACTGGATTTAAAATAGTTCCATTGTCATCAATATTTAATTTTACCTTAGCACCAACAAGAGGAGCATATCCAAGACCTGCAGTAGATCCAAGAGAAACAATAATACCACCTCTAGGTAATTGATTTTGGTTTATATCCGAATTGGAAATTTTCAATACATCCAAATCATCTCTGAGTCCAGAAAATACTACACTTGAAATGCCCGCAGGAATATCGCTAACTATTTCAAAATTGTGATTTGTAATATTTTCAGTAAGAGGAGTTTGGAATATTCCATTAATAAACAATATACCATTTCCAGAAGTTGTTCCTAAACCAACTGTACTTATTCCTTGAGATTTTAATTCAAAAGTAGTTGTTTTTCCGTCAAACTCATTTGAAAAATCATCAAAAATTTCATTTGTAGTATAATTTTTCCTTAGAAAAGTTCTACCATTAAAAGTTGCTCTTGCTCTCAATAAATTTGATTCATCTTTTGTTGACAAATCTCCAACATTTCCTCTTGGAGGATTAGTAAAGTGTATAGAATCACCAACAATGTTATATGCTCCCTTGTAAAGTGAGACACTATCTCCAATATCATGAGATGTTGCAGCACTACCAACACTACCACGTTTTACCTCTACAACATTTAAATCTCCAGTAAAATATAAGATAGGTCCGGAAGTTGATGTTCCTATGCCAACATTCAATACCTGCATATATTCATCATTAACTTTTATGATATCATTTGGATTTACTGAACTTATACCAGATAAAGTTACAAAAGTATCTGCAATTCCTATATTTTTATCAGAGATTGAATGACTAATGTCTGTATATAATAAAGGATATTGTGCCAAATCATTAATGGTTATTAAAGCCTTTTCATTTTTCTTATACATTTCAAATTCATGTGCATTACCTTCACCCAAATAAGATGAAAACTGTATTGCAATATTATTATTTGCATCAGATTCACTTAAAGCAACTTTGAAATTGTCATTATCAATTTTTATTGCATAAACTTCAGTAGACAATCCAACATTACTACTAGTATGAATTGCACTATTTCCTAATCCAATAAATGTTGACTTTGGTGTGTAAATTAATCTTTCGCCAGTACTAAAGAAATGACTATTTAAAGTAAACTGTCCTGTAGTAGGGTTGAATTTAGTTTCATCAAAAGGATCAAAAGACTTACTGAAAATTGGAATATTATTATACTTTAAAGGAAAACTAAGTCTATTTCTTTGATTAGAATTAACGCCGAAATATTTTGCAACACTAAAAGATTTATTTAATGGTTCAATATCTAGATCTAATGGAATGTTTATTTCATCTAAAAATGTATAGAATGAATAATCCAGTTGTGTAATAGTCAAATTTGAATTAGAATATTCATTATTTCTTTCGAATTCTAATTTAAGATTATTTTGACTAAGACTAGTTTTAAATACTCCCATCGTATTACCAATAGAAGTAATAGGTCCTTCAACTATATACGAGTTTTCATTATCATGTATGTTTACAATTTGATGCAAAGAAACGGTATTACCAATACTCACTCTAGCTAATGTCTTTATTGTAGAAAATAATCCTCGATCATAATACCTGGTCGTGACAATTCCCACACTGGTTCCAGTTTCATAAACAGAAGTATCTAAAACTACAGTTCTTTCAGAAGTATCATCCTGCCTTTGAGATTTAAATCTATAGGTTCCTACACCAACTGGACTACTCTTAAATTGATATGATTTTGTTCTTACTAGTGTGTTAGATATCTCATCACAATAAAAACTCAAGTTTAAATTATTTGAACTTTTTTTAATTCCGAATGTTCCCAATCCGATAGATGGCATATCAGTATCTGATGATTCAAAATTTGATTCTGAAAATATAAACTCTGTACCATCATATAATGACATAATTTCATAATATTTTGATTGATTAGAATCTAAATCTACTACGTGCGCTTCTACCATTATAGAATCATATGTAGTTAAATCATATGAAGTAATTACATCTTCGGTAATTTTACTTCCAACATTTTTTTGATTTGCAAAAATATCTACAGAATTGAGAGATAATGAATTGGCATTATCGCCAAAATCAATATACTTTTCGTTAAAAACCTTTATTTCATAATCTATGTCATAAGGATTATTTGGATAAAAATATAAATCCAAACCTCCAGTATCAGTTGCAACTGGTGATATTGTTACATAAGTTTCAAAATTTAAATTATTATTATGAGATAGTCTATCTAAACTATAAACACTATCTACTCCATCATATAATGATACAATTTCAAAATATGCTAATTGATTATATCCTTTACTAATACTATTATTTGTAGTTTTTACTTGGACTAAAGTCTTATAGAAAGATCTTCTATCCGATAAACTTTTTATAATTAAGTTTGTATCATACTCTTCATCATCTGCACTACTAAAAAGTGGACTTATGTCATCAACTTGAAGAACTCTATTTGACCTTGAGAGGAAATAGTCTGATAACTTTACATTTTTAAATCGAATAAATTTACTTCTATCATTTAAAGGATTAAAATCAGTGACAACATCAAAGTTCTTAATTGTATCTACTCTAGTTTGAGAAATAAATGATTGGAGACTTTCAACAACGCTACTGTTAGTTAGACCACTTGTTAGTATACCAGAAACATTCTGTTGAATTTGCGTATCTGCAAAGTTTTTGGTTCCTATTGGATGAACGATAGTATTAATTGGAGTTTTTATTTCATCCCAAGTTTTTTCACTTTTAAGAGTATATGATAAATTCTGATAATAATCATTATCAGAAATAACTTGTGTATCTGTATTAGTTTTTCCAGAATCACTATCCCACCCATAATCTTTAGTAGAAGATCCAGAGATGAGATAGTATCCACTAATTGAAGATACATCAAAAATATCTGCTCTAAATCCAGAACTTTTTCCAATTATAGTGACTCCAGTGTCTAACTTATAATTTCCAGACAACTTCAAATAATCTGTATTTACCTTCTCTACTGTTAATCCAGTTTCAATTAACAGTCCAGATTGATCAAGTATAAAAATTTCTTCTTTAATGAAGAATAGTGAATAATCTTGTTTTGCCACAAATGAAGGGTAATCGGTAGATTTAATCACTGTAGCAAAGCTGTCTATTTGAAATGTGACTGCGATGCCCGGATTTCCAAATAATTTAGGTATTTGGATAGTAACTTCTCCTGGATTAGAATTTGAGGTGTAGTCAATTACATCAAAAAATTCAAATCCATGATATTCGGAATTATATCCAATCCCAGTATCTTCTAAAATTTGTATATCCTCTACAAAAACTTTGTCTCCTACTTCAAAAGGATCTTCTACATATCCCAAAATAGGCGTTTTTAATAAGCATGTTATTATGCCAGTGTTACTGCTAGCAACTTCAAGAATTCTTATTCCATTTGCATTGTTAACAGCCTTAATTGATATTGGTCTTTCAGGTAATCCAGTAACTGGTGCTGATATTTCAACTGCCGTTATATTTGCATTACCAATACCAGATCCTGATATTTTTGCAGTTAGAAGTCCCCGATCAATTTTTTTGCCTGTATCAGAATCAACAACCACTAAAGATGGAGCATTTGGGTATCCACTTCCTCCATCAACAACTTCTACAGATTTTAAAAACTGTGAATTAACTAAACTTGCATTCTGCGATATATTTAAAGATGGTGATATGGTATTGTCAATACTATATTCATAACCATAATTCAATTCACTATAATCAATAAGTTTTCCTATACTTTTCGATCTTAGTGCTACTAATAGACCAGTTCCATTTGCAGAATTTGATCCCACATAAGATGGAACATTATCATACAAATTTCCTTCGCTAATAATTTTTAAATCATATACGGATCCAATTCCTGTTAATGAATCGGTCGTATATTCTAATGTTGAGCAATCTGCACTACTATATGATAGTCTTTCTGGAACGTTATCTAGAAAAATATCAAATTTAGTATCTTGGACATTAGATATTAAATATTTTCCACCATATGCACTATTTTTAAGTAAAATTTTCGATTTATGTGACGTAGTTATAACTTTCGACTCTCCATTCACCAATGAATAGTATAATACATCAGGTAAATTGTCATTATATGTTAAAGTTAGGGATGCTTCTGAAGATACTCCTACAGTACCAACACCAGATGTGGAAAATTCTGATGTATTTGGTGTTGAAATAAATTCATGATTTAAGTCTTCATCATAAAAAAGATTTAGTTTATAGTTTTCTAAAGAACTATCAGATAAGTCAAAGACTAAATTATTGTTCCTAACCAAGTTTATATTTGGTTGAATTAATAAAATTTCTTGAGTTCCTATCCCAACACTATTAATATAAACTACTCTTGGCAATTCTGATATAGAATCTTTATAAGTTTCGGATAATCTTATAGTATCAATATCAACTTTATTGACATAATATACTTCTTCATTTAATAATCCAGATGGAGTTGAAGTTGAAATATAATAGACCTTATCACCACTAGAAAGCAGATGATTTTCTATACTTATGGAATTTGTGTTTATATCTATATCTGTAAGTGTACTAAATCCTATAGTTCTTAAAGACAATGAATTTATTTCTGGTATATACTTTACATCTACAAATGTGGTATTTCCAACACCCACATTTAGATTTGGAGAAACTTTTAAATCAATTAAATCGCCAGATGTTAGATTGTGGAAAGTTGATATTGAAACTGTAGTTAGATTTTGGTATACAGTAGAAATTTCTTCGTTATATGTAGATTCAAAATAATAATCATAATTATCTGATCCAACATCAGATGGAAAATAAAGCCCATTCGTAGTACTTGTCAAATTAGAAGAAGTTACTATACCAATATAATCTTTTGACTTATTGATTATATAAAGTTTTTCTGGAAGTGTATCACTTAATAAAGATTGTGTTAAAGAATCTGGATCATCTTTTACTATAATTGATGCTGAATTAGAAGAACCTTTATATAAAATAACCTCTTGCCCAGTATGAAAACCGTGATTTGGTAAATAAATGCTTTGAGTTTGTATATTTTTAGTTATTAACTCGCTACCAAGATAAAATGATCGTGAAGTGGTGATTCCAGAGATTGTTCCAACACCAATGGATTGGACAGGATTAAAATATCTTTTATAATTTTCAATATTATTATTTGATTCAATATTAGAATTTATTCTTATAATGTTTGGTAAAAAATTGACAGTGGATAATGATGTACTTGCTCCACTAACTCCAGTTTTCCTACATCGTACTATCTTTTTATCTGGAAAATAATTGAAAATAGTAAAATACTGATCATTTGATTCTCCCTTAATTTCAATAGAACTTCCAATAGATACCATTTTGGGGAAGTTTTGTAGTTTAATATCAGTAACAATTCCAGTTACATTTGGTTGATAAGTTCCCTCAGTTGCATTTGGATTGTAGGATGGAATATCTTCATCAAGTTTAGTAGAAAAGGTATCAACTTCTGCAACGTAATCTCCATTTAGGGGTTCAAAATTTGTTGTTAATCCTGTAATACTAATTACAGTATTATTTACTATATCATGGGATGGTAATATTCGTATAAAACTACTAGAAACATTATAAGGGTATACTTTTGCATCAGTATACTTTATATAATTATTTTCTATATTATCAATTTGTTTTCCATAAATTAACCCAACTTCTGATACAAATCCATATCCAGATGAAGATTGAGAATTTTCAAAGTTTAATGTGTCACCAACCTTAAAATTAGATCCAGGTTTAATTATTTCGTATGAATCTATAGATCCTTTAGTAATAGAATTTATCTCTACAGTCTGACTATTCGATGAACTATTGGATGGGAAAAAATCATATCCTGCATATGCATCTTGCACTTTATATGGAAATGTATTTCTGAATAGTGAACTATTTTGAAAGTCAAACGATTGATTTAGTATATTATTATTATTGTCATCTACCAACTTACTTCTATAATTAGTACCAATAAAATATGGAAAAGATCCTACATTTTCATTGTTTGAATTCAATATGGCAGTTGCAAAATATGCATAAACGCCATTTGGAAATTCTGGTGTTTTACACCATCTACCGTTATGAATATCTAAATCACCACTATTATTAAATTTATAGTCATCTATAAAATAACCTTCTAAAAATTCTGAATTTGTTGGTCTATTTTCAATATTACTCAGACTCTTATTATATCCAGAAACTAATCTTTTAATTATTGTTGGATTTTCTGGATCTTTATATCCAAAAGGTCCATAAATTGGATTTCCGTCATAAGCCCAACCAATAATTGATGAGTGACTCGTTTCATTATCATTAAATTCATTTTTTAACAAGTCCGAGTATCCACTTACAACATACTGCAACTCATTATTAATATTTTTATATAAAAATTCATATGAAGGATCTCTTCTGTCTGAATATTGAATTCCATACTTATATGAATTATCAACAGTTAAGGATCTAACTCTTGCATTTATAATTGCATTTTTCCCACTGAAAACTGGAATGATTTTTATATCATCAAAAGAATAATTAGCACCAGATTCTATGACATGAACAGTAGATACTGTATTATTGGAAATTTCTGCTCTAAGAATTGCTCCAATACCTTTATTGCTGATTACCTGCAATTCTGGGACAGAATAATAATCATAACCTCCATAATTTACAATTACCCTATCAATTTTACCTGCAGAAGTAACTACAGGAGTAAAAGATGCTTCTTTTCCTTGCTGTATAGTTACCTTAGGTGATTCTTCAATATTTAATAATGTAGATCCATATTCACTTCCCTCTTCATATAAGTATGCATCAATAATACCTCCTTTTACAACTGGTGTAGTAACAATATTAGATGCAACCTGTTCCCCATCGGAAACATAACTAATTTGAACACTAATATCCGGATAATTGAAATATTGGTAACCACTTCCACTAGATCCTATAGAAACGTATTTTTCTCTAGAATAAAAAGAACTGTCTGTTCCACCGACACCAGCATTACATACTCTAAACGAATCATCATCAACTTTTAAAATGTAGTATTGATTCGTTGTAGAAATTCCAGATATAGAACTTGTTTCAAAATCATACGTAACTAATTCTCCAGAAGAAAATCCGTGGTTTTTGAAGGTTATAGTATCATTGATGGTTGAAATGCCTGATTGCTTTACCGTCAATTTTCTATTAGTAAATCCTTCACCGGGATTTTCGACAATTATTGAAGATATTACATTTCTAGGTTCAGTTTTAAACTTATGTATACCAGAATTACCTTCTGTCGATAACCCTACAGTATTAATGCCACTCCTAAAGTCTGATAATGTTGGATATAGTTGAACAGTTGATGGATTTATTACCTTGACAAAAAATGGAGTATTATTATTTAAATAACCAGTACTCACATTCAATCCACCAAAGTTGGAAATACCAATTTTTTGATTGTTAATATCATTAATATCATAAAAAACTTTTTCGCCACTAAAAAAGTTATGATTTGTTAGAAATGTTATAGTCTCATCATCAAAACTAAGTCCGCCACCATCAGATAAGGTGCGAGCATTAAAGAAAACTTCTCTAGAAAATGTTTTTGTATTGGCCTTTAATTTTGCATTTTTTCCATTTCCCCCACTTATTGTTACTATAGGAGAATCTGATTCAAAATCAATATTATCAATATATACTTTTTCTATAGATCCTTGCAAAACGGGTTGTATTTTAGCAGATCCACTTTCTAACTTTAAATTTGGTGGATTTATTACATCATAACCAGAACCTGAGTTAATTGCATCTAATTTTTCTAATGGTCCATAATAAATTTTACTATTGCTTACAGATCCCAATATTTCCACACCATTTACTAATATACCAATTGGTTTTGATTCAATTTTTTCTCCAGACGTAGATAAATCTACATTATATGGTATCTTTTTAAAACTTTTTGATGAAGAAATTTTATTGGTGGATGTTATTTGATCCGATAATGTAAAAGTATGAGTTCCTTCTGGAAGTATATTACTTCCTAAGTAAATAAAATTATCTGTAGGAATTGAAGAAGGGGAAAGGTATAATTTTATATCCAGAAAATTTGATATTGTTATATAATATTCTCCTTTCTCCAAACCGTCGATAGGATTTTCTCCACTATGAGAATAAAATACTTTATCACCATTAATAAATGATGATATCGAATTAAATCTTATTGTTGTATAAGAATTTTTAATCTCATCATAATTCTCTATACTATTTGCTGTAGACTTTACAACATCTTTTGTAATATCATAAGATGGTAATGAATTTGATGCTATGTATAAATTTTCTGAATTTTCATCATAAAGGTTAGTAATATTAGTAGTTAAATTATTATATTTTAGTGGAACTTGAATACTTTGAGCAAAATCTAATTTTCTGCGGATATCATAACTTCCAGAGGAATTTAATGAAGATAATCCACTACTAAAAGTTATTTCATTATCAAAAATATCAATAATAGAAACATCTGAGAGTGTAGTTTCAACTATTTCAGTATTTCTTTTTAAGAATTCTACCTTATCACCAACTTTTAAAAATGCTCTATCTAGAACTGTATTTGTTGTTGCAGTAGATCCCTGAATATTTACAGAGTCAAGTCCAATTCTTACACTAGTATTATAAATGAAACTATTACAAATAATTTGATCTTTGGTATTATCATCAGTATTTTTTATATTTTTGCCAAAAGAATCAACAGATATAGTTTCTCCAATAGAATTTATATGCGTTTTGTTATTAGATGTATCTAATAAAATATCAGACAATGATCCTAATAATCTAAATTCTACTTTTTTTGTAGAATCTCCATTTTCATAAGCATAATAAGTAGAATTGCTGTGAAGATTGGAAGTTTTTACAATATCTAAGTCAATATAATTACTTGTTGTTGTGTAACACCCAAGAAATTGATTTACAGTTTTTTCAGTGTAAAAAATTTCAGTTCCAGCATAAAAAATACTACCAGTTTGCTCAAATCCAATAGTTGAATCTACTGTTAGGACATTTGCATTATCTGACAAATTTATTGAATCTACTAGTTTTGTAGATGGTGTAGGTGCAAATACAGTTGTTAATTCATCTTCAGATTCTTCAAATCCGACATATAATAAAATTCTATAGAATGTACGTCCATTTTTTGCTAATATTTCTATTTCGGAAATAGATCCAAAAATATCAGGATTAGTATTCTTAAATAATTGTTGTCCAACAATATTTGAAGGATCTCCAGTAGATATTAATTCGGTTAATAACTCTTTTCTTCTACGAAAATCGGAATTTGAAGACTTAATGACATAATTTTCAAGATCTATAACTTGTGGTTCTATATTAAAAAGAGATTTGAATAAAATTCTAAACGATTCTGAACTTCCTTTAGATCTATACAATGATGTTGTATTTTTTAAAAACTTATTTACATCTAATCCTTCATATAAATCCGTAGTTTCTAGTTCATTTAGTAATGATGTCTTTATTTTACTATAAAATTCTTTTAAAAATAAGACACTTAAGTTGATAACTTCACTTTCACTGGCATGAGAGGAGATATTTGTGGAACTAAAGTTTAAATTTTTTCCATACTCATCAATTCCGCTAAAATTTCTAATACAATCAACAAAACTAGTTGGCGTTTTGGATTTATAGGTGATAATTTCACTACCAATTTGAAGTAATCCGTAATTTTTTGGAAATCCTTCAGTATCTGCTACAAAAATTTCAGGTGTAATACCATTTTCTAATGTTGTCGTGACATTTTGCGTTAAATTTGTAGTTCCATTTAAAATTTTAGACGTGAAATTGTCTAATTTTAAATAATACGGCAAATTTTCTACAATATCTACATTACCACCCGATATTTCTTGAGAAACATAATACTGTTTTAAAAATTCTGAAAACTTTGGATTTTCTGAAGAGATAAATTCAGGTATTTGACTATTTAAAATATCCTGGATTTGGACTTTATTTTCAAAACTGGTTTGTATCATATTAATTCCTTATTATACTTCCATTAGAATAACTTGACTTGTAATAATCACTACTGGAGAAGAGAACACCGGTCGTATTTTCTCCAGATGAAATAACATCTTTAATAATATTTATTTTAGTTTTTGAAGTGCTTAATGACAGGTAAAGATCTTTTAATCCTATAATATCATTAGACTCTGGGAAAGCTTGAATTTCAATAATATTATTAGGAATTTCTGTACTGATAATATTAATAGCACTTATTTTAATTTCTCCGGTCACATAATCTACAGTACCTGCAGATTTAAGTATAACTATCGGTGAAATACCTGGAGTAGATGATGGTTTTATGACTGCAATTGTACCTTTCAACTTATCACTATTTGGTATATCAGTAAAATAAACAAATTCATTATTAGCGACTCTAGAATTAACTCTAAATCCGGTTGATTTTATAGTCCCACCTTCAGGATTTACATAAAATCTATTCCCAAAACATAACTCATATTCACTGAATTGATTTATAAGACAATTTAAGTTTCTTCTAATAATTACTCTAGTGATATTTGATGTAATAGCAGTATCTGACTCATCAATTAAATTGATTGCCTTACTATACTTAAATCTTCCTCCTCGTTTTGATGAGTATAAGGAATTGCCAAAAGTTGTTAATGAATTTTGTACTTTAGATTTAATTGCAAGTGGTGTGGATGACTTGGTTGTGTCATAATAGATACTTGAATCGAGTTCAATATACAATACTTTAATATCTACAATTTTTTGGTTGATGCCGGTAATTGCATACTGCTTTAATTCGGATAGAATATTTTTCTTATCAAAATCTGAAATAATTAATCCATTTTTTGGTTTGATTGCAATAGTTACTGAACCATATTCTGGTGGATCTAATTCTTCTCCACCAATTACATTCACCACATCTGCATTTGGATAGATATTTGTCTTAATAATAGACTCATAGTCTCTTGCTGTTACTGCACGATATTGTGATGAATATATTCTTGGTGCATAATATCTAATTGAATCTATACTTTCAATATCCGATCCATTTCTGGAAGGTTGAACTGTTTGGACATTGATGGCATTTGTTGCTTGTATCGAAATTATATTTTGAGAAGATTTTTTCCCTTGATATGATCCAGAAAATGAAAATTCTGAGACACCATTGCCTTCAGAACCATCTGTTACAATATAATGAACAACAATTTCCGATCCATTTTCTAATTTTTTGCCGAATACACCATCTCCGAACAATAACTCATATTTTTCATCTTTAACTTCCTGAATTAAATATATTTCAGACTCACTATCTACTGTAGTTATATTATCGACTAAATTATATTTTTTACCTGTTCCAACCGAATCAATATCCCTTACATACACTCTTATAGTACTTGTATCAATATAGGGATTCTGTAAAATAAATCTTTGATCTAGAGATCCATCAACAGTAAATGTTTTATTTAAATATCTACCCTGATAAATTTGTATATTAGAAAATGATGCTACATTATTAGAATTAACAGTTTGACTAATCTCTTCAGTAATTGAGAAAATATATGAAGAATTGTTTGATGATCCAACACAGATTAATTCTGGTTGAAGAATAATTGATGTAATTGGATCATCAAGAGATGATTGTTGAATTTCAAGATCAAATGATACGATTGCTGTTGCTGCTTTTTTTGATTTTGGAACATATCCAATGTTTCTTGCTAAGGAAACGACATTCTCTCTAATCGTAGCAGAGTCTAGAAAGACTTCATTAACTGCTAAGTTTGAGTTGAATGCATTAATATAAGTATTATACGCTAATGTGTCGATTAAGACTGAGAAGTTTGATCCTTCAAAATCATAATCGGTAAAATTAGAATTAGACCTCAAATAATCTTTAATTGAGGTCTTTATTTGATCAAAATCTAAATTTGTGTAATTTGTAAAAGGCATTTTATCTCGTTGCCTCTAGAATGAAAGTAAACTCTTGTGTTGGAATGTCTTGTCCGATAATATCAAATACTATAAGTACTTCTAAAGCATTATCATCATAATCTAAATCAATATCCACTTTAACATTTTCGACTCTGGGTTCGAAATTATTGATTGAAGTGATGATTTGGTTTTCAATTACACCAATTGTTGCAAAATCTATATTATCAAATAATGATGATTTTACATCACTTCCAAATGATGAATTAAAAAATTTTTCATTTGGAATTGTTTCGACAATATTACGAATAGATCTTGTGATTGCCCTTTCATTTTTTAAAATGGCTAGATCTTTTGTTACAGGATGTGGTTCAAATGATAAACTAATATCTTTAAATGATCTTGATATTCTTTTTATTGCCATTCGGACAAGACTATAGTCTTCAATTATTTATGACTCATCGCGTATCTTTTTTGCAGTATCATGATATACCTCTTGAATGCAGTGCTTTTCTGCCTCTTCATTGCATTCATCTTCTTTTGGTAAGCCATTCCAATAATCACTGATGAGGTGTGTAGTACCCCATGTTTTATACATGTAGTCCTGATTTCTATCGACAGGTGAATTGCCCATGTTTCTCCGGTTTTATAAGAAAATAGAACTTTTTAAGGGGGTTCTATCCCCAATTACTATTTATTTTTTTAATAAAAAAAGATCCCCGTAAGGATCTTTATAATTTAGTCACAATGATGTATGTGATGATCTGTATGAGTACCTAGAATATATGGATGTCCTAATTCCCAAATAATCATTGAAACAGATGAAATAATTGTGACTTGAAGAATCTTTTTAATATCAATTCTCATTATCCTCTGCCTTGTCCACGATAACGCTTTCGAGTCTTGTTACGAGAAGTTGGGCCATACTTAGTATGCTTTCCCGTTCCTTGACGAGACTTTTTGGGCCTCGCTTCCACATAACCACCACCTTTACGAATTGCCATAAGACTTTAATCCTCTATAATAATTTTATATGTAATGGAACTTGGGTCAGGTGTTCCTGATGAATAAAACCCCTCTGCATAATCTTCCATGAGATCAAAGTACTCTTCCTCAGAAAGATGAGAATGTTTTAACTTACCTTCGATGTAAACGTCGTACTTCTCTCTCATAATATCAGATCACACGAGTCTTTTCGTGCCCAACGCGAATGCGAGGATCACACCATATCTCAAATCCTGCTTCCTTTGCATCGAGACAAAACGAAACATCTTCGCCACACATGTCCTGTACTTCACCACTCTCAAAAACTTGCATCTTTGGTGCAAACCATGGATATTCAAGATTCTCAAAAATTCCTTTCTTAATTAAAAGCCATCCGAATCCTGCATAATCTACAGTAAATGGTTTACGCCGCTTTGAAATACTCTCCCCAGTCTCATGATTCATGACTCCCCCATTGTTACGGAAATCATCCTCCTCCATCCAATGTGCAACACTTGTAGTTGTTCCATCTTCTGTCATATACCAACCACTTGCAATGTCTTGATCCATTAATACTAATTGCCAAAACTTCTCTGTGTTAAACACAATATCACTATCAATCCATAATTGATAATCATACGGTAACTTACCATCCCATGGTTTCTGCTTTGGTCCACGCAATACATTCGCACCTAAACATTTGCATCTCGCAAAGTTTACCATTGAACTATAATCTTGCGAAATCTGAATACTTGCCCCTGCTTGTACTAAGTCAAAACATAATTGAACAAAGTTCTTTAGATAAGTATATGAAACTCCCCTCCCAGGTAAACAGAATACTACTGACTTACCACGAACCATTTGTTTTGCTAAGTCATAATCCCATTCTTCTGTATCTTTCTTCGTCACGGGAGCTTTTGCTTTTACAGTAAATCCTTTTGCCATAATCGAATGATTTTTACTTCAATATCATACCACTTATATAGTGATTAGTCAATTTAATGTGATGAGTCGCATATTGTCGATTTTGAGTAGTTGAGTTCCTCAAAACTCAGATCCTCAATGTCGTACTCCGTTTTCATAAGACCTACCATTCCTTTGATATTATTCCAGGTTTCTTTGAATTCATCACTATCTAATCCATAGTATAAACATTCATTCCCTGCATAAATGTGATACATCTTTTCAGTCATCTCATACCTCCTTTAATACTAATTGGTCACCATCAATGATCCATTCAATCTCTGTACCCTCATACCATTCGAGATCATTGATCATCCACTCAGGTATTGTAACATAATATTCGCTAGTCGCTGGATCGATCTCTACAGTCGAAAAATTTTTGGCGGAATTTTTTTCCATATCATTTGCTACTATTTTTGAATTATATATGGAATCTGATTTTTTTGCGAAAAAAATTCTCATTCCCTTTGTATTTTATTGATCAATTTTGTAATCCTTTGAGATTTATATAGAGTCTTATATCTTATGGTCGTCCGTAACACTTTGTAGACTCATGGTACCTACGAAAAAAAGGAAGGGGGGGTATAAGGACTGCTGATCACGCATGATCGACTGATCAGCACTGCTAATCGGTAACACTTTGAAATAGTGTTACTTAAGGGGAGGATTAGTCCCCCTTAAGTGTTAGATAAGATCCGATACTATCTCATCCCCTGCCAGTGTAAAAGGGTCACCGTCGTGATACTCTACAGATTCAAAGGAAGGACAAACTGCCCAATTCTCTGTCTCAATAAAGTGATTTAGTGCAAACTGAGAGAATAACTTAGCACCTAGATTAGTGTTAAATTGTCCAAACGCATAATGTCGTTTTTCAATCCACTTTTCTGGGGTGGTAATAACAACCTCACAGAATAAGATCCCCAATTGTCTCCCCTCACCAACTCTAAAAGAGACAGCAAAGTGATAATAACCTACAGCATCAAAATGTATGAAATCGGTGTAGATTCCACCAATATCATCATCTTTAGGTGCAAACTGTGAATAACAATCCCATGTAAGATTGTATTTTGTGAGTGTTAGTGTCATGATTTTAGTGTGGTGAAAGGTTAAAGAATAGGAGGGGGATTGCTCCCCCTAAGTGTTACTCAGGCAGGGATTTCTGACCCCCACCAATTAATACCATTGTAAGCAGATGTCCAAGTCTGATAGAAACTATTCCAACAATCATCGTCTACCTCACACATAGTTTCTTCATTAAGAAGAGAATCGATTTTCAACTGATCGCATAACCAGTTGTGAGAAGCATCAAGATCGGATTGAGTGTCTTCCACGAAAGAAAACAATTGACTCATAAGGTCATCCCATGTTGCTTGCATTTCAGGGGAGTTTGTGAAGATTGTCATCGGTCGGTGTCGGTTGGTTTGACTTTGTTATTCTACAGGATCGGATCGGGCAAACGTGGGAGAATGCCCGACTTGTAACACTCTGAAATAGTGTTACATAAGGGGAGGATTAGACCCCCTAAGTGTTAATCTGCCTCAGTATAAATCCAGACATTAAACTCGCCTACGTCGATTCTTTCACCCCTTAAGTGAGAATAATCTCTCAGAAATTCAGAGACTAAGTTATAATTAAGCGCCTCATTTAGGGCACTGATCCAATTTGTAGTTCCGTTATTATCGGCGGAAAGATTAGTGTACATGATCAAAAAGGATAAAGAATAGGAGGGGGATTGCTCCCCCTAAGTGTTAGTTAACGGTTTCTCCGGTGGTAGAGTTCCATCCCATAGGTTGCTGCCTGGTCACTATAGAACCCCTCTACGATTCCACCGTCAACGTTGCGCCACAGTGCTTCCACCTTGCGGCAGTCACGGGCAGCATAGATTAACTCAGCGTCAGTCATACACTGTGCTTTCGCCGTCCAGTTTGCAAAATCGTTTGCAGTTGCGTGTCTTGCCATGGGTTCGGTGTGGTGGATTGAACTGATCTAAGGTTAATCCGAAAAGAGACCATTGCCAGTCCCATTGTGCCACCTGTCAAACTGGTTTTTTCGACCCTAGATTTGCTTGAGATCGATTAGAATTTAGAAAATCAAACGAGGCGGGAGGTACTGCTGTTGACGAACCTACATCGACACTGATCCTGCCCTAAAATAGTTTTAGGGTCCAGTTGAGAAACTGTCCACTAGACTGCAATAAGGTCTCAAAGTATGCTAGGATGAAATAATAATAATAATAATAATAATAATAATAATATTATAAACTAATATAATAATATAAACTAATATAAACTAATATAATAATACTATACTACTACTATACTACTAATAGTAGTAGTAGTTTAATACAATACTATTGTATTGTATTGTAATATAATGAAATGATGATTTATTGTAATATGATGAAATGATGCGTCGCGCATTCTAGACTAGATTTTCATCATATTCTAGAATGGGGCGTTGCCGCCCCCTGTAAAGCATCAGCGGCGGCGTTCCCACCCTTGGGCAGCATTCTGCCGCCATTCTGCTCTCGCGTCTTGTAGGGTCATGCTGTGCTGATCAGTGTCAGTAATTACTAGCACCTTATCACCACCCATAGGGGTGAAAGACACAGTATATCCAAAATGTGGTGCGTTTGGATGTTGCTGAATGAATGTCATCATGGTTGGGGTTCCTTTGACTCTTTTAATATACATGGTTTTGAGGGTCTATGCCATGAGTATGTGCCAGTGCTAGGATTGTCACAGCATTGCAATTAAGTGCATCAGGGAAGTGATCTGTACGGGTGTTTGCCAGACGATGACATCTTCCAGCATGTTACCGTTAGGACGGATCACAGCGACTTCGAACGTGTCCTGTCCGATTATACCATGCAATCCCTCAGCGAATGCGGATCCTGCCACCACTGAGATGATCCAACCGTTCTGAAACGTGTGCTGTGCTTGGCGAGCACCAGGCAGGAGATGATCGGTGAATGTCAGTTCTGAGAATGTCATGGTGTGGCGGTTGCGGTTGAATTAATCATGCCCTGGATTCTGACAAAAAACAACCCCTTTCAACCAGTTGTCAAAGTGGCACAACCCTCAGAATTGATCCCCCCCCGACGTGCTAGGATGAAGGTAGACTTTATTTTTGCCCATGTGCCAATTAAATAAGTGGCACAACTGACCCCCATAAGACCCAAATCTGTCCTATTGTTGTTTCAACAAGCAAAAACGGCAGTGGGGTAACTGCCTGATCAATCCATCGCCACCGCCCCTGCCTTAAAATAATTATTAAAAAAAGATACAAAAAAGCGCCATTCGGCGCTTTGTATGGTAGGATCAGTGGTAAAAATCGTATGCTGTCAATGGGGTTGGGTCGTCTCCTTCCCTGATCTCCTTGATAGCGTCTTGCGTTGGTGCTTCGCACTTGTAGCAGTGGAGAATGGTTTCTAGCATCCATCCTTCGTCAGGGATGCCGTAATCGTCTTCTACCACGTTGCAGACTTCCTCCCAGTATGAAACAAAAGATGGATCATTCCAGCATGTCTCCTCTGTCAGTGCTGCGGTGAGTGCTTGCTCTGCTTCCTGCTGGTTCAGAGTGTGATTGTGAAAGTCGTTCATGGTGTGGTGGGTTTGAACTGATCTAATCATACAGGATAAAGAGCAGGGATGCAACTCCCTGCCCCTTATGTTACGAAACTGTCACAATGCTATTGACTGTTTTCTTTGCCGATCCGTGAGCAGGAAAAGCAACAACAGTAGAACGCTTGGAATCAGCACAAATAGCGCAATCAGAACATGATACATTGTCATGAATCATAGCAGGACAAACAATAACTTTACGACCACTGCTAGTGGTAAAGAATCGGCGTGATTCTTCAGAGTTTACAATAGCAACAGCAGGGATATTGTGCTTTGACATAATATCATCTGCTTGTTCTACTGATTCACAACTAGCGTTAATTGTGAACCCGCTATCATTCGCAAACTTAACTGCACCTAAATTAACCTCATTGCTTAAATCGTGGTGAGTATATGTGTAACCCTTACGACCTTTGTTGACATTTATAAGATCGAATAATTCTTGAGTGTTAATAGTTCCGTCAGAATGTGGAAGATCTCCGCTAACATTATGACGCCATAATTGTCCTTTCTTAAGTTTACGAATGAGAGATAAAAATTCATTCCATTGATACCCACGTTCGTGGCGTGATATTTTTTCCCAGTGAATGTTTTGGGGTCCACCTTTTGCATAACATCCCTTGATTTTTAGTGGGCAAGAATCAGGGCAAGATAATTTTTCGGTGGTACTCGTGGGGATTGGTCCCGTCTTGCTGTTGCTGCTGATCTTGGTGAAACCGACTTGTGTCATGGTGTGGGTGGGTGTCGATGTCCTAATCATACAGGTAGGGTTCCAATAGAAACCCTACCCAGTGTGAAACTTAACAGATTGTCACACGGTCAAATATCCTTCCTTGATCAAACGATCGCGAATCACGGCAGCGTATGCGCCACAGTGTGGGCAGGCAGTCGCATACTTAATTTTTGATTTTAAGGAAGATTTCCTTTCAAGATTCCGACAATACTTCAAAGAATAGGTCGCTACCACTACTTTCATTAGTTGGCGTTGCTCTAAAGTTCCAACAAACATAGAATAAAGTGAAGTAGCGCCACGATAATCAGGATATCTTTCACCCGAAACTTGACGTAAAACTCTTACAATAGATTCGGATTGTTCGCTCGAAAAGTATTCTTTAAGAATGGCAGTTACAAAATCATCAAACTTTTCAATATCTTGGAAGTTTGTGTTAGTTACTGGTTTTGTGATAGTCTTAGAAACCATGCTTAATAGTTCAGCGATAGTTTCAATGTCTCCCTGAATTTCGTTGCCGTTGATTTGTGCGGTGATGATGTTCATGTCAGAAGGTGAAAGGTTTGACACAGGAATCATGCCCTCAGAAACTGATCCGCACAACCATCTTTGTGCCACTTATAGAACTGTCCACAAGACCCTCAGAACCACCTAGAACCGTCTAGAATAAGAGAAATCGAAAGAGAGGTGAGGTAACCTTGTAGACGACAATACATCGCCACTGAACCTGCCTTAAAATAATAATTACAATATGTTAAAGAAAAAGGATCCCGCACCACCAGGATCCTAAATTACCCAACACCTATGTTACAATTATTTGCTTGATTCGCGCAGAGTAACTTTACTTAAGAGTCGGTGGCGAACTCCTTCCACCTTGTTTATGATTGTATCATCCAGTTTTGATCGTTGTCAAGCATAATCCAGAAACTGTATTTATTGTTCATGGATGTAACAAATAATGAATTTATATGATTTTGTTCTACTTTACACATCTCGTTTTGATTCATAAGATTATGAAAACGATTCTTTGCTTTCGTCGAGATTGGCGTAACTTTGATCGTTTCCATAATAACTGGTCGAGATTCAGGATTGAACTAATTGTACCACACCGAAGGCAATTGCGACTAGAATACAGAATGACCAACTAGAATCGCTCATTAAAAGTCTTCCTCAGAACAAAGAGACTTCTCAAAATCTAGTTGATCATTCTCCAACATCTCTGGGATGTCGAAGATCTCACCTGGCATGTCGCGGATCTCTTCCCAGAGATCTAGTGTATCATAGTCCATCAGTTGAACAACTCCGTGATCTTGTTTCGAACACTGTAGCATAGTTCACCTTCGGTTGCCCCATAATCTTGGTAATCACCAAGAGCAGCATCGATAGCATCCCACTCATCATCGGTGAAATACTCTTTCACTGTTGTTTTCATGTCGGTGGTCATGTGCTTGGTTTGAACTGAACTTAGTATAGGGGAAGGGAGTGCCTTATCAACACTCCCTGTGCCAGAAATCAGACTGTCACCTCGACCAGTCGTCCTTGCTTACGTGCCTGGGAGATGAAAGAACCCACGCTAGCATCACTAGCAATGCAGGACTCAAGATCTGCAACAAAGGTGCTAGGATCTTGTGCTTGGTAGGAGTACTCCTTCTCACTAGAGGTGTACTGGAGATTCACCAGATCACCATCCATGCCAAGAGCAGAGATGGCAGTGCTGTCAATGTTGAAGTTTTGCATGATTAAAAATGTTTTGATCAGATTTTGACACTGTATTGTGTCAATAGGACGAGAGGGACTTGAACCCTCACAAGCATAATGCTCGACAGATTTTAAGTCTGGTGCGTCTACCAATTCCGCCACCGTCCCGTTTGGTGCTCCTTGCGTGGATCGAACACGCCTCAGGCGAATTATGAGTTCGCTGCATTCACCAGATTGCTAAAGGAGCAAGGAGGAGAGTTGCCTCCCCTATAGACTAGATTCTAGCACATTAAAGAGAGAACATTTCGTCAAATAAGTTGCGACCATCATGTTCCATGTTACGCTCACGCTTGGCATATGCTTCCATACGTTGGCGAGCAGTGTACTCATCAACACTATAGGGCAAGTAGAGCATTTTACCGTTGGGAAGTTGCTTGAGCATGGTGTTGGTTGCTGATGTGTTTAGTATGACATCAATTGGTGGGTGATGCAACCCATAATGGACAGTGATTCAACTGTTCATATCAGTCCATGTTTCTTCACCATAGCAATCGATAATCTCTTCTTTTAAGTCTTCCATATTATAATCTTTAAGATTCTGTTCAATACTTTCAACACCAAGTGTAATCAAAGAGTTCATATCCATTCCCTCTACAATCATCTGCGCATAAGCATTCTTAAGATCATCGAGTTGAATCAATGCCTTGATGCCAGTATTAGGTTGATGTGTTGAAAACATTGGTGAATTACTGTTCATGATTGGTGTGTTGTTTGGTATGTGATTAGTATAGGATGGGGTTGATGCTGTGTCAACCCCTTTGTGACACTAGTTCAACCGCATACCGTCAAAGAATGGAATTGGAGAACCTTGATAGTTAATGAACCACTGAAAGTTCTTTTGAAAAACATACTCACCGTCCATTCCGAAGGCAGAAAGTAAAGCATTCAGTCGTGACTTTGTGGTCTTTGATTGATAACCACCATCAAACAATTGCATCCAATCTTCACCGATTGTGGCAATTCTGTTGCCGTGGAGGTATACATCAGAGGTGCCCTCCCAACCGGGGATAACTGTTGTATTGGCAGATGCCCAACGTTCATCGTTCTGAACTGCTGCGATCATCTGGGATTCGATTTTACGCATGAGAGGCAGGTAGAAAGGGTTTAGAGGTGTGGTGAGGTGCTGTCCCCTCCACTCCTATAAGATACACGATTTTGGGGGTCTGTGCCGTTTGAGTGGACACTTTGACCAACTGGCACAGGGTCGGACTTCTTAAGTGTTAATTACCGAAGAACTCATCGTGACAATCTGCCACGAAATCTATCAGTTCATCGGTGCAATTAAGACCGAAACGATCACATACCCAATCGACACACATTTCAAGGGGAGGCATCATCTCCAGCATGTAGTTTGCAAGGTCTGAAGCAATCTCTTCCTTGAGACGGTTCATATCACTTTGCATGGCATAAGTGCAGGGGTCGGTGTAAGGTTGCATTTGGTGAATTCCTTTGACCCTTCTACAATACACGATTTTGGGGGTCTGTGCCTATTTTGTGTGCCAGTTACTCAACTGTCTCCGATAATCTTCTCAACAATTTTTGCGTAGCTGACTAGAGAATCACTCTCCAGCCCCTGCCGATAAAGTTCAGCGTCAGACTCGGAGGCGAAAACCTTACAGTTAGCAGCGTCCTCAAAATCGTACCTGTCGCCTTCGATCACGCTGTATACGACGTAGACTATCATTTGAGGTTCCTTTGCTTACAGATCTACAATACACGGTTTTGGGGGTCTGTGCCGTTTGAGTGGACACTTAGGAAACTGTCACACCATTTCCTGCTGTTGTAACATCAATTGCTCCTCTACGACTTCATCAACACACTCTGAAATCACCTGATAGATGTAATCAATGTTGCCTACATCATCAAAGATACGTCTAACCAGTGCAGGATCTTCTACATTGTTATCATAATCAGTGTTGCCATCTTCGTCCTTTAGATGACAATCATTCTTGGTATAAATCCATGCGGCACATTCTGCATCTTCTCCCTGTTCTTTGATCATGCGTGATACTCGGTCTTGGAGTTGCTTGAGAGTGTAGTTCATGATGTTTAGTTGGAGTGGGGGTCGAGAGGTAAGACCTTTCACCTTCTCTCCTCTCGACCCTTTAACTATACACCGAAGGGACTACCAATCATCTTGCCTTGTGCCACTTTACTTTCTGTCCTCAGAAGTGCTCTTAATTTCTCAAGTTGATCTATTCTACCTTCTACCATAGACTCCTTACACATAGCAACACGAATAGATCTATCACTCTCAAAGAATCCATAAGCATCTAGTTCTGTTTTGTGAAGTTCTTCATCCTTAATAAAATAAACCCATTGATCATCAACAAAATACTTCATCTTCCTTTACCATTACATAATGAACTACTTCATCGCCTTCTAGTTTGAGAAGACGATTCCAATCTAAATTTTTTAAGTCCAAGTCATCATAACATTCAATATCTAAAGTCACTTGAACTTTATGCTTCTGTGATACCATGAGAATGTGATGTGCTATAGAGATATTATATCATGCATAATGACGATATGCAAGATCTTGATAGTCTTCAGATCCCCTATCATAATCTTCATCGAGATCTAATTCTTGGGCATTATACTCATAATACGTATCCTCGTCGAGATTCATATCATTACAGAAAGTAAAATCTAGATCGTAGTCGTCGTACATTTCCATGTTTAGTCGAGATCTGAGTGTTTATATTCTATCATGAGAACTCCGAAACTGCAAGCAATACAGTTAGTCTCATTTCGGTGTACAGTGATACTATATATGCATCTTTGTCAAGCATTGTTACGATTTACAAATATAAGGAATGCTGATGAGTACGAAGGGTCTTATAAAAATTTTAAATCCCTGTGAATTTTTTTTGCGTTCCCCTTGACTTTTTCGCCGTTTTGTGATAAGGAGCAGGCCAAACTCACAAGACCCAAAGGACTTTAAGTAAGATTTAATAGGACTTTAAGTAAGATTTAATAGGACTTTAAGTAAGATTTAATGGGACTTAAGATTCAAATAAGATTCAAATAAAATCAAAGACAAGATAATATTTATAAACTTTTTCAAAACCACATTTCCGATTAACAAAAATATAACCAATCTATGACAAAAATACTACATAAGAAATCCATATAACTACATACTACAATCATAAGTATACACAATACATCACATGGCCATAGGAGAGATCTACCTTATCATCAATCAACAGACTGGATACAAGTATGTGGGACAGACTACTCGTGGAATGAACAAAGAATGGGCAGATCACATCTTAGAATCAAGAAAGATGTCACCATTACCATTACACAAAGATATTCGTAAACATAATACTCATAACTTTAGAATTAAACAATTAGAAGAATGTATTGATACACTCTTAGATGAAAGACAAAGATATTGGATAGACAAGTACAAGAGTGAATATAACTCTGATACATGTATTATTGAAGAAGAAGTAGAAGAATTAGTTGAAGTTAAGATAGATAAGAAAGACTATGGATTCTATGATAAGAATAATCGTGGTAAGTTTGGTGGTACTAAAATAAAAGGAATTGAATTAGAAACTGGTATTGTTTATGAATGGGATAATGCAATGGATGCTGCTGAACACATCTGTGGTGATAGAAATAGAAACTCTTTTATATTAACATGTGCTCGTAAAGGTTATCATTGTCAAGGATATAGAGTTAAGATAGAAGGACGTGGTAAGAACGTTCCTATTGCAGCAGTCAATAAAATAACCTGGCAAGAGCATCACTTTAAGTGCATACAAGATGCAGTGAAGCAATTACCAGGTAAACCTAATACTAATAGAAGTGGTATTATCCGTTGTCTTAAGTCTGGTCTTCGTTATACCTATAAGGGTTATATGTGGAAGTACTTATAATAAATAGCAAAAAGTATCGTTCGTTATAATGCCCAAATTATCAGAACTTCTTGGTAATAGTTTTATTGGATCACAAGGAGTACAGAATGCTCAAGGTAATCAAGGAGTTCAAGGTCTTCAGGGACTACAAGGTCCTTTAAATGATTTGCAAGGAACTCAAGGTCCTCAAGGAGTACAGAATGCTCAAGGTAACCAAGGAGTACAAGGTAACCAAGGTAATCAAGGACTTCAAGGTACTCAAGGCAATCAAAGTGCTCAAGGAGTACAAGGACTTCAGGGATTACATACTCAAGGATCACAAGGAGTACAAGGGGTTCAATCTTTACAAGGAACAAAAGGAGAGACTGGTTTAGGTCTTGCAATTATTGCCTGGTTATCACCTGGTTAAAACTAAATATCATTACAATCTTTACTGAGTAATATGAATGGCGAATCCAAATATTGTAACAGTCGCAACTATACAAGGAAAAACAGATACTCAAGTTAATGTTGGTTCGGGTTCAGGAAGTGCATCCACTTTAGTTACTTGTGCATCAAATAACATTATAAAAGTCAATACTGTAATGGCATCCAATAAAACTGGAGGAAATGTCAAAATCTCTTTGCGTTATGATAATGGTGCATACATTGCCTATGAAATCTCAATTCCAATTGGTTCATCAATTGCACTGATTGGTAAAGATACACCAATCTATGTTGAAGAAACTGATACCTTAACTGCATATTCTGATACTGCAAGTGCAGTGGATATTGTAACCTCATACGAAATTATATCAAATTCATGACAAGAAATATTGCAAATCGTATTGGTAAATCAATTAATGATACTAGTGAAGGTGGTATCTTTAATTTATTATCTCAATATGTTCTTAATAAAACAGACTCTTGGTCAGTCACAAGTACAGTCACAATACCAACACCATTTGCACCACAAACATATAATCCAGGTGATGGTTTTACTTATGTCGTATTTAATTCAACATCAAGTTTTACAATCTCTGAAGGTGGGCGTTATTTACATTATACAGTCATAGGTGGTGGTGGAGGTGGATACACTGGTAGTGTGCCTAGATCAAGTGGCGGTGGTGGTGCCGGTGGTTTTCGTTCTGGTACTTTCTTTGCTGATGTTGGAACTTATCAATGTGTCGTTGGATCAGGTGCTCCAAATGCCACTGGTATAAAACCAAATGGATCATTATCATCTTTTGGTTCAAATACCTTAAATAGAATTATCTCTGCTGGTGGTGGTAATGGTGGTGTTGCTCCACCGGCAGC
>JACKZZ010002916.1_pt1 | contig 32283 bp, 30 predicted proteins | sample 8027871 | NCBI WGS metagenome assembly JACKZZ01 (sample SAMN15724774, study PRJNA655200) | protist metagenome | isolation source: fluorescence activated cell sorting (FACS) single amplified genomes of... | place: USA: West Boothbay Harbor, Gulf of Maine | collected 2000-07-19
GAGCCACGACCCGATGGATCAACAGAGCAGATTGTTTCTTGGTAAGGATCCCATGTTCCTTGTAACTGCATTGGAGAGTAGAAATAGTCTCCAGGGAGGCCAACAGTGGGGAGGTCTTTGATAACGTTTTGTGGATCGGAGCACCAAACGATGGATTCGGGAGCAGTAGAGGGGTTAACGCTAGTGACGATAAGGTCAGAGCATTTAAGAGGAAACTTTTCAGCATCAGATAAACTCGTGTCTAACATGAACTGCAACATAAAGTTGCTACGACCCATTGACGCTTCACGTTCAATCAGGTCTTCATTATCAAATCTATCATCAGTTACTTCCCATTTCTCTGCACCACCATCTATATCTTCGACTAGCTGAGGCGCTAGAAGGCCCTCGTATTGAGAAACCTTCCTAGGATACCTAGCAGGCCAAACAAAGGGCTTGTAGGCCCTCTCAGCTAGCTTACGATAGACAGTAAATGTTGTCTGAGGTGTACCAAGAAACATAATACGTGAATCTGGTTTAGGAGTAAGGATAGATTCAGCTTCTGTACATAATTGTAGAAGCTTTTCCCTCATAAATTCTGTCATTGAGTTACCAGGAACTTCAATGTCGTCTAGGATCATTAAATCAGCACGACTACCGGTAAGCTGACCAGTAATACCCACTGATTTAACAGAAGGGGCTTGGTGAGGGGAACAAGCCACATCAAATGAGATCCGACTCCAACGGGAGTCATCAGATTTAGGGCGCAAATGAGCCAACCAGGGTGTTTCAATGATTAATTTCTGTAGGAAGATTGACATGTTATCTGCTCGTTCTTTAGAAGCAGATATAATCATTATTTTCTTTTCGGGGTTATTAAATAAAGTCCAAAGAACAAAAGCACCAGTAATCCAGCTCTTACCAACTCCCCGAAATGCTTGGATTTGTAAACGCTTTGGACCGTGTTGAAGGTAATCAGCAATTGCATATTGAGCACGTGTAGGGTTTGGTAGATCTAATTCACTCCATAATGCTTGTAGGAATAGCTTAAAATCGTCTTTAAGGAGGTCTAAAGTGTTCATAGGTAGAATCTAGCGTGTAGGGGGTTAGGAGGGCTTACAGGCCCAATGGAGAGGCCATACGAAGAGCACCGCCAAAGAACTTCATGACTTGTTTACCGGCGTATTCTAATTCGTTAAGTGGATCTTTAATAATTTTATCAGCTACAGTAGGGTTAGCTTGGCGTTCTAGTATAGCTTGCTGTTGTCTAGGGGCATCAGTTAGAGTACCACTAGCAACAGGTGTACTATCAAGACCTACTTCACTAACAGCTTCATCAAGTAAAGTACCACCAGCACCTACCAAATCACCAGCCATAGCCTGTCCACCTGCAACATAGGCTGTAACCCCAAGACCAACAAAAGGTAAAGCTCTAGCAGCTTTCAATCGCATAGAACCACCTTTAAATTCTGGCAATGGTCTATAAGTTTGTATAATATTTTCTTCAGGTATAGTTTGAATTACACCTTTCATTTCAGCAATGTCTTCTGCTGTATTAGTAGCTTTATAAGCATCCTTAAGTCTAGGATCTAATGATCTAATAGCTTCAACCCGTGGTGAATCAGTTTGAATACCAACTTTTACATCTTCTAATTGATCAGTAATACGAGGTGTTAATGCTTCTACTAATGCATCAGCATCAGCGGTTTCAGCTGCAGTCAATGTTTTAGAATAACCTGCAGTACCATAACGATGTGCTGTTGTAGATGGATCAGTATTTTTACCAATACCTGAAAGTTTTTCTAAACCTGTAGCCCTATCATCAGCTTTATGTGCAAAGTTAGAGAAGGCAGTATCACCGCGTACAGTGCCAGCAGAACCTGTAGCTTGCCCAAACCGCATTTGGAAGCGATCTTGTAATCTTGATACAGCATTACGTACAGTATCACCAGACACATTTAAACTAAAATCACCACCAGTACGTTGCTGTACTAAATGATGTATAGTATCATCAGGTAATAATTCAAAAGCTCTCATAACGCGAGTCTCTTGATTTCTAATAGCTTTCATTAAGCCTTTAGGATTGTTGACATTTTTTTCCATAATGTCACCGTAAGATTCTGTATCAAAATCTAAATTACTTACAGCCTTTCTTACTTTTTTTAAGTCAGAAGGAGAAAATCCTGGTACAGGTTTTTTAGCCAACAGGTTTCTTTGTACATCGATTAACATATTTCTTGTTATATCGTGTAACTGAGCTAACTCTTTATCCATTAATTAATATACTCCATAATTAGTTTTTCACGGAGTCTATTAACTCCAAATTTGTCTCTCATCCAACTTAGGACGGGTGTACTTCCTTTATCCTGATTACATCTGGTACAGGCGCATACAACATTTGTTGCGACATCCTCTCCGCCACGTGCGCGAGGATGAACATGATCGATAGATAGTTGACTAAGGTCATAAGTTTTTCCGCAATAGATACAAGTATGGTCAAAGTGTTCCTTAATAGAGCGTCTCCACAGACGCTTAGCTTCTGGTGAGGTCATGGCTATTAAGTTGTAGAGGTAATCGTTAGGGGTAGGAAGTAATGGGGTCATGCGCGTCCTTTACGTGCTCTGTTTTTTGATGCTGCTTCGAGGAATGTCTTTCCATTTTTCTTGTGGGATACATCCTTGCCATCACCGTTGCCGTAGGTTCCACGTTTACGGTTTTCTTTATTTAGTTTAGACCGTTTAGAGATCTGTAATTTAGAGCCATCATATTTCTTTTGGTAAGATTTATAATTACCATTAGCATATTTGGCTCCGCTATAACTAGACTTTCGAGCCATAAAGTCTCCGTTGTACAAGTTCAGGGTCAACAGTTGGCATAATACTAACCAGTTTATCTAGGGGGCTACCTTCAAAGGCGACACCACTGATATCATTCTTTGATAACCAATCACAAGCTGCTTTTAGATCTTGTGTGGAAGCCTCACCCGATTTAATACGGGCAAGGAATTCCTTTGTAACAAGATTATGCAACTCATTGAACTGGTCTTCAGTTGCTTTCTTGTTTGTCATTTTGCTTTAGGTTTAGCCTTTGCTTTAGGTTTAGCTGGTGCTTTAATCTCATAACGAACTTCATTAGGTTCATGGATGAGATGTGATTCGTCCCGTTCAGCTTCAGCTAGTGTTTCGTAATTACCAAGTACTTTATTGGTGTATAGGTCGATAAGTTGATAAGTCATGCGTTAACAGAGTTTGTTTTACCTTTAGCTTGTTTTGGTAATTGATAACGATAAGGGTTTTCAGGGTTACCACGTTTGTTAGGGTCACCACCGCGACTCTTAAGCTGGTCTTCTTTCATTTCTTGGATGTAAGACTTTTGTCCGCCTCTTGGCATGATTAATTCCTCAATACAATTTGATCTAATTTGTTCTCAATACGTACCATATGGTCTTCCATACGTTGGACCATTACTGATAGGTCAGCTTTAGATACGTAGTCTTGAGCTACACTTAATTCAATAGCGTCAATACGTCTGTCAAGACCACTAATGCGGTCATGTACGTTATTTATTCTGTTGTGTAATTTATTATTTAAAGCTGCTCCACCACCAATCAAAGCGATAAGAGCAGTGACTGCTGCTTCCATTATTTAAGAGAGACAATAGGTACTATGTCATGGCACAGTACTTCTACGCGACTGCCAGGACGAAAGGTAAAACCAGCTTTCATGATTTCTGTACATTTAAGAGCACGTACTAGCTCATAGTCCAACCGCATCTTTTGTTCGTGTCTACGTGCAATCTGTTTGCATGTTTCAACCATACCACCATCTAGTGGTACGGAGAAGCCAAGCTGCACACCAAAGTTTTGGGTACGTTGATAGGTATCTGTATGAACATCACCGCCCATATAAAATGGTTGAAATGTCATCGTTGTTCCGTTACAGGAGTTACTACCAGCAAAGACTTGTCTGGAAGGTGCTCCATTATTTTGGAACTGCACGGCTTGGTTAGTAACGTTACCTGTTGCAGCCGCTACAGGGTTTGCAGTATTAGATACGGTGGGTTCTTCTGCGTAAGCTGGTCCTATTGCGAGAAGACTGATAAGGAAGTAGTAGTAGAAACTTGTTGGATAGCTTCGGTAATGTCGATTGTTTCGATCACTCCTGCTGCTCTGTCTACAATTTCCAGTTGGAACTGCTCGCCAGGATTTGTCACTGAAAATGTTGTGGATCCATCTTCGATTGAACCACTTGGTGTTACGTTGGTTCCAGACCATGCTTTGTAATCTCCTCCGTACACTTCAGTTGCAATTGTACGGTCAATATCAATAGTTGTAGTTGTGGTAGATTGCATGCTACCTTGTGTAAAATTAGGTGTAACTGATTGTGCTGCAGCAGGTGTTGCAAGCAAAAGCAAAGCCAAAAGTTTTTTCATTGTTTTTTCTCTCGTGTAATAGCGTAAGCTGTTAAAGTACCTGATAAAATTGAAGCAACATATGTAGGATCCATCTTGCTCATCCATCCGGCGTAGGAGGCAGTGAGGAGTCCTGCGGACCAGACAAGTATGAGGAATCTGACGAGTCCATTCCACCTTTCGTTTTTGTGATCTTCTCCCATGTTTTTTTAAATACAGGTTTCATAATTTGAACTAAACGTTTAAATAATGCTGTTGCAGTTAAAGTAGCTGCAACTGATACTGTAGCAGTCGTACCTGCTGTAATAAGTATTTCATTTTGCGGAATAGGTATAGAAATACCTGTACCGGGTATGTTAATTTTTTGTATTAAAGTAGGTTGTGGGGGAAGGATGGGTATTTCAACCTTTGGTTTACTTGGAATAATTTGTTTTGCTTTCTTAGGTAATTTATCTTTTGGTTCCCCTTTAATACCCGGAGGTGGTCTAAGGTCGCTAGGAGGCACCACCAAGGGCTTGTAAGACGGTATGTCTGCCCTTGGCACTTCCAGTATAGGTGCAGGTAATTGAAGCGGTTCAGGGAGCGTTATAGAGGGAAACAATGGTGGCTCACCTAAGTCCATTATTTAGACGGAAATAATCCGTTACGGACAAATTCTACTGCTTTATCATCGATATCATTATCGGTTGATTCAGCAAGCTTAGTAAGCATATCTACAATAAGTAGTTTAACTTTTTCAGACTGTAGGAATGAAAATAGGATTGGTCGGATTAGTGTAATCATAATTAATTTAAATGTACGACTTAAACGTCTAAGGCGTCCGCAAAATCAGGATGTTGCTTCAGCCATAGATAAGCATTTTGCAGTGGGTTATCAATTACCAATGCTGGATCTGGTGCGACAAGGATGGGGTCACCATCAGCATCAACCTCGCCAGTGTCACGCGGCGCATTTAACGCACCAACACTTAACGAAGCTACGGAGGTTTGGTAAGACCGCTGGTCAATTTCTTGTGAGTCAGACTGTCTTGCTTCGGCGTTAGCGTAAAACTTAACAGCAATAAGAGCATCCGATCCAAGCAGTCGAACAAATTCAATCCGTGCATATGATTCAGGCAACGGAATGCCAACGGGGGTTGTGGTCAGGTCGAGTTGTAAAGCCATGATGTGTGTCTATAGAAAAGAAAAAAGTGGACAGTGGTTATGTGAGTTTAGGGTTCGTCTGTCACATAACAAGTCAGATAAGCAGTCCAGAGGAGTGAATCATCGTCATTGCCGTTAACCTTAAGCCTCCACCAGTACTCCGTGGAAGTTCCAGACCCGCTGTCTCCGAAATTACCGTCAATGATTGGGGCAGAATAACCTTCGGTGTTGATTTTTTCGGTTACGTTTGTGTTTTGAATTGTTCCGCCAGGACCTCTAATGAATCCTGATATTTCCCAAACTCCGTAACCTGCGCTGTTACTTCCACCACCTACTTTGGCTGCCTTGACAATACCCTCGAAGTATATTTGCCGTGAATTTGTGTCATCCGCTCTTCCAACATAGATTGAATTGTTTTTGCTATCTGTGGCGTTGTTATTAGTTACAGACCCCCCCTCAGTTGTTAGAAACCGCGCCACGGAATCGCCTACGCCTTCAGGAGTTACAGCAGTAAGGATTACTTTATAGAACTGTGGATTTTTGTATGTTGAGCTAGTGGTCGCGATTGGTGCAATCGCATGTAATCCTTTGATACCTTGCGTGTTAGCTTTCGTTCCAATCGCTACACTAAAATTAGCACTGACTGTTGACTGGTATCCAATTGCTGTGCCGTAGTCACCAGCAACAGAGTTAGAAACCCCGAACGCCTGTGAATAATTTCCAGATGAAGTGTTTATGTGTCCGTATGAGTGAGCGTAAGCGCCTGAAGATGCGTTTTTATAACCCACCGCAACTGAACCGCCTCCAGAGGCTGTGTTGTAGTAACCACCAGGAATTAGGGAATAATTGCCACTTGCAACTTGAGTCGCTGCACCGCGAGAAGTTTGAAGATCAACTGCGTAAGCACCTCTAGCGTTGCCTCCTGCTGTTGTTCCATCAGGTTCGTCAGCAATAATTGCACCATTGCCTTTTGGGCTTAATACAGCATTGATATTCGTATCGGTTCCACTAGCAGCAAAAATGCTGCTTACACGACTGCTATATGTGGATTGGCTTTCGGTGAAGTTAGTTAAACCGCCACCGCCGCCACCACCAGACTGAGCAACCCAGTCATAATCGGTACCTGTCCAGCTTAAGACCTCTCCATTAGATGCGGTGGAGGTGTTTAGATGAGCGTCTACGTCTGAATCTGTATATGCAGCCGAGATTGTTGGCTTGTTTGCGATGAACGCATCACCTGTAGTTGCATTCCAATCAGCGTTGACGTTTACTTCAGCGCCAGCTGCAACTCCATCAAGCTTGGTCTTATCAGCTCCAGTCATCAAACCAGAGTTACCAGCCGCGACAACTTCTGTAATAACAGCGTCAGTTCCAGTGCTACTGGCCACTGTTCTGGTTGAAGCAGTGTAAGAGAGGTTAGTTGAACTGTTGGCATCTACATAAGCTTTAACAGCATTTTGCGTTGGAACGGTGTTGCCGTCTGATGCTCCCGTTGATGCAATCAAGCTGGTGTTATCACTTACTTCACGTAGCTGAACACCAACCGTGGAGAATCCACCATTACGACTAAACGGACCAACAAAATTTAAACCTGAAATATTAAATTCAGATGTGTTAATTGTTGCACTACCAGTTGTACCGTCAATACTAAATGTATTATCGCCAATCTCGAAGTCACCTTTTTCGTTAATAGTTGCACCAAATACTCTGCCGTTGTTTAATTCAACACGTTGATTAGCGGCAATAGGTACACCACCATTCCAAGGCAATGCGTTGTAATTAGTACCTGAACCTACATACTCCATGGTATGAAGGGAACACGAAACTTGAGACCTAAGACGGAAATCAATTGTTTGACCAGCAGCAAGTGGTGATCTAAGTCCACCATTTACTGTGTTGTAAAAGTTAAGCCTGTAGCCTGCAAGGCTTAGACTGTCTGCTGCAACAACATTTCCGTTTGCGTCAATTGGCTCGCTGCTTGTTACAACATAAGCACCTTGATTTGGACAAATAAATTCAAGTCCAGATAGTACAGCTGAATCCCCATTACTAGGCGTGTAACCAGATGCAGTTAAAGTAATTACACCTGTTGTGTGGTCATAAACAGCAGAAGTTACATTATAAGATGTGCCTCCAACAGTTACTGTACCTCCAGTTACATATTCATGAGCATAGCTAAATGTATTAAGAGGTAAAGTAAATTCATTACCACTTGTTACGGTAACTGTAACAGCATTACCAGTTGATCCTGGTTCTCCTGCAGACGGGAACGTTTGACGTGGGAACATCAATTGACCTGGATTAGGTCGTGATAACGAACCAATTCGATTAGAGGTAAAAGAAACAATATCAGCAGTAAGTTCACCTTGACGTGTTACTTGATAAGTACCTGTTGCTGATCCTGTCATGTTTACAGCAGTACCACCTTGTGTCGCACTAACACTAAAAACAGTATTGGTAAAATTAGAATTAATTACATAGTAAGTTGTACCAGTAACTATTTCAGTAGGTAAACTACCATCAGTTGCTTTAAATGTGACTTGATCGTTTACTGAAAGACCATGATTAGTTGCAGTAGTAAATGTATCAGAAGTAGTATTAATTGTTACTACTTCTTCGATGCGATCAGCACCATACACAGCAACACGAGAATCACCAGTAAAATTAGGCAAACGGCTATAACCATCAGCAACAAGACCTTGGTCTCCAAAATCACTTGTACCACCACCACTTAAGTTAGCTTGACCACCAGTTTCAGTTTTTACATGGAATGTACAAAATGTACCAAAGAAAGATACAAGCTGAGCATAACCATCATTTTTAACAAGACAACCAGGTCCACCTAAGTTAACTTGAGTATAAGAATCAACAACCATTGAACGGATAGGGCTGTTTGCTGCACACTTGTCACCATCAACTTCCATACCGCCGCCAGTATCACCAGTAGAAACTGAACCAGCAGTACCTGCATCATCTTCTGCTGTAACACTAGAACAGTTTTGAATATAAGGTGATTTAAAAATATAAGCACCCGTAGTGTTTGCTCCAATGCCAGTATTATCGGCTTGATCGTCAAAAGAGATTGCCCATGATTGTTGGTTGTTAGCAAGGTCTGCCTGATGACCAGCAAACTCCAAACCCCAACACCAGAAACCACTATCTACTTTAAAGAATCCATTCATTTCCTGCCCAGAAGCAGGTTTAATTTGAACTTGTCGGAGACTAGAAGCAAAAATACCTACATTTCTAGGGACTCTAAGAGGTAGTGAATTTTCTGTATAAATGCCAGGAGCAACTTCAATTAGATCACCAGGTTGAGCAGCAGCAATTGCAGCAGCAAAAGTAGCAAAGGGTTCTTCTGGTGAAGTACCGTTATTACTATCGCTTGCTTTTACGTCTTTACTAATGTAAATTCTTCGGCTATCTCTAGCACGTTCTGCAATTAATTGTTCAAGGTTTTTTGCACCAACAATAACATTTTGTAAAGAACCGATGTTAAAGTTATTACTAACAGTTAAATTGTTAGTTATTGTTGCATCATTACTAACAGTTAAATCGTTAGTTACTGTTACATCATTATTAACAGTTAAATCAGCAACAGTAGCATCACCACTTACTGCCAAAGTACCTGTAACATTAGTATCTTTTAAAGCAACAGTTTCAGAAACTTGATCAACAACTAGTGTACTACCAGCTTTAAATTTACCAATTTGATCAGTACTTGATTGCCAAACTTTACCACCATTTAATTCAATAACTTGATTAGCTTCAATAGGTACACCACCTTCGTCAGGATGATCACTATAATTAGTACCTACACCAACAAATTCAAATGTATGTCCACCAGTACTAATATAAGAACGTAACGCAAAACTAGCAGTAGTACTTGTAATGTTACTAGTAAGTCCAGACGTAAGCGTTACATCCCAACCAGAACCATTAGCAACACTATTTACAACACCATAATCAACACCATCAATGGTGATCATCATAGTGTTTAAAGGTTGCGAAACAGTACCGTGGAATGTACCTTGAGTTAATGCTCCAATAGTTACTGTTGTATTACCGAGTCCTGTACCAGCACTAGGGGACGAAATAGAAGCAGTTGCAATAGCATTCGGACTTTTACCGTCAGCAATAAGACCATAACGACCAAAATCACTAACACAATTACTTAGATTAAGTTGTCCTCCATTCTTAGCTTTAGCATGATAATGTGTAAACGTGCCAAAGAAGGATACAAGTTGTGCGTAACCATTATTAGTTACAAGAATACCAGGACCATCCAAACAAATTTGTGTAAACGCATCTACAACCATACTTCGGATAGGACTTGAAGAGCTGACAGCAGCGCCGTCAACTAACAAACCACCACCACAAGGTGCTGATGTTCTGTCCCCTGCTACTGAGCTATAAGTCTCTGCGTCAGTAGACTGGAAAGTATTAGGATCAAAATTTGCATTATCAAAATGTGCATCACTAAAGTGTGTGCAATTTTGGATGTAGGGACTCTTTAGAATAATAGGTTGGATGTCAGTACGGAATCTGACAGCAAATGGTTGATTACTGGGCAAACCATAAGTAGCGTCATTATCCAAACTGTTATTTCTACTACCTTGATCACTTGTAGGGACTTTAAGACCAAGTAAAGTTAAATTGCTAATATATGTTCCACTGGTAACCTCGAACATATCGTTGTTTTCAGTAGCAACTGTAGGATGCACAAAACAACTACGCATTGATGTACCAACAATTGAGATGTTATTTTTCTCAATACGTAAAGGTAGTTCTTCTTGATATGTACCAGGTGCAACGACAATTAATGTACCATCACCAGTAGCAGAAGCATTAACCAATGTCAACGCTCTTTTAATTGATCTTAAAGGTGCTTGAGGTAGAAAACCTGTTACATCAGCAGCATCAGTACCATTAGTTACATCTACATAACGTACAATAGTTGAAGTTGCAGGTGTATATGGTGTTCCAACAGAAACAGCTCTCCAATTACTACCATCATAAATTCTATAAACTTGATTACCTGGAATAAGATTTAACCATTGTTTTCCAGGTTGATCAGTAACAGGTGCAGTAATATCAGAATTTACAATTACATCATGTCGTGCTTCAAGAGCACCCACAGTGGCTACTTTATCGTCAACATTTGTCCATGTTGTAGAGTAATCAGCAGTCTGAACAATATCATTAGTTTTAATACGATCTAAATCAACACTGTTAGCACCAATACCAATGGTAGTTTGTCCACCAGTGGCGTTTTTAGTAAGACCAGTACTATCAACTAAAATGTCATTTTCAATTGCTGAATCAATAACATCATCAATCTTTGCAGTAGTTGCAATTGTGTCGTCATTGTTTGGCCATGCTTCACTACTGGTAATAGTTTCAGATAATTCATCTTGGAAACGTGCATCTAATGCAGCAGTAGTTGCAATATGATCGTCATCACTTACCCAAGTTTCAGTACTTAAAATTGTTTCATCAGCTTCGTCTTGAAATCTTTGATCCAAAGCCGCTGTGGTAGCAATTGTTTGATCATTACTAACCCATGTTTCATTAGAATAAACTACATCACTATAATTATTCCAATAATACTCATCTAAATATTCAAGTAATTTATCAGGTATTTGACATTTACCTTCTTGAATAGCATAACGTAGTTGTTCAAAGTTTTTATTAAGGTCCGTAGCACGAATGGCTGAACCTTGGTTAAATACTGAACGAATGTCTGTCATGTCAGTAACACGATAAACCTTAACATTATAGATAGGGTCTTCGTTTACATCTGAAGCAGGTGGAGAAGGTGGTACAGTACCTGTAAAAGTTACAGCAGTAGGGTTTGCATCATTAACTTCCCATGGATACGTAGCATCAGTTGTAAGGATGTCTTCATGTTTTTTTGTTGTGTTGTTCCAAAGAGCAACTTTTACTTCAGTTTTAAAGTCATAAGGAAATGGAAAAGCAAATACACTTAAGGAACCATTACCTTGATATTCAATTTGTACTAGCTCGCATGGAGTTGTCATAGTTAATTACGAATGTTTAGAATTGAATCGTCAAAAGTCTCACCAGCTATATTAGCTTCTTCTGTTAGTTGTTTTTGAACTTGACGTAGTTCAAGTGCAGCATACATGTCTGCATCCATATCTGCAAAAGCAAAATCTTCTGCAGCACGTCTAGCTTCAGATAACCTAGCATGTAAATCATGCCATTTCTTTAGAGATACTTCATCTGATTTATAACCTTGGTTACGTAGTTCACGTAGTTTTTCAATACTCTTCCAGTCACCTGCATCACGCATGATTTCTTGAATAGCTTCTTTAAAGAATCCACGCTCACCCATCAAACGGAATAGTTCAGAACGTTCAGGAGCAGTTAGTTTAACACCATCTTTAGATCTAAAGTTAGTGTTTATATCAAACTCCATTTCTTGTAAAAACTTTTCTTCAGGTGATTGTTCTGCATGAATTTTAATAGGACTATAAGCATTCCACACACGTTGTAAGAAGCTATAACCATTAGGTTTTTCACCAGTAACTGGACTATAAACATAAGGCTGTCTATTAGAAGGATCTAGTCCACCAGCAAACCTATTACGGTTTTCAAGTTGTGACATAAAATCATTCTCAACTTCTACTAAACCTTGGCTTAAGATACGACTCCATTCTCCACGTTGTGAAGCAAGAGGACCAAGACTATTAATAAAACCAGCAGACCAACGTGTCATTGCACCTTCGTTACCACTAAGAATATCAAGTAATGGTTTAATAGTAGACAAACCAGTACGATCAGTAACAGCAGCACCAAAAACAAAACCTAGTTTAGAAAGAAAATGCTCTACTTTAGCTTCACCAAGCATATCAAAGTTATCAGCAACATTAGCTGTAAGTGCTAACCAATCAGCAATTGGACCTAAAGCTTCGTATGAATAGAATTTACCATCAAGACCTTTGATACTACGTTTCTGCCATTTAGAGTTCTTTACTCTAGACATTTGTGTTTCTTTATCGTAAAGACCATCACCAGTAATACGGTCATTCATAATAAGACCGACAGCACCTGTTACGGCTAATGCACCAATAGCTTTACGACCACGTGTCATATACTTAAGATCAGCAATTTTATTTTGCTTAGCAATACTATCCATACTTTCAATATCGATATTACGTGCTTTAAGTAATTGATCGATACGTTCTTCGTTACCAAGTAAGTCGTCTAGTTTAGTATAAGCTAGTTCATTTACATCACGTTGAAATGGTGTCCAAGGACCGTACTTACCCATCATATCAATCATGTTCATACCAGTTGTGGGGAACATAAGGAATGGACGCATACCAGGTACTGTTTTAACAAGATCACCAACACCTTGTGCTAATGGTGTGTCTAGGTTAAGAGCCATTTCACTGTTAGCATATTTAACAGCTTCGTCTTTTAACAAACCATTATCACCAAACATCTCTTTATAATATTTATCAGCAATAGGTTTGACGTTTTCTTTAGTAATTGGTTTACCAGATGCTACAAGTTCATCCATAGCACGGAATCTAGATTCAGCTGCTGCATTAAATACACCAGTAAATCCATCCAATGCTGTCATAGCATTAGGACCAAATCTAAGTACAGGATCTTTACCAAGATCACTAAGCATTTCGATTTGATTTACAATATACTGTAAACCATCGTCACCATCAGCAGCCTGTGCACGTGCTGCTTGTTTAAGAAAATCTAACTCACGTTCTGATTGTAATAACAAATCAGTACGAGTAACAGAACGAATTGAATCAGGTTCACGAGAAGCTTTTAAGAAAACATCACCAGCATAAGGTAATGCTTTACGCATAGTTTCTCCAACAGAACTATAAGCAATCCAACCACGTTGCATAGCTTTTAGACCTTTACCGGATAAGGCTGCACCAGCAAAATAAGAAATAGGTTGACTAACAATACCACCAAAGTTACCAGCAAGTGCTTGAATAGGTGTTTTAAATGCAGATAGAATGCTGTTATAAACATTAGACCATACACCAGCAATTAACTTATTCTCTACTTCAGGGTTAAGGTTAACTATAGCCTTACCTAAATCAGTAGTCATTCCAGCGATGTAGTTATTCATCTTAGTAATAGTATCAATACTACCATCAGTAAGTTCATAAGCCATCAAGAATTGATCCATCAGCTGTGGTTGATTAGCTGCGATCTGACGCATTGTATTACCAAACCTTTGAGAATCTTCAAAGATACGTTTAGCAGTTTCACCAGCTCCAAGTACAGTAGCTTCATTATAACCTTCAATGTTCTTAAATCCATTCTGTACTTGTTGGATAAGATTCATCTTACGGTTTTTGTAGTACTTAGCAGAAGCAGATAATTGAGTGACATATTGCATCATGTCAATGATCTTTTCTTGTGCTACTTCTACAGCAGCTGTACCTTCCATTAACCTTGCACCTTCAGAAAGGTCTGAGATGCGTCCAGAAAGGCTTCCAGCAAGGATGGACTGTGCCCGTGCTACATCCATACTGGTAAGGTCACTTCCGAAGCCTCTGAGAGCCTTAGCGGCCATAGCAAAACCACCTTCTGCTAGGATCTCCTTACCGTCATCAGTACGAGTAATAAATGGTTCTAATACTTTTCTTACATCTGCTTTACTCATACGTGGATCAAATAATTGAATCGCAAGGTTTTCACCTTCATCAATTACATCATCAAAAGTAACTTTCCAACCGTTACCTTCCATCCCAATACGACCAGCTTGATTCAGCTGATCAGCAAGACCAAGAACAACATCTTGTGCATTATCACCACTTGTTAGGCTATACTTTAATGCTGGTTCAGAGATTACATTACCAAGTCTACCATAAACAGTATCTAAGTTTCTAGCAACACGAACTGCATCCACACTAGCACCAACAACACCAAAGTCATCAACAGTACGTACACCAATTTCAGTGTAATCATACATATCATGGATACCTTTGATTGGTTGATCCATAGCAGGATTCATAGAATAACCATACATCCCCATCTCATCAAGAGCTTCCTCTTGTTTAATAGCAGAACGTGTTACAGCATCTTCGGGGGTTTCACTAAGTAAGTTATTATCTGTATAATTTTTAATAACTTTTTGTTGTTGTTCTTCTGAAAGCTCTGCAAATGGTGTGCGTGCACGCAGTGTTTCTGCTCTAAATTTCTCATCTAGAGTTTCACCTTGATCCCAAATGCGTTTAGCTTTAGAATAATCAGAAGTTTCAGGTTGTGCTGAATTAAGCCATTGTCTTGCTTGAGGTGTTTCACCAACAAGTGTATCAGATTTACGTAAAGCACCAGTAGCATTAGCAATAGCACCAACAAATTTAACACTACCTAATGCTAAATCAGTAACAAAACCAAGACCAATATCTTCACGAATGTTCTTCTGACGTTTCATGTCAGGAGTATCACTATCCAAAGTAGCCATACTATCAGGAATAAAGTCAAACGTTTTAGGAAACGCTTTCTTTAAAGTACCTGTAGCATTATCTTCTTCGTATTCACTACTGACAGCACCTACAGTAAGTCCTGCTAAAGCTTCTACGCCACGCTCACCCATAAACTGGACAAACTTATTCTGACCAACTGACCAACCAACACGTGTGTTAGCAGCAGTACCAGCAGCTTTACCTGCACCACCTAATAAAATAGTAGGTGTAATAACAGAAGATATTTGTCTTATTGCTTGTGCTGTTTCGTTTTCAAATTTAGTAGGTTTAGGTATATTAACACCAGGAATTACATTAAGAATTTCTGTACCAAAGTCAAGTAAACTTGTAGGTATAGCTGCAGCAAGTTCAGCAGCATACCTTGGATCTTCAGCAAACCCTTCTAGTTCACCACCTGTACCTGTAGCCATTTGCCTGCGGTTCCATTCACCACGACTCATTCCTTGGGCTTCGTAATAAGAAAAGTCTTTTGTTTTGTCGAATGGTTCTTCTTGTTGAGGTGCCGTAGCTACCTCAGGTTGTGGAGCTTGTTCAGGCTGTTCTCCCGTAGGAGTAGAGGTTTCATCTAGTTGAGTATCTTCAAGCTGTGCAGCCTCTTGTTGAAGCTGCATTTCAGCATTGAATTCTGGAGATAACTCCATCTCACCTGGATCCTCCCTAAACATCTCGTTAGGATCGTATTCCATAGTTTAATTAAATAGTGACTTTAAGGTCTCAATATCTTGTGGTGTAATAGGACGCATTAAACCACCTAAATGTAAATGTGTTTCATGGTTTGGATCACCATCACCAGGGCCAATGATTTCTTCAAATAGACCCATGCTTCTAATAGCATCTTTAAGTTGTTTGGTTTTTCCAATAGAAGCATTGTATTCACCAGTTTGGTGTGTAACATCAAAAGCTTCACCATAACCATGGTAACTATTACCAGCGTGTACAGGAGCAGTACCGCCAAAAGCAGGATGTTCTGCTACTTTAAAACCAAGACCAACAAGAGCTTCACCAGTTTGGACATATTCTTGAGGGTTGTCCTTGTACATCATTGCACCAGTGAAAGACCTTTTAAACATAGAACCAGATCTCATTGCACCAGGTCTTTGAAAAGCACTGGTATCACCAGACGTTTGTGATAAACCTTGCTCTAATGCACGTCTTTTAGCCGCTGCTCGTGTCTTTGCATCGTAGATCATACTACGAAACTCAGGGCTTACATTTGCATTTAAATCTGTTGTTATTTGTGGTGGTTCTAATGGATCAAGATCTAAAGCTTCAAGTTGTGCATTAATAATTGTAAAAGGATCAGCACCATTACTAATACCAGCAACAGCTGCAACATCACGAGGAATAGTAAAACCAGGTTTACCATAACCATTCATAATAGCCACTGCTTCTTCTTTAGTAATAATACTTTCAGGTGTTTGTAAAACTGTAGATAAACCTTTATCGTAAATATCTTTTTTAAGTTCAGTGTAACTACGGTTTGCTTTTTCTAGTGCTGGTAAGTTGCCTTTGTTAAGATTAGGAAAGGTTGCACTACCTCCAGCTTGATTAGGTTTACGATACCACAAATTTTCTGGATCACGTGCACCAGCTTTTACCTCTTGGGCTAATTGTTGACCGATTGTAGTAGCTGCAGTATTAAAGTCCATACCACCTGCTACAGCTTGATCAACACGTTTACGATATTCAGCCCTCATACGACCTTGTAGAAACAGACTAGCAGGTGTATTAGGTTTGTTTGAACCGAAAGTTGTTACACCATTAGCAATGGTTTTAAAGGAATCAGATTGATCTTTAAAGACACCCTTAGTGTATTTCTTTTGTTGTTCAGCAAATCTTGCACCTAAAGTTTTAGCTGCAGCAGGATCAATACCACTTAAAGCATCAACAGCTTCCTGTGTAATAAAACCATCAGGAATAGTTTCATACTGTTCAATAGCTTTAGCCTTTGCTACTGCTTCATGAGTATAACTATTTGCATATTGTTGGATCGATTGTGGTACTTTACCATGCGTCTCTCTAAAGTATTTAATTACTTCTTCAGCATTAGCTTTACTACCATCTTCTGTTAGAGCTGCTAAGAATTTCTGAGTATCTTCTTTATACCCTATTTCATCAGCTTGAATCTGAGCAGTACGATACTGTGTATCACCACGCTCCCGTGCCATCTTAATAGCACCCATTCTACCAGGGTTACTAACAGCAAAAGGTTGTCCTTTATTTACAGTAGCATTAGCGATCTGCTCAAGGGTAAATAAATATTCACCATTAACACCTCTTTGAGTAGCTAAACCTTCAAGCCATTCATAACCTTTTTCATAACTCCCGTCATTATCTCTTACAATTGTATTAAAAGAAGAGACAACATTTTGATTAAATGCACTGGGGTTTTGAGTCAGAATTGTAGTAGCATTATCTATTCTAATGCCTTTCTTTACTTTTAACTCACGTTGAGTTGCTCTTGTCTGGACTCCTTGGTTAACACCTTGAAGAGCTGCCAAACCATCACGTAACATCTCAGGTTTATAAGCTAAGACATTAGACCTTTCAAAAAACTCTCTTTGAAAATTAGTAACAAAAGCAGCTGTTTGAGCAGAGTCCAAATCACCAGCATCTAGCAAAGCTTTGTTTAGTTGCTGTGGGTAGATATTCTTTAGAATATAATTAACCCTAGCTTGGTCTAATTTATAACGACCATTACTATCTAAAGATCTAGCTCTAGATATAGCTACTGGATTGGCCTTTTTTGCTTGAAGTACATCTAGTTCACTTTGACGTACTTCTTCTGTAGCTGCTAATTCATACTCCCCTAAGACTTGTTTAACAACTTCGTCTTGATTAGGATTAATTAAGAACTCATTAATTGCTTGTTGTGCAGCTTCATCAGACTTTGCCTTTGCAATTTCTACAAACTTGTCAGATGCTGTTTTACTTAAACTAGCAACATTTTCAAATATTTTAGATTGTGCTGCTTGATTTACTTCTAATTGTTTTGCAGCAGTTTGTGAATCTAGTTGGCTTTGACGAAGTGCAGTGTTTTGATTTTGTGTTTGTATCTGAAAGTTTCTTTGACGATCTGCTTTTTCAGCCTGTTGGTTTGCTTTAACCTCTTGGCTGATACGTTGCCGTTGTTTAATGTCAGCTTCAGCAGCAGTCCTCATACCTTGTACGACACGATTACTTTCTTCACGCATACGTGAGATGGCAGCGTCGCTTACTTGCATTGGGGAGAAACCTTTAGACCTAGCAGCTCCCCTATATTGTACTTGTTTTGCCATAGTTAGTTAAAATAGAGGGTTACCGCTTAAACCAGAGTAGTTACCAAAACTACCAAAACCGCCAGATCCGTAGTTACCAATAGATGGGCTTTGATAATTATTCATTGAGTTCTGTGCAATGCCACCTGCAATTGTTGCCGCACTTGACATTAACCCAGAAATTAATGGTGCAGACGTACTTTGTCTGATAGGTGCTTGGATAGCTTGTGGTAGTACTTCCATAGGTTCGATGAAGATACGCTCGGGTGTTTGCACAGGTTTCAATACATCAGGCGGTGCTTCAGGTCTAATCATCAAGTTTGCCTTAGCATTTATATCAGCAGCATAACGTTGTGCACCAATCTGTTGTAAGTTACGTTGTGATTGCTCAACAGAACTAGACAAACTAGCATCCATAATAGCAGCATTACGACCTAAAGCTGCAATACTAGATTGAAGAGCTTTAGTACGTGAATTACCAGCTTGTCCTAATCCAACTCTACCTTCGGACTGCAATTGATCGACAAGCATACCTTGACGCCTAAAAGCATCTTCAGTATAAAGATCATTTAGTGATGATTGCTCAGCTTCATAAGCTTGCATTGCTGCAAGGCTATTATACGCAAGCCTGCTATTAGTGTTTTCAACAGACTTACCGAATTGTTTTACAGCTGATAAGTACTGGTAATCTTGAATTTCAGTGTTATACTTCCACTGTCTTACAGCAGTATTCCACTCGTAAGCTCTGTTGTTTTGATAATTTTGTTTATCAACTTCAAATACTCTTTTATTGTATTCGTTAGTTGCATCAGCAGCTTCTTGAGCAAGCTCCATCTGCTCTTCGTAAGCTTCTTCTGCTTGTCTGTTTTGCTTATCAGCTTGAGATGAACCAAAGATACCACCAATAATAGAGGTTGCACCACCAATAAGTGCAGCACCAATAATAGGATCAATACTCATCTCCAGTCCAGACTCAGCTAGCTGTTCACCCAGAAGATCATAATTCTTATTAATCATTAAGCCCTCCTATAAAAACGTGGGGAATAGTTGCCTTCCCACATCATTGACACCAACGATACAGGGTATGGTAAATTACTTGTCACTTTAAGTTCAAAATTAGTATTACGTTGATGGATGGGTACAGTAAAGGTTTTCTCTTGTTTAATTGGATTACTATCACCTGTATAATAACTAGCTTGAGCTACATTTTTTATATCAATCCATTCATTAGAACCTGTAGCTTTTGATTTAAATACAACAGCACCAGTTCTACCAAGTGAAAAGTTAGCTCTAGCAATAGTTAATGTTGCAGTATAATCAGTAGTGGCTGCATCACGTCTGTAGTAAAACTTAGGTAGTGTTACTTCAAAGTCATAGTTATAACCTACAAGCATACCATCAGCATAACCAGTAAAATCACCTTGGATTTCAAAGTAATAATAATCAGTACCTGGTTCTTTAAACCCTTCTACTTCAGCCCAATAACCAGCATCTGCATCTAAAGCAGCTGATGTATTATTAACTTCTGCTTTAGGTATATTAAGGAGCATAGCACCTTTTTTATTACTAAGTGGTGTATAAGGTAAATAGATTTTAGTACGATCTAATGCTTCTTCATATACAACCGCTGAGATACCTCCAGCAGGGCTTACAGGACGTGTAGCCATGTCTAGACAGGCATTGCCTTCAAAGGTATTTGTGTCTGATACAGAGTTTCCTCTAGGGATCTCATCAAGTATTATGGACCCAATAGAATATTCAGTTTCATGCTGCTGAACTACTACAGCATTATCATTAATAATTTTTGCAGCTTGAATAGTACTAGGTAGTTCCCATTTAGTCCAAGCTTGAAACAGGTCTTTCTCACCGTTGTTATAATAACGATACAGGTACAAGTAAGATGTATCTCTATCCACTAACATTATAAGAGAGTTAGGCGGACTTGTAGTAATATCATCTACAGTAGCAGGGATCCATTCTAATACTGCTTTGCTGATATCTACAACAATAGGGCTTTGCTCTACATCACGTAGTGCCATGGTAAAAAGTTTACTATAACCAGGTAGTTTACTGACAAATGCAGAGGTAGTACCAATGTCTACAGGAGAAATATCAGTAGCCATTTCATAGTTAGATAGTGCTCGAATAACAGCAGAAGTTGGTGTAAGAATGCTGGCATCAGTTGCATATAGTTGGAATTGTTGACGTTCACTAAATAAAGCAAGTCCTTGTGGTGAAGGTAGAACATCAAACAATTTAACAGGTCGTACACTAGATACGTTTAAATCAATAGGGTCTGAATCAATTTGCGTTAATGCTGACTTGACAAAGAAATTAAAAGCGTCATGAGCTACTCCAAGAACTACATTATCACCAGACAATACACCAAAACGGTTACTGTAAAAGAAGGAAGAATTAATAGGTGAACCAATAAAAGATGGTATGGGACTGGTTAGATTATCACCAGCAAGCCTAGGCTTATAATCAATAGGACCAAAAGTAAATGTAGTATTACCAGTGTTAGCCAACTCATGTGGCATGGTAGATGCAAGAAGACCAGGTGATGCATCACGTGATCGTGCTTCTTCCCAATAACCACGACCTCTATTTAAAGTAGTGTCGTAAGCAACAAAATTAACATAGTAATCATCTTCATTACTATCACTGTTTAAAATTTTTACGTTATGACCACCAAAAGATTCAAGTGGTAGTTTAGATATATCAGTTATTTCATCTTGAAACACTTCAAGTGAAGTGTTATTAATACCACCTCTAGCATCAATGTTAAAGGCTACAGGAGTACCAGTAACTGCACTATAATCAGTTACCACTGCATTAGCACCAGTACCACGTTTGATGACAATACTATTGTTGTAGCCTTCTAAATACCAAATACCATCAAAATTGGTATTACCTGCTGTATGCTGGAATTCAATAAGAGCTTTAATTTTATCAATTAAATGGTGGCTAGTATTTACAGAATTGGTAATAGTTTTTACATTAAATGTAGCGTTTGTATTACCGCCTGTAATTGTAAGAGTATCACCAATTGCATAACCAGTACCAGGTTCGTTGATAATAACACTTGTAACTACATTAATAGGTGCTACATTAAATGTAGCGTTTGCATTACCTCCTGTAATTGTAAGAGTATCTCCAGTGGTATAGCCAGAACCAGCAGTGTTAACAGTAACACTTGTGACGTGAGAACCTGCAGCAACTACAATATCTACAGTTAACCCTGTTCCAGTACCACCTGTTGTAGCTACATTTGTGGCAGTAGAATAACCTGTACCGGCAACAAGAGTATTAGTACTATAAGATTCACCAGATGTAATGTCTACAGTTAACCCTGACCCAGTACCACCTGTTGTAGCTACGTCCTCAGCTGTACTATAACCTGTACCAGGAACAAGAGTATCAGTATCAGTAACGTTTAAAGATGCGTTATACAACAACATATCATCAAATGTTGTATTATTTTGAGCAGTTACTTTTCCTGCTACATCATCTGTATTGTTAGCAGCAGCAGCAGGGAAAGTAACTGTATATTCAGACGTTTCTACAAGTGTAAGTAGTTTAAGCGTAGCTACTGAATTAGCAACAAACGTACCCGTTGGTTGCATAGCAGTGGTAACAGTTTTGTTTGTAATAATTGTAGTATCTTGAATGCTACGGAAATGAAAAGAAGGTTTTGTTGCAGGAGCATCAAAATTAGTTAGATACGAAGTAGCATATGCTCCTCCACCTGGTGCAGTAACAGTACAAAACGTACCATCAGCTGCTGTCCAGATATAAATGTCAGCACCTTTAATACAACCAACATAAGAACCAGCACTAGCACGGTCAATATAAAACCATACTGCATCTGCTAGTTCTGCTTTAGTAAATACATCACCATTAGCTTTTTTTAAAACATTAATATGTTTCATACCAGGTCTTTTAAGTAGACCAAAGGTAGGATCAGGATAACCGTTGATGCATTCAGTTATCTGACCTTCTAATTTTTTGTCGTCATTTTGTTTAGAGACACCACCAAGAAAGTTAGGTGTCAATTGAGTTACTGCTGGCATTATCGAATCAGGGAGTCAAAGGGGCTGTAGCTCTTGTAGTAGTTACCTTGTTGTGGTGCACCAAAGAAACTATGGTCTCCTTGGTTACAATCATATTCAAGAGCAAACGATCTTGCATACGCTTCTTTTTGTTGTAGCATTTGGTATTGATTTGGATCACCAATAATCCTACTAGATACAGTAGCAGCCGCACGTGCTACAATATAAGCTTGAATAGGTTGAGGGATGTCTGAGTAATCCCGCTCCCATACTACATCAAAATAAAGTGTTTCATCTGTATCCCAGATGTCAGTATGTTTAATAGTATCATAAACATAACCAGCACGATTAACAACATTACGACCAAGACTGTTTGTATAGTCTTGGCTTAAATCCATTTGGATTACATTGTTAGGGATAAGTATTTTTTTTGATGCATCAGGTGTGAACTGATCGTAGTTTCTTTCTGTGTTATAAGACCACCCTTCAGATTGTACTTCACGTGAAGTTTCTTTTAATGTGTTGTAAGTAATTGCAACATCGGGGTTGGTTTGAGTTTCTACTTTTTGAGTAACGATAGCTCTAGAAAGTTCAAGATTATTATCTGAAGTACCTACTGTTTGCTCAATATTAGTAGTGTAACTATAGAGAATAGGGTCTAATGTTAGCGCAGTAGATGTAGCATCAGGTGCACTAACTGTATAAGTATAAGGACCAGAACCACTTGGGCCTGATTGCACTAATACAGTAGAAATTCCAGTTCCAGTAATAAAAGTATTCTTCGGAATATATGGGGATGGAGAAGTAAGTACATTACTTGTAATAGAACCTGTGGTAGAGAACACGGTTTCTGTAGCAGCAATTGCTGTATTATTAGCAACGCCAATACCAGAAATGTAAGTACCAGCTGGAATGTTATTTGTATTAGTAAAGAGTTTAGTAGAATCTAAGAAGCCTGTAATTCTTGACACCTCATTAAATACAAGGACTTCTTTTGTATCTAGCGTAGTGACAGGAGCCTGACCAACTGACGCCAGGATCTGATTAACAGCTTGTAGCTCAGTATTGGAGCCAGTAGTAGGAAAAGGCATAATTTGATAATGAGTATTATTCTCAATAAAGAATTAAAAAAAAGGAGCCTCCGAAGAGACTCCCAATATAAGATAAATTAGAATGCGGCAGGCTTGGTAGCAGTACCGGCAAACAGTTCAACAGCAGCAGCTGGATTCAGGTAGTCAGCACCCATAGCCAAACGACCAAGGATCACGTCACCTTGATAGATAACAGAAACGTCACCACTGGTTACTTGAACCTGAGGAGCAATTGCTTCGACACAACCAGCAGCTTCACGCTGGAAGATAAGACCACAGCTATTAGCGAATTCGGTTTCTTCACCGTACTCATTGTTGATACCGGTAACATCGTTAGCAGCATCTTCAACAGCTTCAGATACAAACGAACCGGTGTTACCAGGATCGGTAACGCCAGGGTTAGTAGCAGAACCAGTACCGTACTTAGTACCATACTGAGAGAAGAAAGGAATATTCATGGACTTGTAGATCTTGATACCTGCGATCTCCACGATTCCGTCGCCACCTTGCAGTGCGGAACCTTGAACGTCGCGGTTGATCAGACCATTAGAACCAACGGCTTGGATCAGTGAATAGTACTGACGGGGGTTGAGAACGCCCACACGCCCATCCTGGCTGACTCCCTTTTCGTCCATTGCAGCGGCTGCATCATAGAATGCATTTACCAAAGCAGTAGAAGAATAAGCATCAGATGCAGATGTAGTAGTACCAACACGAACCTGAGTACCACCGGGCTCAACATAGCCAGTAGCAGTGATAGGTGATGCTGCACGTGCGCCACGAGTAACGGCACGGAAGATCAAGCGGTCATATTTTTCGGCAAGAGCGTAGCCGATTTTACGTGAGATCTCTGACCTCAAATCGTAATGAGAAAGAGTCTCATCAAGGTCATAAACGAAAGCTGAACTGATCAGCAGGTCGTCAACCGTGATGGTCTTCTCAGCCACAGGAGGCGCATTGTTGCTATCACCAAGGATGCTGTTTCCAGGAGTATGGAACTCAGACTTGGTACGACCTGTGTAGATGAACTGCAAAGATTTGCCGTTCTTAAGTGTACGCTTCATCACAAGATCGCGAGCGATCGTATTGCGTTGGAAGCCTTTGAACATCTCTCCACTGAACAGTTTCAGATAGAGAGCGCGGGTATCACCCGCCAGGTTAGACTGACCCAGCTGAGTAAGCTGAGCGGGGTTAACAGAAGATTGAAAAGCCATTTTTAATAATAAATAATAAAGATATAGTTTTCACCAAACGTTTGATGTTTAATTTGTATTGTGGTCTATCCCACCGTCTAGACGGCAAAGGTTATCCTCGTAAGGGCCAGTGCCAATAGTGAAGAGGGGAATTGCACCCCTCATTAGATCTATCTCACTTGGTGTATTTTACACCGCGATAGCAATAAGTTTTGCCCTGCACAGTTACCTCCGAAGAAGTCCACAAGCCCCGTTCCATGCTTATGGTGTCATGCGTCCCGAAGGATGAACGGACGTGTGCAGTTGTTGTGGCCCCAGGTTTTTCCAGTCCTAGGTCCGTAACCGTTCCTTGGGAGTTAACAAGGAAAAATCAGATATTGTTTGCCTCTGAGGGGGCAAGTTATATGAAGCGATTAGCATTGTTTAAATGCTTCACTTTATGAAGCGATTAAGTAAGACCAATTTAAAGACTTGGCTGTCTAGAGCTAGGGGAGGAATTGCACCTCCCTTATTCTATTTAGCTATTAGAAGCTGTACTTGACTCCGACCTTAGTGCCGTAATCATTTACATCATCAAAGCTTGCGGATAGTTCACCGTATACTTTTAGGTTATCTGTAGGCTTAACAGAGAGTCCAACCTTACCAGCAGGGATCGTGTCAGTCTCACCACCATCAACAGTAGTCACACTAGGACCACCTTCGATAAAATAATCAAGAGCACCAACTTCACCTTCGTAACCAACAAAGAAGTCAGTAGAAGTTTTAGAGTAATCAGATCCAGCAAACTTAGATTGTGTCTCAATGTTAGCATAGGGACCAGCAATTGCAGGAGTAGCAAGGAAAGCTACGGCAGGGAGGATAGCAAAGAATTTCATTGTAGTTTAGTTAGAAAAGAATAAGTATGTTGTGTACGATTACCATGAACACCCCAGCCTAACCAGTAGTATGCAGCATTCATATAATAAGGAATAGTTTGATGATTAGTTTGAAAAGCAAATAGATCTTTTCTAAACTTCATCTCCTTTATTAAGTAATCAGTTTGACATTTGAGACCACTAGGATCTTGTTTCAGTTCGGTACAGTGGCTGCCAAGACCAATGTACCGCTCAATAGATGTCCATTGAATCAAACCATAGCCACCACGAAGGCAACGATCGTAAGGAACGATAGCACCACCCTCGCAGATGTTAGGTTTAAAGTTAGACTCTTGTTGGATGTTACCCAGAATGACCGCCAGTGCTGTACGGTCTGTCACACCAGCAGAAATCTGTAGTTGTTCTAGAACGTACTGCTGAGGCGCAGTACATTGTGGGCATTCAATCATGATTTTTTAGCAGTTTTAGCAGCTCGTTTAAAGTTGGCAGCAGTAGGAGCACCTGCGCTCCCTGGCTTACGCATCTTCTCACCTGAGCCTTTTGCGATACGCATTTTCTTTGCGTGGATGTTAGCGTAGAGACCTGATTTAGCCATTACTTTTTAGTACCTTTCTTAGGTGGTCTACCTTTCTGTGATCCGTAAGTTCCTTTGCCTTGTGGCATTACCATACTCCAGGGATAATTTGACCAGTCAACGCATAAGCACCAAGAGCAGCCATCACACCTAGCATAGCTAGGCGACCGTTTAGCATCTCAGCTTTTTCGTTATGAGTCACAGTGTAATCTTTGTCAGTGTACATGGTTGGTTCTTTAGCAAAAAGGTTTTGTTGTCCGCGATCGTTGGTGGTAACAGTCATTTAGAAATCAATGTCAGAGTTTTGTAGTTTACGAATAACGTCATCCCGAAATGCAGGATCACGATCATAACGTGGATCATTCATAGCTTGTACAAGTTCCTGTTGACTACGGAACTGTTCATTTTGCTGTGCAGCTGAACGCTTACCAGTTAAAAGTTGTCCATCATTACCAACAGCATCTGTGTATTTACTATTTAATGCTTGTACAGCAAAGAAGATAGAATTGGGATCACCTTTAGCCATAACAGAATCATACATTTGTATTTCTTCTTTAGTAAAATTTTGGCCTGCCCAATCAACCATTGACTTGTAAGCTTTTTTACCGCCAACCATTTCAAACAATTGGTCAGCTTGCTCTTCACTTAGCTGTTCACCAGTATCTTCTTCTGGTGCTTCCTCTTCGTTGGACGGTTGTTCCTCTTGCTCGGCTTCTTCACCAGCTTCAGGTTCATCAGTTGGTTGTCCAAGTTTTTTTTGTAGTTCAAGATAAGCTTGTTCTAATGATGACTGATCCTTAAATTTACCAGCCAACAGCGGTTGCTCTGCACCCTCAAGAGACTCAGCAACCTGCAAAGAGTCTTGCTCATCAGCATTAAATTCTGGCTGATCAGCAGGTGTATCATTCATCGTTAGTGTTTCAGGCATATTATTGTGGTGGGGTTGATTCTGGTGGTTGCTGTTGCATCATCTGCATTGCAGCTTGTTCACGTTTCTGTTCGATAGCAGCCATCTGTGGCTCTTGTTGTTGAGCAGCCATCATCTGTTGTTGTTGCATAGCTTGTTGCTGTTCACCCTGTTGTTCTTCCATACTCTTCACAAGGTTAAGTACGTCGATACCAGAGGCAGCTGCAAGGCGTTTGATAACTTCATCAGTATTGATGAACTGACCAATAGCTTCAGGTCCAATAGTCTGTGCAATGATCTGTAAGAACTGACCAAGGCTTTCACGATCTTGACCACGACCAAGTGCATTGATACCAGCAACAATGGTTGGTTTAACAATACCACCTTTAGGTAAGCGTGGGATTTCTCCAGTCTTTTGTGCAACAGAAAGCTTACGATTAAGATAAGGTACAAGGAACTCAACAGTCAACAGGCTGAATAAACCACCGAGTTGTTGTTCAAGTTCTAGTTGTGTCATCCTAACCTCTTCAGCTGTTGTGCGTTCAGAGTCCCTAACGTTCATGATTAGGAATGCTTCACTCAAACGTTGAGTCAAAGACCCAATCATTTGATAAGCAGTCTGGAAGTCAGCTGTCTTACCAACTTGCACCACACCAATATCATCAGGTCTTCCCTGGATGATAGCGCCATTGCCTGCCTTAGCAAGCGTAGCTGGTTTGGTGGTACTGCTTGGTGAGACAGTAAACACTACTTTAGCAGCTGCGGCGCTGCCTTCAACGATGGCTTGTGACAGAGCTTCAAGTGACTTTAGATCACCAAGGAACTCTTCCACTCTACCACGTCCGTAGACCTCTCCGTCTACGTGGTTAAAGCGTAGCACAAGCCAGGGGTTGCTGTCAACAGGTGACTTACCCATAGACTTAGGAAGGATCTGATCGTATACCTCTTGATGCCAGATCCAACGGTTGTTATCCAACGTGACATGTGTATAAATATCACATTCATCATTTGGACCCGTTGTATTATCAGAGACCTGGTTAGTAGGACTCTCTTTGTAATCCGGGTAAAATTTTTTAAGTAATTTTTTCGAGATTGTTTCTTTTGTTACAATTTCTATAACATTACCGTTGCCATCTCTATCTACTACGTAGCGATTAAGGGGATAAAGCTTAAGCCCTTCCTTGCTCATAAAGATGAGAGCATTACCAGCTACTACTAGATGCTTTAGTGCTTGATGAACGACAACACGATCAGTGGAAGCTGCAATAGATTCCATGATGGTGCGCTCAATCTTAGCAAACGACAAATCCATTTCAGATCTAATCTCAGGACCAAGTTCTTCAGGAAGATTAATATCATTAACCTGGAGTTTAAAGAAGCTGGTTTGTGGAGGTAACAATGCAAGCATAAGTTTACTTGCAAGCGTCACCACACCTTTGGCTCCTGTTGATTGCCAGGGAGTAGTAAGTTTAAGAGAACCTTTTGTAAAGTGCTCATCTTCTCTGATAAGATAAGGTAGGGTTAGATCTGCTGCTTGTCTAGCACTATTTAAAAACTGGGAACGGTCTGAAGACAATCTGTCATACCTTGATTTAGCAGTCATTAGACGTTTACCATTCCAGATTGAGAAATACTTAAACCGCTATAAGAAGGTTTATTTATTGCAAATTGATTCCTTCTTCGTTTAAAGGGTTGAGTACCACCAATTTGTGGTGTAGAAGGTGCAGGTTTAATCTGTAAGTTAGCTCCTTGAGCTCCTCGTTCTTGGTTAGCTGCTGCTGTTCTAAGAGTTCTTAGCCTTGTTTGCTCAGCAATCTCTGCAGCTTTTTTAGCAGCAACTTGTTCAGCAGCAAAACCCTCTCTTTGTTTGGTTGCTTCAGCAAGAAGGGCCTCAGTTTCAGCACGATAGTCTTTTGAAGCTTGGCTAATTTGAAGTTGTTGCTGTGGAGCAGGTGTAGGTGCAGGAGCAGGTGCAGGTGCAGCTTGTTGTTGTGGTAGTTGATAGATATTAATAGGGTCTGTGCCTCCAACCCATTTGTATGAGTCTTTACCGCCACCCCATCTTTGATACTTGGCTGCTGTCCCTTCAATGGTGTGAACCATTTTAGAACCACCAATCGATCCGTCAGTGGAGTAACCTGCTTTTAAAACTGGTATTCCATTTTGAATATCATAATATTGCGAAGGATAATTTTGTGCATTGTAAATTGACATCAGTTTTCCTCCATATAATTGATGACCCACTCAACAACACTGCGTTGACCGGACCTGTACATAATTTTTTCCATTGTATCTTCAGGGTTAGGGTTTGTTGGTGGAAATGATTCTTCTAATGCAGCTATAAGTCCACGGGAATTCATCCCTAGAACTTCAAGCGTATTGGGGGAGATTGACATTACTATGCTCGAAGAAGGCTGGCATTCGTGCTGATTTAGTTGCAGAAAGTTCTGGGGCTTTGCCCTCATACATTAAGCGATCACTAGAATCAAGCCAAAATTTTTTATCCAAATATTTATCGGTAGTATTAATACCTAGGGGCTGCATTACCCAATTGATAGTTGCCTTGCGGAGTTTATCAAGAGAAGGACTGATATCAAGCCCCAACTCCCGACAAACAAGGCTATTGGCAGCAACGTGAATTTGTTCATCTCTGCTTATATCCGCACTGACTGTGCGCATTCCAGCGTCACCATTAAAGCGCATGAATGGTAAAAGAACGAAGAAAATTGCACGCTCGGCAACCATTGCTTTGAGGATCGTATGATCAGGATGCGTAGTCCAAGCTTCCCTGAGCCTGAGAGCTTCCGATTCAGCTTTTTCATCAACACCGTAAGCATTGGCAATGTAACCAAGTGCCAGGTCGTGATTTTCCTCATCGGTGATATTTGATTCCAGTAACTCCCTCGATAGTTTTGGTACGTCGGTAGCCAAGCCATCACGGATAAAATCTCCCACAGGTAGTTCCATATGTCGTAACGCAAGAGCACGGTGTACCGTCTCTTCCGCCCCTGCCTTGCATAATCCGGCAGTTGTCTGTACTGGTGTCCATTTCCGTTTCCGGTTTAGTAGTTTTTCGTAAGGGTTCATTCTTGACAATCACAGGTAATTTCTTCATTTAAAATTTCAGCAAGGTACTCATCAACATCATCTTTAATAGCAGCATAAACATTAGATTTATCTTGCGTATCAGACATGACTTGTAATGAATAATAAAGGCTGGTTTGCGGGGACCGTAGCCACTCTTCTACGAATGCATTATCGTAGGTTACCATATCACTCCATGAATTGAAGCTGTAACCGTGAAGAAGCCCTGTGCTATCTAGTAGAGTCATGATGCCATCAGCAACACGTTTGTAAGCTTCCCAGCCTACCTTAGAGGCGATCTCTACGTCACCATAGTTGTAAGTTTGTACTCCGAAAGTACCTGAGTCGCGATCGACTGTCTGCGAGATAGGTGGAGCGATTTCTGGTGTGCTAGTATAGCCATCCAGATCCACGCTTCTATAACTGCAACTGGCGGTTGGAGCGATAGCAAAGGCTCGAACCATATTATACTCGCGAGCAATTGTGGCTGCTTGTTTAATTCCTGAAGCAATTTGAGAGACAAGTTCATAAGAGGCAGATCGAATAGTTTCATTGTTATTATATTGATCTAACGCTCTTCCAAATTGTTCGTATGTTACTCCGTACCTACGTAGGAGATTTGCGAGGCCAAGCATTCCGAGTCCCACCTGTCTATCAATTTCAGGCGAGAGGTATTCTCCAGTATCTCCGACAGCTGTCCTACTATGTAGGCTGCACAATTCGGACATACCTTCAACAAATGCTCGTGGGATGTCGTCGAACTCACAGGCTCCAAGATTGATATGCTGTAGTAGACAGGTACCTCGTGATGGCAGGTATACTTCGAGACAGACGTTACCTCTGATGCGGTTTCCTTCATTGTCATATTTTACTTTGTTTAGCCAGATGTCGCCTGATTTGATTCCATATAGTAGGTCTTCCTTGAACGTACAATCCTCCCACCACTCTTCAGTGATGTTGATGCATCGTTTGACCCAAGGTAGTTCGGATCTAGGAGTAGTAATAAACTCCCTAGCATCAGGATGGGATAAGTCAAGGTGAAGAACAATGGCACCGTTTTTGTAAATCCCACCACGTCTAAGTATTTCATTTAAAGAAGAGTAAATTTTTCCAAAACTTACAGGACCAGATGCAACTACACCAGACTCTCGTGTCTTTCCTTTATGGTCAAGTTTAGAGAGATGAATAGCACAACCTGCACCATACCTAAGAGCATGTGAAGCAAATCTCCAGCTGGCTTCGATACCATTAGGTCCTTCCATTTCATTTTCAACTACAAATACTGTGCAGCTGACTGGTAGACGGTGTGAAGGATCATCAATCCATGATTGTACCCGACCTGTGCGGGAGATATAATTAGTCATTGAGTAGATCAGTTAGGTTTGGAGGTTTGTAGTTTGGTCCTTTTAAGACCTTACCGTCTGGGCGGTAAATAGGTTGTCCATTCTCATCTAGTTTGGACATGTTTGATTTATGAACGCGATCCATAGCTTCATCTAGATCCCAGCCTTCATTAGCAGCAAACTGGTAACAAACATAGACAAGATCACAAAGCTCTTTCAGTTGTTCGTGTTCATCTTTTAAATGAAAGGCTTCATGAAACTCTGACCACTCTTCATCGATCAAAGATTTCTGAGTCATCGTTCCATTCGGTGAATTGACCACCGAGTACGCCTCCCGAAATTCTTTTGCCTGATTCAATAGTGTTGTCCCAGTCTGATTGTGTTTTGTCGAGTTCATGTTGTAAATAGTGGATTGCTTTGGCTAGGTCTTTTCTTTTGTCTCCTTTGTATTCACAACGACAAATGTATTTGACAGCATTAGCTTGAAAGAAACTGAGGTTCTGATTAACGATAAAGTCTCCTACTTCCCAGTTGTTTCCGTAGTGTTCAGGTGATTGGGCCATTGTTTGACTAGGTTGGATACGGTGTTAGCAAGTGCAAAGTTCTGACGTTGTAACGCCATGAACAATGTAATAATATCTGTTTTATCAGCTTTAGGTAGTAAGTCTTCAAGCCTTCTTATCTTGAAGTCCTGCTCCACTGTCAACTTTATAATCGGAGGAGGGGGTAAAAAGGATGGGTTGTTTTGCTCTCCAGTCATAATCATCGTTAGTAAGGATCTTTGCAAGTCTTGCATTTTGTAGTGCGATGTCTTCACCAAGATCCTTCTCAGCAAATGCATCCACAACTGTTTTCCAAGTGTAACCTTTATCTTCAAACAAA
>JACKZZ010022351.1_pt1 | contig 32271 bp, 34 predicted proteins | sample 8027871 | NCBI WGS metagenome assembly JACKZZ01 (sample SAMN15724774, study PRJNA655200) | protist metagenome | isolation source: fluorescence activated cell sorting (FACS) single amplified genomes of... | place: USA: West Boothbay Harbor, Gulf of Maine | collected 2000-07-19
AGACAAATGAAAGTCTTAGAAGATATAAAAACAGAATTTTCTCAAAGCAAACCATTAGAAGGATTAAATATCGGTGCGTGTATGCATGTTACAAAAGAAACTGCAAATTTAATGCTAACCCTCAAAGCAGCAGGTGCAAATGTAGCACTATGTGCTTCAAACCCACTTTCAACAAAGGATTCAGTTGCTGCATTTCTTGCAGAAAGTGATGTAGAGGTCCATGCGATTCATGGTGTCTCTAATGATGATTTTTTTAACCACTTAAATGCAGTTCTAGATACAAAACCAGATATCACTATGGATGATGGGGCTGACTTGGTTTCATTACTACATACCGAAAGGGCAGATTTACCAGTAATGGGATCTATGGAAGAGACGACTACTGGAGTTATAAGGTTGAAGTCTATGGAGAAAAACAACAAACTAAGATTCCCAGTCGTTGCAGTAAATGACTCTGATACAAAACACCTTTTCGACAATCGATTTGGAACTGGGCAAAGCGCTATGGACGGGGTAGTGAGAGCTACAGATCTATTAATTGCTGGCTTAAATGTCGTTGTTATTGGTTTTGGTGACTGTGGAAAAGGTGTTGCTGAAAGAGCTTATGGTATGGGTGCAAAAGTAACAGTCGTAGAACCTAATTCAGTTAGAGCACTAGAAGCGTTGATGCATGGATATGAAGTTAAAACAAGTATTAATGCTGCCAAAATTGCAGATGTAATTATTTCAGTTACTGGAAATATGCATGCACTAGATAAGCAACATTTTGATGTAATGAAAGATGGTGTTGCTCTGGCTAATGCAGGTCATTTTGATGTAGAGATTAACTTAGCAGCATTAAAAGAACACAGTACTCAAGTTGATAGAGTTAGAGAACATGTCGAAAGCTATAAATATGATGGAAAAGAAATACTTATCTTGGCTGAGGGAAGATTAGTAAACCTTGCCGCTGCAACAGGCCACCCTGCTTCAGTGATGGATATGTCTTTTGCTAATCAGGCACTTGCTGCAGAATGGATAAAAGACAACTACAAAGAATTAGAGCCAAAAGTTTACACTCTCCCTAGCGAAGTAGATTTAAAAATTGCCGCAACGAAACTAGGACTCATGGGCGGAGAATTAGAAATTCTCACTCAAGAGCAGGTCAATTATCTTGATTCCTGGGAGCATGGCACCAGCTAAACTTGAGTATTTTTAAAAAAGTCTTATCTGTTGGAAGTGGAAAACTCTCTACTGAGCTAAATAAAAAAGTAGAAGAGATAAATTCTAAAGAACCAGAACTTGAACAATTTACCGATGAAGAAATCAAACAGGCTTTTCATGAGCTTAAAAAACGTATTGGAAAGAATGACGTTTACTCACTTGAAGTCGATGCTTTTGCGTTAACTCGAGAAGCTGCAAAAAGAACCCTAGGCCAGAGGCATTATGACGTACAGTTGTTCGGAGGGATGGTACTTTTAAGGAATAAGATTGCTGAAATGAAAACTGGTGAAGGTAAAACTCTAGTTTCGACATTACCTATTGCTCTAAGAGCACTTTACGGGAAGGGGGTACATGTTGTAACTGTAAATGACTACCTAGCAAAAAGAGATGCAGAGTGGATGACTCCTATTTATAACTTTCTTGGATTAGAAGTCGGACTTATTTATGCAAATCAAGAATATGAAGAAAAAAGAGCAGCGTATAGGAAAGACATAACTTACGGTACAAATAATGAGTTTGGTTTTGATTATCTAAGAGACAATATGGCTCAAACAAAAGAACAACTTACACAAAGCAACCTTTTTTATTCTGTAATTGATGAAGTTGATTCAATTTTAGTAGACGAAGCAAGGACACCATTAATAATTTCAGGCCGTGTTGAAGAATCCACAAAATGGTATATCCAATTTTCAAAACTAGTAAAAGGGATGAAACAAGATGTACATTACGAAATTGAAGAAAGTAAAAAGCAGATTCATCCAACTGAAATTGGGATTGAGTTGGTAGAGAAACAGCTTGGAATTGATAATTTATACGAATACACAGAAACAAACTTTATACATTACTTAACGGCTTCATTAAGAGCAAAAGCAATCTATGTAAAAGATGTTGATTACATTGTCGAGGACAGACAACTTAAAATCGTAGATGAATTTACTGGAAGGGTTTTGGAGGGTAGAAGATACTCAGATGGCTTGCATCAAGCACTTGAGGCAAAAGAAGGTTTACAAATTCAAGACGAAAATCAAACATTAGCATCAATAACATACCAAAACTATTTTAGAATGTACGAAAACCTTTCTGGTATGACGGGTACAGCTAAAACCGAAGAAGATGAGCTTATTCAAATTTACAATCTTGAAGTCATTGACATTCCGACAAATGTTCCAATAGCAAGAGACGATAAACAAGATGCTGTTTATAAAACAAGAAAAGCGAAAATTAATGCTGTAATTGAGGATATAAACAACAGGAATAAAGAAGGTCAACCAATACTGCTTGGGACAGTCTCGGTTGAATCTTCAGAAGAGCTTTCAAAAGCATTGACAAATAAGGGGATTAAGCACTCTGTTCTAAATGCTAAAAATCACGAACAAGAAGCATCTATAGTGGCTCAGGCTGGTCGTTTAGGTTCAGTTACTGTTGCAACAAATATGGCTGGAAGAGGTGTCGATATTAAACTTGGTGGAAATCCTGAAGAAATGGCATTTTTAACAGCAAAAAATGAAAATAAACTCGGAGATGAAAAATATCTCCAACAAAAGACTAATGAATATGAAAAACAAAGTATTGAAGAAAAAAATAAAGTACTTAGCTTAGGTGGCCTTTATGTTTTGGGAACAGAGAGACATGAGTCTCGTAGAATTGATAACCAATTAAGAGGTAGGTCGGGTAGGCAAGGAGATCCTGGAGAATCAAGATTTTATATTAGCCTTGAAGATGACTTAATGAGAAGATTTCAAGGTGAGAGAATTCAATCGATTATGGACAAACTTAACTTACCAGACGAAGAGAGAATTGAGCAAAACATGGTCACAAAAAGCATTGAAAGAGCTCAGGCCCAAGTTGAATCTCTAAACTTTGAGATAAGAAAAAATGTTCTCAAATTTGATCAAGTATTAAACCAACAAAGAGAAGTTATATACAAATGGAGAAGGAATCTATTAACATCGGATGATATATCTGACTTACTAAATGAATGGTTTCAAGATATAAAAGAAAATCTATCAAAAAATGTGGAAGTTCATAAAAAATCATACGAATCTCTTGAACAATTCAAAGACCAAGTAGACGAGGAGTTAAACGAACTTTTAAGCGAAGATAATAAGAATCAGCTGTTATCAAATTTAAAAATAGACGACTCATTGAATATAGAAGAAAATCTTGAGGCACTATTTATTAAAAATGAACAAAAAGATAGCATCAATTTTTGGAATCTTGCAAGAGCTGCATCATTATCCTTTATAGACCAAACATGGAAAAATCATTTAAGTGAGATGGATTATCTTAGATCTGGGATAGGACTTAGAGCAATGGGACAAAGAGATCCATTAGTTGAGTATCAAAAAGAAGGTTACGATTTATTCGAAGAATTAATTTTTAATGTCAAAACCTCTGTTGTTAGGTTATTGCTTAACTTTGATGGTGTAGGGATAAGCAGAGCTCAAGAAACTAAAGCTAATCCATCAAATCTTGAATCAAATGATGAAGGCAGCAAAGATTTTGGTAAGATTGGAAGGAACGACCCTTGTCCATGCGGATCGGGAAAAAAATATAAAAAGTGTAAGATGGTTGATCTATGTTCAAAGAATTAGTTGCTGCAATAGAGACATTAGTTGAAAGACTCTCTTCTGCTAAGGAGTATCTTTGACTTCGAAGCCAAAGAGAAAAAATTAGAACTTCTTAATAATCAGATGGCTGATACTGGTTTCTGGTCAGATAACACCAAAGCAAAGGCAATTACAAAGGAAGCTGCTGCTTATGAAAAAATTCTAAACCTTCTTTTAACCCTAGATACAGAGATAGTTGATTTACAAGAATTACTAAATCTTAGTAAGGAAGAAGATGATGTACTTAAAGATATTCAAAAACAAGTTAAAAGCTTTGAAGAGAAACTAGTTAATTTAGAAGAAGAATCATTTTATGGCGGAGAGTACGATGATTTGAATGCAATGATTTCAATTAATGCAGGGGCTGGTGGCGTAGATGCAAATGATTGGGCTCAAATACTATACAGAATGTATACACGATATTTTGATGACAATGGCATGGAGTATACAATTGAAGAACTTTCAAATGCAGAAGAAGCAGGTATAAAATCAGTTTCAATTACGGTTTCCTCATACAGAGCATATGCAACTTTAGAGAGTGAAAGAGGAGTGCATAGGCTTGTCCGTATAAGTCCATTTGACAGTAATAAGAGGAGACACACTAGTTTTGCCGGTGTTGATGTAATCCCACTTATCGAGAATTCGGATGAAGTCGAAATAAAAGATGATGAAATAAGAATAGATGTATATAGAGCTTCCGGAGCTGGAGGCCAACATGTAAACACAACGGATTCAGCAGTAAGAATAACTCATCTTCCAACAGGATTAGTAGTCTCATGTCAGGCAGAGCGATCACAACTTCAAAATAAAACAAGAGCTTTGGAATTGCTAAGAACAAAAATCGCACTCAAAGAAAAAGAAGACCAAATGAAGGAACTTAATTCGATAAGAGGAGATCAAGTTGAGGCAGGATGGGGAAGGCAAATTAGATCGTATGTAATGCAGCCATATCAACAAGTTAAAGATTCTAGGACAAATACAGAAGTAGGAAATATCCAAGCTGTTTTAGATGGAGAAATTAACATATTTATTAAAGACTATCTAAAATGGCGTAGACGGGGATTAAATGATTAAATTAGAAAATGTATCGCTAGTTTTTCAAGGTGGAAGTGTTGCTTTATCAAATATTTCTACAGAAATAAAAGAGGGAGACTTTGTATACCTCATTGGCCATTCAGGAAGTGGAAAATCTTCCTTTTTAAAACTTTTATATAGAGATATGTACCCAACAAAAGGCATAATTGATGTAGTAGATATGGAAGTCTCTTCACTTCCTAAATGGAAAATCCCAGTATTAAGACGAAAACTTGGAATAGTGACTCAAGAACCACAGTTACTTGAAGATAGAACAACATTTGAAAATATTAGTTTCGCACTTGAAGTATTGGGATATGACGCAGCTGAGATAGACGCAAAGACCAGCACTCTTATTGATTTAGTAGAACTACAAGATAATGCTTATAAATTTCCATATCAACTTTCTGGAGGAGAACAGACAAGAGTCGCAATAGCAAGGGCTTTAGCAAGCAATCCATTAGTGCTTCTTTGTGATGAGCCAACAGGTAATTTAGATCCAGATCTTAGTATCCAGATAGTGTCGTTACTTGAAAAAATTAACAGAGCAGGGACGACCATTTTAATGGCCACTCATGACTCTTCCATTGTGAACAGAAGAAAAAAGAGAGTATTAGAGCTCTCTGATGGAAAACTGATCAGGGATGAAACAGAGGGCACTTATGTTTAGGAAATTTCATGAATAAATTATCTTACGTCATTAAAAACACGTTTATAAACATGAGGAGGAATCCACTTTTAGTTATAGCTACAGTTTTGGCAGTCTTGGTTTCAAGTTTCTTGGTTTTTACAACCTTGTCTGGAAGAGCGGTTGTAGAAAATAATACATCCAGATGGCAAAATGGCGTCCATGTTGTAATTTTTCTTGATGATAGAGTCACCACAACTGCACATAAACAACTACAAGAGTCACTAGAAAGCTATCCAGAGGTGAGAATGGTCGATTATTTCTCAAAAGATGAGGCTACAGAAGAATTTAAAATTCTTTTCAAAGATCAACCTGAATTAGTTCAAGAAGTTGACTTTGATATACTCCCCTCATCTCTAAGGGTGAACTTAAATAATCCATCTGACTATACCTTGATTATTGAGAGGATGGAGGGAAATCCAGCGGTTAAAGAGATTAGAGCTTCAGGAGAAGCGATTGAAAGATTGTTAAGCCTTACAAATACTTTAGTTTTAGCTGCAACAGTTTTTGCCATTTTAATTGCATTTGCTGCATTTATATTAATTATTAATACATTAAGACTTACTGCCTTCGCTAAACGGAAAGAGATCAAAGTTATGAAGTTAATTGGGGCTTCCTCCACATATATTCGTCTACCGTTTATATTTGAAGCCATCTTTGAGTCTTTGCTCGGTACAAGCATTGCAGTTGGGCTTGGATGGGGATTAATCCAGTACTCAAAAGATTCAGTAGTAGCAGAAAGTATATTTGATATAACTATCTCTGACGCGTATTTAATTAACCTCACCCTTGGACTATTACTTACATCAGTCATTTTTGGTTTTTTTGCAAGCTACGTAGGCATACGAAAAGCACTCAATGAATAAGAAATGGATAACCACTTTATTAATTGGTGTTTTCCTACTCCAGACACTTTCTTTAGAGAGCTTAAATGCAATTACAGCTGAGGAGCGCCTAGAGGAAGTTGAGAAACAACTACAGGCAGTTGCTAATCAGATTAACCAGTATGAAGGTGAAAAAACAGATTTGGAGAAAGCTATCATATCAAACGATTCAGCATTGAGACAGGTTAATAGAGAGCTTTCTGAAGTACAAAGTAGACTTATAGTTGCTGAAAAAGCTTTAGCCGATGCAATTGCTGGGTACGATACATCATTAGACAACTTAGCCTTAGTTCAGCAAAATATTGTCCAGGAACAAACAAAATTAGGGAAAATCAAATCAGAAATCACCAACGTAAAAGATGAGTTATTCAATACGCAGATTGAATTAAATGATGCCAGAGAGGGACTTCAAGAGCAAGCTCTAACTTTATACATAAACGGAGTGATGAGTCCAACTACAGCATTGTTCATTGATTTAGATGAGTTATCGGATTTTTTAGCTGCTCTAGGATATGCATCATCAGTAGTTGACTCAGCATACAAAATTGTTGAAACCTTAAATGTTCTAGAAAACTTGGCACAAACACAGACGTCTTTTTTAACAGATAGAGAAACAGATAGACAAGATGTTATTAACAATCTTCAAGTTGAAGAGGAGAAAAAAACAGATATATCTATAGAAGCTGAAGAGTATGCGGACGAAGTAGAGGCAAGTAAAAATCTAGTAGAGTCAGAAAAAAGAAAAGTTGAAGCTAAAAAGTCACAAGTTTTATCTGAAAGAAGAAATGCACAAAACCTTTTAACTCAAGCAAATAAACAACTTGAACTTTTAGATAAAGAACATGCAGATCTTGAAAAGCTTGAAGATGCAATTCAAGCTGACATTGAGAGGCTAAGTACACTTGGTGGACCTGCACCAGATGAGTTGACTTGGCCAATCACTGGTAGCTACGTATCAAGTGGATATAAATGGAGAAGATTCAGAGGTGTTACTAGCTTTCATGGCGCTATAGATATTCCTGCAAGAACCGGTACACCTATTAAGGCAGCAGCAGGTGGAGTTGTAATCCTTGCTAGATATTATGGCCTTGCCGGTAATTCAGTATTCATTGACCATGGTGGAGGAATGACAACTTTGTATTTTCATATGAACAAAATTAATGTCACACCTGGTCAAACAGTGATAACCGGAGATACCATTGGTCAGGTAGGTAATACTGGTAGGTCTTCTGGACCCCATCTTCATTTTGAGGTGCGACTAAAAGACCCAAGCTCTGTATCGTGCTCTTTACCATATCTTGATCCTACGAGTAGAGGTAGAATGAATCCCTATTGTTTCTTGCCCTAATATGAAAGTATTTGCAGAAAATAGAAAAGCTAGAAATTCTTATGAATTTAGTGAATATATTGAGGCAGGGATAGTACTAACTGGGTCAGAGACTAAGAGTATTAGAAATGGTGGAGTTTCAATAGTAGATGCTTTTGCAATCATAGAGAATGAAGAAGCAATTATTAGAGAAATGAACATTGAGCAGTACAAGTTTTCAAATGAATTAGATTACAATGCAAAATCACCTCGTAAGCTACTACTACACAAAAAAGAAATCAAAAGATTGATAGGCCTAACCTCGATTAAGGGTAATACCTTGGTAGCTATGAAAGTTTACGAGAAAAACGGTTTCATCAAAATTGAGCTTGCCTTAGGTAAGGGTAGAAAAGATTACGACAAGAGGAAAAAGCTTACTGAAAAACAACACAAAAAAGATATGAAGAACTACTAAAAAGTTTCTACCGTTTCGGTTCCAACTCTTATGTCAGCTGCCCCTGTCCATACTTTGTCTTTATATATTGCTGAAACTGGTCCATAGGCTTTATCAAATTTTTGGTCAATTTTAGTAACCAAGTGACCCTTCGACTCTAGATGTTTAATATCTTCAGCTGGGAATGCTCCCTCAACTGTTAATTGAGAATCTGTATTAGATAAGAAGTCATTTAAAGCCCATCGCCCCTTTTGTATAGTCTCCCTTAGAGGAGTTTTATCTTTTAAGTAAGGGAGTATGACTTGTGCAAGTAATTGTGGTTGATACCTACCCCCACGAGTTCCAAGTAGTAACTCTAATTTATTATCTTTTGTCCACAGGGTTGGAGATAATGTATGCAACGGCTTTCTTCCGGCCTGAAGATAATTTTTATGACCTTTTTGTAAGTTAAACCCACACCCGCGATTATGTAGAAAGAATCCATAACTATCTACACCAATGCGACTTCCAATACCATGAAAGTTGGACTGAATGAGTGAGACCCCTAAACCTGAGGAATCTCTTACAGTCATATACGCTGTACCTCCACCACTTTTTTCAGGAAAGGTAAATTTCTGTGTTTTTTGATCATCATAGAGCTCAATCTTTTTTTCAATATAATCAAGATCGACGCCTTTGAAGTCACGAATGTCATCTTTATAGTCGTAAGTAATATTATCTCTATCTGCTGCAAATATACGATAACTCTCAATAAGCATGTGTAGGGATTCTTCATATTTTTCGGATAAAAGCTCGTAACCCTTTAATGTTGAAAGCGTAAGATAACTTTGTGTGGATGGAGGAGTAGTCCATCCGTCATAGCCAAATACATTCATTTGCAGTGGTTTTACCCATTGTGAAGAGTAGTTCTTAAGATCCTGGGGAGAAATATTTCCTCCCACAACCTCAGATATTGAAGATGCAATTTCTCCTTTATAGAATATATCTGGGCCCTCATTTGCAATTAGCTCTAAGGTTTTACCAAGATTTACGCGTCTTATATGGGAACCAGCACTTAGAGGAAGTAAATTCTTATAAAAACTTACTGATGATCTTTGTCCACCAAGGTCACTCTGATGGATATCTAAACTTTGGGCAAGTTCTTGATTTATTTCAAAACCTTCATGACATATTTCGATACCAGTTGCAAATATTTTTGACATCTGCAATGAACCATATTTTTCATGAAGTTTAAACCACCCATCCACTGCACCTGGTACTGTTACCGACATTGGATGATTAAGGGGAATAGTATCTCCTGAAATGGTTTCTCCATCAACCTTAGAACCTGCATACCCTGATGCATCTAGACAATCTGGCTCAACTGATCCATCTCTCCAAACAAGAGCAAATAAATCTCCACCCACTCCACATGTCTCAGGGGCGACTACACCTTGAACAATATTCACAGCTATTGCGGCATCTATGGCATTACCTCCACTTTGTAAAATATTTTTTCCTGCTTTTGAGGATAAGTGATGAGGTGATACAACTATAGAACTCATTTGATAAGTATACTTTATAAAATAACTGACTATGAAGTTACTTGTATAAACGTCATGTTTATACAATGTGTTTACATCATAAAGGAGAAAAAATGAAAGATATAAACGCTGAAGAATATGCAGCCTTACAAAACTCTGAAACACCTGTAGTTATTGACTTCCACGCAACATGGTGTGGTCCGTGTAAAGTGTTAAGCCCAATCTTAGAAGAACTAGAGGCAGAAGTTGAAAATGTACAGTTTGTTAAGCTTGACGTTGATCAATTTCCTGAAATCGCAGGAGCCAACCAAGTAATGGGCGTGCCAACTGTAGTTATTCTCAAAGGTGGGGAAGTAAAAGAACGTTTTGTTGGGGTACAACCAAAAGAAACCATAAAAGATAAAATAACTGCTTTAAGCTAATAATGCTAAAGCTTGTTCTCTTTTTACAAGTTTTAATTCTTATAATTTTTGCCGTATTTGGATTTTTGGTATTTCAACAAATAGAAGTAGTCTCAGAAGACCTAAATGACGCTCTACTGGTTATTGATGAAGTTAGTGCAATTCTTCCAAAATTAGATATTGCATTAGACAGTATCAATCAGTTGCAAACTGTATTTGAGAGTTTAGAAAGTTTAAGCAATGTTTTATCCTTACTGACAGACCCATTTAGTTCAGGAGATTAATGAAAAATATAATAATGTACAGCACCGACTGGTGTGGAGATTGTGTAAGATCTGAAGCATTGTTAAAGTCTTTAAATGTTTCTTTCGATGTTGTAAATGTTGATAAAGATGATGGTGCAAACACATATATTCAAGAACTTCAAAAAGGGGCGAGAAGAATACCTACAATAGTATTTCCAGATGATACTTTTTTGGTTGAGCCAAGTGATGTTCAACTTGAGGAAAAACTCAGAAATCTTGGAACAATATAAACTTGACTACTGATAACTTAAGTGCGGTCCAATTAACGGATTTTGTAGATAAATTACTCGATCAGACTGGCAAGATTGCTCTAAGTTACTTTAGACAAACTAGAAATCTTTCACTAAAAGGTGATAGAAGTCCTGTTACGAATGCTGATCATGAAATTGAAAACCTGATAAGAAAAAATATTCAAAAAGCCTACCCCACCCATAACATAATTGGTGAAGAGTTTGAAGACCTCAGTAATGAATCAAACTTTACTTGGATTATTGATCCTATCGATGGTACTCGTAGTTTCATCGCTGGAAAACATGATTTTGGAACACTTATAGGTTTGAAGCAAGGTGATGCATTAATAGGAGGGGTTATTGATTGTCCAGCTCTTAATGAAAGGTGGATATCTTTCAGAGAGAATCAAACTACTGTAAATGGAAACGCAACAGTTTGTCAATCTGTAGAAGTACTAGAGAATGCTTTGATGGCGACTACCTCAAGTCATGAATTCGGTATGGAAAAATGGAAGGCATATCAATCACTCGAAGATTCGGTAAAGGTAACTACTACAGGTAGCGATTGTTACAACTATGGACTTTTAGCGAGTGGATATCTAGATATAGTCGCTGAAAGATTATCAGCTCCTCATGATTATTTACCCCTTATTAAAGTTGTAGAAGGAGCAGGAGGAGTTATTACTGACTGGGAGGGTAATAAACTTGTCGACAATCAAAAGAATGTTTATGTTTTAGCATCGGCTTCTAAAGAATTACATCAGTTAGCATTAAATAAGTTAACGGAAGTAAAATGAAAATCTTAATATGCGATAAATTAGACCCTTTAGCCTTACAAGAGTTAAAAGAGATGGGTAGTTGTGTAGATATATCAACTGAAGAAAATAAAAGAGAAAAATTACTCAGCCATATTCCCGATACAGACCTGGTGTTTATTCGAAGCGCAACTTCTATAGATGAGGAAGTTATTAAAGAAGGAGTAAACTTAAAAATTATCGCAAGATGCGGTGTGGGATTGGATAATGTAGATATTACACAAGCTACAAAAAAAGGTGTACATGTAACCAATTCTCCAGAGGCAAATATTATTTCTGTTGCAGAGCTAACTGTTGGCTTAATTATCGCTACCGCAAGAAATCTCATAGTAGGAAATAATTCCCTAAAGCAAAAAAAGTGGGATAGAGCAGCCCTGACCGGAATAGAGTTACATGGAAAAATTCTGGGTTTTGTAGGATTTGGAAGAGTAGCAAGGTTAGTGGCGACAAGAATGCAGAGTTTTGGAATGCAAATTGTATTCTTTGATCCATATGTAAAAGATTCAACCGAAAATGAAACAAAAATGGAATTAGACGATCTCTTACAACAAGCTGATGTAGTTTCTCTTCATGTTGTCAAGAATAAAGAGACTATGAATCTTATTTCTAAAGAGAAGTTATCACTCATGAAGCAAGATTCAATAATCGTGAATACATCCAGAGGAGGTGTTGTCGACGAATCAGAAGTTTTACGTCTTGTTGAAGAGCGAAAACTATTTTCAGCAGCTCTTGATGTTTATGAACAAGAACCTCCGGAGTACACAGCAGAATTAACCCAGTCATCTTCAATCACACTTCCACATCTAGGTGCTTCAACACGGGAAGCGCAGCTTAAGGCAGGTTCAGATACAATTAAAAACGTTAAGAGTATTTTAAGTGGAGATTTTTCTGCATCAGTCAATGCTAAGGATTTCTAAAAAACTAGTTGTCATAGAAATAATTAATGTGCATAATTAAAATACGATTTAGTTGTTTTAGGCTGGCACCAAACTAACTTAATCTTCTTCCAAAGAAACAAAAGTATCAAATCCATACTTCATGTCTATGATTTCATATAACGGCCATCCATAAGGACTGCAACCATCTGTAGTTTTGCTTTGCTGCATCATTACTGGTGCGAGTGCTCCATCTTTAGGACAACCAGTATGACCCCAACCTAAAATATGACCAGTTTCATGATTTATTAAATAAAGTCTGTATGTTCTCATATCATTACCAAAATCAATAGCACCACTTTCCCAACGGAAATAGTTAATTATTATCTCTTCTTCATTCCTACATGAGTAAATACCATTAGTTTCCAAAGGGGCACAAAGCTCATCTGTTTTATCTGGAGATGAAAAAATAAAAGTAAAATCAGCTTCCTCTTCGCTGACAAGTAAAAATTTTTTTTCAGTAATATTACTCCAACCTCTTGTGTCATTGAGAATTGAAGATATTAACTTTCCCATACAATCTGGACCAACCGGAATGCTCGTTTCAATTTTTAATGCGAAATTTATGAAGTTGTCATCTCTAACCTGTATTTCTTCAGGAAACAACCATTCATCATCACTGCTGACTAATCCTCTGTTGATACAACCACTTTTTAAAAAGTTATAGGATATTACCTGTGCTTGTAGAAGTTCATCACTGTTAGCAAATATAGCTGTTCTCTTAATACTTGATTTAAACCTTTCTTCATATAATGAAGTGATTAGCACTGTTTCCTGTTCAAGATTTTCAATAATGTCTGTATATTTGATTACTTCTAAAAGTTTATTTATATTGTTTTGAGATAAATCTTTTGTATTTTGTACTAGAAAGTTAGTAGCTTTTTGAGCCAGTTCTTCATAGACATTCTTTTCTTTTAAAATCAGCAAGTTTGCTTCATAAGTATCTTTCAAACATTCTGGTTCAGAATAGGCAAGTTCAATCTTAGTCTTGCAGTTTGTAATATTGGAAGTATAGATGTTGACAATAAAATCCTGAAGGCTTTCATCTGGAAATGGAAAATTTTCTACAAGTTGAGTGGTCGAAGTACTTTCAGTCGATTTAATAGTAACAGCGGGTACTTCTTCTGCTTCGATGACAACTTCACCGTCTGAATTTGAAAAGTATGTCAATGCTGAGATTGATACAACCGTTAAGAGTGTAAAAAGTATTACTAATTGTGTCTTGTTATTCACTATCTAATTTTAGCGACAAAAAGTTCAAATCAGCCTTAATTAATTTTGTAACTTTTTTCATCTATAAATTCTTCTGGTTCTAGCCCCAAACCATCAGCAACACGATTTATGTAATTAAAATAAGAAACTATTTGGACTATCTCTGAGATTTCCTTATCGCTTAAATCATAATTTGAAAGGGTATCAATATCTAATTTAGTAATAGTGCTTGGCTGTAAAGTTAACTTTTCAGCAAATAAACACATTGCAGTTTGTATTTCAGTTATAGAGCTATTTTTCCAATTAGCTGCTATCTCGTCTACAAGCTTTTGGTTTTGAGTCTCCGACCGGAGATCATATAAATGAGAACGTACTCAATACTCACATTCATTTGCTAATGAAGTTACTACGGCTAATAATTCCCTATCAAATCTATCTATCTTAGAATTTCCATACATAGTGGAACCGTACAACCTCATAGAATCTTCTAAGATTTCAGGTGTCTGAGATTGAATAGTTAACACCTTCCATATACGACCAGCTCGTCTGATTCCCTTTTCATATTCCTTTTTCAACAAACCACTGGAGTTTTCAAAATTAAAAATGTTTATAAATGCCATATTTAATATTTTTGCTTTAAAATTGAATTTATGCAACTACCGGATGAATTAAAAATAGCAATAGATAGAAACGCATTTTGTGCAATGGCAACACATTTAAATATGAATGAAATTCAAAACCATTTAATGTGGATTGATTATGTTGGTGAGAATCTAGTTATCAATACTGAAAAAGGTAGGCAAAAGACCTTCAATATTAGGAGTGACAAAAATATCTCACTTGTTATATTTGAGCCCCAGGCGATGTACTCCAGTTGGGAAATCAGGGGAGAGGTCCAAGAGGTCATAGATGACAGCACAGCTAATAATCACATTGATAGGTTATCAAATAGGTATACCGGGCATCCATACAATAGAGATAATGATGTAAGTTGGGAAGAAGCTCAAATCAAAGATAGAGAGATGTGGAAAATTAAAATAAACAAATTAATATCAATGGTCCGACCTCAGGCTAAATCTGATCCTGAGTAAAACTTTAAGTAGGGATTTTCTTCAAAAAGTTTTTTATTTTCTTCTGAAAGCTGAGAGACAATTAATTCCTCAGCTTCAAAGGTGAGATTTCCACCGCGTGATTCAATATGCTCATTTTTAAGAAAAATTGATTTAGGTGTTTTTTTGAGGTATCTCTTAAAATTTTCCTCTGAAATCCTTAATTCTTTAGCTAGAGAAAGTTCGACTTTAACGGAAACTGGCAGAACGTTACACGCAAAGACATACAACGAGCCAAACATTGCCCAATCATAATCTGTTATTCTTCTGCTTTTCTCAAAGCTAGTAAAGTCATGTTTCATAAAATATTTATAGGGACTGTGGTTAATTCCAGACTTATCACTAAGCATTTTAAAGAGATATCTATCTAAAAGCTTTACATCTAGGGAGGCAGTTAATCCCTCTAAACCTTTTTTAGTTAAAGAAAATTGGTCTTGATGGGTTTCAATCCTCAGATTATTAATTATTATTTTTCCAAAATAATTCTCAATCTCTACAAATAGTGATAGATTTTTAGGGATAAAGATGAGGCCTTCATTATCATCACTATTTAATTCCACAGTCAACTTTGAAGTTAATGCAAAATCATTTCCTTGTATTTTCATAAATTACCTTGGTTAAGTTTAACTTTATAACCATAATAGTTGTATGGGGGTGAACTGGCTTCGACTTTGAAGTGAGTCTCTCAGTAGCGAGCCGAGGGACCTAGGGCCTCGTTAAAAACGTAGGAAAACAATATAACTGCCAAACCTAAATTGGCTTTAGCCGCTTAATGCGACTCGTCGACCATCGGGGCTCCCACCTCGGGTGGTATCGGCGTCGAAATGTGGGATGCTAAGTTAAGCTACCGATTAACTTTTAAGATTAAGGTAGAAAACTTTTGAGAATATGTCTCTGGTGTCTTTCTCAAAAGTATTAACACCAGATGCGCTCGGAGAAGCTGTTAGGTAGCTTAAAAGGACCGGGGTTCGACTCCCCGCACCTCCACCAAAGTGAGAAGTAGTAAAAAATATGACTATATTGTTATCGGTGGTGGCATCGTTGGGCTTTCTACTGCTTTAAAGTTGCAAGAAGCTAATAAAAAGATTCTTATCCTTGAAAAAGAAAGTGGTGTTGGTTTACACCAATCAGGACGCAATTCTGGCGTTCTTCATTCCGGGATCTATTACAAACCTGATTCATTTAAATCTAATCTTTGCATACGAGGTAGAGAGTTAATGCTTGAGTTTTTAGAGTCAAATAATATCCCATATAGGCTTGAAGGCAAAATTGTTGTAGATGAGAATATCCAAAAAATAGAATCCCTCTTTGAAAGATCAAAATTATTAGCAATGAGTGGAGTGCAGGTATTGGAAAAAGATGCTCTTATTGATAAAGAACCTAACTCCAAAATTCTTCAGGGATTATTTGTACCTCAAGCGGGTGTAGTTGACTATAAAATTGTGACAGAGATGATGGTTGACATTTTTAGAAATAAAGGTGGAGATGTTGAATATTTTCAAGAAATTGTGAATATAACGGAAAATAACGATTCAAAGTTAGTTAGTAGCAAAAAGGAAACTTTTACTGGAGATTTCTTGATAAATTGCGCCGGATTGTTTTCTGATAAAGTCGCAAAACTAGATGGATTAAACCCAAAGGTTAAAATTATTCCTTTCAGGGGTGAATATTACGAAATTATTAATAAAAAGAGCCATCTCCTGAATAACATGATTTACCCAATAGCGGATCCAGAGTTACCATTTTTAGGAATACATTTAACTAAAACTGTTGACGGGAGAATAGAAGCTGGCCCAAATGCTGTACTAGCTTTTTCAAGAGAAGGGTATTCGTGGACAAAATTCAACCTATTTGAAACTCTAGAAACTATTACTTATAAAGGAATGGTTAAGCTTGGGAGAAAATATTTCAAGACTGGAATTGATGAAATGTATAGGTCCCTAAATAAAGCAGCATTTGTTCAAGAGGTTAAGAAATTATTACCTGGGATTGAATCTGAAGACTTGGTCCAAAGGCCTGCAGGTGTCAGAGCACAAGCTGTATCTGATGATGGAAGTTTGTTAGATGATTTCTTATTTGAAGAGGGGTATAAATCACTTCATGTTCTGAATGCTCCTAGTCCTGCCGCTACGGCATCGCTCGCTATTGGTGAATATATAGCATCTAAAGTTTTGAATTAAATTTTTTACCTGTTTGGACATCCCAAAGGTTTGCATAAACTTTTTTTAATTTAACAAGTTCCTCGTGAGTCCCACTTTCTACAATTTTCCCTTTTTCAAGTACGTAAATAATATCCGCATTTCTAATGGTTGAAAGTCGATGAGCAATAGCTACTACAGTTCGCCCTTCTTTCAAGGTATCTAATGATCGTTGAATTGCTGCCTCTGTTTCGTTGTCAACTGCAGATGTTGCTTCATCTAGAATCAAAATTTCAGGATTTTTTAAAATAGCTCTAGCTATTGAAATTCTCTGCCTTTGGCCTCCAGAGAGTTTTTGACCACGTTCACCGACGATTGTATCCTCTTTATTTGGGAGAAGATTAATAAACTCATCTGATTCTGATAGTTTGGCTGCTTCCCAAATATCATCATTACTTGCTTCTAGATTTCCATATGCAATATTCTCAAAAACTGTTCCTTCAAATAGAAAGATATCTTGACTTACTAAACCAATAGTTTTTCTTAGACTGTGGATATTCAAATCTTTAATATCTTTATCGTCAAATTTTATTTTTCCGGCTTTCACATCGTAGAGTCTTAGAAGTAATTTTATTAATGTAGATTTTCCAGAACCAGTACTTCCAACAATCGCTGTAGTACTGCCCTTCTTAATGTTTATTGATACATCATTTAATACAGGAAAGTTTTCTACATAAGAAAAATTAACATCTTCTAAAGATATCAATTTCTCAATACTTCCAGCTTCTATTGAACCATTTAGGATATCAGGTCGGGTATTTTTTAGTGCGTTTATTCGTTTAAATGAAGCCATTGCACGTTGGTATAAGTCAAATGTATCTCCGAGTTCTGTAAGTGGCCAAAGCAGACGCTGAGTTATAAAAAGAAGAACGGAATACATGGCTACATTAATTTCACCATCTAAGGCCATGAATCCTCCGATTAAAAGTGTTGCAGTGAAGCCAAATAAAATAGCTATTCGAATTATTGGAATAAAAGCAGCAGAAAGCTTTATAGCATGGTAATTTGCACTTTTTACTTCCGTTGAAGACGTAAGAATACGATTAAACTCTTTTTCCTCTCTGTTGAAACTTTTTACTGTTAACACTCCAGATAGGGAATTTGAAAGATTTGCATTTAAGGTCTCAATCGCGTTTCTAATACGTGTGTACCTAGAAGCAATTGTTTTAGTAAATTTAAATGAACCAAATATAATGACTGGGATTGGAATGAAGGCAAATATTGCTATTAGTGGGGAGATATAGAGAAATGTACCTCCAATAACAACTACAGTAGTTAAAGTTTGTAACAGTTTATTAGCTCCAGTATCTAGAAATTTTTCTAATTGATTTACATCATCATTCAATACAGCCATCAATCTTCCTGATGATTTGTTTTCGAAATATTGAAGATCTAATCCAAGAACATTTTTAAATGTGTCTGTTCTTAAACTGTGCTCTACATCTTGTGAAATATTTCTCCAAGTTACTGCTGCAACATAGTCAAAAGTTGATTCTAAAGCCCAAATTACAAAAGTTAAAAAAGCAAGAACTATAAGCTGCTCTCTTCTATCTTCTATTCCAAGGCTACCTAAGAAAGAGTCTGAACCTTCAACTACGATATCTATTGCAATTCCAATAAGAACAGGGGGAGCTAAGTCAAAAAGTTTGTTAAGTATAGAGTAAACTATTCCTCGACGAACCTTTGTTTCTTGTTCTTTCGAGTAGAGATAAAGATTTTTTAAACTATTCTGCCTCATGGGTAGAGATTACTTATTACTCAAATTATTTATACCATCTCTTATTTCTTTTAGTAAAACTACTTCTTTTGACTCCGATGCAACTTCATCAGTTTCATCATCTCCGACCACGTCTTCAAAGTGGTTGTATGCTTTAATCACCATAAACATAACAAAAGCAATAATCGTATAGTTGATCACTTCACCAAGAAAAGCGCCCACACTTCCTGCATTAATTCCAGAAGCCGGGTCTATATCACCAAACAAACCAAGGTTCTCTAAGTTTGGTAGGTTTAAAAATAATCCGATTACAGGCTCAACAAGACGTTTGGTAAAAACATCAACTAAAGACTTAAAAGAGGCACCCATAACAAATGCAACTCCTAACTCAACAACATTTCCTCTATTAATAAAATTTCTAAATTCTTTTATCAAAATTACTCCCTAACTTTTTTATCTCAATATATAAGAATAGTTGTATTCTTATAAGCTATGAGAAAAAAACTAATAACTTTACTAGCTTTTATATTGATTACCTCCTGTGCTTCCGAAGATATTGAAGAAACAACTACACCTGTGTCAGAGTCTACAACATCTAGTTCCACCACAACTACAACTTCAACAACAGTACCTGAGAGTACTGTGTTTGCTCTTGATGAATATGGAATTGAATTGATTGAAATGAAGCCAGAAATGAAAGAACAGTTTGATGATCTGATTGCTTTTGTTGAAAAAAGAACAGGCCTAACTTATACGGAATACCCTAAGTATGAGTTGTATACGAGTAATGGTTACCAAGAATATAATGAACTATCTTTTTTAGACAACTTTGAAGAAGACTATGAAGAAGGCGAGTGGGAGAGATCTGTGCTCTCAGAAAACATGTGGGGATTAAGCACTGCTTCTCCAGAAGGGATGAAAAATCTTCTCGTCGAGTATCAGAGATGTGCTTCATCTGGATCATATAACTTAGTGGACAAAGTACTAAGAGTTCCGGTAAAAACAAATCAACAGAAATTTAATCTCTGGGAACAAAGTGTACTAGTTCACGAACTAACCCACACACTACAGGGACAGATAATAGATCTGGCTGGGTGGTATGACGAAATGAAAGAGAAAGACGATTTTTCTGACTATGCCGGGAGAAGATCCATCATGGAAGCTCAAGCTGATTTAGTTCAGGCAAGATGGGAATCTGGCCTTGATCAATATGATAGGACTGCCATGAATTCACAACAGCCTAATTTCGTTTGCAGAGTACAACTACCTACTTACTTTTATATTCCAAATGAACTGTATTACTCTTTTGGTCCACAACTAGTCAAGCAAATTAATAATCAAGGTGGGATGGAAGCTATAAATGAGGCTTTATACCAGCTACCAACTGCGGAACAAATTTATGAACCTGAAAAATATTTTTCAGGAGAAGTGTATGAAAATGTAATAATTGAAGATTTAATTGTTGCTGATTACAACTTAGTTAAAGAGGGCACAATAGGAGCATTAGACATACCTTATATCCTCCAAGATACAATTGGCAGAGGAGCTTCTGTAACGGCCGCCATTGGACTTGGTGGAGGTGCTTGGAAAGATTATGTGAATTCATCCCAACAACTAATGATGTCATTGAAAATGACTGGAGACACACCGGAAGATTTAGAAGAAATCTACAACGCCTATCTAGCTTGGGCAAATGCTCAGCAAAGGTTTACAAGTGTCGAGTCTTTCGAAGGCGGCACACTCTATATTGGGGATACAAATGTATGGATTTCTAATGACGGAACTTATGTAAGAATGTTACTGACTCAAGATTTAGAAATATTTAATGAAATTATTACACAGATGAGTCGTTTTTAATACTTTGGGCACTCTATTTATATGTGCAACACCGATAGGAAATCTTTCTGATATTTCCTCAAGACTTACAGAAACTTTGAGTAAAGTTGACTGTATTTACGGTGAAGACACTCGAAGAGTTCTTAAGTTACTAAATCATCTAAATATAAAAAAGCCAGTGTATTCATATTTCCTTGGGAATGAAGTAGCTAAGTTAAATGAAATTAAAAATTTACTAGATTCAGGTAAAGATGTGGCCTTACTTTCTGATGCGGGAACCCCACTAATTGCTGACCCTGGTTCCGAGTTAGTTGCTGCACTCGCGCATAAGAAAATAAAAATTGAATCCATTCCTGGACCTTCTAGTGTTATTGTCGCTTTGACACTGTCAGGATTTGATTTGAGTAAATTTCGATTTGTTGGATTTATACCTAGGTCTGGAAAAGAGCGATCATCCTTTATCTCTGAGTTAGTTACTTCTGATACCACAACGGTATGTTTCACCTCGCCAAAAAGACTGTCGAAGGATTTGGAAACCTTCGTCAATGAAAGAATTACTAATGAAATAGTTATTTGTAGAGAGCTCACTAAAAAATTTGAGACTATTTATCGAGGTACTGCAAAAGAATTATTAGAAGAGTTCAAAGGAAACGATGTTAAAGGCGAGATTACCATGGTGATTGCAGGACTCAAGAAACAAACAAGACTTGACCTTGATGTAGAAAGTGCTGTTCATAATTTATTAAAATATGATATTCCAAAACGTGAAATTGCTAAAACGATTTCTTTAATTGCTGATATTTCAACTAATGAAATCTACGAAAAGATTAAAGACCTTTAATTTCTGAAATACAGCTATCACAAAGTAATTTATCACTTACCTGAGTAGTCACATCTTTAGTATCACAAATAGAGCAAGTTTTATATCCTTTAGTAATTATCAGTTTTGCATTATCCACAGTCATAGAGATCTCATCATTATGCTTAATGCCTAATGCATCTCTTATTGTTTTAGGGATAACGACTCTCCCAAGGTTATCAATCTTTCCTTTATTACCTTTACTCATATATATTTATGCTCCTATTCTTATATAGTAGTGAAAGAAACAGCAATTAAACAAGAACCTAAATGGGTCGATACTCATTGTCACTTACAGTTGACTGATTATGATTTGGCTGATCTGAGTTTTGAATTCTTAGAATATCTTATAATTCCAGGTGTTGATGTTGATTCCTCTAAAAAAGCAAAAGAGTTTTCATCAAATTTACCAGTTCCAGCATATTGGGCAGCAGGGTTACATCCCCATGATGCAAAAAATCTTATAAGACAAAAAGAAGAACTCTCGGAATTAATAAATGAAGCAGATCTAATTGGTGAAACAGGTTTAGATTACTACAGAGACCACTCCACAAGAGAGGAACAACGTGAAAATCTAATATTTCACCTTGAGATGGCTCGAAAACTTTTAAAACCAGTAATAATTCATTGCCGAGATAGTTTTAAAGATACTTATGAAATCATAGCTAAATATAGTGGTGAGTTTCCCGTCATACTGCATTCTTGGACAGGTGGTAATAAATGGACCAAGAAATTTATTGAGTTAGGAGTATATTTTTCATTGTCAGGAATATTGACCTATGAAACAGCAAAAGATCTCAACTTATCAGTAAAAAAAATTCCTTTGGATAGGCTTCTTCTTGAAACGGATACACCATATTTGGCACCTGGTATTCATAAAGGCAAAAACAACAAACCAGAGTATATTGTTGAGACTGCAAAACATTTAGCACAGCTTAGGGAGATAACTCTTCAAGAGCTTTCGGACATAACGATTAAAAATACAAACACTATGTTAGGAAAATAGTAAAAAATGAGCGAAGCATATTGGATAAACAAAATAGAGGGTAAACCTAATTTTAAATTAGGACAAAATTTCCTCATAGACACAAATATTTCAAGAAAAATAACAAAGCTTGTACAAGGACAACTTGCAGATCCAATTATTGAAATTGGACCTGGTACAGGATCTTTAACCAATGAATTGCTCAAAGATAATTATAGATTAAGAGTTCTTGAAATAGATAAGAACTTAGCCGCAATCACAGAGGAACGTTTTTCAGAAATTCCCAATATTGAAGTAATTACCCAGGACGCAATGGAGTATGACTATTCAAAATTAACAGGTCCTTGGTGGATACTTGTTTCTAACCTTCCTTACTACATAGGAACAAGGCTACTTGTTAAATTAATAACTGAAGTTCCAGTAATTCATAGATATGTTGTTATGGTTCAAAAAGAGGTTGCTGAGAGAATTACTGCACAACCCAATACAAAAGAGTATGGCGCACTATCAGTTGTCTGTTCATTATTTACCAACCCTAAGCTTCAATTCGATGTCAGTAAAAACTGCTTTAGCCCGGTACCGAAGGTAACATCAAGTGTTGTCACCCTTCAAAGAGAGAGATTGATAGACGAAGAAGAGCGTTTAGAGGCCTTTAATCTTTCAAAAATTGCATTCCAGCAAAAAAGAAAAAAAATTAAATCAGCACTGCAAGAGTACTTCAGTGTTGACGAACTAGAAAAATTAGGAATTAATCCTGATGACAGGCCCCAAAAATTAACTCCTGAACAGTATTTGTTGTTGGCAAAGAGTTTAAAGTGAAAATTTATAGTTCTGCAAAAATTAACTTGAACCTAATTATCGATAACAATGTAGTTAACGGTCTACATACTCTATCAACCCTAATGATTCCAGTTAATCTTTTTGATGAAATTGAAATAAGAGAAATTGACACTGACGACGATATTATTGAATTCACTCCTCAAATCCAAATGAATGGAGAATCAACTATTCACAAGGCTTTACAATGTTTACGTAGTGGGAACAATTTTGAACAGAAATTCCACATCAAAGTTAAAAAAAATATACCCATAGAGGCAGGACTAGGTGGTGGTAGTTCTAACGCAGGGAGCATTATTAAATATATGGCTACAAGGTACAGCCTGAACATTCCGGAGCAGGCTGTAATAGCAAGTAGCATAGGAAGCGATGTGCCTTTTTTCGTTAATGGATCAACTGCTCAAGTTACTGGGTTTGGAGAAAAGATCAAATCTATTAAGTTAACAGAGCCTATGCACTTACTAATTGCTAGCCCACATGAAACACTTTCTACTGTAGACGTTTTTAATTCATTTGATGAACAGGCAGTAGAGGAAGAAGTTGAAACTAAATTTTACAAAAATATAGAGATTAAGAATAACCTTTGGAATGCTGCAGTAAGAATTGAGCCAAAACTACTTGAACACAAAAGATATCTTGAGAGCATTGTCGAAAGTGAATTCTTTATGTCTGGTAGTGGCACAACCTTATTTTGCTTTGGTGAGGAAAATGAACTTACTGACAAGAAGGAAAAGATAAACATAGAACATTTTAGGCACCTTGCAGTAACAAAAAAAATTGATTGTAGCTTGTTACAAGAAGCAGATTAGAATAATTCTAAGGTCAATGGGAGATGGTGTAATTGGCAACACATTTGGTTTTGGTCCAAACGTTGAGGGTTCGAGTCCTTCTCTCCCAGCGAAATAAATGAAAATATCAGGAGTCATATTAGCTGCAGGTAAAGGGACTCGTATGAAGTCTGACTTACCTAAAGTATTGCATTCCGTTTTAGGTAAACCCATGATTACTTACGGACAGAACGCTATTAAACATTTGAATAACAAGTATGTAGTAGTTGGTCATCAATCAGATTTAGTTATTAAAGAATTAGCAAATGAATTTAAACCGGTCATACAAGAAGAGCAATTGGGTACCGGACATGCAGTTCTGACACTGTTAAATAGTAATGAATTTATAAATGACGATTCAGATTACATTGTGATCATACCTGGAGATGCACCTTTACTTCTTAAGGAAAGTATTGATGAGTTAATTTCAGAATCAACAAAACGTAGTGTTGCTTTGGGAATTATTACAGCTGAGGTTTCTAACCCCAGCGGTTATGGAAGAATTATTAAAGATGGAAATACGATTTCAAAAATTGTTGAAGAGTCTGATTCATCTGAGGCTGAGCAAAAGATAAATGAAATCAATTCTGGGATGTACTGCTTCAATAAGAGTTTTTTACTTGAAAATATCAAAACGCTAAATAGCAATAATGAACAAAATGAAATTTATCTAACAGATTTAATTGAGATAGCTTTTCAAAATAAATTGGATACAGTTATAGTACAAGTAAGCGAAGATACTATTAAAGGTGTGAACTCTATGAGTCAACTAAACGAAGTTGAGACGTCCTTAAGAGAAGAGTTAATCACTTTACATATGGAAAACGGAGTCTACTTTCAAGACCCTTCCTCAACCTATATTGACAAAAGTGTTCTGATCAAAGCTGGTTCAAGGATAATGGCCAATACCCATCTCACTGGTAAAACTGAAATACATGATGATTGTGTAGTCGGTCCAAATACAATGATTAATGATTCAACAATTGGAGAGGGTTCGTCAGTAATCTTTTCAGTACTTGATGGAGTAACAATAAAAGGTACCGGTACAATTGGCCCTTACGCACACCTCAGAAAAGGCTCTATCTTGGAAGAGGGAGTAAAAGTTGGCGCCTTTGCTGAAACAAAAAATTCAAATGTCGGTAGCGGAAGTAAAATTCCACATCTCTCTTACGTAGGAGACGCAGACTTAGAAGAGAATGTTAATTTTTCTGCTGGTTCCATTACTGTAAATTATGATGGGAAAAATAAACACAGAACAGAAATTAAAAAGGATGCTTTTGTCGGCTCTGACGTAATGCTTGTTGCCCCAGTAACAGTTGGAGAAGGGGCAATGATAGGAGCGGGTTCAGTCATAACTAAAGATGTACCTCCAAAGGCTTTAGGCATTGAGAGAAATCAGCAAAAAAATATTGATGGTTATATGGATAGAAAAAAACCAAAGGATGAAAATTGATTGAACAACCAAGTAAAAAGAAGATGCTTTTGTTTGCGGGATCGTCAAACCCGGAGCTTGCAGAGAAAGTAGCTGCGGAACTTGGTACCTCACTTGCGTTAGTTGACAAGAAACAGTTTGCTAGTGGTGAAATTTACATACGACTTGAGGAAAGTGCAAGAGGGGCTGACTGCTTCGTAATGCAAAGCCACTCTAATGAGATCAATTTCACAATCATGGAACAACTTTTACTCGTTGATGCATTAAAAAGAGCATCTGCAAAAAGAATTACAGCTGTATTACCATTTTATCCTTATTCAAGACAAGATAAAAAGGCATTACCACGAGAACCTATTTCAGCAAGATTAATTGGCGATCTTTTTATCACAGCTGGAGCAGATAGGCTAGTTTCAATTGATTTGCACACACAACAGATACAGGGATTTATAGATGAGCCTTTTGACCACTTAACGGCAGTTCCTCTATTTGTGAATTACTTTAATGAAAAATTTAAAGAACCTGTATCAATTATCTCTCCTGATGCTGGAGGAGTGAAGAGGGCCACAATTTTTGCAAAACATTTAGATGCATACGTTGGATTTGTGCATAAAAAAAGAGATCCGAAAATTCATAATGTGGTCGAAGCATTTACGGTAATTGGAGAAGTAGAGGACAGGCATGCAATATTAGTTGATGACATTATCGATACAGGTGGCACTATAGCCGCAGCAGCAAAGATATTAAAAGAAAAGGGAGCTAAAACTGTAAGCGTTGTTGCTACTCATGGTATCTTCTCTGATCTTTCTGTAGAGAATTTAAAAAATGCTCCTATTGATGAGATCATTACAACAGATACTTTATCTCAGAATGGAAATATTAAAGAAATAGGAAATGTAAAAGTACTCTCAGTTTCCTCAATAATCGCAAATGCATTAACATCTATATTTGCAGATGATTCAGTGTCAGCACTTTTCATGGGCGAAAACGTTTTATAAGGAGAGCAAATGGCTAAAACACAAAAAGTTAAAATTTCATTACAAGCATCATTAAAAGAATATGAGTTTGAGATAGAAGATAAGAAAAAGTTTACAGCTGAAATTGAAACCCTCATCAAAGATAATGGTATCTATTGGTATACCGACGAGGAGGGGGAAGTAGGCATTAATGCGGGAAATATTAATTCAATTGAGTTTGCTCAAGAGGAAGACAAAAGAGAAGCGGGATTAGTCTAAAGGTTTAGAAGCGAGCCGTTTTTACGATACTCTCTTCGAAGAGATTTTCTTTCTTCTTCAGTAGTTCCACCCCATATACCTGAATCTTGGTTAGTTCTGATGGCATACTCAAGACAGTCTATTTTGACGACGCACTCATTGCAGACAGCTTTTGCTTCGTTTGCCTGCTTAATAGCTTTCATAGACGAACCCACAGGAAAGAACAATTCAGTGTTAGCATAAACACATGAACCCTCTTCCATCCAGGCTTCTTGCTCTAGGTCAAAATTTAGTATTTGCACTATCTTCCTTACTTTGTGAAAACTTTCACAATCTATTGTAGTGATGTGTGAGAGTTAGGAAAGTATTTTGACATTTATTTTTGGACACAGAGGATTACCCCATATCTATCGAGAAAACTCAATAGTGGGTTTAAATAAAGCATTTGAATACTGTGATTTTATAGAGACTGACTTAAGGATAACTAAAGATAACAACATTATTTTTTACCATGATTCCTTCATAAAAGGTTTTTTTATTCAAGATTTAACACTAAATGAAATAGAATTGCTGCTTCCAGACATTGATCTAAACGATATGATTTTTAATTCAAGGGAACAGCTCAACGGTAATGTAAACTTTGAAATAAAAACAGACGATACTGATAAAGAGTATGTCGAGACAATCATGAAGAAAATTATTGGTATGACAAATTATAAAGATATCATTTCATCTTTTAATTGGGAGTCCATTCATAACTACAAAAAAAGTTTTAATTGTCGTTATGGGATTATCTTAGATAGTGAGGACGATCTTTTTGAAGCTCAAGCAATTTCAAATCACGATGACCAGATGATGTTTATGGTGAGTAATAATGTTATTAATAGTCGAAACTTTAATCTTCCATATGAAAGATCAGTAGTGTGGACTGTTAACGATGAGAACGAATTTCAGAGGTTGATGGAATTAGGCTTATACGGAATTATCACCGATATTCCTGATACAATGCAGTTATATAAAAAGTAGGAAATAATGGCAGTAACAGATGATTTAAGTACGTCTCTTAAAGAGGCAATGAAAGCAAAAGATAAAACTAAGTTAAATGCTATCAGGCAGATTCAGACAGAGATAGCAAAGAAAAAAGCAGAAAAAGGTGATGAGGTTACTGATGAGCTTGCTCTTGGCGTTATCTCATCATATGTCAAGAAAATGACAAAAGCTGTAGAGGAGTATCAGTCCCTTGGTGAAAGAGGAGAAGATATGGCTAATCAGATACAACTTGAGATTGATTTTCTCAGTGATTGGCTCCCAGAACAACTTAGTGAAGAGGATGTCTCAAAACTAGTTGACGAAGTCTTATCAGAACTTGGTGAAGTTGACATTTCCCAGATGGGAAGAATTATTGGAGCGGTCATGGCTAAGGGCGATGGAATAGACGGCTCTATTGTTAGTAAATTAGTAAGGGAAAAAATAACCTAAAAATATTTGAACAAGAAAACTTTCTAACCTACCCTAACCATGTATGGGTTGGGGTAAAATTACTAAAACTATAATTTTCTGTTGTTCAATTTTCCTAGTATTCGTCTTAATCCCAACAAATATTGATAGCAATACATCCAATTCAACCATTATGTATCTGGATTGTGATCCGGAAAAATATGCCAAAAGTGACTTTTTATATGTAAAAAATATTCAAACCTTCTTAAAAAATGAAAATTTTTTTGATGGAAAATTGAATGGATATTTAGATAACAATCTTGTAATTGGAATTAAAAAATTCCAACAATTTGTTGGTATTAGAGTTGATGGCATCATTGGCCCATCTACTCATAAAGCAATGACAAGTTATGATAAATGTGAAAAAAAAGTAAAAGCTTTAATGATTGACTGTGGAGAGTATTTAGCATATCGAGAGTGTACATTTTTTGTTAAGGCTTTTTATGACACTCTACCAAATGAAGAACCTGAGATCACTATAGATTCTGCTCCAGTGGTAGAAGATATTACACATAAAAAAGATTGTGAAGATGGTGGAAAGCTCTGGCATGGAGATACGGGAACACTATGGAATGCTGAGTTAAATTTTATAATTTATTCAAATTGTGATGAGTTTACAGTTGCAAAAAATACAGGATATGACTTTACTGTAAAGCCTACTCCAGGAGTAACCCCTGGGGTTGGCGGTGGAAATAGTGAGCCACCTAGTAGCGGGTTAGTGATTAACAATTTATCTGGTGCAGTTTCGATTAACGAAAACCAGAAAGCTGTGGCTAATATTTCTGCAAGTGGAGTTGGAAGTTTAACTTATTCTCTTTCTGGAACTGATGCATCTCTTATGAATGTTGATTCAAATGGAGCAGTTACTCTTAACTCGGATGCTGATTATGAGCAAAAAACTAGCTATACAGCTATAGCTACTGTTGCTGACAGTGTTAGCTCAACTTCTAAAACACTTTCTGTTAGCGTTGCTGACATAACTGAATATGCAACTGTAAAGGTTGTCACTTGGTATGACGACAATACCTTATCAAATTGTATAGATTACATATCCGTAAATGGTAGCTTAGAATGCGGGGTGAATACTGCATCTAAATTAGCAACTCAATGGGAAGATACAGAGGTTTGGCAAAATAAATGGTTTAGCAATAGTGTGGTCAACCTAAGGGTGGATACAGTTACTCCTCAAGAGTGGACATCCCTTACTTCAGGTCAAGCTAATGCGATTGCTCTTAATTCGTATAATCCTTTATATGTTTTTGCATCAAATGAACAAGTTAACAAGTATTCAATAAGAAATGGGATACACCATAGCCATCTTCTCAATACCTGGGCTTCGGCAAATGGAGGTCAATGCAGTGCTTTAACTCAACGACCTTCAGATAGAAATATGATGCGTCATTTAATATCTAAAGGCATAATAAAAGCTTTTAATTGCTTTTCTCATGAACTAGGTCATTCACTTGGGCTTCTACACGCAGTAAATCAGGCAACTGATCCTGCATCGTATGCATCTGGTACATATAATTACGGATATTACGATGCAACAAACAACATAGGCACAACACTTTCATACAGCGGACTTTTTTGTATGATGTACTCTAATCCAGATTTAAAATGTCCGACCCAAGCAGAGAGAGATGCTGCTGTATCAGCCGGAACGTACGACACATCTAATATTGTTATAGACAAAGTAATTGATGGTACCTGGGGTTCAATTCCAGCAGGTAAAGAGAACGAAGCTGATGCTGCCAGGTTTATGAATGAATATCTTCGAGACTACGAAAGAAGCTATCCGTCAACTAATTATGGTGTGAATGTAGGCTCAGACTACGTCAGTACTTTATCATTATTTCCCCAGTTTGATGGCGCTAGTGCATCATATAGCTATACAGAAGGATTAACGAATTTTACTTCTAACGATACTCTTACAATGCATTCTGAACTCGGAACAAATCAAACAGAGAACTCTGTTACCTATTCAAATTTAACATGGTGCGATGTTCAAAATTGTGACATTGAGTATAGGAGCCCCTCAACGCCCTGGTCACAAAAAACAGGATATAGTGCCGAACTGGGTTTTCAATTTTACTTCAATCAAGGAAAACTTTACACCAAGAGAGCTAAACCAATTTCTCAATTTTTAACCAATCCAGATGTTGGAGTAACTCCTCACATTTCATATCCGACCCCGTGCCTTCAGTTGAATAAATATATGAGAGTCGGCGAATATCTAGAAACTGACTGTATTTCAAATAGGGAGGATACTTTCGGTTCAAAAACAAATTTCGATGCTTGGAATTTTTCAAATATTGTAGAAAAGGAACTCGTAGTTACCCCATATGGAGATTTTGACGCATATAAAATTATTACATCCCATGCAAGATGGGATGATGACGATGGTGACTACGAAAATATAGATTTTGATTATCAAACTCTTATTTTCTGGGTAGCACCTGATGTGGGTTTAGTAATGTTCCAAGATGAGGAGCTGAGAAGATGGAAGCTAACAGCAATGGATACAGATGGCGATGGTACAGATAACAAAACAGATACAGATGATGATAATGATGGTGTGCTTGATACCGCAGATGCACTCCCATTAGATCCAAACTCCAGTACAGATAATAATAATGATGGAAGAGCTGACGAAGACGAGTAATAAATTTCTTAATAATTTATTTGAATAAGAAACTTTTCCAATCTACTGTAAATACAAATGAAGAAGTTTGCTTTTATTTTTTTAGTAATTATTTTATCTCTTTATCTAGTTTCCGAAGTTCTAGAAATAAACCTAGTTGGTTATTTCGAAAGAGAAGTTATCAGAGTTCAATATGTAAACTCTCAACAACAATTAAACAGCTTTAATGAGACTTTTGACCCAGAAGAACAAACGTTTACTTTGTTTGATGAGAATTGTAATAAATTTGGACCCTATACGTTTACTAAGGCAGCGGAAAAGCTTAGAGATGGATTATTTTTAGAATGTAGAACTGTAGATAGAGATGAATTATTTGAAATTGACATTCATGAACGTTCATATATAAGTAGTCAAGATTTTATTAACAATGTCTCAAACCTCATCTATGATTATCCAGGCTTTGAAGGAGATGAAGTAGATAACTGGAGAATACAATTAGCTATATATCAGCTTCCTCAACCCTTTCGAAACCTATTGTCGGATGAGGTAAAAGTGATTAACGGTTGCCACCCATACGGGGAGGCAATATTTGACAGGTGTGTATATGGTGTCTTTGATCCTCTAGGTTATGGGGCTGATGGTCGCTATGGTAACGAATGGGAGAAGTCAATTTGGATTTCTGATCGTGGTATTAAGTCAGGACACTTACAAGACATATTACTTCACGAAGCTGCTCACGCCTATTCGTATAGTATTCTAAATAAATGTTTTTCTGCTGATGGAGGATCATTTAGAGAGTTAGCACATAAACGATTTGGGAATGAAGAAAATTTTGCTGATGCTTTTGTGCATTACTATGGAGGGAAATGGACTCATTATGTTCAGAGAGCCTACTTAGAAACAGATGATAATAAATGGTTTACTGACATGATTGAATACTGTGATTGGTATATTGATTGCAAAGAAGCGTTAGAGGCTTCTTTTTAAGTAACCTTTTGTCTTAGAAAACATTATAAGTAATCTTTTTACTTAGAAAATATTACAAGTAATATTAAATTGTGAGAGTATACCAATTAGCAAATCAATTAAATATTACCTCTAAGAGAGTCCTAGAAGTTAGTGAGATTCTAGGTATCAATGTCAAGGCTCATCAATCCTCTTTAAGCGAGGAAGATGTATCAAAAATTATAAAATATCTAAAAAAGAATAGGCGCATTGGAATTGTTTTTAATAAAACGATACTTACTCTTATAGATGCAATTAAAAAGGCGTTTAAAAAAAGAACTTTTGCTATGGGTTTACTCTTTGGTCTCACTGCCTTCACCATTTTTGGCTTTTCAATATCGAATGCAAATGATTCAGTTGCTGAGGCAGAGATAAACGATACTGTTGAACAAATAGATGTTCTAACAACAACTCCCACAGAACTCATTGATCAAGAGATATCTTCACCTCCTCTATTTACCGATTCTGATGATTCATC